>Ga0190274_10000583_pt1 | contig 21448 bp, 10 predicted proteins | sample Popmic531T_FD_133002 | JGI IMG/M metagenome (GOLD analysis project Ga0190274, IMG submission 133002) | Populus adjacent soil microbial communities from riparian zone of Yellowstone River, Montana, USA - 531 T | ecosystem: Environmental > Terrestrial > Soil > Riparian zone | place: USA: Montana... | reverse complement strand
GTGCCCATTGAAGAGAGAATCAAAAACATCCTTTCACTCATGACCCTGGATGAGAAGGTGGCGAGCCTGGGGACCAATCCTGGTGTGCCCCGTCTGGGAATCCAAGGTAGCGGTCACGTTGAGGGCATACACGGTCTCACTCAAGGGGGGCCGGCCAAATGGGGCCGACCTCTGACGATCCCGACAACGACGTTTCCTCAAGGCATTGGCCTTGGTGAAACGTGGGATCCAGAGATACTGCGGCAAGCGGGAGCAGTTGAGGGTTATGAAGCTCGCTACGTGTTTCAGAGTAGTAAATATCATCAGGGCGGCCTCGTGATTAGGTCGCCAAACGCCGACCTGGGTCGCGACCCGCGCTGGGGTAGAACTGAAGAATGCTACGGTGAAGATCCCTATTTCAACGGGACGATGGTGGTTGCTTTTGTGAAGGGACTACAAGGCGACGATAAGCGCTACTGGCAAACGGCCGCGCTCATGAAGCACTTCGTTGCGAACAGCAACGAAAACGATCGCGACAAAACATCTTCTGATTTTGATGAGAGGCTCTTTAGAGAATATTATTCGGTGCCTTTTCGCATGGGTGTTATCGAAGGCGGATCGAGAGCGTTCATGGCCTCTTATAATTCGATGAACGGCGTTCCGATGACCGTTCACCCGGTGTTGGAAGAGGTCACCCGCAAAGAATGGGGTCAGCATGGCATCATCTGTACAGATGCCGGGGCAATGAGAAACCTCGTTACTTCACAGAAATACTCTCCTGACTTTGACCACGCGGCTGCATCATCAGTGAAGGCAGGCATCGGCCAGTTTCTGGATAGGTACGCCGACGCGGTTCGGGGGGCGTTGAAGCGAGGTCTACTCACGGAAACCGAAATCGACAATGCCCTGAAGGGAAACTTCAGAGTAATGATCCGGCTTGGCTTATTGGATCCACCATCGATGGTTCCCTACTCAAATATCGGCAACGAACCAGACGATCCGTGGCTGACCGAGAAACACAAGGCCGTCGCTCGTTTGGCAACTCAAGAGTCGATCGTCCTATTGAAGAACTCAAAGAATCTATTGCCACTGGATCGGCGGTCGGTGAAATCAATTGCCGTAATCGGTCCACGCGCGGACGAAGTCCTTCTGGATTGGTACAGTGGCACGCCGCCCTATCGCGTTACACCGCTTGAAGGAATCAAGGCCAGGGTTGGTCCGGCCGTGAGGGTTGGCATTGCAGCTAACAACGACGATGACGCCGCGGTCAAACTCGCACGCTCATCTGATGTAGCAATTGTTTGCGTCGGTAATCATCCGAACGGTGGCAACGACGCGGTCTGGGGTAAAGTCTCAACGCCCAGCGAAGGACGTGAGGCAGTCGACAGGCAGTCGCTCACGTTGGAACAGGAAGAACTGATCAAGCAAGTGTATCAGGCGAATCCTAAAACCATCGTAGTGCTCATCTCGAGTTTTCCATATGCAATCAACTGGACCCAGGATAACGTGCCGGCCATTCTCCACCTGGCCCTGAATAGTCAGGAAGAAGGCAACGCTCTTGCCGATGTGCTGTTTGGCGACTATAACCCGGCTGGACGATTGGTTCAGACCTGGCCCAGGTCGCTTGAGCAGTTACCACCTATGATGGACTATGACATTCGTCACGGTCGCACCTATATGTACTTCAAAGGCCAGCCGCTCTATCCCTTCGGTTTTGGTTTAAGCTATACGAGTTTTGCTTATTCGAATCTGCGCACCAGCGCGAACTCGTTGCCTGCGAGCGGTTCGATAATCGTAAAGTTTGATCTCAAAAACACTGGCAACCGCGCCGGAGACGAAGTAGTTCAGTTATACGTCAAACTACTGACTTCTTCGGTGCCAAGACCGCTAAAGGAGCTAAAGGCCTTCAAGCGACTCGCATTACAACCCGGGGAAACCAGGACAATAACGTTCGAACTAAAAGGGGAACAGCTCGCTTACTGGGACGTGTCTGGTCATCGGTTTGTGGTCGAAAATGGTCTGTCGGAGATTTTGGTTGGTAGTTCTTCGGCGGACGTAAAACTTAAGAAGCAAGTGACAGTGGTGAAATGACGTATTGTCGCCCTGGCCTCGAACTACTGCCAGATGATCTTTGCCCGTAGAGATCCGCGCCGAAGTCACTGGTCCTATAAGCAGGTGGCCCTTTACGGCGCTGCAGCCTGAGCACGCCACTTTGCTTCTATCTCGCGCATTCCCGCCGCGTCGGCAGTCACCGGATCTACCTCGATATACTTATGCAGTTCATCGGCCGCCCGCAGGAACTGGCGCTCGCGAGCGTAGAGATTCGCAAGGTATATGTGGGCCCTGGGCACAGGTTGGGTATCGAAGCTTAATGCCTTCTGCAGGGCCTCGCGGGCGGGCTCGCGCCGATCCAACTCCAGATTTGCAATCCCCAGCAGGAGATGTGTATTGGCGTTATTAGGATCGTCGGAAACAGATTTCTCAAAAAGTTCAATCGCCTGGGCAAATTCTTTCTTTTCCAGCTTACAGTAACCGGAGCCGCGCAACGCCGGTCCATAGTGAGGGTTGATTTTCAAAGCGCTCTCAAAATCCGCCGCCGCCCTCTCCAACTCGCGCTTAGAGATATGCAGGTCGCCGCGCTCAGAAAACGCCTGGTAATATTCGTGATAGAGATCGAGCGCTCGAGTGAAACTTTCCAGGGCCTTGAGTGGTTCATTATTGCCTTTGAACTTCAAACCTTCGGTGAACGCCTTTCGTGCTTCCTTCGGAATCCTTTGCTCACTTTCACCCGCTCTGATCACGCCAGGCTTTGGTCGCTTCGTGGAGTCAGATCGATCGTGCAGGAGAAGTTGAACTGTCAGATTACCGTTTGAGGTACGACTTGGGTTCATTTCAACTTGATCCGAGATGAGATTAGAATCGTAAGGGCTGGTTGCGCTAAGTATATATTGCCCCTCCGACATTCCCGGAAACTCAAGCCTGCCCGCGTCATTCGCAAACCCATTGCGAGAAGCGCCAGTTCTGGGACTCAATGTAACCAGAGCTCCGGCGGCTGGCCTGCCATCCGGTAATGAGACCTGGACATAGATAGTGGCAGTTCTAGAGGGGATAGGTAATGAGGATCCTCCAGGCTGGGCCTGACAACTGACCCAGGCGCACAGGGCGAGAACGAGAAGAGGAAGAAGCCTCTGGCAGACTTTAGACAGGTATGAGGTTCCGCTGCGGGCTTGAGCCCCAAACCAAGCGGTGCTCATTCGCATCCCTCCTCTCTCACCGACGCCAGTCCCGCACTTTAGAGAAACTTCGGCTGAACTAATCACAGCTTCTCTCAAACTAAAACGGTTCTGGTGCGAAAGGATTTGAAATTCCCGTCGCACCAGAGTTAAGCGAGAGCGTGTCTTGGCGTTAGAAGTAGAACTTAAACGCCAACTCAGTCCTGCGATGTCCGTGTTTGTTGATTATCTTGCCAAAAGTTGCGGCCGAGGCTGGGTCGATAATGAAGCCCTTCGTCGGATCGCACACCGTGTTCGCGCCCACGGTACCCTGGCCATTAGGAGTATCCGCGGGCAGATAGAAGCACTGCCCAGTTGCGGGGTTAATAGTGTTTAGAGTATTAACCAGCAGAGCACCACCAATGAGCGTACCCATGTCACCTAGATCCGGATTTGCAAATGCTACGTTAAAGACATTGAAGAACCCGACCCGGAATTGGAACTTCTTGCTCTCGCTGATTTTGAAGTTCTTGAAGAAGGTGACGTCGTAATTGTTCGTTGTGGGAGCCCGCAGATAGAAAGGCGACTGGGATGGCCCGTTGGTTCCAAACGCCGGTACTGCGACTGCGGATATATCCATGTAAGCTTCACCCAGCTTGGTATTCCCGGTCACTGGATTGCGCAACAAGACGGGCGCCAGTCCCGTGGCCTGTCCGGTGTTTCCACCTGCAGTTACTGTGTGACCAAGATAAGCGAAGCGTGCCGAACTACTTTGGGCATTGCCACCAAACTTAATCCTTATCGGTCTGCCGCTCTGATACGTTGTGATTCCCGACATCTGCCAGCCGTCTAACACGCCGCGCAAGAACCAGTTATTAAGTGAGCCGCGGGCGAGTTTGGGGAGGTTGTAGTTATAAGACAGGTTGAAGATGTGGGTGCGGTCATACGGCAAAATACCGTAACTGTCACGCCCATTGAGCGGGTCGACTGACGCGTCGCCGTCGCTCTCGTTAACCGCCGCTGTACCCAGCGCTTTCGAGAAAGTGTAAGTCAGGAAGTACTGGAAGTTTTTGCCCAACTGGCGATTCAGCGTGAGCTGCATCGAATGATAGTTGGAGGTCCCGATAAACTCGTTGTACTTCACGCCACCCCAATCCGGGAACGGCAACAGTTCATTGTTCAGGTAATTAATGTTTTGCCCAAGGGCGGCACGATGTTGCGGGTTTGCCAAATTAGCATTGCCCAGGGTGCCGGTAGTGTGTGGATATACGAAATTGAAGGAGTAACTTTGCGGTAAATGCCTACCGAAAGTACCAACGTAGGCTACCTCAAGTACATTCTGGAAGGGCAAGCGTCTGGCTACAGAAAGGCTTGTCGTCACGACTTGGGGGATAATATTTGTATCGGGATTGGGATCCTGAGTGTAAATGGCCGGACGTGACAATGTCCCAGGATTGGTTATCGGGTTGTACTGCGAGAGATTGTCGAGCGAGATGGGCTGCTGTCCATTGCCCCATGAGTCGGCATGTAAACTCAGAAGGTTCGGCGGAGCAGTCAAAACGCCATATTGGTAGTTACCCTGGACCCGGTTGTAAAAGACCCCGGCACCGCCGCGCAGGACAGTACCGCCATCCTTGAAAACATCCCAGGCAACGTTCAGGCGTGGCGCAAAGAGCACGCCAGGATTGTCGGCAAAGATTCCCTTGGGCAGTGTTCCGGATTTTTCGGTGAGAATTCCGTTTGGCTTGGTCGGATCGTTATTGATGAACGCTCCGGCGCCGCGCTTGTAAGCCGTGGTGCTAAAAGCAACTCCCAACCCGGTTTGCTCGGCGTTGTTGGTGTAATAAGAAATGCGCGTGCCAAGTTCCAGCGTTATGTTAGACCGAAACTTCCAACTATCCTGCACAAAGCCTTCAAAATTCCAGAACTTGAACTTACCGTTCGGTACGTTAGTTGTCTGGTCGATGCCGTTAATTATGCCACTATACAGATTAGCAAAGGCATTGCCGCTCTCGAAAACCGCACTCCCGCCGCCATGATTATTTCCGCCACCCTCGTATTCAATCTGGCCTTCTGGTGTGCCCTGCAGATTCTGAAACTTGCCGGCCTTCTCGATCAGTCCACCAAACTTGAGGGTATGGTTTCCAGAGACCTTGGACAAGGTTTCAGACACCGACTCACTGTCGTTAAAGGCGAACAGAGGAATGCCACCCGGTTCCCACAAATGAGCGTTGACATCCCAACTAATCAGACCAAGCGGAGCATAAGGCGTTACAGCCTTGTCGCCCCAGGGAAGCTTGAGATTCGAAAGACCCAAAGCAGCCTTACTAACCTTTGAGGGGTCCGAGAAATCGTAGTTCAGTTTGAGCTTGCTGGCGCTAACGACTAATTCGTTGGTCATCGTCGGACTGAGAACGGTAGTGATATTTGCCGCCACCGAGCGCCCGAGATTAGTTCCAATCAGATGGCTGGGAAGTTCAAAAGTGGAAGGTCCCCACCAAATTCCATACGGTCCGTCATCGCTCTCTGCTTCACGTGCTAAGCGCACATACAAGCTGGTGTTGTTACTGACTTTATAGTCAAAACGCATCTTTAGATCAGAGCGATTCTCTGGAGCGATAACCGAAGAGGCGTAGTTGCGACTGATATTCGCTCCCGTTCCGGTAAAATTCGGAAGCGGGAACAGATTAAGCAGCGCGGCGCCGAGCGGATTCTTAAACGGGGTGAAATTACCGCCTGCCACGGGGTTTGCACAGTCTTGATTCCAAGCTGTAGTTGCCGGGCAGAACTTATTTCCCGCTCTGGAAGAGAGTGACTTGCTGAAATCGCCGTTGCGTTCCGCCAGAGTCGGAACTGTTCCCAGCTTCGTTCCGGGATCCCTAATCTGACGTTGAAACTCCAGGCCGACAAAGAAGAAGAGCTTGTTTTTGTTTTCCCAATAAGGCTTACCGCCTTCTCCGAAACGAGGCAAGTAGACCGGGCCGCCAAGATTACCCCCTGGGTATTTGAAACTCGTGTTCGGCTGCGCGGCGCCTGCGATAGTGTTGGATCGATCGCTTGCTTGCAGACTCTTTGGGCGAATGTAGTCGTACACTTCCCCGTGGAAGTCTTTGCCCCCAGCTTTCGTAGTCGCAAATATTTGGACAGTACTTGAACCGTACTCGGCGGCATAGTTACTGGTCTTAACAGTAACCTCCTGGACCATATCGTTGTTCGCAGTGATGATGGTCCCATTGTTTGATCCAATGTCGATAACGCGTGAGCCGTCTATGCTGACATTGTTATTCACGCCGCGAATACCATTAACGGTGTAATTGGCGTTCGCATTAGATCCTCCGCCAAAACTATTAAACTCAAGATCATTCGGGTCGGGAGCGACAACACCGGGCAAAATGCGTAGGAGCTCCAAACTGCTACGCCCGATGATTGATAAGTTGTCGAGTTGTTTGGCGGTGAGAGTGTCGGAACGCTCTCCTGTATCTGTCTTAATCGGCGTCGCTTCTCCGGTCACCGTTACCGTCTCAGAAGGCGCACCGACCTCAAGCGCTACATCGAGATTTCGAGTGTCGCTTGGTGAAAGCGTAAACTCGGTTTGCTGATGCGCCTTGAACCCAGCAGCTTCAACCCTGAGCGTATAAAGCCCGGGGTCAACACCCGTAAAGACGTAAGCACCTTCATCATTGCTTTTTACTTCGCGCTCCCCGCCGCTGCGGCTGCTAATCAGTCTCACGGTAGCATTAGGCACCAAGCCCCCACTCGAGTCTTTGACGACGCCGCGTAGAGTGGATCCGCTGAGTCCCTGAGCTAACACCCCAGGCGCGATATAAAGGAAAAGCAAAAGGCTCAATAGTGCAGGCCAGCCGTGGGTCACTTTCCCATCGGTTAACTTCATAATCCTGCGACCGTTTGTCTTAAGGGATTGTCCTTTGAGAGACATGAGTATCCTCCAACAGACGATGAAAGAAACCTGATTTCGATTCCTTAAAGAATCGAATAAACCAAGAAACTGCAGTTTGAACACGACAATGATTCCGCAACCCTCCGAGATCCAAAAACCTCGGGCCGGAATCGATGTCGAATCAAATCAAACGAAGCGCCGCTTTAGTTGTTATTAAGAAAAAAGTTTGTTGCACTACCTAGCGAAAGGGTAAGTATCATTTTCGCGATCTTAATGTCAAGAGCTTTTTCCGTCACGTGAAAATTAACACTCGCTTTGTAGGTCGAAGTTGCTTTAGGCAATGATGATGCCATCCGAACGCGTTCGTGGCCGACAATGAACACTACTGAAAACTTGAGCGAAGTGTCCAGAGTCGGTGGTCAAATGTAGCGCTCTACCGAAGAACATCGGGCCGCAGGATTGGAGAAATTGGAAACGGATCCGAATTCTTGGATTGTTATGCCGCCCGCACTGAGCCAAATTTACCAGCTAGTACCAAACTTAAAGCGCCAAAAAGATTGGGATCCTGACCGAGGGTGGAGGCGATGACCCGGACCGAAGGTAAACCGCGACAGATGCTATTCGCGGCAACCGCATTCTTTATCTCTTCCGCGATTAATGGCCATGCCCGCACAATTCGCCCGCCAACAATGACCGCTTCCGGACTGAGGCCCTTGAGCAAATTCGAAATACCGAGTCCAAGATATCGCGCCGTCTCGAGCAGCGCTGCTTCCGCGTTTTTCTCACCAGCTAAACCTCGGTCGACAAGTTCATTGAAATCAATCGGGTGGTGAGAATGGTGAGTCTGATTCGCATAGCGAGCAAGAGCGGCACTTTCAGAAGCAAACGCTTCCCAACACTCATGACTTCCGGCGGCGCACGCGATCGGGGCGTCCTTGCCAATCGTCATGTGTCCGAACTCACCTGCCCCACCGGCTTCACCGTGATAGAGCTGTCCATCAAAAACAATTCCAGTACCAAGTCCCTGTTCAACCAGGACCATGATGAAATCTCTATATTTTCGAATCTCCGGTGAGCCGAGCCATAGTTCCGCCATGGCCGCTGCATTGGCATCATTATCAACTTTCACGGGTAGCCCGGTTGCCGCCCTTATCCGATCCGCCACCGGCCAGTCTCTCCACTTGAAGTGCGGGATGAATAGAGCATTGCCCGTCTCGGGATCTACCAACCCTGGAAGACTTATACCTATCCCTTCAATTTCGTCATTAGCCCGAAGAAACTTACGGACACAATCGATCAACTTGCTCAGTGTTTTTTCGGCATTCAGATTAGTTGTGAACTCTTCCCTTTCCAACACTCGGCCCGACAAGTCGCCGGTCGCAACGATTGTGGTATCAATCCGGAGATCCACTCCAATCACGACGGGAGCCGCGACTCGCAATCGGAGTAGAATAGGTGGACGCCCACCTGTGGATTCTCCTTCAATCTCCTCAATAAGACCCTGCGTCTTCAGTTCATGGACTATTAGTGAGATAGTCGAACGCTGAAGTGCGGTTTCAGCTGAAATCCCGGCGCGCGAGATAGGCGACCTCTCGCGAATATAATTGAGCACAATTTGACGATTGATATCGCGGATCGTGTCGGCACGCGCAACACTCGCTCGTTTGAGATCTATGCGACGCAATGGATGGACTCGGACGGATCAACTATGGTTATGATTAGAACGCTAGAAACAAGACGCGCTATTAAATAGTACATGTAAAGTTGCGAGTCAACCCATTCTTGCAAGGGGTCCCTCAGCTAACCAATCCTCGGCACTCGAAGCATCCACATGATATCTATCATACGTTGGATCTGAACTTGACATTGTTTAGGTTACTGTCAAAACTCGAATCTCGAACATCGAAATCTATGTTGACACAGAGAAACCCCTGGTCTTCCGGTCGGCAGACGACCATCAAACCGATCACAAGATTGAACTTAGAGTTTGAAGTATAGTCTTATGAAAACCCTGGTTGCGGCACACCTCATACTAATCTGCCTGCTCTGTGCAACCGCAAAAAACCGGCAAAAGCAAAGCCCGCAAAAAGAATCAAGGCCACTGGAGTTTGTCGACATTACTCGCTCGGCCGGAATGAAATGGGGCCTCAGGACCCTTGCCCCGGGTATCAGGTATCTTATTGAGACGATGGGCGGAGGCGGCGGTTTCATTGATTACAATAATGACGGATTACTTGACATCTATCTCGTCTGTTACTCTCAGACGTCGCAATCTGATCCAAATGCCAGGCTCACAGATGTACTCTACCGCAACAATGGGGATGGCACTTTTTCAGACGTGACAGAGACTGCCGGCATCTCCGGGAATATGTTGGGGATGGGCCTCACCGTGGGAGATTACAATAATGATGGTTGGCAGGATCTTTATGTTACAGGCTATCTGACCAGCAAGCTCTATCGAAACAACCGCAACGGAACCTTCACTGACATAACGGCGCAAGCGGGAGTAAACAACAGGCTGTGGGGAACCAGTGCGGCGTTCTTCGACTACGACAATGATGGTTATCTCGATCTTTTCGTTTGCAACTACCTGGATTTCGATCCGAATGGACAAGTCCCTTGTGACTTCTTCGACGGCAGACCGTTTTGCCGGTTAGCCAAATTTAAGGGTTCGGCCTCGGTGCTTTACCATAACAATCGCGACGGCACCTTTACTGACGTAAGCGCGAGAACGGGTATTGCCGCGCACGTGGCCCGCGGAATGGGAGTTGTGGCCTTCGACTACAACAATGACAATCGCATAGATATTTTCGCGGCCAACGATGCCGGCGCTAATTTTCTCTTTCGTAACAATGGAGACGGTACGTTTAGCGAAACTGCGTTTGAGGCACAAGTGGCGCTTGATATAAATGGACAGTTTCGCGGCGCAATGGGAGTCGATGCCGCGGATGTTGACGGCGACGGTTATCAGGACCTTTTCGTAGCCAATTTTTCTCAAGAGACAAACGCATTTTGGCACAACAATGGCGACGGCACGTTCGATGAAATCACATACGAACTCCAGTTGGGACGCATAAGTGTTCCAATGAGCGGATTTGGCACTCGCTTTCTCGACTACAACAATGATGGCCTGTTGGATCTCTTCGTGCTTAACGGTCACCCCTTCGAACCAATTAACAAGGTGTTTCGCGAAACTACTTATGCCGAACCTCCTTTCTTATTTGAAAACACCGGCAAAGTTTTCCGTGAAGTAGCAGCGGAACACGGAGCGCCATTGAAGCGGAACTACCTGGGACGTGGCCTGGCCGTTGGCGACATTGATAACGACGGCGATTCTGACCTGCTGCTAATGAACGCCGGCGAACCGCCGGCGCTGTTACGCAACGACGGCGGCAACGCGAATCGTTGGCTCGGGGTTAAGCTCGTTGGCACAACGACCAATCGCGACGGTATTGGGGCAAAGGTGACAATCACGTCTGGGAAGATGCGATATGCCAGGCAACTGCTGGGTGGAACCAGCTACTGCTCCGCGTCTGATTACCGTTTGCTTTTTGGCTTGGGCAACAAAGACAAAGTTGATGCGATCACCGTTTCGTGGCCGAGCGGCCAGGTCACGCAGCTGAAAGAGGTCACCGGCAATCGCTATCTGACGATTCGTGAGGAGCCGCGAGCGCCAACAAAACCTCAAGGGAATTGATGTTGGGCTCGGCGCAGCTTATTGCTTCAAGGACTATCGATTAGCGGAGAAATTCATCATGAGAGTCTGGAGTGCCTGTTTATTGCTCTTGTCGCTGGCAATCGCTATCGTTTCACCTCTCCCCACCAATGCGCAAAAACCCGTAGTAAACGAACAAGAACCTGAACGGATTGTCGTCGGCACAAACGAGGTAGTTCTCGACGCAGTTGTGAAAGACAAAAAAGGCCGGACCGTAAAAGATCTTACGGCGGCGGATTTTCAAATCTCAGAAGATGGCGTGCCTCAGGACGTCCGATCGTTTCGCCTGGTGACCCGCGAAACGGTACCGGCAAGTCAGCCAAACGCTGACATCGAGCCCGGCGCTGCCGCCCCAAAGAGCAACCAACCCGAAAGCACGAGCGCTCCCGAAACTGGCCAGCGTCCAAAAGCGACGGAAAGCCGAATTCACTTCGGGGCGTTGGCAATCGTTTTCGACCGGCTCTCGCCCAACGCCCGTTCGATTGCGCGCCAGGCTGCCATGACCTATGTCGACGACATGCGACCCGACGATTTCGTCGGCGTTTTTGGCATCGATCTTTCCTTGAGTGTGTTGAACCGCTTTACGAATGATCCGAATAAGATAAAGGCAGCGGTGGAGAGAGGCCTTTCGCATAGTTCTTCTTCCTACGCTTCGGCAACCGATCAAATCTCCGATTTACAGAATCGGCAAGGCGTGCTGGAAAGCGTGCTTGAGTCAGGCATAGCAGGCGCGGGTGCCGGTAACGACCCATCGAGCGCAATGGGAGCCGCAGCAGCGCAGCAACAGTTCAACGCCATGACCTTGAACATTGCCTTGGGATTTGAACGCCTGGAGCACAACCAAAAAGCCAACGCCACTATCGATGGATTACTCGCAATCATCGACGGCATGAAGACCCTTCCCGGTCGCAAAGCGATGATCTTTTTCTCTGAAGGCATCACCCTGCCAACCACCGTGATGAGTCAGTTTCGTTCGGTCATAAGCAACGCCAATCGCGCTAACGTAAGCATCTACGCAGTTGATGCCGCTGGCTTGCGCGCCCAAAGTTCTGATTCGCAGGCAGGCGGCGCGTTGACCAGGCTGGGTCAGGCGCGCGCGCGCACGGCCGCCAGTAACAGCGATCCGTTCGGCTCGATGATGCAAGACCTCGAACGTAATGAAGAACTGATGCGTTCGAATCCGGAGGGGGCTCTGAGCAATCTCGCCAGCCAAACTGGCGGCGTACTAATTGCAAATACCAACGATCCTGGCTCAAAACTTCGTCAGGTCAGTGAAGACCTCCATTCCTATTACCTGCTTACCTACACACCCAGGAACTCAAACTATGATGGTCGCTTTCGCCTGATCAGCGTCAAGGTGAACCGGCCAGGCATTGACGTGCAAGCGCGGAAAGGCTACTACGCGCTCAATAATTCCTACGGCACTCCCGTACTGGATTACGAAGCGCCAGCGCTGGCTGTTCTGTCCGGGGCACCCACCCGTAACGCGTTCGAGAGTCGCGTCGCCGCCTTCAGCTTTCCCGAAATAGACAGACCGGGTCTGGTGCCCGTGGTTGTCGAAGTTCCACCCGGCGCAGTCAACTATGCGGTTGACGATAAAAAAAAGACCTTCATCGCAAACTTCTCATTTGTAGTACTCATCAAGGATAGTTCCCAGCGCGTTGTGAAAAAAATTAGCAATCAAGAGCTGGTAACGGGACCACTCGGTAAGCTGGCAAAGGCCAAAACCCAGGGCATGTTGCTCTACCGCGAGACCACGCTCGATCCGGGGCAGTACACTTTCGCCGCCGTTGTTTACGACAACCTTAACCGCCTGTCGAGTACGAACACTGGCACCGTAACGGTGCCGAAGGCTGACCAGAGCGCCCTGCGTTTAAGCAGCATCGTGATAATCAAAAAGACCGGACACCCAACCCCCGGGCAAGAGGCTTTGAAGACGTTTCAATTCGACGACCTGTTGGTCTTTCCGAATCTCGGAGAGCCAGTCAGCAAAGCGGCCGGAAACAAGTTGAGTCTCTTTGTGACGGTCTATACAGCGAAGGGCGACATTACTCCGCCGAAACTTAATCTGGTGATCACGAGCGCCGGACGCTCCGTGGGTCATCTCTCGTATGACCTGCATGCACCGGATAAGACAGGCCGTATTCAATACGCCAGCGTTATTAACCTGGAGAAGTTTCAGCCCGGTGAATATGAAATAAAAATCGCGGTGCAGGCGGGTTCACGGATGGCCACGCGGACCGAACGCGTGCGAATATCCCCTTAATTGTTTTTCCTTAGGCCCGTAGACAGTTTGGTTTGTCGTTAACCTCAGCTGCGTCGGAAACGGCGCGAGCCAAGCCATATTCCGGTGACAAGCGAAAAGAATCAGGAGGCTTCTCAGCATGTCGAAATTCATCGTATTCGTTCTGGTCTTGATCTTGGTTATAACGCCGCTTGCAGTTCTCGGGCAAACACCTTCCCAACAGCAAGGCGAAGACAAAGTCGTCAGCGGCACCACCGAAGTAATCTTCGACGCGGTTGTAAAGGACAAAAAAGGCCGCCCGGTAAAGGACATGCAAGCGGAAGATTTTCAAATTACTGAGGATGGTATACCGCAAGATGTGAAATCGTTTCGGCTGGTAGCTGGAGACGCACCGGATTCGGCCACGAAAGAGACACCAGCTAAAGGTGGTCCAAAAGCGGCGACGCGCGTGCTGGAAGCATTCAACGCCGGACGAATTGGCACGGTAGCGCTCGTGTTTGATCGGCTCAGCACTGACTCACGGAGCCGTGCACACGAAGCGGCGATCGCGTATTTGGGAAATGGTCTTGGCCAGAGCGATTTCGTCGGCGTTTTCGGCATCGACCAGACGCTAACGGTGCTGCAAACATTCACTAACGATGACAAGCTGATCAAGGAGGCGATCGACAAGGCGGCAGTCTCGGTTTCTACGGTCCCGAGCACCGACCGTGCCCAGATCACGGATTTGATGGAGCGCAGCGTCAGGCTGACCGCTGAAGTAAATCAGGCCGAAACCAACGCAGCGTCGTCCCAGAGTATGGGTAATCTGGCAACGCTAGAGACGAACGCAATTCTGACGCGAGTGGCACTACGAGCGGCGCAAGACTTCGAGCGGTTGGAACAAACCGAACTAGGCCGGGCAACCACTGAAGGACTCCTGTCTATCGTTAGCGCAATGGGCAATATTCCCGGGCGCAAGGCACTAATCTTATTTTCAGAAGGCATAGCCATTCCCGCCTCCGTGGCGGCAAACTTCCGCACCGTAATCAGCAATGCAAATCGCGCTAATGTTGCCATCTACGCCATTGATGCCGCGGGACTGCGCGCGACCAGCGCCGATGTCCAGGCGGGAAGACAAATGACGGCACTGGGCCAGGCGCGCGCGAACCAGGCCGCCAGCGGCAACGATAGTTTCAGCTCAATGATGAGGGATTCAGAGAAGAACGAAGAACTAATACGCAGCAATCCCGAAGGCGTGTTGGGGCAACTCGCGAACGAAACGGGCGGCGTGCTGATTAGCGGCACCAATAATCCCGGCCCTCGCCTGCGGCAGGTAAATGAGGACTTGCACTCTTACTACGTGCTGACCTACACGCCGAAAAACTCCGACTATGACGGTAAATTTCGAAAGATCAGCGTCAAGGTCAAACGAGCGGGAGTAGACGTACAAGCGCGCAAAGGATACTACGCAGTGGGCGCCCGGTACGACACTCCGGTAATGGGTTTTGAAGCTCCGGCGCTGGCTGTCCTTGGCACCAGGTCACAACCGAACGCCTTCCCGACCAGAGCTGCTGCGTTCAGCTTTCCCGAAGCCGGCAAACCCGGCCTGGTGCCCGTAATGGTCGAAGTACCCGCGAGCTCGGTTAACTTCGTGGGTGATACCGATAAGAAGACGTATCGCACCGACCTAGCTGTCGTGGTCGTGATCAAAGACGAGTTTGACCGACCGGTAAGAAAGCTGAGCGGCCAGTTTCTGTTGAGCGGACCACTGGACCAGCTTGAGAAAGCTAAGCGAGGCAATATTCTCTTTTATCGCGAGACCGATCTGGAACCGGGAAAATACACGATGGATTCCATCGCCTATGACTCAATTAACAAGCAGTTCAGTGTCAGTCATAGCCCACTGGTCGTGCCTGACAGCGATCAAACAAAACTGCGGATCAGCAACCTCGTGGTGGTGGCTAAAGCGCAAAAAGTCGCGCCGAATTCGCCGGCAAGCCCGTTTCGAGTGGGTGAATTGATGCTCTTTCCCAACCTGGGCGAGCCACTGCACAAGGCGAACAGCAAAGGCTTAAATATGTTCCTGACGATATACCCACCCAAAGGATCGAGCGTGGCGCCAAAGATGAGTGTTGAACTTGCCCAGGCGGGCCAGTCGCTGGGCCAACTGCCGATACAACTGCCGGCGCCGGATCCAAGTGGTCGGATTCAATATACCGGCATCCTTCCGATCGACGCTTTTCCCCCGGGAGAATATGAGCTGCGGGCGACGGTTAGCGATGGCATAACTAAAGCCACCCGTTCACAAAGGTTCACGGTCCAGCCTTGAGACAGAATTCTTATGGGACCGCGGGCGCCCTCGCCCACAATGAGGGCGTCAGCGCGAACGGTGCGTGGATATAGTCAAGTTACGAAGAAAAGAAGATCCCTCCAGCGAACGGTGCGGGCGAGGGCGCCCGCGGTCCCAATAAGAGCGGACATCAACGAGGAGCGGTCTCATTCACACCGTGGCTTTAGCCCGGTGATCAACCTTAGGAAAACGTTCTTTGAACCGTTTCCAACGGTTTCTCCGTAGACGCTGACCACCCAAAAACCGTTGGAAACGGTTCGGCAATCCTTAACAGCCGCTGGACACCGGGCTGAAGCCACGGTGTGAATGAAATCGCTCCGCGTAATGGCTGGTCGACGCATGCAATCTGTCCTCTGGTTGCGGCTCTGTATTCCTCGACCCACGATGTAAGCGTTAGCTGACTGCTCAGCTGGGGAACGGTTCACCTTCTCGCACTGTCCTGATGCGGTGATCAGTGAACTGGAAATGAGTCCCGGGCACCTCGACCCTGGGCATGTGGCAGGAAACACATAAACGCTGCGCCACCGGACAAGCCTTGTCCGTGCGACCTTCCTTCTCTTCCGCTTTGGCCACTTCCGTGGACTTCAAACTCGCGCCGGAGCGGTGACACGCCAGGCACTTTGGATCGTAGAAGGCCGCCTCATGGACCGGATCTTCGTGCGGATTATGACAGGCGGTACAACGCAGCCGTGCATCATCCGGATCATGACCGCGACTGGTAAACAGGCGATAGGGTTGAAAACGCACTCTAATCAATCCCTGCAACTGATTGTTGGTCAACACCTGCTCAGCACTCATGTGACATGAGCCGCAAAATGCCTGCGCCAGTTCGTCCGATTCCATCTTGCCGGGATTGAAGATGCGCTTGTCCTTGAACCGCTTTGCTTCCATCGCGCTAATGTGATCTTGCCCTGGTCCATGACAGGCTTCGCAGGTGACACCGGGAATCAGTCGATCATGTTGCAGTTCCAGACCGTTGATGGCCGCGGTTGAATGGCAGGAGAAACACTCGCGGGCCTCGTTTAGTTTGACCGCTCGTCCCAGGGCATCCTCGAGTGATGACGGTAACGAGAGCTGGTATCCCATGGTCCAATCAAGACCCTTCAACTTTTCATAGAAGCTGACCCGGCTCTCATGCAGTTCGCCTTTGTGTCGAAAAATGTAGGTCTGGCCGGCTTTGCCCTGGCCAAATGAGTAGAGGATAGGTTCGGAGACGGTACGATTGCCGTCGCTAACATTGTAGAAACTCTGATCGCCTCGCCGGGTTATTTCATACGAGTAGGAGCCGCTGCGAAAAGTTAGTCGGGGACGCGCGAGCAAAACAGCACTGGTGGCAGCGGTCTCCATAGCTCGGCCCATCGCGGTTGAGCGTTGTCCCATTTCCGTTTCATGACATTTGGCGCAAGCCTGCGGACCGGCATATCGTGCGTCTTTCTGGTTCGGTCTCCAGAGAGTAGCGGGCTGAGGTTTGTTGCCGCCACCCATGCTTGGCCCCTGGGCACCGGACGGGCGGGGCAAAGTCCATAGAGTCGCCGCGAATGCCGCAGCGATAACGATTGGCAGGATATGTTGTGATTGAAATCGGCTTTGCACAAAAACTCGAAGCTTCAACCCGGAAACTGCTCTCCCGGCCTCACAATTCTGATGCGGTGGTCGGTGAACTTGAAATGCGAACCTGGAAACTCGACCTTAGGCATATGACAGGAGACACACAGGCTTTTAGCGACGGGACAGGCTTTGTCAGTGCGGCCGTCCTTTTCTTCAGATTTCGCGATCGCAGGCGATTTCAGGCTCGCAAATGAGCGGTGGCAAGTGAAGCATTTCGCATCGTAAAACGCTTCATCTTCGGAAGGGTCTTCGTGTGGGTTATGACAAGCCGTGCAGGTCAAACGCATGTCGGCCGGATCGTGAGCTCGGCTGGTGAACATGCGATACGGTTGAAAGCGGACGGTGATCACACCGCGCAGCTGCTTGTTTGAGATCACTTGCTCAGCGCTGCGATGACACGAGCCGCAAAACTCCTGCGAGAGTTCATCGGCTTCCATCTTGCCGGGATTGAAGATGCGCTTGTCCTTAAACTGCTTCGCCTCCATTGCCACGATATGGTCCGCACCTGGCCCATGACACGCTTCGCAGGTCACGCCGGGTATCAGGCGATCCAGCTGCAACTGATTTCCGTAAGCTGCTGCCGTGGCATGACAGGAAAAGCAATTTCGCGCTTCATCCATGCTGATCCTGCGTCCCGCCGCCACATCGAGCGATGGCGGTATATCACGCGGATAGCCAATGGTGACATCGAGACCCTGAATGTCTTTGTAGAAGCTGATACGGCTTTCGTAGAACGCGCCGTCGTGCCGGAAGATGTACGTCTGGCCCGCTTTGCCCTGGCCAAACGTGTAGAGTATCGGCTCGGAGAGTGTGTTGGCGCCGTCGGTTACCGTGTAGAGGCTCTGGTCGCCGCGGCGCACGATCTCATGAGCATAGGGTCCGCTACGATAGGTCATCCGCCGATTTGCGCGCAGAATTTCGCTCGTTGCTACCGGCTCAAGCGCGCGACCCATGGCTGTCAGGTGCTGATTGGCCGATTCTTCCGCGTGACACTTCGCGCACGCTTTGGGCCCAGTGTAGGTGGCGTTTTTGGTTGGGCGCCAGGGCGCCGAAACAGGTACTTGCCCGCTGTTCATGCCGGGTCCTTGAGCGCGCGAATCAGGTGTTTGATCAGAGCTGAGCAGAAGACCGATCACTATGACCAATAAAACCACAGCCGAGGTCTTTACTCGGCTGCGGACTTTTGAAAGTGCAATTGAAACCTGCATGACGTAACGCAAACTGTTAGTTTGCGGCGGCGCACCCTGGAGTCAACGATGGGCAGCGCAGAATTCTTAGCCTGTTAACCAACCTGGCTGGGATGTTCCGCCGGTGACTCCGGGTTACGGCGTCGCAAACTAACAGTTTGCTTTACCAGGATACTTATGGCTGAGGCGGCTTATCAGTTGCCGGATTGTCATCGGGAAGTACCCTTCCTTGCTTGTCCTCCGCCTGGCTTAAGCGCGTAAAGGTGGCGCGAGCTTTATCAGCATCCTGCTTGCGTTTGGCTTTCGTGTAGGCACGCGCGAGAGCGAAATAAATCTTGGGCTCATTAGGCACCATTCGGGAAGAGGCTTCCAACTCGAGGATGGCCCGGTCGTTCTGACCCGCCTCCAGCAACAGTCGTCCTAAAACATAATGGGCCAACGGTAACCGTGGAGCGATCTTCACAGCCTCTTCAGCCAACGGCAAACCGCCTTCAATGTCTTTATTGCGCAGCTTGATATTGGCAAGTTGGCAACGTGCCAGGGCGTGCTTGGGCCAGTTCTGCAACTCTCGCTCGAAGGCGACCTGGGCGCCTTCGTCGTCGCGGTTCATGAGCAAAAACCGGCCATAGGCATATTGCATATTCGGCGCCTTGCCATAGTCGCGCGCAACCATGTCGTATTCGCGCTGAGCGTCAGACATGTTCTTCTCAGCTGCAAAATGCTCAGCGAGTCCCGCCCGGCGAATCAAAGCGCGATCCGGATAGTTGATAGTGATTTCCTTCGGCAGCATGCCGATCCGCAGGATGGCCAGTCCCAACGAAATGATCAACTCCTCGCTCTTCAGCCCTTCATAGCTGAGCGAACCGAGCGTCTCCTGTGCCTTTTCGAAATCTCCCTTGAGAATCGACAAAAGCCCATCGTGATAACGCATCACCCGAGTCAATTCCGTATTGTCGCCCAGTCCCAGCCGGCGGGCCTGCTCAAGGTGCGTGTGGGCTTCATCATAACGAGCCAATTGAAACTCGCAGAGTGCAAGCATCGCCCAGGGAGACCCAACTTTCACTTGTATCTGGGCGGCCTGCTTGAACGCCTGAGCTGCCTCGGCATACTTGTCGTGATCGTAATAAAGCGTACCGAGAAACCACCAGCCTTCGGCCCAGGCAGGGCGTAAACCTACAGCCTGACGATAGAGCCCGATGGCCTCATCGATCTTGTCGGCCTCACGCGCGGCAGTTGCTGCGGCTGCGATTGAGTCAAAATTTTGCGAGCCCGCCCCTTCCTTCGGCTGCGCCGTAGCTTGCTGTTCCGGTGCTGATCGTGGTCGTGGCGCGCGACGCTGACCCTGGGTATTCACCGAGCCGGCTATCAGACAGCCGAGCACGCCAGCGATAAAGAACGCCATCGTCATGCTCAATCGCAAACTCCTTGCTAGCCTTTGTTTCAGCAACAATATTTCTCCCGTAATACTGCGCGGTTTCCTCGTGATATTTCGAATTATTGCGTGGATCGTCAATTACGTATCGGGGCCATGCGATCCACGCAATAACACGAAATCCTACTTGGCCACGGTCTTCATACCTTCACCCTCGACTACCGTGACGTAACCCTTCATCGGCACATTCGTGAGTTTATCAATCTTGCCGCTTGGCCAACGGATCTCAACCGATTCAATCTGGCCGACCATTCCACTGCCCAGGATCTCGCGTGGATCATGTGACGCCAGATAACTGCCCCCGGTTGTTTTCAGCCGGCTGAATTTCCGGCTACCAACTTGCCAGGAGATCACAGCGCCTACCGCTCCGGAATTGCTCCTGGTCGCAACCAACTGCAAGCCTACCCAATTGTTTCGATTGCCACCGTCGTTTCGCAGCAATACCGGCGCCTGGCCGTTGTTCGAAATCAACACGTCCAAATCACCGTCGTTGTCGTAGTCCCCGACCGCCAGTCCTCGGGCTGGAAAACTACTTGAAAAAATCGGGCCTGACTGCGCACTGACATCCTTGAGTTTAGTGCCGAGATTCTCAAACACCAGCAGCGGTTCTTTGTATTTCACCCGCGTAGTGAGCTTCTCAACCATATCGTCCGGATGACCATTAGCCAGAAAAAGGTCAGGATAGCCGTCGTTGTTATAATCGAAAAACTTCAGACCCCAGCCACTAAGCAAACGAGTCGCCTGCCCAATCTCGCCGGGTTCATCAATGAAAGTGGTGTCCTTCTGGTTGTGGTAGAGGCTGAACAACTCCTGATCGATGTTGGCAACAAAGAGATCCTGCCAGCCGTCGCTGTCAAAGTCCGTGGCATCCACCCCCATACCTGAGCGGGGCGAGCCGTTATCACTGAAAGCCACGCCGGCCCGCAGACCGACCTCCTCAAAGGTCCCGTTCCCTTTGTTGATAAAAAGAAAATTAGGCATGGTGTCGTTTGCCACAAAGAGATCTGTCCAGCCATCGTTATTCACGTCGGTGGCCACCACTCCAAACGACTTGCCCAGTGATTTTGCGATGCCGGATTTCTCACTGACGTCCGTAAAGGTGCTGTTGCCGTTGTTGTGATAGAGATGACTAGGCCGCGGCTTGAATACACGCGGGATGCAATAGAATTTCAGGCCCAGCCGATTATTGCCGCAACTGGTTTCCTTGTTGTAGTCGACGAAGCTGGAAACGAAAAGATCGAGCTTGCCGTCCTTGTCATAGTCAAACCAGACCGCGCAGGTAGACCATCCTGGCGCCGCGACTCCGGCTTTCTCAGTTACGTCTGTGAAAGTGCCGTTGCCGTTGTTGTGATAGAGAATGTTTCGGCCATAGCTCGTAACGTAAAGATCGGCGCGGCCGTCGCCGTCGTAATCACCCGCGGCTGCGCCCATCCCAAACGTGCCGCCCGCAACTCCGGCTTTTTCAGTAACATCGGCAAAGGTGCCGTCGTGATTGTTGCGATAGAGGGCGTTTTTGAGCGGTTTTGCGGGTCTAAAAAAATCAGAAGTACCGCTGTTCACCAGATAGATATCCATCCAGCCGTCATTGTCGTAATCGAAGAATACGCAACCCGCGCCTACTGTCTCCGGCAGAAAGCGGTCGGGGGACAAGGCGTTGTCGTGAACCCAATTGATACCGGCCTGCCTGGTTACCTCGGTAAAGACGACGGGAGACGTCGCACTGCGTGGCTGGCAATAAAAGCTTGAAGGCTGGGCCAGAAGCAACAACACAGCGATACTGGTGAAAAGAGTTTTAGGGACTGTCACGCATGATTACCTTTCGCGCGTAAACGGCTTTCGCGAG
>Ga0190274_10000582_pt1 | contig 21461 bp, 16 predicted proteins | sample Popmic531T_FD_133002 | JGI IMG/M metagenome (GOLD analysis project Ga0190274, IMG submission 133002) | Populus adjacent soil microbial communities from riparian zone of Yellowstone River, Montana, USA - 531 T | ecosystem: Environmental > Terrestrial > Soil > Riparian zone | place: USA: Montana... | reverse complement strand
AGTCCCGTGCCTCCCATTTCCGGCGAACGCGCGCGGTCGACCCGGTAAAACCTTTCAAATAATCGCTCCAGGTGCTGTGACGGAATTCCTTCACCCGTATCCTCAACTGAGATCAGATCGCGATTGTTGGTTTCACTCTGCCGGTTCTTTCGTCCATTCACAGTGCGAGATTCACCGTTCTCTTCTCCGCCCTCGCAACTAATCTTCACCAGGCCACCAGCGCGATTAAACTTGATCGCGTTCTCCACCAGGTTAGTCAACATCTGTTCAAGACGACGCGCATCGGCGTAGACCCTTGCCCCCTGGGCCACTTCATTGGCTACCTCGATCCGCTGGTCCGCGGCCCTGACTGCAAGCGAGGAGACGATGTCGTTGACGATCGGATACAGCTCAACCTGTTCGGCCCTCAAGTGCACGTTGCCGGATTCGATGGCGCTTAGTTCAAGGGTGTCGTCGATCAGATCCTGCATGCGAACGGCATTTCGCCGAATGATCGACAGAAACCGCCGGCTACTTTCTTTGTCTTCCAACGCGCCTGTCTCCAGCGTTTCGACAAACGCCAGGATCGCCGTTAACGGGGTTCGCAATTCGTGTGAGACGTTGGAGAGGAATTCCTGCCGGATCTGTTCCAGGCGCTCAATGCGCGTGATGTCGACGAACACGCCCAAAGCTCCTTCGGCGTTAGGGTCATTGTCTTTGGGATTCTGAGAATGTCCGAGTGGAACCACCCGCAGATCAAAAACGAGGCGCTCCGGCCCGTGGGTTTGAATCCTGACTCCACTGCGTTCGCTTCCCTGCAATGCGTCGAGGAAAGCGCTGTAGATAGCCGGGTTGCGCGTAAGTTCGGTCAAACGCTGGGTGTTGAGTTTGCCCTTAGAAAGGTTGAACAATCGATGAGCCGCCGCATTTGAGGCGACTACACGCATGTCTTTGTCGACAACCAGCAAACCCTCGCGCATTCTGCTCATCGTCGCTTCAAACAGTTTCCCCAGCGCGAAGGTCTCCTGCGGTGATTCCCGAGCTCGTTCATCATCGTCATCCGGCGGGGATTGGTTACTGGAGTTCTGTGAGAAACGAAAGACAAGGATCAGGACCAGGCCTACCACCAATCCAGCAGCAACCGCACGAGCATTAAAGGACGGCAGTAGTAGAGCGATGACGATGCCAGCTGCGAGTCCGACAATTAAAAAGAGATTGCGCCTGGACATAAACTATTTGCAGGTGAGGAAGTTTCTCATTTCGTGTTCTTTAGTGAGATTTCGTGTGCTTTCGTGGATCGTCTGTTCCGATCGGGAAGAACGATCCACAAAAGCACACGAAATCTCACTAAAGAACACTAACCAGAATCTTGAATGACGAATCTAGAGTTGAGCTGGTTGTGATCCTACAAAACGGTAACCGACGCCCACCACGGTTTCGATACAGTCGCCGCATTCACCCAGCTTTTGACGAAGCCGGCGTATGTGCACATCGAGCGTGCGTGCGTCGCCGTAGTAGCTGTAGCCCCAGACATTGTCCAGCAGTTGTTGACGGGTAACAACTCGATCCGCACTCTTCGCCAGAACGGATAACAAGGTGAATTCTTTGTTGGTGAGCCTGATTTTGCTTCCCTGGCAAACGACCCGAATGTCGTCAAAGTCAATTAACAGATGATCGTCCTCGTAAGTTTTCCCACGGGTCTCATCAGTGCGACGCATTACCGCACGCACTCTCGCCAGCAGCTCTCTTACAGAGAAGGGCTTGGTAATGTAGTCGTCCGCCCCTAAATCCAGACCAGTGACACGATCTGATTCAGACGCTTTGGCTGTCAACATGATGATAGGTGTGCGCCTGGTGGCCGGCTCCCGTCTCAGCCTGCGACACAACTCAGTGCCGCTCATGCCCGGCAACATCAAATCAAGGACTATTAACGATGGCGGCTCCTTCTCGTTAAGAGCGGCGGTCAGTCCAGCTTCTCCGGTAGCTGCAGCCACAGCGGGCCAACCTTCCCGCTCGAAGTTGTACTTCAAACTCTCCGCGATATCGGGATCGTCTTCGATGATAAGGATTGGTCGCTGCATAGCTCAATGCCTACCGCTTGGTGACTTCTTCGTGCTGATTCGTGTGTTTTCGTGGATCGTTCTCAATTGCAACCAAGGTACGATCCACAAAACCACATGAAACAGCACGAAAAATTAAACCTTGTCGTGTTTGATAAACGCGGCTTCAGCCATGTAAACAGTCAACTCGCAAATGTCGGTTACATAGTCGCCAATTCTCTCCAGGTGCTTGGCTACGAAAATCAAGCGCGCATTTCGAGTTGCTGTGGTTGGCTCAGTCACCATCATTTCAATTAAGCGATGAAAAACGTGGTTATAGAGGTTGTTGATAATGGCGTCGCTGGCAATAACTTCGCGAGCCGCGGTGGCATCGCTTGAGGTGAAAGCATCCAGCGCCGCGCGCAACATGGTCAGTGCGTGCTCGGACATTTGCTTCAGATCAAGAACTGAATTCAGCTCCGGCTCATTGTTGAGATCAATCGCCGCCCGCGCAATGTTGCAGGCGTGGTCGGCAATTCTTTCGAGCACCGGGGCCATCTTGGCGACTGAGATAACAAAGCGCAGATCGCGCGCAGCCGGTTGACGCAGCGCAATTATGTCGATGCACTGGCGATCGACCTCTATCTCCAGTCGATCCACCCGGTCATCATCTTCGAGCACGCGCTGCGCAAGTTCGGTGTCGCGCTCAGTCAGCGCCCGCATGGCACTCTCCAGTGCCGCTTCAGCTTCACCGCCCAGAAGCAAAACCTTGTCGCGTAGCGAGTCGAGTTCATCATCAAGATGTCTGTGGTATTCCATGAGTCTATCTCAAGAATATCCGCAGACTACGCAGATTTACACGACATGCAAGACTCAAGAAGCCGGAAAGCACTCTCTTCATGAGCATCTAATTCAGTGTAATCTGCGTAATCTGCGGATGGTTTTCTCATCCAAACCTTCCCGTAATGTAATCTTCCGTCAGCTTCTCCGTGGGATTGGTAAACATCTTGTCAGTGGGATTGACTTCAATCAACTTACCCAACCAAAAGAAGGCTGTGAAATTGGAGACGCGCGCCGCCTGTTGCATGTTGTGAGTCACGATCACAATCGTGTATTGCTTCTTCAACTCAACAATCAGCTCTTCGATTTTCGCCGTCGCCATCGGATCCAGCGCTGACGCGGGTTCGTCCATTAAGATCACGCTGGGGCGAATCGCCAGTGCCCGGGCGATGCACAATCGCTGCTGCTGCCCACCTGACAAACCAAGTGCGGACGCTTTCAGACGGTCCTTCACTTCTTCCCAAATGGCGGCATCCCTAAGTGCTTGCTCCACCTGACCCTCAAGTTCACTTCGGCTCGACGTCATTCGGTTAATCTTTAACCCGTAGGCAACATTGTCGAAGATCGATTTGGGAAAGGGGTTTGACTTTTGAAAAACCATGCCCACTCTAAGTCGTAGATCAACGACGTCGGTCTGTGACGAGTAGATGTCGGTACCGTCGATGAAAACCTGACCGGCTACACGCGTTCCCGGAATTATGTCGTTCATGCGATTGAGCGTTCGCAAAAATGTCGACTTACCGCAGCCTGAAGGCCCGATGAAAGCGGTTACCATCCGTTCCGGGATTTCCAGGGAAACCTCGAATAGAGCCTGCGATTTTCCGTAATAGAAGCTGAGATTCCGGACGCTGATCTTGGCCGGCAAAGTCGACGCTTCGGCGCCTCCCTGCAACGGAGCGGCTACATTGGCAGCAGCAGAATCTGGCCTGAATATCTGAGTTGACATCGGTGTAAGTTTAACCAAAGTGTCCCGTGATGTATTCCTCGGTGAGCTTCTCAGCAGGATTCTCAAAGATTTTTTGTGTCGGCGAAACCTCAATGAGCTCACCCAAATACATGAAGGCGGTGACGTCTGATACGCGTGCTGCCTGCTGCATGTTATGGGTAACAATGATCACCGTAAGCTTCCGCTTTAGATCGAAAATAAGGTCTTCGATCTTGCTGGTGGCAATCGGATCCAGCGCTGAGGTTGGTTCATCAAAAAGAAGCATTTCGGGATCAGTCGCCAACGCCCGGGCAATGCAGAGACGTTGTTGTTGACCGCCAGACAACGTGTAGGCTGACTGGTGCAAACGGTCTTTCACTTCGTCCCAGAGAGCCGCCGACCGCAAAGACTGTTCGACTTGCTCCTGGAGTTCCCGGCCTCTGACTCCTCTGAGGCGCAATCCAAACGCCGCGTTTTCAAAAACCGACTTGGGAAACGCGTTGGGCTTTTGGAAAACCATACTTACCCGCAACCGCATTTCCAACGGGTCGGTTTCGGGACCAATGACGTTGGTGCCGCTCGGCTGGAGAATTATTTTCCCCTCGTAACGCGTATCCGGGTAAAGATCATGAATTCGATTGAAGCATCGCAACAGGGTCGACTTGCCGCAACCGGAAGGACCAATAATGGCCGTAACCTGATTCGCCCCGAAGACCATGTTGATATGCTTGAGAGCCTGCAACTTTCCATAAAAGAAGTTCAGCTCAGAGACGTTAGCTTTAGGCTGGACGGGGTGCCCGGAGTGAAGAACCTCCGTCTCCCGAACCCTGGCACTAACCTGTACCCGGCTAACGTCATTTGTCATAGTCATCTTAAGCGGCCAACAGGTAACTCCAGGCCCGGCATTCATTGGACGGCTATCTTTACCACTTAATTCGCTTGCGGACTCGATAACGAATTACGATCGCAACGGCGTTGAGTGACAACGTTATCAGGATCAGGACTAAGCCGGCGCCGGCAGCATTAACAACGAAAGCTTGATCGGGTCGTGATACCCAATTGAACATCTGAATAGGCAAAACGGAAAAAGGGGACGATAACCACTCGACCGAGACAAATGGCGCCTGCGACTTTATCGGCGGTGGCGGTAGGAAAGCTATGAAAGTAAGCGCTCCAATAGTGATCAGCGGAGCGGTCTCACCGATAGCTCTCGACAACGCGATGATGATGCCGGTCATCGTTCCGCCAATCGAATAAGGCAGTAAGTGATGGCGAACCACCTGCCATTTCGTTGACCCCAACGCATAAGCTGCCTCGCGTATTCCTTGTGGAATGGTGCGCAGGGCCTCGCGCGTCGCCACGATGACAATCGGCAGAATCAAAAAGGCCAGCGTTAACCCGCCCGTGAGAATGCTCGTGCCCAACCGAAACTGATAAACGAGCAAGCCGAGCGCCATCAAACCGTAGACGATCGACGGCACTCCAGCCAGATTCGCGATATTTATTTCGATGAGATTAGTGAGCCAATTCCTGCGAGCGTATTCTTCAAGATAAACTCCTGCCGCCACACCCAGCGGCACCGCGGCGGCGGCTGTTACCACCATGATGAGCAGCGTCCCTACCCATGAGGAAAGGATACCGGCTTGTTCGGCGAAGCGTGACGGGAAGTGAGTAAGAAACGCCAGATTAAGGCGCGGCAATCCATCCAGGAAAAGATCTACCAAGAGGGCTCCCAGAGTTACGATGCCAATCAGCGTGCACACTATTCCGACGATGTTGAAGATGAAATCCTGGCGCTTCCGTTTAGCAATGATTCGCTTGAAGTCGCTCACTCAGTACACCTCTCTAAACCGCTTCCGCAGGATGTAGCCCAGGATATTGAAGATCAGCGTCATTATGAAAAGCGTAATGCCCGCGGCAAAGATCGACTGGTAACCAATGCTGCCGTGCGGCAGATCACCGAGGCTGACTTGTACGATAAAAGCTGTGATGGTCGCAGCCGGCTCACGCGGATCAGCTGTAAGATTGGGCTGCATGCCCGCGGCAATTGCGACAATCATCGTTTCGCCGATCGCCCGCGATATCGCCAGGATGTAAGAAGCCACTATCCCGGAAAACGCCGACGGATAAACAACCTTTAGAGCGGTAATAATTCGGTTCGCCCCCAGTGCGTAGGCCCCCTCGCGCAATGACATCGGGACGGCACGCATGGCATCCTCACTGAGCGAGCTCACGTAGGGAATGATCATGATGCCCATCACCACGCCGGCGCTCAGCATGTTGAATGTGGGCAACCCCGGAATGAACTTTTGCAGCAACGGCGACATGAACTGCAGAGCGAAGTACCCATACACCACCGTCGGGACCGCGCTGAGCAGCTCAAGGGCCGGCTTAATAATCTCGCGGACTGCTACAGGGGCGAACTCACTCAAATAAATGGCAACGACAGTGCCAACTGGTAAAGCGACCGTTAGAGCAACGAGTGTGGTTACCAACGTACCCATGATTAAGGGAAGAATGCCAAATCTTGGGGACGCGAAGAGCGGGGTCCAAAGCGTGTCCGTCAGAAAGTCCTTCAGGGGCACATGGGCAAAAAAGGTCGAAGACTCATAGACCAGCGTGCCGACGATTCCCACGGTGATCGCTACCGATGTGAAGGCCGCCAGCAACAAGAGCGCTTCGATGATCCGCTCCTTAACCCGAGACAATCGCCTTGCGGCGGCAGGCCTGGAGTCGGGAGGTGACGGGGACGACGATTGTTCAGCCGGGGCCGCGACCGGATGTTGAAGATTAGCCATGTCGTCCATGATTACAAAATGGAAGCATTACAGGACTTGCTTGTGCCGAATACTAAGCGAACCGTCGCGATCTCTCAGGTAGGGAAGGTGGGCATGCCCCCGCTCTTTCGCGCGCAGCTCCAGTCCTGCAAGAAATAGTGTGCCCTCACTCACCGACTTGAAATGACTTTCACGACCGAGGTAAACCAACGAAGAGCGGGGGCATGCCCACCTTCCCTACCTGAGAGGGCGCAACGGTTCCCCAAACATCCGGCGCACCCCGAATCGGTCGCCAAACACGATCTTTATGCTTTTGGTTCCCGCTTGAGAATTTCCTCTACGGACAAGCCGACTTCGGGAACACCACCAAAACCAGTGCCGGTCTTCATCGTGCGAAGGCGATCCATTGCCATCTGGTACGCTGTTTCGGCCAGCGGCACATACTTGACCTCCTTAGCCAGGGTGGCGACATTCTTCATATAGAAGTCTACAAACTCTTTGACGGCCGGCTTATCGAGTGACTTACGATTTACGTAGATAAACAGAGGACGCGAGAGCGGATTATATGTCCCGGCGATAACGTTTTCCGGACTAGGCATCACCGGTTCTTTGACCTTGTTCTTATCCCACTGGATACCGACCGCCTTCATTCGACTACTGTGCGGGGCGAAATAAGCGTAGGGAATGTATCCCAGGGAATACTTGTTTCCTTCAACGCCCTGCACCAGGACGTTGTCATCTTCGCTGGCGGTATAATCACCACGACTCGACTTCGGCTTCCCTACAATCGCCTCGGTAAAATAATCAAATGTGCCCGAGTCAGCGCCCGCACCAAAAAGGGCTATCTTTTCGTTGGGCCATTCGGGACGGACCTGGTTCCAGTGAGTGATCTTTCCCTGCGCTCCGGGCTCCCATATCTTTTTCAGCTCTTCAACCGTCATGGAGGTAACCCAGTTGTTTTGCGGGTTCACAACTACCGTCAGCGCGTCAAAAGCGATCGGCAGTTCGAGATACTCGATGCCCGCGGTTTTCGCCTGCGCCATCTCCTCAGTCAGAATGGGCCGGGATGCGTCAGAAATATCAGTTTCACCCCGGACGAACTTCTTGAAACCTCCGCCGGTACCGGAGATACCGACCGTTACTTTGACTTTGCCCTGATTTGCCTTTTGGAATTCCTCAGCCACGGCCTCAGTGATTGGGAAAACCGTGCTTGAACCGTCAACCTTTATGACTGATGACTCCGAGCCACTTGGCCCCGTGCCGGCGCCTCCACCGCAGGCCATGCCAAGCAAAGCAAGTGAAGCAACAATGGCGACGGACATGAGCCGAAACTTCCAGACCGAAACTTTCAAAGTGTGCATCAGCTTCTCCAGTTGATTAGGGATTTTGTATCAAGACTCTAAGCGCGAGGTGTTACATCCATCTGAACCATGCCTGAATTTTATGTGAACTGCCGCTGGGGCCTGTCCCGGCTCAACCGCTGGTCGGACTCTGGAGCAGGAGCCGGTAACCCACGTTAACCATGGTATCTATGCGCAAGTTGTATGGGAGTAGCTTGTTTCGCAGCCGGTAAATGTAGACGTGAAGGCTTTCCGTGTTGACCGGTTTATCAGTGCCCCAGGCGTATTGCCAGAGATCTTCGGCAGTTACGATTCTTTCCGGCGTGCGCGCCAGACGCGAGAAGATTAGAAACTCCGTGCGCGGCAGCTTGAGCGATTGTCCGGCACAAGCGACGTAGTAGTTCTTATGTTCCACTCGCAGGTAGCCATCGTCGTAGACATCGTCTGTCACTTGCGTCTGGCCCGGTAATTCGGTGATTGCCATTTCGGTAGTCAACATAACTATCCTATTGTCCGAGACACTTTAGTTTGTCGTTCGTTGGCCTAAAACAACTTTTGATTTTCATTCATTAGGTAACAATCGAGCTCGCCTCTTCCCGCAGTTGCGACAAACTGAAGTGTGCCGGACATTAAATCGGGCGGTTTTAGAAGTTCAGCCGCAGCGCAAACTGTATCTGTCGATTTGTTCCCAGTCCGACAGTTCGCTCCACGGTTTGCCTCAACAAGCCAAAAGTTGTGCCCGCGGCAGATTGGGTGTACGCCTGACCAGGCTGTAGCCCTGAACCACCCAGCGTTGGTAGACCTACGTTTAGAGCTGAGCTGGGTAGCGCGAAGTTAGCGTGGTTGAAAGCGTTGAAGATTTCCGTACGGAATTCGAGTCTGACCGTCTCAGTAATCGGAAACCGCTTGTTGAATATGAAATCAACCTGCTGGAAGTTTGGCCCGCGAAGCGCGTTGCGCGGCAAGTCGCCGAATGTCCCCGGACTGGGGATGGTAAAGGCCGCCGGATTGAGCAGGTTGCGATCGTCATTAAGGTAGGGATTAGCGCCGGCGATCAAATTGGGTCTCCGCACATTGCGGGAGGCTCCGCCACCGGGCGTGTTGACCACTGCGATGAAGCCGGTCGGAAGCGGTGACGCGGCACTGATTGTGGGCAACTGGGCCACGAAGCCCTGCGGAACCATGGCGGCGCCGACGGCATTCGAAACCGGGCAGCCCGCGGCGTTCTGACACTGGACCACAACGTCCGGACGCACGATACCAACTTCGATTGGTAATCCTGATCGACCATTGAGAATCGTACCAACCTCCCATCCTCCAAGAATGGCGTTGCCGACGCTGCCCATGTCATAGCGTTTGCCTCGGCCAATAGGAAGATCGTAAACGGCGCTCAAGTTGAAATTGTGGCGAACGTCAAAGTTGTTATAGCTCCGGTCATAGTCATATTCGGCGATGGTCCGCGCGTTATTGGCGGCCGTACGCGCCTCGTTCGAACCGGCAGTGGTCCCAAACGATTTGGCAAAGGTGTACTGGGCGTTCATCGTCAGTCCGGTTCCGAACCGACGCGAGAGTTGGGTCTGAAGCGCGTTGTAGGAATCGTCGCCGCCCGCGGTTTTGTAGTCGACTTCCGCAAAAGGCTGCAGCACGTTGGTTCCGCTGGGAATGCTGAATTCGCGCACAGTGCGAACAGTTGTCACCTGACCTGCGGCGTTGGTTATGTTCACCACGCCGACGCCTGCCGGAAGCGCAGTAGCCGTTGGGCCAATAACTGCCTGACCCGGCAGTATCTTGTTGGCGACGCTACGAAGGAAAAGGTTCCGACCCTGACTGCCGACGTACGCGATGGTTCCCACGAGGTGATATGGCAACTCCTGCTGATAGGAGACGCTGTACTGGTAGATCTTTTCCGGAATCACATACTCTGAAGAATAGGCACGCGGCTGGTAAGACCGGTTAGTTGGGTTGTTAACGAAGTTTGCGGCAATCGCGGCTGTGTCCGCTGGGAACGCGAGCAGCGCCCCACTGGTGATGGTGGTTGAGATACGGTCGCTCTCAATTGGCTGAATCTGATCTTCAGTCTGTCCCGGACCATAGAAAACCCCAACCCCGGCGCGGAGAACTGATTTACCGCCACCGAAAAACCCGCTGCCGGCGACATTTGGTGACCAGGTGACCGCCAACCGCGGACCGAAATTTGACTTCTTCGAACCGAAGGCAGCTTGCGAAGGATCGCGCAGTACACCAGCCGTAATATCGAAAAGTACTTGCCCGTTGCTATTCTCACGCAACGCAGTGTAGTACTCGTATCGTAGCCCCAGGCTTAATGTTAAGCCCGGCCGGACATTCCATTGGTCCTGACCATAGGCGATGTAGTATTCCTGCTTCGCCAGTCGCAGTCCCGAATCGCCGGTGAAGGGGCTGGTTGCCGAGAGGTCGCCAACAAACTGAACGGAAGCCAGTGTGTTCGTCAGGAAGTTTTGCAAACTGGCAAAAGTGTAGGTAGTTCCACCAAGCCGATCGGTGTAAAGCCTTACCGCACGCGCCTCGCCGCCGAAGCGGAAGTTATGAGCACCGCGGGTCCAGTTAACGTTATCGATCAACGACAGCGAGTAAGGCGTGTATGGCTGACCACGCCCGTTCGTGGCGGAGTTGGCGCGTACGAGTCCTCCAGGGACTGCAGTGCCGGCCGATGTGCCCTGGCCCGGCAGGTTGAAGTTGGCGGTATTGCCGCTGATGTTCAAGGTAATATTCGAGAGATCGAGACCATTGATGGTGGGTGCCTGACCGTTCACCCGCGTCTTCGCACCGTTGTAACCGAATTTGAGTTCGTTGAGTACCGTCGGCGAAACAATAGTCTGTAGCGCCACGACGCCGTTCTGCGGAGTGGCCGTGGCCACGACGCGGCGGCCCGTCACTCCTTCGGGCTGGTCGTTTTCCCCGTTATCACGGAAGAAGCGCAGGTAGACGCTGTTTGCCGGATTGAACCGGTAGTCGAAGCGGGCCGCGAAGGCATCCTCGTTAACGTTTGAGACGCCCTGGAGTTGGGCCACATCGAAGAGATTGGTTCCGGTGCCGCGAGCGATGATTACAGCGCCTGGAGCGCGGAAGGCCGGCAGGAAGGGCACGATGGCGGGGTTGCATGTAGTGACGGCGCAGATGCGCGACGCCTCGCCGGGTACTGCCTCAACTGAATTGATGCCGGCACGCAGCCGGTAGCCTTCGTAAGAAGTAAAGAAGAAAAACTTATCCTTAATGATGGGACCACCCACCGAACCGCCAAACTGATTCAGCCGCAGTGGTGACTTTGTACCGACGATGTTGTCGAAAAAGTTGGGGGCATCGAGCGCATCGTTGCGGAAATATTCGAAGACTGAACCGTGAAACTTGTTCGAGCCGGATTTTGTGACCACGCTGATCTGTCCACCAGTGCCCGTGCCAAACTCTGCCGGGTAGTTGTTCGAGTCAACTCGAAACTCCTGCACGTTTTCCAGAGATGACTGCAGGCGGAAAGGACTTGCGATTTCACCATTGAGATTTCCTGGTGAAGCATCGATAACCGCCGAGCCTTCGACACCGTCGTAGCGGACGATATTCTGATTGCTGGCGCGTCCCGAAAAGCGGATATCGCCAAAGGTACCTGAACCACTATTCACGGAGCCGGGCGCTTGCAAATAAAGCTGCGAGAGTTGGCGTCCGTTCAGGGGCAGTCCTACCACTTCACGCTGGTCGACAGTGGCGCCGATCCTCGCCGACCCCATGTCCATTGCAGCTTCCGAGGCACCCGCAACCACGTCAATGCTGGCACTCACCCCAGTCGGGCTGACGGTCACGTCGAGTGTCTGGTTTTGCCCGACCGCAAGTTGTACCCCGGTGATTGTAGTTGCGGCGAAGTCCCTGGCGGTGACAGTGAGGGTGTATTGCGAGGCGCGCAGGGCAGGAAAGATATAGATTCCCTCATCGTTTGTAGTCGTGGTGCGTTCCTCGCTAGTGCGATCGTTCTTCACCACGATTGAGGCTCCTGGTACGAGAGCCCCGTTCTGGTCGCGCACGGAGCCGGTGATGCGGCCCTGGTCAGTCTGCGCCAGTGCCGGCAAATTCAAGAGCACGATGGCTGCGAAAATAACAACTAATATGGAAGTACGCGTAAGCCAGGCGGGGGCTTTGCTAATCATGCTAAGTCTCCTCTGAATGTAAAGATGGATGGGAGCGTGAAACCGATCATCTCCGGTATCACCTTCCCTGCTGTTTGTTTAATAGTGAATTGGGCTGCAAAGGCGGACTGTAGCGACGCAAAGTTAAGGTGCTGTGAATTGCGCCTTAAATAATTGTTAATGGCGTGAGTTCGAGCAAGAAAAACCTGAGGTGGAGATGCTGAGGAACGTACCAGCCTGAGGGAGTAAGGAACCTCAGGTGGAAACTCAGTTTTGTTAACATCAAATTAACATCGGCGTAACAGCGGATCTGTAGGATGTGCCCTCTTTCAATTATCACTTGACTGTGCTGCCACGGTATCGAGATCTGAGTGACTCTATGGCAATTTCACACGAACTCAGCAGCGAGATCGCTGCCGCTCTATTCACTGCGAAGGAACGATCACCCCGCGAGTTGAACGATTTAAAGGAAATCGTTTTTAAGATTCACTCGACCTTGCAGCAGTTGACGGACAAAGCCCGGATAGCACGCAGAGCCCGAATAGGCACACCTCAATCCGCGGATCTGAATGATCTGGGAAGTAAGTCGGCTGGAAAAGAAGGCTGAGCTTATTTGCCTGCAGAACCACGCACGCAATTCACCCGAAGATTTTCTGGCTTTGAGCGGAAAGAAATAGGGAGTCGAACCTTATCTTGAGGCCGCGATTTGCCTGTGGATCTCCGGCCCGCCCACTATCTTCGCATCCCAGACGATCCAATAGCGTCTCTTCTTGTTTTCGGTGGGTTGGTCCTGTTCAAACGCAAGCCGAACAAGTTTAGTGGAGAAAGTGGTTTGGGTGGAAAGCGGCAATGGCGTATAGAAGTAGTCTGCCCGCTCAGGAAGATTGCATTCCCGGCGCATTTGATTAATGTGAGCTTCGCATTCACCGGTTTCGCCAGGGGAGATCGCGTCAGGCGAGTCGTTGATTATGTGATCAAATTCGTGGAGCAAGCCCCAGCCGGCATTGAATGCTTCCAGTGCTCGCGCATCACCTAAGACTTGTTCGAAATCAGCAAAATCAATTTGCACGACATAGGCCGGGGAACTATTTAAGGAGTTGTTTTTCCACTTGGCAGGGATTAGTCGATAAAACGCCACGTCGGAGCGCTTGCTGGCGTCTTCCAGCACGACCACGTTGCGTCCGTAGATCGCTTTCTCCAGGAGATCGCGAGCGCTCGATGAACCGCCAACCGCTGGTGCGTTTCCGCGCCGTAGCGCGCCAGATCGATCAAATCCTAACTCGGACCAACCACTTATGCGTCTCAACTTGCCGGCAAGTTCTTCCCGGTGCGCCCGAGAAATCTCTTCCCGACAAATAACGTTCGAATGAGTTGGTTCGGCCAGGAGGTTTATCGGTGAGAGCAGAAGGATACCGAACAGCCATACAAATGGATGGATTCGAGAGAAGAGTATTCCGCGTGACCTGGGTAGCAAACCTACTTCCTCCCAGCTTGGACCGGCGAATCAACGCATGCGTCGGATTAGATTGGCGCGCTCTTTGGCGGGCACCTGCAATTGAAGAGCATGTTACCAAAATGTTAACTGGGCGGATAGAAGTTTTCCACAGGGAACTAGCCAACTTAAGGCGGGCTGAATATGGCCTGAACAAACGCGGGTTGAGGATTCGGTGAGAGCAAGATAGACGTGCGGCTCACAAGAAGTCGCAACGCACGTTCCAGGCAAATGTGTTGGGTCGTGTTAGTTGGTGAGGTTTCGTGTAGTTTCGTGGATCGTTCATAGTAGAAGGAAAGCCCCGGGGTCCCGGTAACACCAGGGCTTTAGTCGCTCAAGAAGCAAACAGCAACGGGTGGCTTGAAGACGAAACCGTTGTGTCGCGTTTTGCAGGCGGGAGCAATCATCACCGAAGTCGATCTGTTTTCCATATTCTTCGCCGTCTCACCAATCCCCCGTTGATCGGTGCGCCGGCTACTTGGAAACGTCGAACCACAGATTATGTGTATCGCTTGCGCGTTCAGCCAGTAACGATTGCCTGCCAGGCATTCTTGATAGCGGATGCTAACTCGCGGTTACCGACGAGTGAAATTCTGGTTAAGTGATCGCGATAGTCATGAGTAACCACGCGGACGACCAAATTTCGAAATAGGATATAACGGGTTAGGCCCTACTGATTTGGAGAAGCGGAGCGCGGTCAGGCGGCCTTAAGCAACCGGTGTTTTTCGTAAGATGAGTTCTATGAGATTGAAGTGTCGCCGTCTACAGTGGGTCGTTTGGAGAGTAAAAGTGCTACCTTATGCGCTGTATCAATAGACGGAACCGGGGTCCTTACTCGCACTATGGTCTTAAAGGAGAACCCTTATATGAGCTGGTTAACAACTGTTGGGATAATTCTTGTCCGAGCCGGAACTATCTTCCTCCTGGGTATCGCACTTTTATATATTGGCGCAGGCTATCCATACCTTACGAGAGGACTCTTGAACATTGACCCGGCATTGTCGGGAGAGGTGAAAGCAATTTGGTTGGCATTCTGTTTTCAGTTGATCCTGATAGCGGTGCTTCTAATGATGTATTCGCGCCGAAGCAGTCCCCAGAAAGTCTTACTCTGCCTTTGTGGCTCAGTCTTGTTTATTGACGCGATGTTAGTGAGAGGTTTTGTTTCCAGTTTCTATTTGCCGGCACAGTTCTTAATGATCACCGGACTAATCATTCTGCTGGGTTGTTTTTTCATCACCTGGGAAGGGGTGATTCCGAAAGCCCGCGCAGTTACCGAGTAGCTGAAATCTCTTCGGCATCTCCGTATCACCTTGATGGTCGGGCCGGTGGGCGGGGCCCACCTCTAAACGGACGCATCTCATTGGCCGGCTACTCTCTTAACGCAGTACATGTCGTTTGGATCACAGCCTTCCACTTCAACCTGGATGGTGGTGTGGGCAATCCCAAACTCGTGCCTGAGCTCGTGCGTTACCGCCCTTAGCACATTTTCTCCACTGCGCACGCTTTGCTCATCAACCATGATGTGGCAGCTGCAACAAACCATGCCCGATCCAACTGTCCACACGTGCAGATCATGTACCGCCAACACGCCATGCACGCTGCCGATTGTTTTCTCAACCTTCGACATGTCAACGCCTTTGGGAATTCCCTCCAGTAACACGTTGACTGACTCCTTCAGGATCCCCCACGAACTCCACAGAATGAGCAAGCCAATCAAGATAGAAACTGCCGGGTCAGCAAGCGAAGCGCCGGTAAGAGCTATGATCAATCCGGCTACGACCACGCCGGCGGCAGAAACAGCATCTCCCACCATATGCAGGTAGGCGCTGCGCACATTGAGGTCATGCTTTGCTGCGCCTTTGAGCCAAACGCTGATCACTGTGTTCATTAGCACAGCAATCAGTGCCACTACGATCATCGGTGTGCTCTGAACCGGCTCGGGATGACGAAACCGTCCGACGGCTTCCCAAAAGATCAGCAACGCCATGACAACCAGAGAAACTGCATTTACTAAGGCAGCTAGAATTCCGACGCGGTGATAGCCAAAGGTCCTTTGCGCCGTAGAGGGCCGTCGCGCAATCCGAATCCCGTACCAGGAAAAGATCAAAGCAAGCGCGTCTGCTAAATTGTGTCCGGCATCGGACAACAGCGACAGAGAGTGAGCGAAATAGCCGGTGATTCCCTCGATCACCACAAAGCTCAGAGTAATAACGATCGAAAGCGACATGCGGCGCCCGGTGAGAGTTGCGCTGTGGTCATGAGTGTGTCCCATCCGCGTGTTCTTCCCGGACGCCAAAGGTCAACTGACCGAAACGTTGCAGACCAGCGTTGGTTCGCGTTCGTTAGTGCGATTTCGCCTGGTTTCGTGGATCCGTTCTTCTGATCCGCGTGGATCATGGCATCCACGAAATCTTACTAACAAAACACGAATGTTGGAGTTTAATGTAATCACCAAAATAGCGACACGGCAAGACCCGGAGCTTACGACGCTAATTGATGGATGAAGCGGACCAGCCAGAACGAGAGGGCGGCCATTAAGGCGGCAGCGGGGATCGTCAGAATCCAGGCCCAAACTATACGACCGGCAACTCCCCATTTGACTGCGGACAATCGGCGAGTGGCGCCTACTCCGACGATCGCTCCGGTGATGGTATGAGTAGTTGAGACAGGTGTTCCGGTGAGGGTTACATACGCCAGTGTGAGCGCTGCGCCTGTTTCTGCACAAAACCCGCCGATTGGTTTTAGCTTGGTAATCTTGGAGCCCATCGTATGCACGATTCGCCACCCACCTGACAACGTGCCCAAGGCGATAGCGGCGTGTGCGCTCAAGACTACCCAAAGCGGAATAGGCGGAAGGGATCCTGATGGCCCATAGGTCAATCCGGCGACTCCTCCGGCGGTGAGTACTGCGGTGATAATCCCCATGGTCTTTTGCGCGTCATTACCACCGTGGCCCAGCGAGAAGGCCGCAGCAGAAAAAAGCTGGCCCTTGCGAAAGAAGCTGTCTACACGTTTCGGAGTCATCCGCCGGAATATCCAGTGGACAGCCACCATCAGAGTAAAACCGAGCAGCATTCCAATCAGCGGTGACAATACAATAAATGTGACAGTGCGTATCCAGACGTCTGTTTTCAACAAACCGTTCACGCCACCAAAGGCTGCAATGCCGGCGCCGGCGTATCCACCCAGCAAAGCATGTGAACTGGAGGTCGGTAGTCCCAGGTACCAGGTAATTAGATTCCAAATGATTGCCCCCAGCAGTGCGCTCATCAGGACATAGAGCCGCAGTTCGGGAGAGATCAGATCCATTCTGACTCCATCGCCGATGGCCTTGGCGACCCGCGTACCAAACACGGCGAAAGCAATGAAGTTGAAAAATGCGGCCCACAGAACAGCCATGCCCGGTGAAAGGACGCGAGTTGAGACTACGGTTGCTATCGAATTGGCAGCGTCATGAAAACCGTTGATGTAGTCAAAGACGAGCGCGAGAAAAATCAGAACGAGGATGAAGGCAAACGTGGCAGTCATGGTTGGTCAATGGTTCGTTGTCAGTGGTTCGAGGTCTGTGGTCCGTTGTCAGTGGTCCGTTGTTCGTTGTCAGTGGCTCGTGGTCCGTTATCAGTGGATTGGCGATGAGCGAGAACAGCTGACTACTGACTACTGACTACCGACTGACTTCCTACGTGTGTTTGATGATTACACTCTCAATAATGTTAGCCACGTTTTCACAGCGGTCGACGGCGGCTTCGAGTTTTTCGTAAACCTCTTTCCACTTCAGCACGGTCAAAGCATCAGGCTCTTCACGAAAGAGCTCTGCAATGGCGGCGTGATAAATATCATCACCTTCATTCTCCAGCCGGTGGATCTCTACCAAACGCGGGGTAATATTCTTGGGCTTCTGAAGCGTGGAAACAATCTCTTTCAATTGTTCCGCCATGCGGACGATGACACCGGCAAAGTCCTGAGCGTAGTCTTTGATCTCTTTAACATCAAAAATGATGATTGCCATGGCGGCGTCGTCAATAAGGTCGACGATGTCATCGAGCGCAGCTGACATGGTGTAGATATCTTCCCGATCGAAAGGTGTGATAAAGGATTTGTTGAGCCTGGTGGAAATGCTGTGGGTCAAGTCATCGCAGGCGTGCTCGAGTCCTTTAATACGCTGGGCGTAAACCTGGTAATCGTGGTTTTTGTCAGCCAGCATTTCCTTGAGCTCGCGGGCAGCGTCGGAAATGTAGACAGTCATTTGAATGAAGAGGGCAAAATATTGTTCCTCTTTCGGCAAGAAATTTAGCAGGCCCATTTGAGAATTTGCCCCAATTGTTGGTTTGACGTTTGAACTTTGATAGAACCATCCGCAGATTACGCTGATTAAGCCGACTAGACCCTGGTGAAACCAAAGCGCGGACGCAAATGAGCAAGCCAACATTCTCACGTCTGCGTAATCAGCGTAATCTGCGGATGGTTCTCCGAAATATAGCCCAGAGGTTAGGGATTGTCCATCTGAATGCTATCTGAACTCTAGTACCCTTCGGAGGTAGTAATGGCACAGATGAAACTGGTCTTTCTGCACGGCGCACCCGCAGTCGGAAAACTGACCGTTGCTCGCGAACTTGGCACGCTCACTGGTTTCCGGCTCTTTCACAATCACTTGACGGTGGACTTAGTCAGTTCGCTTTTTCCCTTTGGGAGTGAGCCCTTCATTCGGTTACGCGAACAGATTTGGCTGGCAGCCCTGGCCGAGGCAGCCCGTCAGCACGTTTCATTGATCTTTACGTTTAATCCGGAACGCACCGTTCGGGAGCGTTTTGTCCAGGATGCAATCGAGTCGATCGAATCGGCGGGCGGCAAAGTTATCTTCGTCGAATTGACCTGCACGGAAGCGGAACTTGAACGTCGCATCGAAGACGCCTCAAGGAAAAAGTTTGGCAAGTTGGCTTCGGTTGAGCAGTATCGATCACTCAAAGCCGCAGGCGCTTTTCAATTTCCCAAACTTCCAGACGGAATAAGGCTGGATACGACAAGTCAATCGCCGGACGAGACTGCGCGGTTGATTGGTGAGTATGTCTCGTCGCTCTAGGAAACTCGGTTTTCGGCTATGCCGATCGATGTGCCCTTCCGGCAAGATCCGATCGAATCCGGGGCTGCGCCCAAGTCCGGGGGCGTAGCCCCGAAAAGCGAGAGTACACGCTTCGGTGGGGCAGAGCCGCCACCGCACATCGGGCGGCATAGCCGCGTCTCCGAGCTCCTACTTCACGTTTCTATCCTCAGAGATCTGCTCTTGTCTTTAGAACGTAAACTTCACGGCTAACTGCAACTGCCTCGGGTCACCGACACCCTGCCGCAGGAATCCGTCAAAGTTGAACAGAGCCGCGGTAGTGAGCGGGTTGATGTTGTTTTTGCTATTGAAGGTATTAAACATCTCGACAATAGGTATCAGCGCATATCGCTCGCCAAACTTAAAAGGACGCTGCAGTCGCCAGTCAAACGAGAAATACTCATTGTCCTTTCGGGCCGTGTTCCGATTGGTCGCCGTTCTGGCCCCCGGTGTGATCGGTTGGGCTGAGCGGGCTTGTACCCGGAAATTCCCTTCCAGCCCCCAGGGCAATTCGGCAAACGTGATGAAGTTAAACTTGTGGCGGATGTCGCGATCGGACAAGGCATAGTCGAGGCTTAGATTATTGAGATCGAATGCGCGATCGGTGAACGGGTCACGCTCATTTGAGTCGTCGTCTTTATCCTTCGAGAGGACGTAGTTCCACTCCAACTGATAGCCTTTGCTGAAGCGCTTCCTCATGCCCACCGTAAAGCCGTTGTATAGCGATTTGCCGAGCGCCGCCGTAACAAAGACATCACCGAGGTTTGGCGCAAAGATCCCCAAGCGGCCGTAATTCAAGAAGCGCGTGAGATGAACGCCTAGCGAGTGGGTGTAATCGAAATACAGCGAAAGGTCGCTGGCGACCTCCTGTTCAAATTGTAAATTCGCCGTATAGATACGCGGGTTGGCGTAGTCTTTGCTAAATACGCGCACACCGCTAAAGCAGGGGAATGGATTGGTTCCGCACGAACTAGCGGTAGGTGTTACCAGGCCCGGCCAGGTCGGGCGCACGGATGGGTTTGCAAATAATCCGCCCGCGATGGTTTGTTGTTGCACGCCATTGGTGGTTATCGATCCAACCTGCGACAACATATTTTGCCTCGCGTAGTAGATGCCGTAACTGCCACGCATAACGGATTTACCTTTTTTGGAAAAATCCCAGGCAAAGCCGACTCGCGGTTGAAACTCTTTCTTTGGACTGTGCAGCGTGCCGTCAGAAGGAAATCGAGGATCATTCAAGGCAAATCCGTAGGCTGTTTTAGCCGGCGGAACTGTGACGTCCGGAAGAATCTGTGCTTCCCAGCGGAGGCCATAATTTAAGGTAAGGTTTGACCTGATCTGCCACTTGTCCTGCGCAAAGAGCGCGTAGTCCTCATTCTTGATACTAGACGCTCCGGCCGCGTCTGTGGCTGGGCCACTGGGTCCAGCAGCTTGCAGAAATAGAAGCAAAGGGGTGCTCGCGTCGGTGCAAGAGGGTGCCGTCAGACTCGTCCATGCACCGTTCGCACACTGACCTGCATTCGGCCCAAATCCCGCACCGAGTGAAGCGGGTGATGCGTAACGCAGGAACCCACTCACGGTATTGAAGAGATACCTTCCTTGGAAGAAGCCACGGAAGACCTGATCATTAAGAGTGTGAACCCATTCGCCGCCCAGCTTCACGGTGTGGTTACCAGAGATGATCGAGAAGTTGTTCTTGGCGTCAGTGCGCCAAATCAATTCATCGACGGTCGGCCCCAGGAAAAATGGATTGCCGAAGCGGAAGGACAGTTCGTTTGGGTTGAAGCCACCACCGGCGCCGGTGTCAGCCAGAATATTTGACGGGATGGCCGAGCGCGGTCTCACTTCGCGTGTGTACGAGAAGTGCGCTTCGTTTAGTTTCGTGGGCGAGACCGTGGTGAAAAAGTTTATATTGAGATTGTGGATGTTTGATGGACCCTCAATGCCGTTGGCCGAATTGCCATAGGTTGCAACATCGAAAGTTTGGTTAGTGTTTTTCGAGTAATCAAAGTTGTAGGAGATGGCGAGCTGGTTCGAACTGTTGAGATTGAAGTCAGTCCTGCCCAGGAACGCGTAGTTTTTGATTGGATGTTGTATCGGTAAGCCTTCGTCCTGGTTCCGGGTAGTCTTCATGAAGTTGATCAACGCCAGCCGCTGGCAGTCGGCATTGGAATTAATGAGTGCCTCGTTCGCGATAATCGTGGGCGTCGGTACCGGACAAGCTGTCGGGGGGATCGGATCGCTGAGATTGGCGCGGGTTAGGTTCTCGCGAATGCCCTCAAAGGAAAGAAAGAAAAATGCTTTGTCCTTGCGGATGGGGCCGCCAATGGTGCCGCCAAACTGTTCGCGGTGAAAATCCTTGAGCGGTTTGCCATCAGAGGTGTTGGCAGTGAGCGCTTCGAGACGCTGAAAGTGAAACAGACTTCCGTGAACGCTGTTGGTGCCTGACTTGGTAATCACATTGATGATCCCGCCTGCCGTACGCCCAAATTCGGCACTCGCACCGGTAGCCACAACTTGAAATTCCTTGACTGCGTCCAGCGGGATGTCTATTGCCGCGCGCTGGCCGCCCAGTTGCTCACCGAAGAAACCGTTGTTGTAATCGCCGCCGTCAAGACTAACGTTATTGAAAACACCTCGCTGGCCGGCGAAGGTGATCTCATCGCCATCCGGTCCCTGCACCACGCTGACTCCCGGAGTCAAAGTTAAAAGATCCTCAAACTTCCGGCCCAGAATAGGCGTCGTGTTGACGGTAGTTTCATTTAGCGTCGTGCTCGATTCAGTCTTAATGGTGTCAACCGTCGGCGTTGCCGTGATCGT
>Ga0190274_10000581_pt1 | contig 21470 bp, 21 predicted proteins | sample Popmic531T_FD_133002 | JGI IMG/M metagenome (GOLD analysis project Ga0190274, IMG submission 133002) | Populus adjacent soil microbial communities from riparian zone of Yellowstone River, Montana, USA - 531 T | ecosystem: Environmental > Terrestrial > Soil > Riparian zone | place: USA: Montana... | reverse complement strand
GTGGCACCACCATCGTCCTGCACCTCAAGGAAGAGGCCAAAGAATTTCTCGACGCCTGGCGCCTGCGTTCGCTGGTGCGCCGCTACTCAGACCACATAGCCTTCCCGGTGCGCATGCCGAAAGAGGGCGAGGCGACGGTCGAGTACGAAGCCGTCAACCGCGGCACGGCGCTCTGGGCGCGTCCCAAGGGCGAAATCAAGGACGAGGAGTACCTCGAGTTCTACCGCCATCTGACGCATGACTCGGGCGACCCACTCATCTGGGCGCACAACCGCGTCGAGGGCAAACGCGACTACACCAGCCTCGTGTACATCCCGGCTTCGGCGCCATTCGACCTCTGGCAGCGCGATGGCGCGCGCGGGCTCAAGCTGTATGTGCGGCGCGTTTTCATCATGGACGACGCGGAACAGTTCCTGCCGCTGTACCTGCGGTTCGTCAAAGGCGTGCTCGATTCGGCCGACCTGCCGCTGAACGTGTCGCGAGAGCTGCTGCAGTCGGACAGCGAAGTGGAAGCCATGCGCGCGGCCCTGACCAAGCGTGTGCTCGACCTGCTGGCCAAGCTGGCAAAGGACGAAGGCGCGAAGTACCAGGGGTTCTGGAACGAGTTCGGCGCCGTCCTCAAGGAAGGCCTGGCCGAGGACCACGGCAGCCGCGACAAGCTGCTGCCGCTGCTGAGATTCGCTTCGACGCAGAGCGCCGGTGATGCCGAAGAGGTTTCGCTGGCCGACTACGTGGCGCGCATGCAGACGGGCCAGGACAAGATCTATTACGTGGTGGGTGAGAGCTTCGCGGCGGCGCGCAGCCATCCGGCCATCGAGGCTCTCCGGGCTCGCAACATCGAAGTGCTGTTGTTAGGCAGGCGCATCGACGCGTGGGTCATGGACCACCTGCAGGAGTTCGAAGGCAAACAGTTCAGGGACGCGTCGCGCGGCGACCTGGATCTCGGTGCGCTCGCGAGCGCCGCCGACAAGGAAAAGGCCGAGGCGCAGATCAAGGAGAGCGAGCCCTTGCTCAAGCGCGTCAAGGATGCGCTCGGCGACCGGGTTTCGGAGGTCCGCGTGAGCACGCGGCTCAAGGATTCCGCGGCGGTGCTGGTGGCCGGCGAACACGACATATCCGCGCCGCTACGGCGCGCGCTGGAAGCAGCCGGACAGAAGGCGCCTGCCGGCAAGCCGGTGCTCGAGCTCAATGTCGATCACCACCTGGTGAAGTACCTTGGCCATCGTGATGAGACGTCCGACTTTGGCGAACTGGCGCTGGTGATCTTCGAGCAGGCCATGCTGGCCGAAGGTGCCCAGCTTCCGGACCCTGGCGCGTTCGTCCAGCGGCTCAATCGCATGTGGATGCGGTTGCAATAGAGATTGTTTGCAATAATGCCGCTCCCGCAAAACCGGAGTCTCGCGATGCACCGCAAGTTGCTGGCCACTTCATTCACGATGATTTTCAGCGCACTCGCCATCGTGGCTTGCAGCAGGAACGAGAAGTCCGGCAGCGATGAGCTGCCCGCGCCGGTCGCGCAGGCCGCGGCCGCGCCCGCCGCCGCATCACCCACCCCTTCCACAGGAACCGAACCCATGGCTTTGCAGAAAACCGAACTCGCCCCCGGACATGGCGCCGAGATCAAATCCGGCCAGACCGCGCTGGTGCACTACACCGGCTGGTTGTTCGACGCTGCCGCGCCCGAGAACAAGGGCAAGCAGTTCGACAGCTCGGTGGGTGGCGAGCCCTTCGAGTTTCCTCTCGGCGCCGGCGCGGTGATCGTGGGCTGGGACCAGGGTGTGGTCGGCATGCAGGTCGGTGGCAAGCGCCGGCTCGTCATTCCTCCGGAACTGGGCTACGGCAATCGTGGTGCGGGCGGCGTGATTCCCCCCGGCGCTACGCTGGTCTTCGACGTCGAGCTGGTGGAGATCCGTTGATGAAGCGCGGTCTCGCGCTCGCGCTGCTGCTCAGCGCTGGCGCCGCCCAGGCCGCCACGCTGATCCATGCCGGACACGTCATCGATGGTGTCTCCGACACCGTCAGGACGAATCAGACCGTTGTCGTGGATGCGGGCAAGATCGTCGCGATCGAGCCCGGGTTTCGTGCGCCGGCATCCGGCGACCGCGTCATCGACCTGAAGCAGGGCACTCTGCTTCCCGGCCTCTTCGACATGCACGTCCATCTCACCAGCGAATACAGCAAGACTTCGGAGATCGACGGCTACAAGAAAAACGAGGGCGACGTGGCCATCGATGGCGTGATGTACGCCGAGCGCACGTTGTTAGCCGGCTTCACCACCGTGCGTGACCTTGGCGACAGCTATCGTGCGTCGATTCCGCTGCGCAATGCCATCAACGCCGGCAAGGTACCGGGCCCGCGCATCATCGCCGCGGGCAAGTCCATTGCCAGCACCGGCGGCCATGCGGACCCCACCAACGGATGGGCGCGCAAGTTTCCGGCCGATCCGGGCCCCGAGGATGGGGTCATCAACAGCGTCGAAGATGCACGCAAGGCCGTGCGGCAGCGCTACAAGGACGGCTCCGACACCATCAAGATCACCGCCACCGGCGGCGTGCTGTCGATCGCCAAGAACGGCCTGAACCCGCAGATGACCGAGGAAGAGATCCGCGCCGTGGTTTCCACCGCGCGCGACTACGGCTTCAAAGTGGCGGCGCACGCTCACGGCGCAGAAGGCATCAAGCGCGCGGTGCGCGGCGGCGTGGACACCATCGAGCACGGCACGTTCATGGACGATGAAGCCATGAAGCTCATGAAAGAGCGTGGCACGTTCTATGTGCCCACCCTTTCTGCGGGCCGCTGGGTGTTCGAGCAGGCGCAGGACCCGAGCTTCTTCCCGCCGGTCGTGCGTCCCAAGGCGTTACAGGTCGGCCCCCAGATCCAGAGCACGTTTGCCAAGGCCTATAAGTACGGCGTGAAGATCATGTTCGGCACGGACACGGGCGTGAGCAAGCACGGCGACAACGCGCGCGAGTTCAAGCTCATGGTGGAAAGCGGCATGCCTGCCATGGAAGCCATTCGCGCCGCCACTTCGGTGCCAGCGAAGTTCCTGGAACTCGACGACAAGGTTGGCAGCATCGCAGTCGGCAAACTCGGTGAGCTCGTGGGTGTGCCGGGCAATCCGCTCGAGGACATCACCGTGATGGAACACGCGTTGTTCGTGATGAAGGACAACGTCGTCCACAAGGCGCCGTGACCCGGGCTGAAGTCCTCACGCTGACGGGGCCTGCAGGGCACCTGGAAACCAGGCTCGAGTTCCCCGATGACGCTGCCGCGGCGCCACGTGCATTCGGTGTCGCCTGCCATCCTCACCCGCTGTTCGGCGGCACCATGGACAACAAAGTCACGCATGTTCTCGCGCGCGCGATGACGGAATGCGGGGCGCCTGCGTTCCGCTTCAATTTCCGCGGGGTGGGCGCGAGCGGGGGATCGTTCGACAACGGCCGTGGCGAAGCCGACGACCTCATCGCGGTGGTGGCCGAGGGCCACCGGCGCTTTCCCGATGCGGCGCTGTGGTTAGGCGGGTTCTCGTTCGGCGCATTCGTGGCGCTGCGCGCGGCGCAACAGATCTCGCCAGCGAAACTGGTGGCGGTAGCGCCTCCGGTGGCGCGCTTCGAGCTCGGAACCGTGGTCAATCCGCAATGCGACTGGATGCTGGCCCAGGGCGACGCTGATGACGTCGTGCCCCCGGAGGCCGTGCTCGCGTGGGCGGCTGAACAGCCGCGTCAGCCGCGCCTGCACGTGCTGGCCGGCGCCGGGCACTTCTTTCACGGCAAGCTTCACGAGCTCAAGCCGCTGGTACTCGAGTTCCTGAGGTCGTAGGAAGAGTGGTACCGGGGAGGGTGGCGCCTGGCAACCCCAAAAAGCACAAAAGCCCGTACATCTTTCGATGCCGGGCTTTCGTGTTGCATGCGCGCTGTGGCAGCGCGATGCACCGCGCTTAGTTCACAAGCGCCTTGAGGCTCTTCAGCGGAAGCACGCGGACCTTCTTGGAGGCCGGCTTCGCCTTGAAGACCATCTTTTCCTTGGTGAACGGATTGATGCCTTCGCGCGCCTTCGTGGCGGGCTTCTTGACGACCTTCATCTTGAGAAGACCGGGCAGCGTGAACAGGCCGGGGCCACGCAGGCTCTTCTTGATGATGCCGTTGAGTGACTCGAACACCGCGGCAACCTGCTTGCGGGACAGCTCGCTGTCTTTGCAGATCGTCGCCACGATTTCCGACTTCGTCGGTGCGCCACCTTTCTTTGCCATTACTCGACTCCTCGTAAAAAAAGCTGCGGAAAAAAGTTTCCGCGGCGAGCTATTCGGCGCGCAACATATCACACAGGTCCGCATTCGCAAGCATTTTCGTTGCACATGATTGCGGCAAATGCCTTGTTTTCTAGGCTCGCGCGCACATGCGGCGAGCGCCGAGGAATTGCAGTGCGTGATTTTTTCGCGCGTGTGCTGTACGAATCTTCGCCAGAGCGGCGTTCGGCGCGCGTCGATTCGACGTTGAGGTATGCGGCTAAGTCTTTGTCGTAGTGGTGCCGAGCGGTGATTCAGAGCCGGATTTCTCCGATCAGGATGATCAACGCCTGAATTGCGATGATGGCCCAGAGAAACGACAGATCCAGGCCCGCGACGATCGACGGAATGATTCTACGTATGCGGTTGAGCAACGGATCGCACACGTAGGCCAGCACCTCGAATACCGGTGAGCTGCCGCCTTGCAGGACGAAGCTCGCGATTCCGTAGAACAGAATAAGGAAAAAGTAGAGCCACAGCACCGCGAGTACGAGCGTGCGCACCACGACGAGTACCATCGCGATGGGCGAGAGCAGGCCGCCGCCGAACAGCAACGTCAGCAACGCGACCTTGAAGATTGCGAACAGCACGATGGCGAGCACGGTGGCCGAATCGGTCTTGCCGACCGGCGGCAGCACGCGCCGCAGCGGCATCACCAGCGGATTGGTGAGCCGGAGCACCGCCTCGGCAAACGGATTGCGGAAGTTGGCGCGCACGACCTGCATGATGAGCCGGAGGATGAGCACACCGAGATACAGCGATGTGAGCGTGTCGACGAGGTAGTAGAGAGCGTTCATGTTTTGTTCGTTTTTCCGAAAGCCTGCGCCATCTCACGGCCACGGTCCGTGGCGGCCGACAGCGCGGCAGCGACGATACCACGCAGATTCGCGGCGTCGAACGCGCGCACTGCAGCCTCGGTGGTGCCGCCCTTCGACGTGACTTCGGCGCGCAGGCGCGCAAGGTCGCCGTCGCTGTCGCGCGCCATGCGTCCGGATCCGAACAGCGTCTGGATGCTGAGCTCCTGGGCGCTGGCCCGGTCGAGGCCGAGATTCACCGCGGCGTCCGCCATGAGCTCGGCGAGCAGGAAAAAGTAAGCAGGGCCACTGCCAGACAGCGCGGTGACTACGTCGATCGCGTCCTCGTCCTGCACCCATACCGTGATGCCTACCGCGCCCAATACTTCCGCGGCGAGGTTGCGATGCGCTTCGCTGAGTGAAGGCGGCGCGTACATCGCGGTGGCGCCGGCGCCATTCAGCGCCGGGCGATTCGGCATGGCGCGGACCACGGCGACACCGTTGCCGCACCAGCTCGAAATATCCGCGACGCGGATTCCTGCCGCGATCGACAACACCAGCGGCGGTCGTTGCGCGAAAGCATCGGCAACGCCCTGCACGGTCGCCGCCATATCCTGAGGTTTCACCGCGAGCACCACCACGTCGGCGCCTGCGACCGCTTCGCGATTGTCGGCGGTGACCTGCACTCCGAGCTCATCCGCGAGCGCATGGCGTCGCTGCTCGTAGGCTTCTCCGACACGGATCTTCTGCGCGGCGAGGCCGCGGGCGATGAGGCCGCGAATGAGTGCGCCACCCATGTTGCCGCCGCCGATGAATGCTGCGTTGATGTTCATGTAGGGCGTAATCATAAGCGCGGACCGAAGATCGCCGTGCCGATCCGCACCATGGTCGCGCCTTCGATGATGGCGGACTCGAAATCTCCGCTGGTGCCCATCGACAGAGTGTCGAGACTCAAGCCCCGCTCGTTGAGATAGTTGAAGACCTGGCGCGCCTCGTGAAACCAGTGACGCTGACGATCCGCCGCGGTTTCCGCGGGTGGCATGCACATGAGGCCCCGGAGCCTGATCCGCGGTAGTTCGCGCACGGCGACCGCAAGCGATGTGATGTCGGCCGCTTCGACGCCTCCCTTGCTCGCCTCACCACCCACGTGCAGTTGCAGGCAGAGGTTGAGTGGTGGCGCGTGGTCGGGGCGTTGCGCCGAGAGGCGCTCGGCGATCTTCAGTCGATCGACGGCATGAACCCAGGCGAAATTTTCGGCCACGGGACGCGTCTTGTTAGTCTGCAGGCGCCCGATGAAATGCCAGCAAAGCTCGCGCCCGCCGAGCGACTCGATCTTGGGCAGGCTTTCCTGCAGGAAATTCTCGCCGAAATGCTCGACGCCGGCGCGCGCTGCGGCGTCGATTGCTGCGCTGCTCTGGCCCTTCGAAACGGCCAGAAGCGTGACGGAATCGACACTTCGGGAACTCGCAAGGCAAGCCCTGGCGATGCGACTCTGAGCTGTCCGGACGTTCTCAGAGCAATTCTGCGGCTTGGATAACATATTGATCAGTGATACCCGGGTCTATACTCACCGGCGCTCATCAAGGACACCGCATGGCCGTCGACGTCGCCCAGCTCCTCGCTTTCGCTGTGAAGAATAACGCCTCGGACTTGCACCTGTCCGCTGGCGTGCCCCCCATGATTCGTGTCGACGGCGACATGAAGCGTATCAACATGCCCGCACTGACCCACAAGGAAGTGCACGGCATGGTGTACGACATCATGAACGACAAGCAGCGCAAGGCTTACGAAGAGTTCTTCGAGACCGACTTCTCGTTCGAGATCCCGAAGCTCGCGCGCTTTCGCGTCAACGCGTTCAACCAGAACCGCGGCGCCGGCGCCGTGTTCCGCAACATCCCGTCGGTCATCCTCTCGCTGGACGACCTGGCCGCGCCGAAGATCTTCCGCGACCTGTGCATGCTGCCGCGCGGCCTGGTGCTGGTCACCGGCCCCACGGGCTCGGGCAAGTCCACCACGCTCGCGGGCATGGTGAACCACTGCAATGACAACCGTCCCGATCACATCATCACGATCGAAGACCCCATCGAATTCGTGCACGAGAGCAAGCGCTGCCTCATGAACCAGCGCGAAGTCCATCGCGATACGCTCGGCTTCTCCGAGGCTCTGCGTTCGGCGCTTCGTGAAGACCCGGACGTGGTGCTGGTCGGCGAAATGCGCGACCTGGAGACGATCCGCCTGGCGCTCACCGCCGCGGAAACCGGCCACCTCGTCTTCGGCACGCTGCACACCAGCTCCGCCGCCAAGACCATCGACCGCATAGTCGACGTGTTCCCGGCGCAGGAAAAGGAAATGGTCCGCGCGATGCTTTCGGAATCGCTGCGCGCGGTGATCTCGCAGACATTGCTCAAGCGCAACGGCGGTGGCCGCATCGCCGCGCACGAAATCATGATCGGCACGCCCGCCATTCGAAACCTCATTCGCGAAGGCAAGATCGCGCAGATGTTCTCCGCCATCCAGACCGGCGGGTCGGTCGGCATGCAGACCCTCGACCAGTGCCTTACGGACCTCGTCGCCAAGGGCGTGGTCAGCAAGGAAGAGGCTCGCTACAAGGCGACCAACAAAGATGCTCTGTGAGGGCCTCCGGCCCGAACTCAAAACCGGTTTGCGGACGCAAACCGGCTCCGTGAAAAGGCGGCGCTTCGCGCCGGAATACAGGTAACGCGATGGACAGAGAGCAAGGCATCAAACTCATGCAGGACCTCCTGCGTCGCGTCGTCGAAAAGAAGGCATCTGATCTGTTCATCACGGCGGGCTTCCCGCCGGCGATCAAGATCGACGGCGAAGTTCGGCCGCAATCCGAGCGCGCGCTGACCAGCGAGCAGTCCGCGGTGCTGGTGCGTTCCATCATGAACGACCGGCAGACCAAGGAATTCGACGCGACCAAGGAATGCAATTTCGCGATCGCGCCGCCGGGCATCGGCCGTTTCCGCGTGAACACCTTCGTGCAGCAGGGCAACACGGGCTGCGTGATCCGCCTCATCAATTCCAAGATTCCGACGCTCGAAGAGCTCGAGCTGCCACCGATCCTCAAGGAAGTCGTGCTGTCGAAGCGCGGCCTCGTGGTCCTGGTGGGCGGCACTGGCTCAGGCAAGTCCACGTCGCTCGCGGCGATGGTCGGCTATCGCAACGAAAAAACCCGTGGCCACATCGTCACCATCGAAGATCCGGTGGAATACGTGCATCAGCACAAAGGCTGCGTGATCACGCACCGCGAAGTGGGCGTGGATACCGACAACTGGCATACCGCGTTGAAGAACACGCTGCGCCAGGCGCCGGACGTGATCCTGATCGGCGAAATTCGCGATCGCGAGACGATGGAATACGGCATTCAGTTCGCCGAAACCGGTCACCTGGTGCTGGCGACACTCCATGCCAACAGCTCCAACCAGGCGCTCGATCGCATCATCAACTTCTTCCCCGACGAGCGGCGCGAACAGTTGCTCATGGACCTGTCGCTGAACATCCGCGCACTGGTCTCGCAGCGCCTCGTGCCGCGCGAAGCCGGCGCCGGCCGCATCGCCGCGATGGAAATCATGCTGAATTCGCCGCTGATCCAGGACCTGATCTTCAAAGGCAAGGTCCAGGAGATCAAGGACGTCATGTCGCGCTCCAACCGCGTCGGCATGAAGACTTTCGACCAGGCGCTGTACGACCTGTACGAGCAGGGCTTCATCTCTTACGAAGACGCACTGCGCAATGCCGACTCCAAGAACGAATTGCGGCTGCGCATCAAGCTCGAGAGCAAACGCGAAGTGAAGAACCTCGACGATGGCGGTACGCTGTCCATGGTCGACGAAGAGCAACAGGGCCGATCGTTCTAAACCCGCGTAATCGTAATCAAGAGTGGATATGCCCGCAGTGAACGAACAGTTCGTGGATACCATTGAGGTCAAGCCAACTACCGACGGCGCGCCGATGGTGCTCAACACCCGGCCCTTGTTCAAACTGATGGTCGAACGCAAGGCGTCCGACCTGTTCTTCACTTCGAACTCGCCCATCAAGGTGAAGATCGAAGGCTCCATCCTGCCCATCAACAAGCAGGTCCTGACGCCGGAGGCCGTGCGCCAGGCAGCCTATGGCCTCATGACTCCCGACCAGCTCGAGAGCTTCAAGCGTGAGCTGGAAATCGACTTCGCCATCTCCGAGCCCGGTCTCGGCCGCTTCCGCGTGAACGTGTTCTACCAGCGCGGCTATCCGGCCATGGTGCTGCGCTACATCAGCGCCGACATGCCCAAGCTCGATCAGCTGGGCCTGCCCGACATGTTCAGGGACCTCATCATGATGAAGCGCGGGCTCATCCTGATGGTGGGTGCCACCGGTTCGGGCAAATCCACTTCCATCGCGGCGATGATCAATCATCGCAACGAGACCTCTTCGGATCACATCGTGACCATCGAGGATCCGATCGAATTCCTGCATACCAACAAGCGCTCGATCGTCAATCAGCGCGAAGTCGGCCTCGACACCAAGTCGTTCGCGCGCGCCCTGCGCGGTGTGATGCGCGCCGCGCCTGACGTCATCCTCATCGGCGAAATCCGCGACAAGGAGACGATGGAGGCGGCGATCAACCTCTCGGGCACGGGTCACCTGGTCCTGTCGACGCTGCATGCCAACAACAGCGCCGAGACGCTCGATCGCATCATCAACATGTTCCCGCAGGATCAGCACAAGCAGATCTTCCTCGACCTGTCGCAATACCTGCGCGCCATCTGCTCGCAACGCCTGGTCGTGACCAAGGAAGGCAAGCGCATGGCGGCCATCGAGGTCATGCTGAACACGCCCTACATCAGCGAACTGGTGAAGAAGGGCGACGTTTCCGCGATCAAGGAAGCCATTGTTGCGAGCTCCGAGCGCGGCGTGCAGAGCTTCGACGTGGCGCTGCTCAATCTCTACAAACAGAACCGCATCGAGCTCGAAGAGGCGCTGCTCAACGCCGATTCGCGCTCGAACCTCGAAGCCAAGATCAACTTCGGCTGAGGTCGGACGCGCCCGCTCGAGCGCGTGGCGCCGTAAGCACCGTTCTATACAGCGAGCGGCAATCGGTGACGAAGCTGTGCGCGTCGTGGCCTGCGAATTCCAGCACCGAACGATGTTCGCGAAACACGATGCGCGCCGCGACCGCCAGCAGCGTGCGATGCGCCAGCCCCACCATTGAACGCCGCCATCGCGGGCGCGTGCCGCGCAGCGTGCGCAACAACTGCGCTTCGTAGCGCAGGTGGATGGCCTCGTCCGCGCACATCTGCCGGCAGATGGTCCGCAGGTAGTTGTTCTGCGTCGCGCGTGCGAGTGCCCGGTAGTACACGAACCCCACCATTTCCGCGGTCACGAGAATGGTCACGGCCATCTCGAATCCCGCGAGCCTTCGAATGTGCCTGAACACGCTGTCGGTCCAGTTGCGCTGCTTGAGCGCGATGCCATGCGCCAGCATGAATTCACGCAGCTGGGCGGCGTGGTGCTGTTCTTCGCGGATGAAGAGTTCGGTGACGCGGCCGAGCACAGGACATCCATGCCGGGCGCCGAACTCGTGCGCGAAGCGCAGCAGCGTGCGGCCTTCCGATTGCTCGCCGAGCTGGAAAGTACCTATGGAATCGGCAATGCGCAGGCGTTCCTCTGAGGTGAGCCTGCTGCCGCGCGGGACGCGCGCCACCACGAGCCGGGGCACGCGTGTTTCGAATTCGGCGAGCCAGTAGTTCAAGTCGATCATGGGAAGCTAGTCTGGCGCCGCCGCAGCTGCCCATGGTGATTTGTCAGGGCAGAAGTCGGGCAAATTATGGCGGCGGAGGGCGGGCTGGCCGCATCGCGCAATTTAGACACGTTCCTATCTATGTCTACCGCATTGCGGCGATCACGAATTTCCCTTGGCCAAACTAGTGCTGCATAGTCCGCCCCGGCTGCGGCCAGGTGGCGGCATGCCCATTACTGTTTCCATAGAACCAAGGAAGGTCCCCAATGAGCATCGTTCGAAATCGGTCAGTGCAGGTCCTCGCGCTTGCGGGGCTCGTGGCCTCGGCCGCGGTCCAGGCTGAAGACTTCCGCGTCCAGCTGCAGCTGGCGTACGACAACATCAACATCGACAACTCCTCGGAGGACGCCGATGTGACTACAGGAACGGGAACGTTCTACTTCAAACCCGTGCCCACGGATGGCGTGCCGGTCGGCGAGGCCGCGTACATCGCACGCTCGAGTTACGTGGACGTGGCGGCGACGCAGGTGAGTATCGGCGACGGTGATGCGGATGCGTACTCCGCGAACATCGGCTATCACTTCACGAACAACATGTTCTTCATTCGCGCTGGCTTCGTCGAGTCGGACGATGCCGGAGACGACGACACGACTTTCACCGGCACCCTCGGGATCGTGCCCATCCCCAGGCTGTTCTTCGGCACTGACTTCACCGACGACGACTGGGATCCGAACCTCACGGCCCGCTATGCGGCCAAACTGGCCAACGAGAACTGGTATGCCGCCAGCATCACGCTCGCCGATGCCGACGAAGACGATACGACGGTCGGTCTCGAGTTCGACTATTACTTCCCCAAGTTCAAGCTGGGCGCTGGTTACCGCTCGGGCAGCGATCTGGTGAGCGCTCGCGCCGAGTTTGGCCTGCCGCACGGGTTTGCACTGCTCGGACGCGTCTACACCGATGACGTCGGTGACGGCTTCGGCCTGACGCTCACCTGGCGTGATCTGTAAATCTGACGAACGGCGCTTGACATCCGGTCATTCACGCCTAGAATGCGCGCCCCTATGCATCCTAACTACCGCATGTCGTTTGCCCGCAGAGCGTTTACCGCGCTTCCGCAATCGTCGATTCTGTCGAATCGGCTCAGCGGACCCGCGTGCGCGTTCCGCGATGCAGGCGAACCGGATGTTCTGATGCGTTAGCTCTTCTTGCAATGGAGAGCGGCATTCAGGCAGCTCTCCGCAAGGACTCACACGAGGCCCCGGTCAGCTGCCGCTGATCGGGGCCTCGCCGTTTTCGGAAACGAAAACGTTGGGGCCAAAAGTTGTTTGAGGATTCGGGGTGTGGCGAATGCGACACCTCGTCAGGAGGTCTTTGTCTCGATTTTTCGCAGCGGTCCGGGTTCGGCATCCGGCTGGCGCGCTTTCACCTGGCAACAGTCGTGATTGCGTGTACCGCGAAAGCGCGAGGCGATAACCACCACAAGCTAGCTCAGTGGGTAGAGCAGGGGACTAACAATCCCCGGGTCGTGGGTTCGAATCCCGCGCTTGTAACCAGGCCGGATCTGGTTTGCAGCTGGTGGAGTTGAAGCGGGGCTTGCCCCGCATCGAGGTGACCTGGCGGTCCGCGCATTGCGGCGGATCGCAGCACGCCCGGCGCCCTGAGCCGCGCAGCGTGCGCGGCGTTCGAAGTGTCGGACGCCTTGTGGTGATGCGCGCCGCCGTCGGTGCGCGCACCCACAAGGCTGATCGCATGGACGGCGCCGCGCAGCGCGCGGACCGCGCCGGGGGTGTGGGTATCACCCCGATCTATTGGATGCCGCCGCGGCAATGGGGCCGCGGCGGTGAGGTGGAAGGAAGGAGAACGAAATGTGGGGTTTGAAGCGATTGTCGGTGGCGCAGTACGAGCGCGCACTGCTGTTCCGTGAACGGAGCCTTGCGCGCGTGCTCACTCGCGGCGTGTATTGGCTGTGGGATCCGCTGGCTCGTCTGACCGTGCAGGTTTTCGACGCGACCGTGCCGGAGCTCGCATTGCCGCGAGCGGACGTGTTGCTGGCTGAGGCGCGTGCATTGCTGGAACCGTACGTGCAGATCGTGGAGCTCGGCGACCGCGAGGTCGGCCTGGTCTACAAGAACGACCGCCTTGCGGGAGTTCTGGCGCCAGGCACGCGCCAGTTGTACTGGCGTGGTTCGGTGAACGTGCGCGTCGAGGTGCGTGACATCGCGAATGAATACGCGCTGGACTCGAACACGGCTCGCGTGCTGACCCGCGCGAAAGGCGTGGCGGGCGCGAGCGATGCCATCAGCACAGTGGATGTCCCGGACACTTCCGTGGGTCTGCTGATCGCCGACGGCGAGCTGCGTGACGTGTTGAAGCCGGGCCTCTCGGCGTTCTGGAAGTACCAGCGCGTGCTGCGCGTGGAACTGGTGGACCTGCGTCTGCAGACCATGGAAGTCTCGGGCCAGGAAATCCTGACGCGCGACAAGGTGAGCCTGCGCGTCAACCTGTCCGCGCTGTGGCAGGTGACGGATGCGGTGAAGGCGCGCGCCACGGTCAGCAACTTCGTGGACTACATCTACAAGGAGCTGCAGTTCGCGCTGCGTGAGGCGGTGGGTACACGCACGCTGGACGAGTTGTTAGGCGACAAGGGTGCGCTCGACCGCGAGGTGGGCGCGAAGGCCGAAAGGCTCGAGGCCAGCGGCCTTGCGGTTCGCTCGGTGGGCGTGAAGGACGTGATCCTGCCCGGCGAGATGAAGACCATCCTGAACCAGGTGGTCGAGGCGGAGAAAGTGGCGCAGGCCAACCTGATCCGCCGCCGCGAGGAAACGGCCGCGACGCGTTCGCTGCTGAACACTGCGCGCCTCATGGAAGAGAACCCGACGCTGCTGCGCCTGAAGGAGCTGGAGACGCTGGAGAAGGTGACCGAGAAGATCGGCAACCTGACGGTCTACGACGGCCTCGAAGGTGTGTTGAAAAACATGGTTCCCAAGCTCTCGCCGTGAGATTTTGGAATCCAGAAGTCAATGAACGACGCCGCTTCGGCGGCGCTTTCCGATGTGGGGCGCAAGCCCCTGACAAGGTTATCCATATGCAGAACTCAAACTATGAAACGATGAATGTCGAAGGCGGCCGCCACGTGAAGATGTGGACGCGCGGCGTGCCCGTCGATGACGAGGCGAAGACGCAGCTCGCCAACATCGCGCGCATGCCGTTCGTGCACTCGCACCTGGCCGTGATGCCGGACGTGCACGTGGGCAAGGGCGCGACGGTGGGCTCGGTGATCGCGACGCAAGGCGCGATCATCCCGGCGGCGGTAGGCGTGGACATCGGTTGCGGCATGATGGCCGTGCAGACCTCGCTCGAGGCGGGCGATCTGCCGGAGTCCCTGTCGGCGCTGCGGTCGCGCATCGAGCGCGCCGTCCCGCACGGCTCGGTCACGACGCGTGGCCGGGCCAACAAGGGCTCCTGGGCAGTGACGCCGGATTCGGTGATCACGCGGTGGCGTGCGTTGGCGCAGCGGTGTGACGTCATTACGGCGAAGTACCCGAAGCTTGCGCCCAAGGATCCGCAGAAGCAGCTGGGGACGCTGGGTGGCGGCAACCATTTCATCGAAGTCTGTCTGGATACAGATCAGTCCGTGTGGGTGATGTTGCACTCAGGTTCGCGCGGCATCGGCAACATGATTGGCCAGCTCTTCATCGAGCTGGCGCGGAAGGACATGAAGAAACACTTCATCAACCTGCCGGATCGTGATTTGGCGTACCTCGTCGAAGGGACCGAACACTTCGACGACTACGTGCAGGCGATGACCTGGGCGCAGGACTACGCCGCGGAAAACCGGCGCGCGATGATGGGCGCGGTCCTGCGCGTGATGCATGAAGAGCTGCGGCCGTTTGCAATGGGTGAGGTGGCGGTGAACTGTCACCACAACTACTGCACGCGCGAGCGGCACTTCGATGCGGATCTCATCGTGACCCGCAAGGGCGCGGTGAGCGCGAAAAAGGGCGAGCTCGGAATCATCCCGGGTTCCATGGGTGCGCGCTCGTACATCGTGCGCGGCCTGGGGAACGAGGAGAGTTTCCAGAGCTGCAGCCACGGCGCGGGTCGCGTGATGTCGCGTACCGCGGCGCGCAAGCGCTTCACGCTGGCTGACCATGTCGCAGCCACCGCAGGAGTCGAATGTCGAAAGGACGCCGACGTCATCGACGAAACGCCGGCCGCGTACAAGGACATCGACGCGGTGATGGAAGCACAGCGCGATCTCGTCGAGATCGCATACACCCTGAAGCAGGTCCTCTGCGTGAAAGGGTGATGTGAGTTGAGGTAGATGGGCGGGCCGCGACAGCGGCCCGCCCTTTTCATCGAGGAAGTCTCATGACGACGATTCTCTACAGACCGGTGGGTCCCGAAGAGCTCGCGGAATTCAACCGTCATCTGGTGGGATGCATCGAGGTCATCGCCGAGTTTCGTTGAACACGTGAGCGCACCGCGAACCTTCGCGTCGTAAACTGCGTCGCAATTCGCCCGGATACGCGAGGTCATCGTGGAGTCGAAGTTCCGATCAAAGTGGCTTGCGCTTGCCTGTCTGGCGGGCGCACACGCGTCGATGGCTGTGCACGCCGAAGACGCCGCGATCCTTCTGGCGCCGGATCGCGTGTTCGACGGCGTGGCGATGCACGCTGGCTGGCAGGTGCTCGTCACGGGTGATCGCATCACGGCCGTCGGCGCGAAGTTGCAGGCGCCGCCGAACGCGCGCCGCATGGATCTCGCCGGCGCCACGCTGCTTCCCGGACTCATCGAAGGACATGGGCATCTTTTCCTGCATCCTTACAACGAGACGAGTTGGGACGACCAGGTCCTGAACGAATCGTTGGCACTGCGCACCGCGCGCGCGGTGAACCACGCGCGGCTGACGCTGCTCGCGGGCTTCACGACCGAACGCGATCTCGGAACCGAAGGCGCTGGATACGCCGACGTGGGCCTCAAGGACGCAATCGACCAGGGCATCGTGCCCGGACCCCGTTTGCTCGTGGCGACACGCGCCATCGTCGCGACAGGCGCTTACGGACCGAAAGGCTTCGAGCCCGGTCTGGCAATCCCGCAAGGTGCGGAGGAAGCCACCGGCGCGGATCTCGTGCACGCGGTGCGCCGGCAGATTGCGGCCGGAGCGGACGTGATCAAGCTATACGCCGACTACCGTTGGCGTCCTGGCGAAGCGAGCCGCCCGACTTTTTCAGAGGCCGAGCTGCGAGCGGCCACGGAGGCGGCGCATGATGCGGGCCGGACGGTCGCGGCTCACGCCACCACGCCCGAAGGCATGCGCCGCGCCATCGCCGCTCGAGTCGACACCCTCGAGCATGGCTACGGAGGCACTCCGGAAATCTTCCGCGAGATGCGCAAGCGCGGCATCGTGCTGTGCCCGACTCTGGCCGCCGGAGACGCGATCGCCCGTTACAAGGGATGGGATGGCAAAGCTCCGGTGCCGCCATCGATCGAGCAGGAGCGACGAGCTTTCAACGCGGCGCGCGAGGCCAGGGTTGCCATCTGCGCGGGCGGTGACGTCGGAGTGTTTGCACACGGTGAAAATGTGCGCGAGCTCGAACTCATGCAGGAATACGGAATGCCGGCGCTCGAAGTGCTCAGCGCCGCGACCTGGGTGAATGCGCGTGCCCTGGATGTCGACGACCGCGTCGGCTCGATCCGCACCGGACTGCTGGCCGATCTCCTCGCTGTCGAAGGCGATCCGGGCGCGGACATCCACGCGCTGCGCAAGGTGCGCCTGGTGATGAAGGGCGGCCACATCGTGACCGCCCCCTGAGAAGTTAGTTGCAGGCGACGGCGCTTACGCCGCTCCCCGTGACTGTCAGCGAGTCGATATTCGCCAGGCCGCCGCTGGTGGTGGCGACCAGGGCGATGTCATTGGCGCCCGCTCGCAACGCCGCCGTCACCGAGCCTGTGTTCGTCCACGTGGTCCATGCGCCGGTTGCCGGCAACGTCACCGTCGTCAGCGTGGCGCCGTTGACTCGCAGGCTTCCGGGCCGACTGCCCGTGGTTCCGTTCGCAAAGCGCCACTGCAGCGTGAAGTTGCCTGCCGCAGTCGCATTCACTCGCCAGCGTACGCCGGCATTCGTCGCGTTGTTGGTGTTCGCGAAGCCGCTGCCCGTGTAGCCCGCATTGTTGCTATCTACCGTGCCATCGACGCCGCAGAAGCTGGTCAGGTTTTCCTGCAGCGTGACGCTGTTGCCGGGCTGCGGCGTGCCGCCTTCGAGAAACGCGTCGAGCGCGATCGTCGGCCGGCCATTGGTGTTCCAGGCTCCCTTGGTGTAACCCTGCCAGTTGTAGGCCTGTGGCTCCCAATAGAGCACACCGAGCGCACCCGCATTACGTGTCCGCGTGATCAGGTCCGTGAGGAACGCCTTGCTCGCGGTGGCCTGGTCGAAGCTCATGCCGGTTTCGACGATCATGACGCCCTTGCCGTAGCGCGAGCGCATGTCGTTGATGTTGGTGATGGCCTGGCTGAGCAAGGTCTGCCAGTTGCCAGGCTCGGGATACAGCGACATGCCGATGATGTCCCACTTCGCGCCGTTCGAGCGCAGTCCGTCGAAATTCCAGCGGAACAGCGCGTTGTCGTAGGCGTTGGAGAGGTGGACGATGACTTTCGAATTGGGGCTCACGGCCTTCACCGCGTCGTAGCCGCTGTTCACGAACCACGCGTAGTTGCGCATGTTCGTCGGACTCACCGAGGCCCGTCCGTCTTCCCACAACATGCCGTTGTTGGTCTCGTTTCCGACCTGCACAAATTCCGGAAAGATGCCGTTGGTGGCGAGCGTGTTCATGGTGTTGAACGTGTGCTGATACACGTCGGCCATGAGCTGTTCGAAGGTGTGCGAGCTCCAGGCAGCGGGCTTGGTCTGTTTGCCGGGATCCGCCCATGAATCGCTGTAGTGAAAGTCGATCATGATGCGGAAGCCGGCATTCCGGGCCCGAATGGCTTTCGCGACGACGTCGTTGACGCCGTTCCATCCGCCGCTGGGATTCACCCAGACGCGCAGGCGAATCGTGTTCATGCCGTGGTCTTTGAGGATCTGCAGCAGGTCCTGCTGCGTGCCGGCGTCGTTCTGCCAGCGATAGCCGCTGGCCTCCATCTGCGTGATCCAGCTGACATCCGCGCCCTTGGCGAACGCCTGCGCGGAAGCAGTGGGTGCGTATATAGATAAGAGAAGAAAAAGGGCGGTGGTGATTGCCGCGCGCGCGCGACCGCTGAGCTCGTCCATGGGCTTGCCTCCTGGTTATCGATCAGGCCCCCTCAGGCCATTAATCGTATAAATAACATGGATGGCCGCCAGGAAGCCAGCGCAGTTGTTAGTGCGGTGCGATTTCCGCCGCTTTCAGGAAAAGACCGCCCGGGAATCGAACACCGGGCCGTCGACGCAGACGCGCTTCATCGCCGGACCATCGGGAGTGTTCACGCGCACCGTGCAGCCGGCGCAGCCGCCCACGGCACAGGCCATGAACTCTTCGAGCGACACCTGGCAGGGCACGCCATGTTTCGCCGCCACTTTCGCCATCGCCTCGAGCATGGGCGTGGGACCGCACGAGAACACTTCGACTTCCGCCTTGCCGGCCGCGTCGAGCGAGCCTAACCACTCGTCCGCGAGCTGCGTGACGAAACCGTCATAACAACCGGGAAAGCCGGCCTTGCTGGCGAGACGGCTGGGGACGCTCCAGCCATCGAGCAGCGGCATGGCCGCGATGCTGCCGGCGGGAATTCCGGGCACGAGAATGGTCGAAGGCCGCGGCTTGAAGGGGAAGGGAATCTCGGAGCCCATGAGCACCAGCGGCTTCCAGGGCCCTCCCTGCGCGCTCATCCATTCAGCGAGAAACACCATGGGCGGGATGCCCACGCCGCCGCCGACTAACAAAGCGCGGGGGCGCCCGGGATCGGGTTTGAACGGCTGGCCGATGGGGCCGAGCACGCTGATGACGTCGCCCGCGTGCCGGCGGCTGAGGGCGCGCAGCCCGGGCCCGACGATCTTGTAGAGGATCTCTATCCACCCTTCGGTGGCATTCACGCGCTGGATCGACAGCGGCCGCCGCATGGGCACGTCCGGATCGCAGGTGAGGTGCACGAAGCTGCCGGGCTCGGCCCGCGCGGCGCAACGGCGCGCTTCAATTCTGAGCACGAACTGCTCGCCCGGCCAGCTCTCCTGCGAGATCACCGCACCGTCTTCGAGAAAAATGCTGCCGCGATGCGCGGGATGTACGCCGTGACTGCGACCAGGTTCTTCCTGCGGCAACGCGCTCACGACTTCCTGCCTTCGATGACGGCTTCCAGCACCGCCATGCGCACGGCTACGCCATTGCGCACCTGATCGCGAATCACCGATTGCGGGCCGTCGGCCACATCGGAAGCGATTTCGATGCCGCGGTTCATCGGTTGCGGATGCATGACGATGGCATCGGGTTTGGCTTTCGCCAGGCGCTCCGACGACAGCCCGAACTTTGCGAAGTAACGGTCGGCATCCGGAATGGCGGCCGTCGCCATGCGTTCCTTCTGGATGCGCAACATCATGATGACGTCGGCGCCGGCGATGCCGGACTCGATGGAAGTGTGGCGCTCGCATCCCGCGAATTCGCTGGCGTCCGGCGCGAGGCCGCGGGGCGAGACGATGCGGATCTCGGCGACGCCCAGCGTTCCCAGCACGTGCCAGGCCGAGCGCGCCACGCGCGAGTGCTTCACGTCACCGACGATGGCCACCTTGAGACCGTCGAACTTCTTCTTCACCTGCAGGATGGTGAGCGCGTCCAGAAGCCCTTGCGTGGGATGCGCAACGTGCGCTTCTCCCGCCGACAGTACGCAGGCATGCGGCTGCACATTCGCCGCGACGATACCCGGTACGCCCGCTTCGGCATCGCGAATCACGAACACGTCCACGTGGCAGGCTTCGAGCGTGTAGATAGTGTCGAGCATGCTCTCACCCTTCACGCGTGAAGAGAGCTGCACCTCGAGATTGACCACGTCCGCGCCGAGCCGCTTCGCGGCCAGCTCGAACGACACGCGAGTGCGCGTCGACGGCTCGGTGAACATGTTGGCGACGGTGATGCCGGCCAGGCTCTCGTTGTGAACCGGCGCTTCACCCACGGGCTTGACGAACTTCTGCGCCCGCGTGAGCAGCGCTTCGATCGCGGGGCGGGACATTCCCTCGAGAGTGAGCAGGTGCCGTAGGGTGCCGTTCGGCCGTGTCTGTTGCGTCATGTGTCTTGTTTTGCGAACCAGCGTTCCAGAATTATTGCGGCAGCCGCCGCATCCACGGCCTCGCGTGTCACACGCCGCTTGCGCTCGCCGCTCGCGCGCTGGGAGCGCAGGCGCTCTTCGGCGTCCTGCGAAGACCATCGTTCATCCACCAGGTCGACTGGCAGCGAGCTTCGGGTTGCGAGTTCTGCGGCGAAGCGGCGTGCGGCGTCCGTCAGCGGGCTCGCGGTGCCGTCGGCATTATAGGGCTCGCCCACCGCGATGCGGGCCGGACGCGTGTCGGCGAGCAGCCGCTCGAGCGCTTGCCAGTCCGGTCCGTGCGGACCGTTGGAGACAGTGGAGCGGGGATGCGCGGTCTGCGTCAGCGTGTCGCCGCTGGCGATGCCAATACGTTTGAGTCCGAAGTCGAGTGCGACGACGATCTTTACCTGGTCAGGCATGACCAGAGAACGAGGTGAGCTGCCCGGGTTCGACGCCGAGCAACCGGAGCGTTGCGAGCCAGCGCTCCTCGTAAGGCAGATCGAAAATCACGCTTTCATCGGCGGGCACTGACAACCAGGAGTTGTCGAGCATTTCCTTTTCGAGCTGGCCGGCTTCCCAGCCCGCATAGCCCAGTGCGATGAATGCTTTTTCCGGGCCGGTGCCGGTGGCCATCGCGGCGAGCACGTCGCGCGAGGTGGTCACCTGGATGGAATCGGAGATCTTGTGAGTCGAATCCCACTCGCCACCGGGTCGGTGCAGCACGAAGCCGCGATCCTGATGGACCGGACCACCGCGCAGCACCGGAAGGTCGGCGGCGCGCTTGTCGGTGGGTTCGATCTTCATCTGCTCGAACACTTCGCTGAGCGTCATGGTCAGCGGGCGGTTGAGCACGATGCCGAGGGCACCTTTTTCACCGTGTTCGCAGATGAGAGATACGGTCTGCGAGAAGTTCGGATCGGCGAGCTGCGGCATCGCGATCAGCAGGTGATTCGACAGACTGGTGGCACCGCCGCTCATATGCGGCGCACTTTACCGTGAATCGGCTGGTGCGGTCACCGTGCCGTGACGGTCCGGGTTCTGAAACTCCCACCCGTATTTGAAACGCAACACATGGTGCTTCTCGGCCAGTTCCTTCGGGAAGGGATCGAACGGACTTGCGAGCTTGAGTATGTCCACGACCGCCTGGTCGAGCTTGGCGGAGCCGCTGGAGCGCACGATGGTGGCCGATTCGAGCGTGCCGTCGGCGAGGATGGACACTTCCACGTCCGGGTTGCGCGTTCCGGGTGCACGCCAGGCCGCTTGCGGGAAATTGAGCGTGCCCATGCGCTCGATCTTGGTCCGCCAGGCAACCAGGTAGGGCGCCACGATCGCTTCGCGCGTGTCAGGCGTTACCCACAACTCGTCGCGCTTTGG
>Ga0190274_10000580_pt1 | contig 21512 bp, 10 predicted proteins | sample Popmic531T_FD_133002 | JGI IMG/M metagenome (GOLD analysis project Ga0190274, IMG submission 133002) | Populus adjacent soil microbial communities from riparian zone of Yellowstone River, Montana, USA - 531 T | ecosystem: Environmental > Terrestrial > Soil > Riparian zone | place: USA: Montana... | reverse complement strand
GCCATTGACAATCTGACCTACTCGATCATCGATCGACTGTTGGAATCTAGTGGTGGTGAAGGTGTCGTCAATCAGCCCCCACTCTTTCGCGCGCTTGCCCTTCAAACCTTCGGCCAGTGTGGAGAAAACGTCAGCACGATCGCGCCGCACCTTGCGCTTATCCACCAGTCGCGTCAGCCCGCCCGTACCCGGCAACACCCCGAGCAAAGGAACTTCGGGAAGGGAAACGGCTGAGTTGCCGTCGTCGACCAGGTAAATTTCGTCGCAGGCGATCGCCAGTTCGTATCCGCCGCCCGACGCGGTTCCATTCAAAGCGGCCAGATAGCGCCGCCCGGAAGCTCTTGAATCGTCTTCAATCGCGCAGCGCGTTTCGTTCGTAAACTTGCAGAAATTGACTTTAAAAGCATGGGAGGAAGTGCCGAGCATGTAAATATTCGCACCTGCACAGAAGATGCGGGGCTTGAGACTGGTAACCACCACCACCTTCACTTCCGGGTGCTCGAAGCGCAGTCGTTGGACGGCATCGGCCAACTCGATGTCAACGCCGAGGTCATAGGAGTTGAGCTTGAGTTTGTAGCCTTCAGCCAGGGTTGAATCTTCAGAAACGTCCATCGAGAGCGTCGCGATTCCACCGGTCATCTCGAGTTTCCAATGTTTGTATTGTTCAGGTGACGTTTGAAAATTAATCATGCAGTCTTCTTCCAGTTTTGGTTTTGCAGGAATTCCCAGCGATTACTTTATGGCCATTCGAACGTTCGTTCGAATACTAACCCGGCAGGCGCAGACGATCAAGCAGGCTAGAAGTGATTAGTCCTCCATTAGTGTGTTGCTAAATGACGAACGGCTAGAAGGCAATGAGGTCAGTACCACCTCGCGGTAGCGGGTGGGTCCGTTTACGAAGAAGATCACTGGACTAAACCGAATGCTCTCGCCATTATTGATGGCATCGACAACCCACCCGCTACCGCGAGGTGGTACTGACCTCACCGCCTCGCAGTAACTGGTTACAATCGACCCTTCATTCTCAGCAACAGGCTAACGGAGCACTACCAGAAGTAGTGACTACAACGATCGTCTTGCAATTTCCCTTGATTTTTCGCGGTCGGTAGGTTATTTGCTCTTGCGCACAATTACACCTCATTAGCCTTAAGGCTTTGTCGCAGCATTTCTCTACAGTTTTTTGTAGAGGGATTTCAGGTTCATTCATTACGAACGAGGATCAACAAATCCATCTCCGCCCGGAGGTACGGGCCAGGGTGAGTCCACTTAGGCATATGAAACTCTATCTAGCAGAAGAAGCGAATGGCCAGTTGCTACCCGAACGCGAGTGGGAGTCAGGGATCGTTAGAGTGGGCCGAGATGGCAGTGACTGCCAAATCGTGTTTGATGGCACCGAGTGGCCGATGGTTTCGCGCAAGCATGCCGAGTTTCGAACGGAGCATGGCCGAAGCGTGGTGGTGGATCTGAAATCTCGCTTTGGGACGTTTGTGGACGGACGCCAAATATCGGGGCCGGCCGAGATCCGTGCCGGTTCCCAGGTACAGTTTGGACAGTCTGGACCGGTGTTGCGAGTAGTGCGAATCGGACCAGTTCAAGCCGCGCGCGCGAGTTCTCCACCGGCGCAAGTTCGACCGCCCGCTGAGCCTGCAAGGGGAGTTCAGCAAACTCCGGCTTCCCCGTCTGCGGGCCAACGAGTTGCGCGCACACTCGGACAAACGCCAGCCATTGTCAGTTCGCTGGACGGAAATGCGCCCATCACTATCGGGCGGGCTGCAGACGTCAATGTCCGACTCGACGGCCTGCAAATCTCCAACTATCACGCGCGCGTCAGCCAATCGAATGGCGTTGTTTTTATCGAGGACACTGGTTCAACTAACGGCGTTTACGTCAACGGTAACCGGATCAAAGGCAAGGTGCAGATTGGCGCGGCAGACACGGTGCAGATAGGTCCATTCCTGTTGCTGGCCGATCCGCAAAAAGGGCTGGCCGTTCTCGACACGCGTTCAAAGACGAGAATTGATGCAATTGATATTACCAAGATTGTTCCCAACCGTTCCGGTGGCGGGACGGTCAAACTTCTCGACGACGTTGATTTAACGATCCAGCCTAATGAATTCGTTGGCTTGTTGGGACCATCAGGAGCAGGGAAGTCAACTTTGATGGATGCCCTTAATGGCATGCGGCCGGCAACCAACGGGCTGGTGCTGATTAACAGTCAGGATTTTTACGAGAATCTGGATTCGCTCAAGCAGTCGATTGGTTATGTCCCGCAAGACGACATTATTCATCGCGAGCTGACGGTGTATCGCACGCTCCATTACGTTGCTCGGCTGCGACTGTCGAGTGATGTTTCAAGTGATGAGATCGACCAGATCATTAACGAAGTGATGGACGTAACCGGACTTTCCGAGCGCCGGGATGTCCCCGTGGGCCAGCTCTCGGGCGGGCAACGCAAGCGCGTATCGATTGCCGTCGAACTCATTACCAAGCCCTCGATTATTTATCTCGACGAACCGACTTCCGGTCTTGATCCGGCGACCGAAGAGAAAGTCATGAAGTTGTTTCGCCAGATCGCCGAGTCGGGACGCACGGTCATCCTGACAACGCACGCGATGGAAAACGTGAAGCTGTTCGATAAGATTGTGGTTTTGATGCGAGGCAAGCTCGTCTTTTATGGCGATCCTCAGGCGGCCCTGCGTCACGTCGGCGCCGACAGCTTTAAGGATCTCTACGACAAACTCGAAGCGCCGATTGAGAGCGCGGTGCGCCAGCTTCCATCCTTGCCTCCCCATGCGGCCGCTGAAGACAAGCAGAACCGTAAACTGCAACGTGAGCAGATTGCCGAACAGGTGGCGGAGGATTGGAAGCAGCGTTTCACGCAAACACAGGAGTACAGGACCAACATCCTGGAGCCGCTGGGTTCGCTGAAAGGCCAGCAACATACGGTCGCTCCAACGAAACATCGCCCAACCGTAACTGACGGTCTGCGTCAATGGAAGACTCTGGCCCAGCGCTACATTGAAGTGTTGCGGCATGACAAGTTTAATCTGCTGATTTTGTTTGGCCAGGCGCCCATCGTGGCCTTTCTTACTTACCTCGTAGTAACAAAGGAAAACTCCCGCGACTTCCCATTTTTTGTACTGGCCCTCGTGTCAGTCTGGTTTGGAACATCGATAGCGGCTCGTGAAATCATCAAGGAGCGCGCGGTCTACAATCGCGAGCGAATGGTTAATCTCGGCTTACTTCCGTATGTCGCTTCGAAGCTGCTGGTGCTGAGTTTGATCGTGGGTCTTCAATGTGTGCTGCTGTTTGGATTTCTCCGGCTTTTCGAAATCGCCGGGCTGATGGAGTTACCCGGAGAATATTACGGCGCTCCCCAATTAGCGGTGATGATTCTGACCGGGATGGTGGGGATCGCTCTCGGGCTCTTTGTCTCAGCGATTGTGAAGACGTCGGAAATGGCAACCAGCTTTGTGCCACTGATGTTAATTCCCCAAATCCTGTTTTGCGGTTTGGTGGGTGTGCCCAAAGGGATTTCACAGTATGTCGGGGTGATCATGCCGGCCACCTGGGCCTTCGATGAAATCAAGCGTTTCTCGGCGCTACCGGTGTTGCGCGGCAAAGATGAAGACGCTGAGCCGGCCGTCCAAAACGATGGTCGCGGGCTTTACAAAGATATCAAGCACCAAAACGATCAGCTCGTCGAGCAGAAGCAAAAAGAGATTGAAGATTACAAGTCGTCGTCGGAAAACAAATTCGATGACTTTGACCGGGAGATGAACACATATCAGAGGGATATGGAGAAATGGAACCTGGGCGGGCGGCAGGGCGCCGAACCGCGGAAGCCGGCGAAGCCAAAGCTTGATCCGGTTCCGCCGAAGGTAAATGTCGTGCAGATGCCTGATGAACTAAGCGGGTATGTCGACTTTCTACATCCGTGGGGCAATCGCTGGCTCGACCCGCTGATCCTGCTGGTGATGTTTATTGGTTTGACTGGCGCGACTATTCTTGCTTTGCGTTCACAGGACATTGGATGAGCCCCACCACTAAACGCCGATGGCTTTGGTTGATACCTGGCGCACTGCTGGTTGTTATATTGCTGGTTTGCATCGCCGGGTGGCTTTACTTCAAAACTACTCCGGCGTATGCGCTGGCTCTGCTGGTTGATGCCGCTCATCAGAACGACCGGGCCGCGTTTAATGAAGTCGTAGATCTGGATCAGGTAATCGACAATTTTGTGGCGCAAACCCCGCCCGCTGCGGCGTTGGGAACGTCCACTGAAATGGTGACCGCAATGCGAACCCGACTTCAATCTGTCGCACCGGAAACCAGCGCGACCATCAAAACGGCTGTCCAGGAGGAGATTCAAAAACGCACCAGTGAACTGGCAGGTTCGGCGCGGCCGTTTCTGGTGACCGCACTGGCAATGCCGTTCGTGAGCGATATCCAGGAAACCGGCGACACAGCTCACGTGAAGCTTAGTAAAACAGACGAGGTCGAGTTAGTTATGGAGCGTCGCGAAGGAAGTTGGAAAGTGGTTGCACTTCATGATCAAGCCCTGGCAGCGCGCGTGGTCCAGGGGATTGTAAAGGCGTTGCCGCGAGCGGGTTCGTTTGAGGAGCAGTTGCGACGTCAATTGGAGTCGCTGCCAGAGACAATCCAGAAGCTTCCGCTGATCAATGCGAAGTAAATCGTTGAATATCCGATCCCTGGCGAGGGCTTTGCCGAGCCTGGAACTGCGCCAAATTCCACAAAGCCTGCAAAGCTGGCGACAGACGATTAGTCACGAGTGTCTGTAAATCATAATGATTAGCCACTCATTCAACTTCCACGATCTGTCGCACACTTCGTGGCTCAGACGCGTTTGCGGTTTGGATCCCCAGGCTCGGAGGCCTCGCCAGGGGCTAACACTCTGACCGCCAGCTTCGCGGCTGGTTGCCTACTTTGATTCCGGTCACTGTTTGATTGAGAATCGCAAGCGAAGCAACCGCAAACTAGGAGTTCGCGTTACACTCGGTATCCAGCCCGATGAGCAGAAGGCAATGGTTCTGAGGAAGGAAGTTGAATGCATGCAAACCGATCAAATTGAACTGAAGGTCAGCGTCGGCGTAGAGGCAACGAAGCCTTTTGTAGAGCCGGAAATTTCGGAACCGGTGGATATTATTGAATCGACGTCGTTTTTTATAGTCAGTACCACAGGCGATCCAGCCGACATTCCAGACTTGTAAGAGATCTGTTGCCACAGAGCAACAGCACGGTTCCTGCTCGGGAAAGTCAGAACTGTTTTTGTCTATTTGAATGCGGCAAAGGCCCCAAAATAGAAAGTACCTGATTGTATGGACAGATCGACAAGGAGATGTATGACCGCCTATCTTTTTCGTTGCCTATTGGTTCTGCTGGTCCTGACGTCCGGGGTTGGCGTGTTGGCCCAGCAATCTAATGCCCCTCTACCGAAAGAAGTCCGCGGATACAAGATTCACCGGGCCCGGGTCGAGATGAAGAAGACCAATGAGCCTGGCAAAAAGGGCGACAAGAAGTCGAAGGAGAAAACCGAGCAGGATGAATACGATGAAGATGAGCCGATATTGATCCGGTTGGGAGAGCCCGAACTCGTCAGCGTTTCACCGCTCGGCGTGACGTTTGACGTGCCGGTTATCGTGGCTCCAGTCAAGCAGCAAGGCGATGTTGATTTGATCGTGTTTGAGGATTTTAAGGTCAATGACACTCCGGTCCACATTGACGATCACGTTCATCCATTTAAGTTGCCGAACAAGGAGCCATTGACCCTGGCTCCTTCTGTGCGGATCTTCGTAAGTACGCCTCAAGCTATCCTGAGGACAATTGATGACGTATTCGGTTCCAAAGAAACCTGGCCAGTGACCGGCAGGATCTATGTTTGCGGACACTTCAAAAAGCTGATGCTGAAGTTTAAGCGAGCGGTGCCGGTGGAACTGCAAACGACGGTGACGAATCCGCTGCGGTAGGAGCGCAGGCATCCCTGCCTGCTTTGTTTCGTCAAAGGCTAGTGTCCTGTTTCTAGTTCGGGAAACAAATCGGTCTGACGTTTTGCAGGTTGTAGTGTTCGCCCCATTAGGGGCGAGATGTTTATAGACCGAGACAATTGGAAAATCTTGTTCCTCGCTCCGTTAGGAGCGAAATATTGGGTTTCCGAAAAGGCACATTTCGCTCCTCTGGAGCGAGGCAGTTCCTTTCGGCACTTGTCTTAAACTTTTCGACGCTCTGCGGCGAGGGCAGCATTTCTATTTGGGCCTTTAGAAACAAGACAATAATCGGTTTTAGACTCGATGCTCGTGAGGTCTTTGCTTACGGCTCGATTCTGTGGCGTATCCGGCAGGCAGGGATGCCTGCGCTCCCAGGAGGATTTGATGGTCCCTTACCGCTTAATTGCCAGCCTCGTTCTCGCCTTAGTCTCCACAGCTCTCGTTGCGGGCCAAAAGCCGGAGTTGAGTGTCCAGACCGGTCACTCGGCTCAGGTTCTGGCGATGGCTTTCACCAGCGACGGCAAGCTTATGGCCTCAGGCAGTGTCGACCGGACGATTGTTTTTTGGAACCCGGCCACGGGCAATCAACTGCGCGCGCTTAAAGGACACACCGGAACCGTAAACTCAGTTGCCTTCAGTCCTGACGACAAACAGCTCGCCAGCGGTAGCGCCGACAACTCTATAAAAATCTGGGACGTTGCCAGTGGCAACGCAAAGCAAACGTTGACCGGCCACACTCTTTATGTCTCATCCGTAGCTTTCAGTCCTGACGGAAAGATGCTGGCGAGTGGTAGTGGCGATCAGACTGTGAAGCTTTGGGATGTAGCCAGCGGTCGCGAGTTGCGCACACTTGTGGTTGGGCCGACTCAGAGGGCCGGTATGCCCGTGGTGGTGGCCTTTAGTCGTGACGGCAAGACTCTGGCCACCGGGGCCCAGGAAGCAAAACTGTGGGACGTTAGATCAGGCACTCAGATCCGGACCATCAAAGCAAGTGAGTCGACTTCTCCTACTGAGTTCCCTATCGCCTTCAGCTCCGACGGCAAGGTGCTGGTTACCGGTGGTAAGGCCGTCAAACTTTGGGACGTTGCTACAGGCAACCCTATACGCACCTTCACCGAAGGCGCCCGAGCGCTGAGCCTCAGCCCGGACCAACAAACGATCGCCGGTACAGGCGGGACTGAAATCAAAGTGTGGAATTTCACGACCGGAAAGGAGTTGCACACTTTTGCAGGATCGAACCTGGGGGTTGATTCAGTTGCATTCAACCCTGACGGCAAGATTCTCGCGGTCGGTAACTCCGACAACTCAATTATCCTTTGGGATAGCGTCAGCCAGCAGGAAGCTCGCGTTCTCAAAGGTCATGTCTCCCCAGTTTCCGCCGTGGCTGTGAGTGCTGACGACAAAGTTCTGGCGAGTGCGCTGGCGCCAGGGGTGGCCGGCATCGGGCGCGAAGACACGATCAAAATTTGGGACCCGGTCACCGGCCAACTGGTCCGATCGTTGATCGGCAGGAATAGTGGGCACTCGATTGGGCTGAGCAACGATGGCACCAGACTAGTATCCGGGAGTTCCGGAGTGGCACTTAGCATGTGGAACGTGTCGCAGGCAAAGGCCCAAAGAGAGATCGATCTCCGGCGCGAATCCAGATTTGTACCTGATCGCGTGGCCCTGAGTCCTGATGGAAAGTTGATTGCCGGCGGTGGTCGCGACAACGCAATCAAACTCTGGGACGCGGCCACTGGTCGCGAGTTGTTAACACTGACCGGACATCGAAAGAGCATCCGGGATTTGGCCTTTAGTCCCGACAACAAAATGCTGGCAAGCGCCAGCCAGGACGCCGATGTAAAACTATGGTCCGTGGCTTCCGGGAAGGAGATGAAAACCCTGTCGGCCCACTCCGGGGGCGTCAGTGCAATCGCATTCAGTGCTGATGGAAAGAAATTGGCCAGCGGTAGTCAGGACCGGATGATTCTCATCTGGGACCTCGCCACGGGAGAATCCGATGTTGCCTACCTGGGCCATCAAGAGTGGGTCAATGCCGTAGCTTTCAGCCGCGACGGAAAGAAGCTGGCCAGCGGAAGTGAAGACGGTGAAATTCGGATTTGGGAAGTACCAAATCGTGGCCCGCAAGGGGAACCTCAGTCGATAAATCGGCCACTGTACAGGCTGACAGGCCACAAAGGCAGAGTCTACTCGTTAACCTTCAACTCCGACGGCAAATTGCTGGTGAGCGGAAGTAGCGACTCGAGTATGAAGCTGTGGGATGTGGCAGCGGGACGAGAGTTGGCCAGTCTGTTTTCGTTGGACCAGCAGGACTGGCTGGTGCTGACCCCGGATGGACTCTTTGATGGTTCCCCGTCAGCGTGGAACCAAATCCTCTGGCGGTTTTCGGCGAATATTTTCGACGTGGCCCCGGTCGAACTCTTTTTCAACGACTACTATTATCCGGGTTTGTTGGCGGATTTGTACGCCGGAAAACGACCAGTGGCGCCGTCGAATATTGCTCAGAAGGATCGACGGCAGCCGGCTTTGAAACTGTCGGTAAACGAAGCACAGGTTGCCGCCGCCCAAATCAAATCGCGGACTATTGGGGTCAAAATTGATGTTAGCCAGGCGCCGGCCGGCGCGCAGGACATACGACTGTTTCGCAACGGAGCTCTGGTAAAGGCCTGGCGAGGTGACGTCCTGAAGGGACAACCCCGGGTTGTATTGGAAGCACAGATTCCCATCGTGGCGGGGGCAAACCACTTGACGGCCTACGGGTTCAATCGAGACAACATCAAGAGTGCCGATGCCACGCTTACGGTGAAGGGCAATGACAGTTTGAAACAACCCGGCACGCTTTACATTCTGGCAGTAGCCGTCAACAAATATGCGAATGCCCAATTTGATCTCCGTTATGCGGTGGCCGATGCTGACGACTTCGCCGCCGAGATGCAGCGTCAGGAGACTAAGCTCAAAAACTATGGTCACACCGAGATCGTTTCGCTACAGAATGTGAAGGCTACCAAAGCAAATATTCTTCAAGCCCTGACGAGTCTGGCCACCCGCGTCAAACCTGAAGATGCGGTGGTCGTTTACTTTGCCGGACACGGCACCGCCCAGCAGAACCAGTTTTACCTGATTCCGCATGACCTCGGTTACAGCGGTGCGCGAAACCAAATCGATGCCGCCGCTATGCAGGCCATCCTTTCACGCAGCATCTCCGATCGAGAGTTGGAGCGCACTTTTGAAGGCGTGGATGCGGGCCAGTTTCTGTTGGTTATCGATGCCTGCAATTCCGGCCAGGCGTTGGAAGCTGCGGAAAAGCGTCGTGGTCCAATGAATAGCCGGGGATTGGCCCAGCTGGCCTATGAAAAGGGAATGTATGTGTTGACCGCAGCCCAGAGTTACCAGGCCGCGATGGAAGCGGCCAGGCTGGGACATGGTTATCTGACTTATGCCTTAGTTGAAGAGGGACTGAAGACTCCGGCCGCCGACATTCAACCGGCTGATGGCCAGGTATTTTTGAAGGAGTGGCTTGATTATGCGACGCAACGAGTGCCGCAGATGCAGGAAGAGAAACTGAAGGAAGGGCAGGGAAGACAATTAGAACAGGTGGTGGCTTTCGTGCCGGGCGAAGAGAAAACAGATCCGGTCAAGAGGAACCTGCAGCGGCCGCGAGTGTTCTACCGACGCGAACTCGGTTTAGCGCCCTTCATCGTGGCCAAGCCAGGTCCAGCGAATTAACAACGCGACGAGGGCTGTTCGTGTACGTTTCGTGTGATTTCGTGGATCGTTCTTCGTTTTAGCAGGCAATAATACGATCCACGAAAGGACACGAAATTACTCGAACCGGGATCACCGTCCATATCGCAATGGGACCGTGATCATGAATGCGCCTTTAGTTTTGCTCCCGATGCGATAAACAGTTTGGGGAGTCGGTTCTTCCTGGGTCAGAATCCGTGCCGAGCCCGCTGCGCTTGCCTCCATCTCCACTCTGGACCAGGGCATTCCTGCTCCTCCAACCATTTCAAATCGCTCGACCTGGGTCGATCCCGAGGCTTCCCATTGGGCCACATCAGCTCTCGAGAGTTTCAAAGGCCTGTCCGTTAGTCGCAGACTGGCGATTGGCTCTGGCGTGACTATGATGCTCAGAATCTCAGCCACCTGATCGCTTCGGCTCGGACTTGGCACCAGGGTGAAGTAACTCGGGTTATCTTCCTGCGCCGGGATGTCGATTAATTTTCCGGGCCGGACCTGGTTGTCGCCGCCGCGCGTTCGCAGGGTGGGAAAAATCAAATAGGCATCGCCATAGGAGCCATCGGCATACTGCTCGCGATCGATAACGTATAGATAACCGGCGCGCGGTGATTCGATACTGAGTCGGACTCGTTCACCAACTTTCAACGGCGTGTCGGCTTCAATACGTTGCGGGATCCACTCGGTGGGCCGTGCCTCTTCCATCACCAAAACTCGCGCACCACCATCGTTTCCTACTCCCGGCCGGAGTCGCCAAATCGTGACGCCGATTTCCATCACTTCCACATTCGCTTTCAATGACACCAGCACCGCGGGCGTCTTGCGGATATAGCGCGGTCCTTTCGCTGAGGTGGTTGGTTTCTTAGGTTTACTTCCGGTTGGGCCCGGCGCTTTTGTAGCCGCCGCAGCTGGGCGAGCTTTGGTAAATTCCTCGAGGACGATTTGCCGCGAGCCGTCGTCTTGTGATCTGGTGATGGCCGCGAATGGCAGTAACAGCGCAGCGAGAAAAGCTATGCCCAGGACTGGGATCAGCGTCTGTCGAGTTATCAGTTTACCCACTGTGGTTATGTCTCCTCACCAAACTCTTATTGGTGTTCTTTCGTGAGTTTTCGTGTGATTTTGTGGATCGTAATACCCGACTTGCCTAAGGAACGATCCACGAATTTACACGAAATCTCACGAACGAACACGAAGCGATCTCATCGTTTAGCGGCCGCGAGACGATAGACCAGCTTGATAATCGTCGACGGGACGATCCCGTCGTCGTTGCAGGCGGCAATGTTGTAAACCATGTTGCCTTGCCGTGTCTGCACCAAGGTTGAGGTTGCCGGAAAGAGGTTGAACGTCTTGTCTCCCGGTTTACCCTTACCCTCAGCAAACACTCCTTTGACGAAGGCTATGGGACATTGATTCTGGTAGTTCCCAATCCTGGATTCGGGTAGCGCAGTGTAACTGGCCTGATAGGAAGTTTTGCCCTGCTGAATTATCAACGAGTCTGCCGTCAACACCACCATGACGTCATCAAACGAATGGCCAAACAAAGGCTCTCTGAGCCTCTTCAGCGGGAAATTCATTGATTGGCCCAGGACCATCGCGCGTTCGAGATGCAGCACCGCGTTGTCGGCATCTTTCTTAGCAAGAAGCGCGAGGCCGAGGTAAGCATGTGCGAGCGCGCTGTCAGGCGTAGCCTCAAGAAAGCGACTGCCAATGCGGATCGTTTCGTCAAACATGCTGCTCTTGTAACTGATCTCGATGTCCTTGAGCGTTACCGGGCCGGCAGGCCCTAAGCCGGCTGCTCCGGCAGGAGACCGTCCCGATGCCTTGGCATCCAGGGTCACGATGCGATTGTTTGCCAGTTCTACAAAAAGTCCCTGGGGGAATTTCGTGATGTAGGCGCGGAAGTCAGAAGGGTTTTGACTGTCCTTGATCGCGTTCCAATAGGTCATCTCGGGAGAGTCACTTCTGGTCGAATTACCGGTTGGTTGCACGAAGTTGGACCGCGACTTGGCCAGCGCGGCAAACTGTCCGTCCGGATACTTGTCAAGGTAAGCCTTAAAGTCGTCGGGACTGTTGCTGTTCTTGATTGTCTCCCAATACGACAACTCGATCGCGGCCGGGTCAACCATGGCGATGTTGGGAGTGTCAGAGCCGGGGGCCATCGAAGCTGAGTTGGTAACCGCCAGGACCAACTGTTCGGCGCGGTAACCCTCGATGATCGCAAACGGACGCTGCTGCTTGGTTGAGCCCAGATCGACTGCGATACGCTTAGGGACGGTATCCTGAACATGCTTTATCAATTGAGAGAGTGTGATCTCGCCTTTCTCATTCGCGGCGGCCCCTTTTAATCCTTCCACCAGGGCCCAACTGAAATACCCTTGCTTCTTTTCCGTGTACTCGTATGCGCGCTGGCCGATGCCGGTAGCATAGAGAGTGGCAAAGGCCTGAACTTCGCGATTGCGCACATCGAAATTGAAAGCGTTGGTATAGGCGTTGGTTAAGGGATTCGGTGCATCAGCTCGTCCACCCGGATCGTTGCGACAGGCGTCCAGCAGCACCACAACCTGGCCGACGCCCGTCTCTTTGATCCATTCCTTTACGCGATTGATACTGATCGCGGTCTCTTCAAGAAAAGAAATCTGGTCGCTAATTTGCGAATCCGATGGCATCAGAAAAGCCTTGCCGCCTCGCTCCATGCCGTGACCGGCGAAGGAAATCAGCAACAAGCCGTCCTTCGGCACTGCCGTGCTGAGATTCGACAGCCGCCGCAGAATGTTGACCCGGGTTGGTTGACGTTCCATGGGCTGAGTGGTTGATAGCAGGATTACCTGGTCCTGCGGAAAACCTGCATAACGGACCAGGGCATCCGCAATCAACCGGGCATCGTTGTCCGAACCTTTCAGCGGGCTGATCTGAGGATCTATGTATTTATCCACGCCAATCACCAGCGCCCAACGCTTTGGGCCCACGGGCAAGGTCTTAATCTGATCAAGTTGCGACTCAACTTTCGACGTCGCGGAAGCTGCTGTCGATGCGGGCTGAGCTGTTGAAGACTTTGGCGAGGCAGGCAGCTGTTCGAGTTGGCGGCTCCCCGGCGGAAGTTGCCGAACAGCCGGCTCCGGCTTTTGTTGTGACGATGCCTGGGGCGCGAAGGTGTTTACTATGGGCTGTGCTTTTGTTGGTTGGCGGACGACCTCGGCCACGTGGGCGACAGGTTTTTCGTTGTCAGCCTGCGAGACGCGGGCAGGGTCCGCAGTCGCTGCTGATTCGCTGGAGCGCGAGGGTGTCTGGCCTAATCGAATCACATTTTGAGGCGTGCCGGCAGAAGCGGCGCTTCCGGCTCCGGCCAGCGTCGTTTGGATCTCTTTGCTTAGTCTTTGCGCCAGCTTCGCATCAATGGTAGCAAGCTTCTTAACTTGTTCATTCGCTGCGTCGGTCTGACCCAACTTTGCATACGCCTGGCCCATACCGTAATAGGCGTCGGCGTAGTCAGGCTGCAATTTCATGGCACTTTTGAAAAACGGTAATGACTTTTCAAAGTCAGCACCTCGCAGATAGGCATAGCCAATTCCGTAGTAGGCTTCGGCATAGTTCGGGTCCAGGCTGGTGGCTCTCACGAGGGGTGCAAACGCTTCGCCGTGCCGGCCCATCGTGTTGTACGCATACCCAAGATCATGTTGGGCCCGCGCACTGTTTGGCTCCAGACGCGCTTGCTCTTTATACGCAGCTAGTCCTTCTTCCCACTTGCCGCTGTTGAAATAAGCATCGCCCAGACCTCCGTAAGCCGGGGCGTAGTTTGCATCGAGTCGGATAGCGATCTTGTAAGTGTCGATTGCTTCGGGCCATTTGCTGTCTTCCAGTAGTTTATCTGCTTCATCGGCAATCCCGGCTGCACGACTCGCCGTCTTTGGCGCTGCCTTGCCGCGCTTTTTTTGCGCGACCGTTGTCAGAGAAAAGCTGGTGACAAGCAAGGCACATAAACAGATAAAAGCTGAGTATTTCGCTGAGGAGGAATTCGACTTCATAGGGGCAACTCCCGGATGAATTAAACAGGCAGGGTGGGCTGGGAAAGCGGCCCGAGAACCAGCGTCAAAATGGCTTTTCGGCTGGTAAGACTAGGGCTGATAGCCGATTCTTGTCAACGAATTTGGGACAATGTCCGACACACTTTAGTTTGTCGTCGGTTGGGTGAGAGGCTCCGCGTTTGTAGGAGGCTTCTTCGGTAGCATCTCGACAAACTGAAGTGTGTCGGACATTTCCGTTAGTGGTGTTCCAGTTCCAGGAGGTGGACCAGGACATCACCTTTGCCCTTGAGGTTTGTTTGCTTCTTTCCGGCGTCCTTGAGTGCCTCTGGTTTTTCAGCTGAGTGCTTTTCAAGAAAGCGACGGACTGCCTTTGCCTGATCAGCGTCGCTTATCTCACCCTTATCGGTCGGGTTCATCACGCCTTTGACCGCGTCAAGTTCAGGAACCGGCTGGGCCGCCCAAACTACCCAAAACTTCTCCGTACCCTGATGCTCGTCAAACACCATCCAGCCCGTTTCTACCTTCTGATTAGAGTCCAAATATGGAGAACCGGAGTTGGTCGAGGGCGTCGGATGCAGCATATTGTAGGTGATGACCCCACCGGCTGCCGGCCCTTCGTTCAATATGTACAAATGTCCAGACTGCGGGCTATTGAGCCGGATGCGGAATTTCCAGCCGCTCTCAAAAATCTCCTGACCCGAAGATTCAAACGTGTCCTGATAAGGACTTCCCGCGCGCATCTTTTGCACCGTCAGTCCATAACTCAGAAGTCGTTCTGTCGCTACAGGTGCAGGAGGATTTTTTGTTTCCTTTGTGGCCGGGCGCAGGGCGTACCAAATTGCCAGCCCGGCAACCGCCAACAGCAATAAGCCAGCGACTGCGAGCAAGGGAAACAGTTTGCTTCCAGATTGGCGAGAACCGCTGGCTCGTCCGCCAAGACCAAGTTGGGCCACCGACGGCCCTGGACCAATGGGACCATTGGGGCCATTAGGACCAACGGAACCAAATTGGGCAGGAGCATTAGGATCAGGCGATTGGGCGGCGCGAAATGGGACTTGCAGAGTTTTTGCCTGGGGACTGGGTGGGGGTTTGGCCAAGGGAGTTTCTTCGCTCGGCAATTGCGTTGCCGGCAGCACAAAAGCCGTAGGCTCACGAACTCCAGCGGTTTGCCGGTCCTGCTCGATCGCGCCGGCAAAGGTGTCTGCAAACTCACGCGGCGCGGTGTAACGGTCAATGGGATTAAACGAAAGGGCCTTCAGAATTACGTCCTGGGCTGTAACCGGAAGGCTAGGCCTCAAATCGGCGGGTTTGATGCGAACGCCGCTCTGGTGCATTGACAACAGTTCGAACCCGGTTTCGGGGTTGAAGGGCTTGCGTCCCGTCACCATTTCGTAAGTTATGGCGCCGAGAGCAAAGATGTCGGTAGCGGCAGTGATAGCCCGACCGTTTAACTGCTCCGGCGCCATGTAAGCTACCGTGCCAGGTGAAAGGTTGAGAGAAGTGCTTGGCGCGACGACCGAGTCCTTCACCTTGGCGATGCCGAAGTCGATAATCTTTACCTGCTCTTCGCCCTGGCCCAAATCCTGAATCATGATGTTGTCAGGCTTCAGGTCGCGATGGAGAATTCCGCGACTGTGGGCGGCAGTCAGCGCGCGTCCAATTTGTTTGAGCAGTCCGGCAGCTCGTTCGAGATTCATGCCTTCTGCGCTGATCACCGAGCGCAGGGTTACTCCATCGACGTATTGCATGATGATGAAGGGGCGCCCGTTTGGCAGTTCGCCCGCGTCAATGATGCCCACTATTCCCGGATGGTCGATCCTGCTGAGGGCCTCCACTTCCTGACGAAATTTCTGCACGACGTACTCACTTTGAAAGGACTGATCGAGCAGAACCTTCACCACCACTGGGCGCGAATGTAATTGCTGATCCATCGCCAGGTAGACGACGCCCATGCCCCCTCGCTTTATTTCCTTTTGAATCAGGTAACGTCCGCTCAGAAGCTGCCCGATCATTTCGTGGTTGGAGGGGAGTCGAGTTGGATCCAGGATGGTTGGGGCTGATTCGTCAGGCCCTGACGTTTTGCGGGGGTCGTCGTCTGTCGGCATGGGGCAAAGATTACCGCAAACCGGTTTCCGCGCCAATAGATTAAGCCCGATAACACCGAGGATTTGACGATATTACACCGGAAGGCTTCGCTCAATCTGTTGCATCTGAGCGCAGCGGCCTTGATTGTTCACTCGCTTGACAGGCTTGCGGTACGGCGCGTAGGGTTTTCGCTTCTTGAGATAGTTTTCGTTTCTTGAGATTTGATTTGTGATCTGAGATTTGAGATCTGAGATCTGGAGATTTGAGATCTGAGATCTGAGATCTGAGATCTGAGATCTGAGATTGTGATTGAGATCTGAGATTGAGTCTGAGATCTGAGATCTGGAGATTTGAGATCTGAGATTGTGGAGCTGGAGGCGAATCTGTTCTGGTGAACGGCGCGGTCTTCAAAACCGTTAGTGAGACTGTGAGAACAGGCTCAGGTAGGTTCGATTCCTACACGCCTCCGCCATAAGAGCAGGAGCAGTAAGCAGGAGCAGTAGGCAGGAGAAGGCGGAGACTTTCTCCGGCGAAAATCGGCAATCGGCAATTGGAAATCGGCAATGAGAGATTGGGTTGCCCTCAACATGACCCCCGGTATCGGACCGCGAGCCGCGGCCAAACTCCTCGAGCGATTCGGGTCGGCCGAGGCGGTTTACCGCGCCACCCGGGTCGAACTGGAAAAGTGTCGATTGTTGCCGGAAGCGGTCGATAGCATTATCGCTCGCGACCTGCATACTCTGGCCGAAGCGGAGATTGAAAACGTCAGGAAGTATGGTGGCGATATCCTGGTACTCGATGATGGTGTCTATCCATCATTGTTGAGAGAGATTTACGACCCGCCGATAGCGCTCTATGTGAAGGGCGCGTGGTCCGAATGTCTTGATCAACCCTGTGTCGCGGTTGTCGGTTCGCGCAAGTCTTCAACCTATGGTCAGAATGCCGCCTTGATGTTGGCCCGGGATTTGGCCCAGCGTGGGGTGACGGTGGTTTCGGGTTTTGCCCGCGGCATAGATGCGGCAGCGCATCGAGGAGCGATGGAGGCTGGCGGCCGCACGATAGCGGTTCTCGGCACCGGCATCGACGAAGTTTATCCTCGCGACCATAAGAAGCTGGCCGAAGACGTTTTGGCTGCGGGCGGCGCGATGGTTTCGCAGTTTCCATTGCGGACCCCGCCGGTCTCGGAAAACTTTCCCTACCGCAATCGCATCATTAGCGGTTTGAGTCTCGGCGTGGTAGTGGTGGAGGCGGCGGAGAATTCCGGTTCATTGATAACGGCGCGACTCGCCATTGAACAGAACCGCGAAGTGTTTGCAGTTCCTGGAAACATTACTTCGCGAAACTCCTTCGGCACGAACTATTTGATCAAGGGCGCCGGAGCGAAACTCGTCCAGCAATGGCAGGACATCGCAGCCGAGCTGCCACCGCAAATAGCAGCGAAACTATTGCCGCCCCCACTCGGTGAGAAGAAGAAGGAGAAGTCGCTGGCGGATCAGTTGGCGCTGGTGCCGCAGGGGCTGTCCGGTTTTGAACAATCGGTTTTCAAGTTGCTTTCCGCCGACAATCCTGCGCACATTGATGTGCTGGTTGACAAAAGCAGACTGACGATCTCGGATTTGACGGCGGCCTTGCTGACTTTGGAGATGCGTGATTTGGTGAGGGCACTGCCGGGGAAGTGCTTTGTTCGAAAGATGTGATAAATCTGCTGAAAACATGATTTCGGGAGAAGGAGACGATCCACGAAAGGACACGAAAAAAGAAACACGAACGAAGGGCTTTTTCGCGCCGCTTCGTGTGATTTAGTGGATCGTTCCTGGTTTTGCGCAGGGTATGATTGAGTTGTAGAAAATAATAATGGCAAAAAATCTAGTAATAGTTGAATCGCCGGCGAAGGCGAAAACGATAAACAAGTATCTGGGTAAGGACTATCTGGTTAAGGCCTCGATAGGCCACATCAAGGATCTGCCTTCGAAAGGTTTGGGTGTTGACGTCGACGACGATTTCAAGCCTACCTACGAGGTGATACCTGATACCAGGAAACGAAATAACAAGAAGATAGTGGCGGAGCTCAAGGCAGCCGCCAGGATAGCCGACAACATTTATTTCGCAGCTGACCCGGATCGAGAAGGCGAAGCGATTTGTCAGCACCTGGCGGAAGAGATTGTGCCGAAGCGTCCGGCGAAAGCCACCTTCCGGGTGATGTTTAATGAAATTACCAAGCGAGCGGTAAACGAAGCCTTTGAGCACCCAAAGCAGATTGACCAGAATCTGGTTGATTCTCAGCAAGCGCGCCGCGTACTTGACCGTCTGGTCGGTTACAAAGTTTCGCCCCTGCTTTGTCGTACCGTGGGCGGAAAGTTGAGTGCCGGCCGAGTACAGTCAGTCGCGTTGAGAATGGTGGTGGAGCGCGAACGGGACATTGAAGCCTTCATCAAGACCGAGTATTGGACGATCGCCGCAAATCTCACCGCGCAGCTCCCGCCAACCTTCGACGCTCGCCTCTTCAAGGTTGGCGAACAAACGGTTAAGACCAGCGGATTTGATCAGGACGTCAAGCCTGGCGAGATTCTGATTGGCGATGACGCGAAGGCTGCAGAATTCGTTGCCGAAGCTAACCAGCAGCCTTTCGTGGTTAATGAAGTAACCCGGAAAGAGCGCAAACGTAATCCTGTCCCACCGTTTATCACTTCAAAGTTGCAGCAGGAGGCAGCGCGCAAATTAGGCTGGGCCGTAAGACGGACCATGATGGTCGCCCAGAAGCTTTATGAGGGCATTGAGATTGGCGCTGAAGGTTCAGTCGGGTTGATTACCTATATGCGAACCGACTCCACCCGGGTTTCAGATGCCGCCCTGGGTGAGATAAGGGATTACATCAGCAAACAGTATGGGGCTCCCTACCTGCCGGAAAAGGCAATTCACTATCGATCGAAGAAGGACGCGCAGGACGCCCATGAGGCGATTCGTCCGACCGATGTAGCGCGCACTCCCGACTCGCTGGCAAGCTACTTGAACACTGACGAGCTCCGGCTCTACCGCTTGATCTGGCAGCGAACAGTTGCCTCACAGATGACGCCGGCGTTGTTTGACCAGACGACGATCGATATTGGAGCGGGACGTTTCATCTTTCGCGCGACCGGATCGGTGCAGAAGTTTGACGGCTTCCTGAAAATTTACCAGGAGGGCCGCGATGAAAAGACCGAAGAAGACGAAGAGGCGGAGCGGACGCTGCCTTCCGTAGAAAAGGGCGAGACGCTCCGGCTCAATAAGATTACGCCCGAACAACACTTTACCGATCCCCCGCCGCGCTTCACTGAAGCTACCCTGGTGAAGGCCCTGGAAGAAAAAGGGATTGGGCGGCCTTCAACCTATGCGGCGATCATGACCACGATCCTGGCGCGCGAGTACGTGGAAAAACTCGAGGGCCGTTTTCACCCAACCGCACTTGGGAAGACAGTCAACGATCTGCTGATTGAGGGTGGGTTTGCCGATCTGTTTAATGAAACCTATACGGCGCGGATGGAAGAAGAGCTGGACAGCGTTGAAGAAGGGAAATTGAAATGGACCGACGCCCTGCATGATTTCTATGGAAAGTTTTCCAAAGACCTGGGGGAGTTCACTGAATACACCAAGCGAATTAAGAACGAGGAGCTGCCGACGGATGAGGTTTGCCTCAAGTGTGAAACTAAAGGCATGGTTCAGAAACGGGGTCGCTTCGGGAAGTATCTCAAGTGTTTGAACTGTGATGCTACGCGTGACGCCGAGCCAAAGGCAGCTTCCAACGGGGCCAATGGAGCGGAGGCGGCCGCGGGTGGCGAAGCCGTCGAACCGGAAGCTTGCGAATTGTGTGGCAAGCAAATGCAGATGAAGCGAGGACGTTTTGGACCGTTCCTCGGCTGCACCGGCTACCCGGAATGCCGCAACATCCGCAAGATTGCGAAGAGTGGGGCGCCAGCTCCAGCGCCGGTACCGTTGGACGAGAAATGTCCGGTAGATGACGCGCAATTGGTTAGACGATTCGGACGCTTTGGAGAGTTTATTTCGTGCTCAAACTATCCGAAGTGTAAATACATCAAGCAGGAATCGACCGGAGTTAAGTGTGCTCGTCCGGGCTGTGAAGGCGAGCTGGTGGTAAAGAAGTCGAAACGTGGGAAGTTGTTTTATGGCTGCGGCACTTACCCGGATTGCGATCGAGTTTACTGGGACAAGCCGGTCCTGGAAGAGTGTCCAAACTGCAAGGCGCCTTTCCTGCTCGAGAAGACGACTAAAAAACAGGGCACGTTTCGTCATTGCGCCAATGAGGATTGTGGTTATAGCTCGAATGCCGATGCCGGCACCGACGCTCCTGCTAAACGTCCAGCCAGCGCTAAGAAGAAGCAAAAGGTGGACTCGCCGGCCAGTTAGTAATTGGGATTGATAAAAATCCAGGCAAGAAGACGATCCACGAAAGGACACGAAACAACTCGAACGCGGAACGTTTCGTGTTCCCTTTCGTGTCATTTCGTGGATCGTCTTATTTCTTCTCGCCTCCAAGAGCCAGGATCCCAATCTGAATCGGCCTTTAGCATTGCAGCGCGATCGCGGTAGAATGCGGATTTGAAACCCAAGCGGTCGTTTTCCCGTAATAGTTGGTCCCAAACCCAGCTAGGCCTTTGAAGTCATTTCAAAACCATTTCTAATTTAGGAGAAATCATCATGTTTCGACGCTCTGCGGCCGTAGTGCTGCTACTTGTTTTTCTTATTTCACCGGCGACGACCTTTGCTCAGCAAGCGTCCCGGTCGTTAACGCCAGCTGCGCCCGCGTTGCCCGTTGCCGCGTCGATTGCAACTGCTTCGCAGCAAATGCCTCAGACCCCCGCGAAGGATCCAAACGATCCGATCGAGCGAATCAAAGACGAGGGCATGAACCGGTCGCAAGTTATGCAAACGTTGAGTTATCTCAGCGATGTCATTGGACCGCGTTTGACGGCGTCGCCGGGAATGAAACGCTCCAACGAATGGACGCGCGATCAGCTGACAAAATGGGGACTTCAGAATGCGCATCTGGAATCGTGGGGACCCTTCGGCCGCGGTTGGACCTTGAAGCGCTTCTCAGCCCAAATTACCGAACCGCTGACCATACCGCTCATCGCGTATCCCAAGGCCTGGTCACCCGGCATCGGTCCACTGACTGCCGACGTTGTCTATTTCGACGCTAAAGACGATGCGGACCTGGAACGATTCAAAGGCAAACTCAAAGGCGCGATTGTTCTGACCAGCGCGATGCGGGAAGTGAAGGCACATTTTGAGGCAACCGGGACGCGACTTGATGAGAAACAACTTCTTGCTCTCGCGGATGCACCGGAGCCGGGCAGGGGTGGCGGTGGTGGCCGGGGTCGTTTTGGAGGCACACCCGAGCAGCGAGCAGCCTTCGCATTCGCGGCCACTAAGCTCAGGTTTATGTACGACGAAGGCGCCGCAGTTTTGATTGACCCCAGTCGAGCCGGCGATGGCGGAACCATCTTTGTGCAGTCGGCTTCACTGCCGGCCCCTGCCGGAGTTGATCCCTTAGCACCGAACGCACCACGCCAGCTACCCGTTTACGACAAGAGTGCGCCCAAGGCACTTCCGCAACTGGTGTTGGCCGTCGAACACTACAACCGGATCGCGCGCATGCTTGCTGCAG
>Ga0190274_10000579_pt1 | contig 21515 bp, 19 predicted proteins | sample Popmic531T_FD_133002 | JGI IMG/M metagenome (GOLD analysis project Ga0190274, IMG submission 133002) | Populus adjacent soil microbial communities from riparian zone of Yellowstone River, Montana, USA - 531 T | ecosystem: Environmental > Terrestrial > Soil > Riparian zone | place: USA: Montana... | reverse complement strand
GCTACTCGAGTGCGGTCCTGAGGCTGGAGGCGAGACCGGGACCGGTCAGGTCCCCATCGGCGGACAGCACCCCGCGACCGACCCGGCGGGCGATGGCGACGTAGGAAGCGTCGTAGAAGGTGAGGTCGTGGACGAGCGCCAGCTCCGCCGCCGCGCGGCGGTCTTCCGCGGTCAGCTCGAGTGGATCGCCGCAGATCTCCTGCAGCAGATCGAGCGCCTTGCCCACCCGATCCCCCGCCCAGCCGGAGTGGATCGTGAGGACGTTGCCAACCTCGTAGAAGGCGAGGCTGGTCGTGCGCAGCGCTAGGCGCCCGATCGCGTCGCGGGCCAGCTCGCCTTCGGACTCGCGCTCGACCGGCAGGAACCACTTGGCCGCGACACTGGCATCGACGATCCAGGCATCCGAGGCTCCGGGAGGGTGAACGCTCACGTGTCGCGGCGGCGGTCGGCGCGGATCAGAGCGACCACGTCGTCTGGACCGCTCCAGCCCTGGCTCAACTCGTCGAGGTCGGCCCAGACCAACTCGCGGGGTCGGCGCAGCAGACCCAGCTCACGGCGGGCGGCGCTCTGCAGAAGGGCGCTGCGGCTGGTCCGCTGCCGCTCCACCTCCGCATCCAGCAGCCCGAGCAGCTCGTCCGGAATCGAGATCATCACCTTCGCCATCGGCTGAGTATATACGAAAGGCAATACCCTATTTCCCACCTCAAGCGCCGGCATTCCTCTCTAAGTCTCCGGAGCCCGAAGTTCTCCCCCCATCGCCGATAGGGTCGTCTGCATGCCACCGAACCCGCGCCCGATCCCCCACTTCATCGCCGACTCGACCCAGGAGGGGATCCCGCACGGTCGCTTCGCCGAACGGCTGACCACCGCCTTCCGCGAGGCGGTGGAGGGAATCGAGGACCTGCCGGAGGGGGCCGCTACCCCGGCCGAGCTCGACTGGTTCCCGGAGCGCGCCTGGGGCGGCCGCGTCTGGGTCCCCTGCTCCGCCAACACCGCCAGCTCGGAGGGCAAGCTGGAGCTGTTCGGCCACGTCTCCTACGTGCAGCCGCCGGGCGGCGATCCCTCCGACTTCCAGGCCAAGGCCGACTTCACCGACATCCTCGCCGAGGACAACCAGGACTGGCGCATCGATCTCAACGACGACGTGATCGGCCGCTGGCGAGGGGAGAACGGCCGCGCCGGCGCGGTCACCCTTGTCTGGGGACGGCCGCTGGTCCGCAACGCCGTCGCCGCCACCGCCGAGCTCAACGGCGAAACCGCCGACCAGGAGGAGATCTCCCAGGACCGCTTCACCCTGATCGCCCTCGACGCTCTCGAGGGCTACGGCGACGAGTTCTTCATGCAGGTCAAGCTCTGGAGCCGCCGCGCCCAGGAGCTCGCCTCCGAGAGCCTCTACAGCTAGCCCTGGTTCAAGCCAGGACCTCGACCTCCGCGCGAATGCCGGCCGCGCGAGCCAGGCGGGCGTCGAACGTGATCAAGGGCTGATCCAGAAGCTCCGCCAGGGAGACGTACAGCGCGTCATAGAAGCTGACGTTCTCGCGCAGCTCCCAGGCGCGGGGAATCAACTCGCGGTGCCTGACCCGGCGCAGCGGCATCGCAATCAGGTCTTCGAGCGCCTCGCCCGCGGCATCGCCGGAGATCTCCCCCCGGCGGACACCACGGCGCAGAGCATGCCCCACCTCGGCGTCGATGAGATGGGGCGCCCAGAGCCTGGCCCGATCGGCGATCAGGCGTCGCCGGGCAACCGCTGCTCCCTCCGCGTCACTCAGATATTCCGCCAGGACAGAGGCATCGATGACCGCCATCAGTCACCCCGGGCCTCGCGCAGGGCCGAGAGGATGGTCTCCCTGCGCAATCCAGAAGGCCCGCGCGCCCGGATCCGAGCGTCGATCTCCTCGAAGGTGGCCTGGGTCGCGAGCTCCCCCAGTTCCCTCTTGAGATAGTCCGACAAGGACATCCCCTCCTCGAGGGCACGCATCTTGAGAGCCAGGTGCAGCTCGTCGGGCACGTTCCTGATCTGGATCATCTTGGACATGTGCACCACATTAGAGGGTGTTGTGGACATGTCGGCTGCCTGCGCTCTGTACATGCAAGGCAGCTTGCCGCTTCAGGCCTCACTCGTGGTGCGCAGATTGAGCCGACTCTCCCCCCGATCCCTCTTCTAAGGGAAAATCCCCACTGAGCCCCGATAGCTCAGCTGGATAGAGCAATCCCCTCCTAAGGGATAGGCCGCTGGTTCGAATCCAGCTCGGGGCATGAGACGGGCGGTGGGGCGCAGCTACTGGCCCTGCGCAACGAGCGAGATAGACCCCAGCACTTCCCCCGCCACGAACACCCCGTCCTTGCCCTGCGGCCTGGCGAAGACCTCGTTGAAGGAGGCCGCGGTGGCGGCGTCGAGGGTAAGCGAGCCGCCGGAGAGAGAGACGGTCCTCGCCTTGGCATTGGCAACAGCCGGCGCCCCGAAGCCGAGCCCCGCCACCGACAAGCGTCCCGCCTTGCCCCCGTAGGGGGGCGAGGGCTGGGTGTTGACTTCGGGGCCGAAGGTCTTGGCGGCGAGATCGAGCCAGGCGTCCCCCCAGAACACCTGGCCGCCGCCGAGCTGGAGGAATTCCAGGGAGCCGGAGGTTTCCACCGTGCCTTGCGATCCGTCGGGAGCGATCGTGCCTCCGAAGAGCGGCAGCGTGAAGGCTCCTGGGTGTTCGGCCGGGAAGACCGGGTTGACGGCGACGAAGAGGCTGTTCAGCTTCGCCGAGAAGCCGGGGTCGAGGACGAGTTCGGCTTTGTTCTTGCCGAGCAGAGCGATCGTCTGCGGGTTGGCCTTGGTCTGGCTCTTGCCCAAAGGCTGGCCTTCTTTGAAGACGCCCTTGAGCTTGAGCTTCTTGCCCAGGCGGGTGGCGAGCTTTGCGCTCAGGGTCAAGGTCGAGACCTTGACCTTGCTGGCGAAGCCTTCGCGGGACACGGCCAGGCTCTTGGCGGTGGCCAGCTTCAGCTGGCTGCCGCCGGCCTTGACCGAGAAGGGGGAGCGGCGCTGGGTGGTTTTCAGCTGCAGCGCCTTGAGGGGGAGCTTCTTGGCGCCGGCCTGGAAGACCAGAGCCCCTTCGTGCTCGATCGTGCCCTTGGCGGCGGTGGGGTCGAATTTGCCGGCGCTGACGGGGAAGGTGGCGGTGTTGCCCTTGAGCTTTGCGGGGGCGGTTGCGGAGAGCTTGACGCCGTTTTGCTTGAGCAGGGCGAGGAAGGAGCTGTCGATGGTCAGCTTGGTAGTTCCCGAACCGAGGGGGTCGTAGTCGGCCTGGGCGAGGGGCGCGGAGGAGAGCAGCGCCGCCAAGACGAGGAGTGCGGTGAGCGATGCGGTTCTGATCATCTGCCTGCCTCTCATTCAGAGACCCCGCAGCTCTTGCTGACGCCGAGGGTCAATTGCTTGTCTTCGGCGAACTCGAAGCTCGCCTGGGCCAGGGGGAAGGAGGTGAACTTCGTTCCTGGCGGCGCCGGGCAGCCGGCGTTGAAGTAGGAGCGCTGTTTGCCGTGGTCTTGGTATTTGCGCTTGAGGGTGAGCTTGATGCGGTCGACAAAGCCCCAGTTGCCGAGGGCTTGGGGGAGCGAGGCGGTGAGTTCGGTGCCGTAGGTGCCCCTGGGGATCTTCTTGATCGCGAAGGTGACGACGAAGGATGAGTTGAAGGGGTTTTGGGTGTAGATGTGGGCGAAGAGGACGGGGGCTCCGCCCTTCCTTCCATTGAAGACCAAGAGGCGACCTCTGGTCGGGTAGGGGCGCTGGTCGGGCAAGACGATCGTCGCCCAGAAGCGGCCGGAGCCGACCAGGGCGTCGGAGCAGTTGGCCAGGGCCCTTTCGGTGGAGCCGGGCTGCAGCTGGGCCAGGGTGCAGGTCGGCAGGCCTTTCGATTGCAGGAGGCCGTGGCGGTTGACCTTGACGCTCATCTTCTGCAGCTGCGGGGGGATCGCTCCACTCGGGGTGGCGATGTGGCCGGAGATGAAGACGGCTATGGGGGCGGTTCCGGTCCTGGGCAGCTTGAAGGGCTGGATCTGGGACTGGACGGAGATGCGCAGGTTGTCGTGCTGGATCGTGGCGGCGGCAGCGATCCCGGCAAGCGCCAGACAAACCGCTACGCCGAGCACCCCTGCCCTAGCGTTGAATCTCCTCACCGGCCTATTATCCACGAACCTTGGTGTCAGGCTCTCCGGCACCGCGAGGCGCGGCAAGGAACTGGAGGCGCCAGCTCGCCCTGACCGAGATCCTGCTCGCGCCCTGAGGTCGGGGCGGGCGGCGTGCCCGGCTGCAAGGCCGCGCCCGCGTGGGTGCAACTTTCGGGGTCCCGGAGCGGTTGTAGCGAGAGTGCAGCGAATGAGCCGACCAGGCCCACGGATTCTCCGCGCCCTGGCGCCGCCCGCCTGGGCGGGTGCCTTCGTCCTCGCCCTGGCGGCCTGCTGGGCGGGCGCGGCCGCCCCCCCGAGCGCCTCGGCCCGGGTGCTCCACTTCGACGGCCAGCGGGTCGAGGCGCCGCGCTCCTGGCCGGTCTACCGGCTCGCCGAGCAGCCGCGAATGTGCGTGCGGCTCGACCGCCGCGCCGTCTACCTGGGGAGGCCGGGGGCGAACCAGCGCTGCCCCTCGGAGGTGCTGGGCCGCCGGCGCGCGATCCTGGTCGAACCCCGCACCGCCGCGCGCGCCTCGCGCGCGGCCCTGCCGGTCCCGGCGCAGCGGATCGCCTCGGCCTCGGCCGGGGGCAGCACCTTCACCGGGCTCGGCTTCGACGCCTGCACCGCCCCCTCCTCACGCTCGATGGCCGCCTGGGGGTCCTCGCCCTACCGGGCGATCGGGGTCTACATCGGCGGCGCCAACCGCGGCTGCTCGCAGCCGAACCTGACCTCGAGTTGGGTCAGCGCCCAGACGGCCGCCGGCTGGCACCTGATCCCGACCTACGTCGGCCTGCAGGCGCCGACCAGCAGCTGCTCCAGCTGCGCCAAGCTCAGCGCAAGCAAGGCAACCGCGCAGGGGGAGGAAGCCGCCGTCGACGCGGTCGCCCAGGCGGCCGCCGTGGCGATGGGCCCGGGCAGCCCGATCTACTACGACATGGAGTCCTACAGCCGCACCTCCAGCGCCACCGCCGCCACCCTCGCCTTCCTCGAGGCCTGGACCGAAGAGCTGCACTCGCTCGGCTACGTCTCCGGCGTCTACAGCAGCAGCGCCTCGGGGATCGCCGACCTCGCCGGCCAGCTCGTCAGCGGCTACAACCTGCCCGACCACCTCTGGTTCGCCAACTGGAACGGCCAGGCGAACATCAGCGACCCCTACGTCCCGGCCAGCGGCTGGAGCCAGCACCAGCGCATCCACCAGTACCGCGGCGGCCACGACGAGAGCTACGGCGGCGTCACCATCAACATCGACAACAACTACGTCGACGGGGGCACGGTGGGCGACGCCGCGCCGATCGCCAGCAACGAAGACCCGGTCGGCTCGCTCGACCTGGTCGGCTCCCCCGTCCCCGGCCAGGTGCGGGTGAAGGGCTGGGCCTTCGACCTCAACGCGCCCACGCAGACGCTGGCGATCCGCGCCTACGTCGGCGGCCGGGCGGGCGCGTCGGCGGCGGTTCCCTACGAGCTCGGCGCGATCGCGAACCAGGCCCGGCTCGACGTTGGCGCCAAGTTCAGGCGGGCCGGCGCCGGCCACGGCTTCGACCTCACCTTCCCGATCGTCAAGTCGGGGCCGCAGCCGGTCTGCGTCTACGCCCTCAACACCGGTGGCGGCAGCGACCGCCTGCTCGGCTGCAAATCGACCACGGTCCCGGTGGCGGTCACGGCGTCCCTCGTCAAGACCACGTCTCGGGGCGTCAAGGTCTGGCTGGCCTGCGAGTGGCCGGAGGGAACGGAGTGCCCCGGACAACTGGCGCTGCGGACCCGGATCAAGCTGGCGCTCCCCCACCGCCGCGGCACGCCGCCACGGATCCGCGCCGTCACCCGCTCGCTCGGGCGCCGCGCCTTCAAGCTGACCGGGAAGCGCGGCCACGGCTTCACGATCCCGCTCAGCGCCGGCGGCCGGGCGCTGCTCCAGCAGCGCGGCAGCCTGCGGGCCCAGCTGGTCGCGGCGATCCCGGGTGGCCGGCGGATCCTCTCGGTCCCGCTCAGCCGCTAGGAGCGGACTAGCTCTCGCCGAGCGCTTCGCGCAGGCTGGCCAGCTCCGAGCGCAGCTCCGCCAGTTCGCGCTCGAGCCGGGTGACGCGATCCTCGGCCGGGACCAGGTCGGTCTCCGGCGCCGGTCGGTTCGCGCCGGCCGCGGGAGCATCCCCCAGCTCGCCCGCCGTCCCGGCCTCCTCGCCGTGCGGCTCCGCCGCCGGCGCGCCGGGGCTGTCCTCGGCGAATCCGCCCAGCAGCTGCTCGTAGCGGAGCTCCTTCTGCCCCGGCCGGCGCTCGTGGCGGGCGACGTAGCCACGCTCGACCAGGGCGTCGAGGGTCGCCTGCACAGCGCCGAGGTCGGCGAACGCGTGCAGCCGCTCGCTGCGCTGCTTCAGCTCACCCGGGGTCTGCGCCCCGCGCAGCATCAGCACACCCAGCAGCGCCAGCTCGCCGTCGTCGACGCCGAGCGCTTCGGGCATCAGCTGCCGGTACTTGCGGGCACGGCTGCTGGCGCCGCTGGTGAGGCGGGTCCAGCCGCGCAGGGCGAGCCGCCGCAGCGCCTCGCTGACCGTGGCCTCGTCGTAGTCGACGACCGGGTCGCGATTGGTCGACTGGTTGCAGGCCAGCCGCAGGGAGTTGAGCGAGAGCGGGTAGGCGTCCGGGGTCGTGCGCTGCTTCTCGATCAGGCAGCCGACGACGCGGATCTCGATCGCGTCCGGCTCCACCGCTCCAGCCTCAGCCGCGGTCGGGGCGGTCGGGATAGATCTCGTCGATGGTGACGAGGGCGCGGTAGGGAGCCTCGGCAGCCGCTTCAATCCTGGCGGCGCCGCCGGCGAGGCGGTCGACGACGGCGACGACGCCCGCCACCTCCAGCCCCTCCTCGCGGATCCGCCCGAGCGCGCTCGCGGTCGAGCCGCCGCTGGTGACGGTGTCCTCGACGACGAGGCAGCGCAGACCGGGCTCGACCGGCCCCTCGACCCAGCGCTGCAGCCCGTGCTCCTTGCGCTCGCCGCGGACGAAGAAGGCGACCAGCTCGCGGCCGGCGGGGACCGCGATCGCGGCGCAGGCGGGCGGGATCGCCGCGGTGGCCGGGCCGCCGACGGCGTCGGCCCCGAGCTCGGCGGCGTAGGCGGCGATCAGCTCGCCGGCGGCACTGAAGCCGGCGGGCCGCATCAGCGTGCGCCGCGCGTCGACGTAGTACTGGGCGACGGCGCCGCTCGACAGCGTCACCTCGCCGAGCACCAGCGAGTGCTCGCGCAGCTCGGCCAGCAGGGTCTCCTTGGCGGCAGCGAGATCGGTCACGGCCGGCATCCTAAGGTCGCTGCTTCGTTGACGAGTTGACCCCACCAGGGTGGGGTCAAGTCCTCAACCTTGGGCGAGCGCGTCGCGGAAGCCCTGGCGCCAGCTCGGGTGCGCGGGCTCCCAGCCCAGCTCGCGCCTGGCCTTGGCGTTGCTGGCGCCGCGCAGCCCGACCGCCGAGGCGGCGACGTCCTTGCCGGCGACGAGGCGAGCGAGCCAGACCGGGACGCGGCGCGGCGGCTTGGCACCCAGCGCCGCGGCGTAGACCGGCACCCACTCGCGCAGCGGCGCCGGCTCGTCGTCGACGACGTTGTAGGCGACGGTCGCGCTGGCGGCGTCCTCGACGTGGACGAAGGAGAAGGTGCCGCTGCCCTTGCCGACGATCGGCAGCCGCCGCTTCGCCACTTCCTCCGCCTGCTGCCCGCCCCGGTCGTAGTAGGTGCCCGGTCCGTACAGCCAGCCGTAGCGCAGGGCCACGCCCTCGATGCCGGCGGCGCCGAGGACCTGCCGCTCGAGCTCGGCTACCGCCCCGAAGGTGGCGCCGAACCGCCCCGGCGCAGCGGTGAACAGCGGCTCCTCCTCGCTCTTGATCCAGTCGCCTCGGGGCTGGTAGGCGAAGGCGATGCTCTCGGCCACGACCCGCCGCACCCCCGCCGCCGCCGCGGCCTCGATCAGGTTGCGGGTCCCCTCGACCCGGATCCGGTCGGTCGCCGCCAGGTAGTCGCTCTTCGGGTTGTAGCGCTGCGGCAGCGCGGTCAGCACGTGGACGACCGCATCGGGCGCGGCCGCCACAACCGCCTGCTTCAGCGCCGCGCCGTCGAAGACGTCGCAGACCACCGCATCGGCGCCGGCGGCGCGGATCTCCTCGGCCCGCTCCTGGCGCCGGGTCATCCCCGTTACGTCATGTCCCGCGGCGAGCAGCTGCCGCACCGCGGGCCTGCCGATCGCGCCGCTGGCACCCGCGACGAAGACCCTCATCGGCTACCAGATGAAGATGTCTTCGCCGAAGTTGATGCGCTCGTAGATCTCCGGCTGGTCGGCGATGAAGGTGCGCAGGCAGCCGTGGCTGGCGGGGTAGTCCGGCACCGATTCGTAGCCGTGGACCGCGTAGCCGCCGTAGAAGTAGAACGAGTAGTACATGCCGTGCGAGTTGTAGCCGGGTTCGGTGCGGATGAACTCGTAGTGGCCGGTGACGGTCGGGGTCGAGGACTTGCCAGAGGAGATCGGGTAGATCGCGACCGGCTTGTCGCCCATGGCGAAGACGAGGATCTGCTTGGAGAGCGGCGCCTCGACGTGCTGACCGGCCCCGGGGTGACGGACCTCGTATTCGCCCTTGCCGCCGAAGACGCTCTTGACCAGGCCGGCGCCGGCCCGCATGCTGCGGCTCATGTCGTTGACTTTGCGGTAGGCGAGGACGCCGCGCGCGGTCTTGCCGCCGAAGCAACGGCCGCTGTTGGCGATGTAGCCCATCTCCCGCATCGCCTTCTTGAAGCCGACGACGACGTCGCCGCACTGGCCCTGGTGCAGGGACGGGAAGCTGACCTTCCAGCTCTTGCGGACGGTGCTGTCGGCGCCGAGGACCGCGGTCGCCTCGTGGCTGGCGCTGACCGCGTACTTGCCGTCCTCGCGGAGGATGACGCTGGAGCGGAAGCTGCCGGTGCCGCCCTTGCCCTTGCCGATCGCGAGCTTGTGGCTGACCAGCTCCTTGCCGTCGAGGAAGAAGGTGACCTCGACCCGCTGGCCGGGGACGTAGGGCGCGATCGTGCCGAAGACCGGGACCTTGCCGTAGATCTCGGCGCGGCCGCGGTCGAGGTGACCGACCTTGATCTTCACGGTCGCGTCGGGGACGGCGGTGGCGGCGGGATGCTGCGGCTGGCCGGGATGCGGCAGCGGAATCGGCTTCTTGTCAGCGCCCGCGGCAGAGGCGCCGGCGGGAACCGCCAGCAGCGCCACGAGGGCGAGGAGGGACGCGAGACGACGACTCACCGGCGGAATGCTACTGAGCGAGGAGGGCGACGGAGTTGTTCAGCATGTGCAGGAGAATGCAGGGCCAGATCGAGCCGGTCCGCTCGTAGAGCAGCGCCAGCAGGAAGCCGAAGAAGATCAGCGGCGGCACCGCGGTGATCCCGGTCAGCGCGTGCAGGCCGCCGAAGATCAGCCCGGCCAGCAGCGCCGCCGCCACGCGCGGCAACCGCTCCCGCAGGCCGCCGTAGAGCATCCCCCGGAAGCAGATCTCCTCGCTGATCGGCGCGGCGATGACGATCAGCAGGAACTGGACCGGGATCGGGCCGAAGCCGTCGGCGATGTCCTCCTGTTCGGGAACGGTCACCAGGGTCGAGTAGAGGAAGGCGAACAGCAGGTAGGCGCCGATCGCGGCCGCCGTCCACTTCAGCGCCACGGAGGGCTTGAAACGGCGCGCTCCGAGGCGCGAGAGGACCTCCCGCATCGTCGCCGCCCCGCGCTGGGCGGCGATCGCCATCGGCACCAGCAGGAACCCGATCGCCGTCGCCAGCTGCACGCCGATGTTGCCGAAGGTGGTTAGATCCCCGTCGGGCTCGGTGCCGAGGATCGCCGCCGGGATCCCCATCACGACGCCGGTCCCGAGCGCGAGGAAGACCCCCAGCACCGCCACCCAGGGGCCCCAGTTCGAATATGGAAAGGGCACCGGCCGTCGCTCCACGGCCTCCCCGGCTAACTTGGCCTCCATGTCGCCGGCAGTTTCACAGGTCTCGCGCTCGACCAAGACCCGCCTGCGCTTCCTGCGCCGCCTGCTCTTCGTCATCGTCTTCGTCGTCCTGGCGATGATCGCGCTGAGCCAGTTCACGGAGCTGAAGCGCCTGGCCGCGGGCATCCTCGCCTCGACCGCGGTGCTCGGGCTGATCGTCGGCTTCGCCGCCCAGCACACGATCGGCAACCTCGTCGCCGGCGTCCAGATCGCGGTCTCGCAGCCGTTCCGGATCGGCGACCTGATCACCTTCGACGAGAACGAGGGCCGGGTCACCGACATCACCCTCTCCTACACCTACATCGACCCCGGCGACGGCAGCCACTTCGTGATCCCGAACCAGCTGCTGGTCGAAGGGGTCGTCCACAACCACTCGACCGAAGACACGCAGGCCTGAGCGCCGGTCGCCGCGAAGTACCCTCTGCTCGATGACGCAGCGCACCCGGCGACGGCAGCGGCGCCACGGCGGTCTCGGCAGCAAGCTCCTGATCGTCGGCGGCGGCGTATTCGCCCTCGTCGCGATCGCCGTCATCGGCGTCACCTCCTGGGTGCTCGACGTCGCCGCCGACGCGCCCTCACTCAGCAGCTGCAAGCCGATCGAGCGCGGCGGCAACTCCGTCCTCTACGCCGCCGACGGCAGCAAGCTGGGGACGATCGCCTCCGACGAGGCCCGCGCGCCGGTCTCGATCGAGCGCATCCCCAAGGAGGTGCAGCTGGCGACGGTGGCGATCGAGGACCAGCGCTTCTACCAGCACGGCGGCGTCGACCCCGAGGGCATCCTCCGTGCCGCGGTCAAGGACCTCGAAGCCGGCAAGGCGGTCGAGGGCGGTTCGACGATCACCCAGCAGCTGGTCCGCAACCTCTGCATCGCCGATCCGCAGCAGAACCTCGAGCGCAAGATCGTCGAGGCGAAGTTGGCGATCGAGTACTCCAAGCGCCACTCGCGCCGGCAGATCCTCGGCTCCTACCTCAACATCGCCTCCTACGGGACGATCGAAGGCGCGACCGCGGTCGGGGTCCAGGCCGCCTCGCGGATCTACTTCGACCGGCCGGTCTGGAAGCTGAGCCTGCCGCAGGCGGCGCTGCTGGCGGGGCTGCCGCAGGCGCCCTCCGAATACAACCCGATCCTCAACCCCGCGGCGGCGAAGGCGCGGCGCAACCAGGTGCTGCGGCGGATGGCCAAGCTCGGCTACGTCTCCCCCCAGCGCGCCGCGGCGGCCGAACGCGCCGGCCTCCGGCTCGACGTCTCCGACGACTACTTCGAGCACCGCGAGCCCTACTTCTTCGACTACGTCGAAAACGACCTGATCAGCGAGTACGGGGTCGACACGGTGCGCGACGGCGGCCTCGAGGTGCGGACGACGATCGACCCCGACCTGCAGCGGGTCGGCCTGGAGGCGATGCGCTCGGCCCTCCCCTACTCGACCGACCCCTCCTCGGCGCTGGTCTCGATCGACCCCCGCAACGGCCGCATCCGGGCGATGGTCTCCAGCCCCAACTACGCCGAAAGCCAGTTCAACCTCGCCGCCCAGGGACGCCGCCAGCCCGGCTCGACCTTCAAGGCCTTCGTGCTGACCACGGCGATCAAGCAGGGGATCGACCCCTACTCGACCTACTACACCTCGAAACCGCTGGTCCTAGACCTGCCGCACTGGGGCCACTGGGAGGTCCACACCGCCGACGAGGGCTACCAGGGGACGGTCAACCTGCAGCAGGCGACGGTCAGCTCCGACAACACCGTCTTCGCCCAGCTCGACCTCGACGTCGGCCCCAAGAGCGTCGCCCAGACTGCGAAGTCGATGGGGATCACGACCCAGCTGGACGGGATCCCGGCCGAGGGGATCGGCGGCCTGCGGCTCGGCGTCACCCCGCTGGAGCTGACCGACGCCTACGCGACCCTCGCCGCCGGCGGCATCCACCGCAAGCCGGTCTCGATCGAGAAGGTGACCTTCCCCAACGGCCACGTCGACAGGCCCCAGGCGGCGCGGCCGGAGCGGGTCCTGACCGAGCCCGTCGCCTACGAGGTGACCCGCCTGCTGCACGACAACATCACCGAAGGCACCGGCACCGCGGCCTACACCGGCTGCGCCGGGCAGGCCGGCAAGACCGGGACCACCGACGAATACACCGACGCCTGGTTCTCCGGCTACCAGCCCAACCTGGCGACCGCGGTCTGGGTCGGCTACCCGGAGTCCAACGACATCTCGATGTCGAGCGTGCACGGAACCACCGTCTTCGGCGGCACCTTCCCGGCCGAAATCTGGCACTCGCTGTACTCCAACGGCGGCGTCCCCTGCGAGGAATTCTCCGAACCGGCCGAGAAGATCTCCTGGGCTCCTTACTACGGCCACTTCACCCAAGCGACCCCCAGCGACACGTCCGGGGCGGCTGACGGCGGGGGCGACAACGCGCCACCGCCCCCGGGCAGCGCCGCGGTCGGCGGCTACGACCCCAACGAATACGACCCTGACGCCTACGCTCCGGGCGCGGGTCAAGAACCGGCGCCTGCACCCCCGCCCCCATCCACGGTCGGTGGCGGTAAGGGAGCTGGGGGCTGAGCATCTCGCCGGGAGTCGCTTTCGGCCTGATGTGGGTGGGCTTCGGGGCCTACCTGGCTGTTCTGGTGGGAGCGCCCCGGCTGGGGCGGCGCATCGTCTGGGCGACGATCGTGCTCGCGGTCGCCGCCTTCGCGGTGGCACCGGTCCTGCTCTCCCACGACGTCTACAGCTACCTCGACTACGCCCGGCTCGGAGTGGTCCACGGACTCGATCCCTACGTCCACCCGCCGCTCGCCGCCCCGGACGACCCGGTCTTCGCCAGGGTCACCTGGACCGAAGCGACCAGCGCCTACGGGCCGCTGTTCACGCTCGCCAGCTACCCGCTCGCCTGGCTGCCGGTCGGCGTCGCGGTCGCGGTCCTCAAGGCGGTCGCCGCGCTCTCCGTCCTCGGCCTGGCCGCGGTCGCGGCCCATCTCGCCGCCTGGCGCGGCGCCGACCCGCTCCGCGCCGCCGCCCTCGTCGCCCTCAACCCGCTGGTCCTCGTCCACGTCGTCGGCGGCGCCCACAACGACGGACTGGCGATGCTGCTGGCGATGCTCGCGGTCGCCGCGATCCTCAGCGCCCGCGAGCTCTCCGGCGGAGCCGCCCTCGCCGCCGCCGCCGCGATCAAGTCCTCCGCCCTCCTCCTCGTCCCCTTCGCGCTCCTCGCCACCGCAAACCGCGGGTCGACGGGCCGATTTCCCCCGACACCCGGTGCATTCCGCCCCGGCGGCCGGCTGTTGCTCGGGGTGGCGCTGGCGACCGCTGCGATTTGCGGGGTGGCGTACCTCGCCTTCGGCTGGGACTGGCTGAGCGCCTTCGGGCTGGCCGGCGAGAACCAGGGGCGGACGAGCTATATGAGCGTCCCGATAACCGTCGCCCGGCTCACCGGCCTCGACCCGGAAGCGGTCCGCCTGGTCGCCCTGGTGCTCTTCCTCACCCTGGCCCTGAAGCTGCTGCTCTGGACCTGGCGCGGCGGCGACTGGATCCGTGCCTCGGCCTGGACCGCGGCGGGCCTCCTCTGCGCCACCTCCTGGCTCCTCCCCTGGTACCTGATCTGGCCGCTACCCCTGGCCGCGATCTCCCGTGACCGCCCGCTCCAACTCCTGACGCTGGCGCTCACCGCCTACCAGCTGGGCGCGCGCATCCCTCTCTAGCCAGACCTGCTCTACCTCGGCGCTAGAGAACTTCGGGCGAGTGCCCGCCGTCCTCGGGCCCGGCCTCCTGCTCCTCCGGCGAGGGATGGAGGATGCCGGTGGCGACGCTCCAGCCCTCGCGGCGGCCGAGCAGCGTCACCGTGCCGACGTAGATCAGTTCCGCGACCGTCATCACGCCGCGGACGACGATCGCGATCAGGGACCCGAGCGCGAAGCTCTTGCCCGGCAGCGCCGCCTTCAGCCCCCAGGCGAAGGCGGCGTCGCGGACGCCGAGCCCGGCCGGGGCGACGAGGGTGACCAGCGCCGCGAAGTAGCCGATCGCCTGCGCGGAGCCGATCAGGAGGATGTCGTCGAAGGGGATGTAGGTGACCGAGCGGGCGACGCAGTAGATGCCGAACGCGACCACGACCCAGTTCAGCGAGTAGAAGACGATCAGGGAGACGATGCCGCGCAGCGGCACCACCGCCGGCAGCGGTTCGCGGCCGAAGGCCTTAAGCGCCCGGTTGGCCAGGGGGCCGAAGACGCGGGGGTGCAGGACCACGATCGCCGCCGGGATCAGCAGCAGCACCGACCAGCGCAGCGGCTGCCCCTGCAGATCGGGGTGGTTGAGGATGAAGTAGGCGGCAACGACGATCGCCGACGTCGCCGAGATCGCCTGTTCGTAGACGATGCTGGCAATCGTGGTGCGGCGCGGCACGCCGGCTCTTTCGGAGAGCAGCACCCGCCCGAGCACGTAGAGGATGCTGCCCGGCACGTAGCGGGCGAGCAGCGGCTGGCCCCAGGCGACCTGGGCGCGGCCGAACCCGATCGGGTGGCCGAGGAAGCGCAGGATGAAGTCCCAGCCGAGGGCGCTGAAGACGTAGAAGAGCGGCAGGATGACGATCGCCGGGGCCAGCCAGACGACGTGGAAGTGGACCCCTTCGCTCTTGATCTCCGACCACTGGTCGATCACGGTGAGGACCAGGAAGGCGAAGATCAGGAAGGCGAGGCCTACCTGCAGGGCAAGGCGGACCCGGCGGCTGCGCGGCGGGCGCGTGCCAAACCGCGCTCCCGCCTCACCGACCCGGTGCAGAAATGGTTGGCGACGCTCCACGTCAGGGGCACCTTAGTGAGGCTGGACGCGGCAACCCCTCCAGACCGGCGGGGAAGCGCGGCGGATTCCGCCGTTGACGGCCCTCGAGCCAGATCGAGGCGACCCGGCGCGACGACTGCCCACCGCCGCCATGATGGCGGCGGTGGACTCGATCGACGTCCATGGGCACGCACGCGGCGCGCCCGACCCGCGGCAATTAGTGGTTGTTCACCGAGACTGCCGTAGCCAGGTCAATTGTATTTTTCAGCACCGCGGTGTTTTTACCCGCAGCTGCTGGGATGCCGACGCTGGCGTTGATGATCGGGTTGATGAGGAGTTCCAGCAGGAACCCTCCGCAGCCGGTCGCGCCGGGGGCCGACCAGTTGTTTTCGACCAGTTCATTTCCACTGATGTGGAAAATCTCTTCTTCGATGAACGAGCCGAAACCGAAGGTGCCGAAAATTGGTTCGGTACCGGCGGGCGGGCTCGTTTTACCACTGGTCAGGTTCCAGATGATCGGGTTGCTGCTGGAACCGACGTAGCAATTGCTGCCGAGGAACGGGTTTTCAAGATGCACTTTGACCGGCATCTTGAGCGCGGTTCCTTCTTCGTAGAGCAGCGCTTCCTCGTTGACCCGGATCTCACTGGCGGGACGCGCCAGTTCCAGGGTCGAGTTGACGCCGGTCAGTCCATTTTCGAAAAAGAATTTAATTGCATCTTTGACGATCTGGGGTGAGGATTCGGGCGGAATGATTCCGGCAAGTCCGCCGGGCACCGGCTGTGGCGCTTTCGACAGGGTTACTCCATTCGTTGCTCCGAAGAACGTCGCAACTCCAGTGGCTTCGTTTGGCACACCGACGCCGCCCTGAAGCGTGACAGGGTTGACGATCGGAACATTTTTTTTACCGAGCACGACTTTTCCGCCAGTCGTAACCGAGACGAGGCACTTTTTAACTCCAGCCGTCGTTGACGGACAGTAGTCGAATTTGGCAAAATTGCCAGTGTGGGCTGAGGCGACCGAAGTCATCCCCAACGTTGCGAGTCCCGCAACCAGTAAAAGCAAGGACGCTGCCCTTGCGGTCTTAATTGACCTTCGCATATCTTTCGGTGCTCCTTATGGGTGTCGTTTGGTTGTCACGACCGGAACTGAGGTCGCTTACTTCTTCGCGCGGCGCTTGCCGCACGAATTCTTCACCTGTGGGTTGAAGTCGTAACTTCTGCCATTCTGGGCGTCCATCTTCACCGTGGCACGGTTGTTGGACCTGCAGAGATTGGCGCTGTTGACCAGCAGTCCCTTCTTTCCGCCCTTCATTTCGAGCACGAACTTCGAGACGGGAGCATCCGGCACGAGGTTGAAGCGGTTGCGAATCTGCGCCTTGACCGAGTCGATGTAGCCAACGAGGTCGATGTCGATCTGACCGTGAAGAGCAGCCACCAGGTCCGGTAATTCCCGCTCGCCACCGTTGGCGCGAAGGTAGACGGGGCCTTCGAGCGGCTCGTCGAGCAGCGGGGTGAAGGCCCTCGCGTGGCCGTACACCGACCTGGCGGGGCATTGGTCGGCGGCAAACTGTACCCGGGTGCAGATGGTGCCGATGTGACCCTGTTCGAGGAACTCGGAGTGCGGAAGCTTGACCGAGACCCTGTCGATGTTGGCTTCCCCCTTCTTCGCGGTCAGCACCGCTCGGAACTTGGGGAAGGCGGAGCGCTTGGTTCCCCCCTTCACCGAGAGCGAGAGCTTCGGCCCGAAGTCGAGGCCCTTGCAGCCGCCGACCTGAAAGCGATTCGACAGCGGAGCCGACTGACCGGAGACGGAGATCGCCTGGCCACCTATCGCCATCGCTTCGCAAGAGGTGGGATTGAGGGTGAAGTCAGCGCGATCGATCTTCACCGCGATCGACCGCACGTCGAGAGGGGTCCCGAAGAGGATCGACGGGATCGGATCCGACTTGATCGTGATCTGCGCCGTTTCCGAATTGACATACAGCCCCGAGCGCACCACCACCGTGCCGAGATCGAATGGTCCCGCCAGCGCCGGAGTGACCACCGCCAGACTGAGAGGGGCTCCCTTGTAAGGACCTGCAAGGTAGGCGGAGCCCTGCACCTTGTACGGCTGCGCGCCGGGTCCCGCACCGACCGTCACCGAGCCAAGGCGGCTCTGCGGCGGACAGCTCGAGGCTGCCTGCTCCTCGGCGCCGCTCTTCGCGGCGGCGGCGGCTATCGCGGCATCGGGGCAGCTGGCGACACCGGCGAGCTTGCCGGTGAGGCCTTGTGGCATATCCACGTTCAGCGCCCGCAGTCGCTGCGAGCCGTCCTCACGCGACAGCTTCAACACGAAGGGGCTGTAGGCGCCCGCCAGCGGGGAGACCGTGCCCGCTTCGAAGGACGGGGCGTGGGGCGCTTGCCTTTCGTCCGCGATGCAGGCGGAACCGCTCGGGCCCGAATCGACCGCGAACGAACTCGAGGGCGTCGCCCCGGGGGTGTGGGGCGTCGACCAAGGAGTGAACCTGCTGGTCGTCTTGAAAGAACCGCAGGTCTGCGGATTGGCCAACGGTGCGAAGCGCCCGCCCTGGAAGTTGAGGCGGAACGCTTCGAATGGAAGCTGGGGATTTTCACTGAAGGTGGCGCTGAGCTGTCCGCTCTGAGGATCGGCGGAGACCTCGCCGTGCAGCTTGACGATGACCCCCGAACCCACCGCTTCCAGATAGATGCCGTAGAGATTGCCGTTCGTCGCGTCGGCTTCGGTGCACGGATCCTGGCCAGCGCCGCCACAACGAGGCTGAGCGACGTAGACGTGGCCCGTGAGCGGCTCCTCCAAGAGCGGCGTCTCCACTTCGAGCTGACCGATCCGCGAGGAGCTTGGACAGTGTCCGGGAGCGGTGTGGAAGATTCCGTCGTCGTAGGGACTCGAGTTACCGCCGGGGTGGCCGGCGCCGAGTTCCGTAGCTTCGGGATTACCGCGATCTTCGCCCGCAGGGCCCACTTGGTCGCTGCCGATGTTGATCCCCTGCGGCCCCGTCGCGGCGCAGCCGCTGAGGCCGTTGGCCGCGGAGGGGGAGAGCACGAGCCCCCTCGGAAGAGTGACCGTCGCATCCTTGAGATTCGGGGTCGCCAGAGCGGGTGAGGCGCTCGGCGCCTGCGGCACTCTGACTTCGACTTCGTAGCCGGAAGGCGTGTCGGCCGCCCGCGTCTCTGGCTTCAGAGCCAGGGTTGGATGGAACTGAAGGCGATCGCAACCGGTGAGTTGCGGGTAGACGGTCTTCTCGGCGCTGATCCAGTTGGCTGGGTTCTGCCAGGAGTTGGCGACGATCCGGGTGGTGAGCGGCCCGGAACAGTCGGACGGGTTGGTCAGGAAGGCTTTGGTGGCGGTCTGCCCACCGTTACGGACGGCGGGTTCGCCGAAAAAGGTGAGGGTGCCACCGAATACCCGCAGCGGCCAGGCGGCTGGGATCCCGGTCGAGCCCGTCCGCAGGACATAGCCGCCGCCCGGCCCCCCGACATGCACGAGTCCCGCGTAGAGAGGAACGAGCTTGCCTTTGAAATTGAAGGCAAACTCTGCCGGATAGCCCCGCTCGGGCGGGACGTTGAAGATGAAGGACACGTCGCCTTCCCCGCCGGCGCCTTCGACGCTCGCGGTGATGCCCTGGTGTTCGATGTTCAGCACCGCGGTACCGATCCGGCTCGCTTTCGGACATGCGAAACCGCCCTGTTCGACGGTAACCAGGGGGCAGGTGGGGAGAGCGGTCGGGTCGCCGACCAACCCGAGCGGCAAGTAGACGAATGCGCTCTTCGGATCTTCGAGCGGTTCCGCGCCGTTCTTAGTTTCTTCCAGGGTTTCCGGCGTTTCAATCAGGTGCACGCTCGGAAATTCAAAGCTCGCGCCGAGAGCGTAGGGGTGATCGCCAGCCTGCAGATCGGTCATCCCGTCCACCCCATAGGGCGTGAAATCGAATTCGGTGAGGCCAAACACGGGCGTCAAATCCACCGAGATCGGAGCTGACCCGCTGGCCGCCGGGGCAGTGCCGCCGGCGACGGTGACCAGATTGCCCCCGAGGGATCCGGATGGGGTCCCCGGCTGCACTTCGACCACTATCAGCAGTTCGATGAAGTCACCCGGAAAAAGCGCTTCTTCATAGGTGCAGGTAACCGTCTGGCCGACAACCGCGCATGAGAGCGGCTGCGGTTCATATGCACCTCGGGCGCGGCCTTTTACGTAGGCTTCATTGATCGAGAGGCCCGCCGGGACCTCATCCGTAACCGTGACCGTGCCCTGCGAGGCGGCCGCGCCGACGTTGGTGATCAGGTTCACGATCTGATCGCAGTGTTCGGGATTGGCTTCTGGCCCGCAGTCGCTCTCCGAAAAGGTGGTCGGCGCCGGCTTCGACTGCACCGACCACGCCGGTGCCGGTACAACTGCCGATGCCGGGCTTGGGACAACCCAGGCGCAGAGGACAAGCGTGCAGGCCGCGGCAAGCGCGGGCATATTTCGTGACGTCCTCATCGGCTGCCTCCCGCATTCGGCTTCGTTCGTCGCGAGTTACCGCGAGGCGCCTTGTGCTTATGTTTTTTCTTTACGCACTTGTTGCCATGTCGCTGCTTACCCTTGGCGCACTTCTTTCGCGTCTTTAGATTTCCGTCCCCCTGGAAGGAGCTGCTGCCAGCGCTCGGTGGAAGCGGTGGACCGGTAGAGGGAGTGCGGCATGCTTCTCCAGCACACTGTGCAGTCCCTGGCGGTACGGGGAACCCACCGTCGATCCGCGCGTCATAGATCGATATGACGCTGTCGGAATCCTGGGGCACGAGTCGATCGAGGGAGAAGAACAGCACCCCGTTCCCATCCGCCAATGCGCCTGACAATTCAGTTGAGGAGAAGGGCACTCCTCCTCCGCTTTCGACGGCTCCCGTGGGCACTTCCTGGCCGTCGGATATCAGGTAGACCTGCCCATCCTTGTACTCATAGACGCTGAATAGACCCGGATCGGAGCCGGGGTAGCCGTTTGCCACCGCGGGCGTTAGCGCAGTCCGGCTTTGAAAGAAGACCGTCCCATCGCTGGTCACGCTGACCCCCGCGTTGGCACCGAAAGCCCTGGAGCCGGAGTAGAAGTCGCGTCGCTTCAATACTGGGGCCTGCAGGCTGCCCTGCACATTGCCGTTGCAGTTGTAGCCGACTTCCAGTTCACCGGTCTGAGGACAGAGATAGGTACCGCGCTGCCCGACGGATACGCGCACCAAGGCGCCGCTTTGCGCGTCATAGCGAAAGAGCTGTGAGACCGCCGAGCTGTCGCCGGTACCCAGAGGATGTGCGTTACTGGAAAAAGCGAGAAAGCGGCCGTCAGCGGCGCTGGCCTGAACCGGCCGGCTGTCGAAGAAGCTCCAGTTATCGGCGTCGTCGGCACTGAGGCGAGCTACAAATGCGGTGCGCCCAGAGGCCGGTTCGTAGAGGTAGAGATTATTGGCATTGGCGATAGCCGATTCGCCATTGCCATTCGCCTCGGGGGTCAACACGCCTTTTGCGACGAAATAGACCCGCGAACCGTCCTGCGAGACGCGTGACACCCCGAGCACGTTCGCCCCTTCGCCAGGGGTGGGTGCATCCTCGTCGCCTTCCGAGACGTCGATCAACCTGGTCACCTGCGTCGAGTCGAGTTCGGCTAGGTAGAGGTCCGGGCCTTCGTCGGCATCGGAATCGACCAGCGGTTGAGAGGTGAGGAAGTAAACCCGGTGTCCATCCGCGGAAGCTCCGAGGAAGCGGCCCGGGCTGCGGGCATGGCCGCTTTCCTCATTCTGCGATTCGCGGCAGATACCAGTGCATTCGCGGCCGGGAACCGATAGGGAGGGCTCGGAGATCGCAAGCGTGTCGGAACCTTCGACGCGCGCGTAGAGTTCGCGGACGCTGGGGCCGGTTCCGTTTTCGGTTTCGTTCGAGCAGGGGCCCTCGAGAACCGTGCAGAAGACCGCGAAACCGCTCGGGGAGACGGCGTTGTAGAAATCGCCGGGTTCGCCGACCGCCGGATTGGCCGAGCCCAGTTGCACGCCGCACTGGCCGATCAGGCTGGCTTCCTGATTGCTGCTCAGCGGGCCCTCGTTATCGACCGCGACCAGCCTCGGTTCGGTGTTACCGACGCCGCTGTATTCGTACAGGGAATAGGCTTCTCCGGTAAGGGTCTCGTCTCCCGGCCAGAGCGCTCCGCGCTGGCTTGGCTCTCCGGCTCTGAGAGAAAAGACGATCCGAGAGAGATCCGCAGAGGCCCCGAGATATGGCCGGCGAACGGGAGAGTCCGGCAGGTAGCCTTCGCCGGGATTAACTTCATGGGTGTCCGGACCGATTGAGACGAAAGTTCCGTCCGGCTTGCGGATGGCATAGTCGACAGAGCCGGTAAGAACGGTGGTCTCGCCAAGTCGCCAGAGGGTGTTTTTTAGTTCCGAGTCGGCATCCTCGGCCCGCTGAAACGGGAAGCGACCCGGAGACGGGTTGAGCGCCGAGGGTCGCCAGCCAGCCGAAGTGCGGGTCAGTACGTAGGAGACGCCAAGACGGTTGGTGACGCTCGAACCCGATTCCTGGCCGGCGAAAGCGCCGAGCGAACTGACCATCGCACGTTGGCCGT
>Ga0190274_10000578_pt1 | contig 21529 bp, 19 predicted proteins | sample Popmic531T_FD_133002 | JGI IMG/M metagenome (GOLD analysis project Ga0190274, IMG submission 133002) | Populus adjacent soil microbial communities from riparian zone of Yellowstone River, Montana, USA - 531 T | ecosystem: Environmental > Terrestrial > Soil > Riparian zone | place: USA: Montana... | reverse complement strand
CGGCGACGAAATTGCCATGCGCAGGCAGATCCTCGATTCGCTGATCGATGAGCATCTGCTCGCCGGAAGGGCCTTGGCCCGCGGCCTGGACCAGGACCTCGAAATCCGCAACTCGATCGAGGACGCCAGGCGCCAAATACTCGCGAAAGCGGCCGTTTCTGCCCTGGCGGAAGAGGACGGGGTGAGTGAACGGGAGGTGCGCGCCTTCTATGTCGCCAATCCCGCCTTGTTCGCAAACCGGAAAATCTACACGTTCCACAGATTTGTGTTGGGAGGGGGGGGAATGCAAAGCGCGGCGAGGGTGAAACTGGACTCCGCGCGGACCGATGCCGATGTGATCGCCGTGCTGAAGGCTTACCGCATCCCCTACAGTCACCATACCGAACTTCGTCCGGCCGAGTCCCTGCCGGCGTCGATTCTGTCGCGGGCGGCGCGCATGGCGCGGGGCGACATTATCCTGTTTACCGACGGGGCTCGCACAACACTCCTTCAACTCATCGCCAGCTCGAGTGAGCCCGTTGCCATGACGGCGGTTCTGCCTTCCATCCGGGCATACATGGCCGACGCAAAACAACAGGAAAAGGCCGAATACCTGGTGAAAGAGCTGCGCCGCAAGGCGAAGCTCGAGTACGTCACGCAGACGGCGTCGGCCCCCACGCCCACCACCCTGGCCGATGGCAAACGGGCCGTCGGTGAACCTCCTTCGAAAAAGCCACTCCAATCCCAGCAGGTAACAGTGGTGAGGTGACATTACTTATGCGCAATGAATATGCTGGGATATCGGCTTCCCTTAAGTATCTCTTCCTGGTGCTGTGCGGTTTGACGGCCGCGACAGCGCTGGCGGCCCCGCAACAGCCAAAGGGCTACATCATGGGTCCGGGCGATTCCGTGAAGATCTCGGTCTACCAGAACGTCGATATGCTGACGGAGACGCGAATATCGGAGATGGGATCCGTCACCTTCCCGCTCATCGGCCCGGTCGAAATAGGCGGCCTGACGACAGCCCAAGCGGAAATTCGCATTGCGGCCTTGCTCAAGGCCGGCGGATACGTGCCAAAAGCCCAGGTCACGGTGCTGGTGACATTGTTCCGCAGCCGCCAGGTCTCGGTACTGGGGCAGGTCAATCATCCCGGTCGGTATGCCATTGAAGAGCCCTCAGTCCGCTTGACCGATGTTCTGGCCATCGCCGGCGGAATTGCACCGGTAGGAGCGGAAAGCGTTACCGTAATTCGCGCGGGCGAAAGCGAGCAACGCATCGAGATCGACCTGCTGGAATTGTTCGATGCCCCGGTCCAGGCAAAGAACATTGAAATCGGCAATGGCGACACGGTGTTCGTTCCCCGGGTGCCGGTGTTCTATATCTACGGTGAGGTGCAGCGGCCGGGCGCCTACCGGCTCGAGCGGCGCATGACGGTCATGCAGGCCATTTCCATGGCCAGCGGACTGACGCCCCGGGGCAGCGAAAAGGGCCTGCGAATTTCGAGGCGTGCCTCGAATGGCGCCACCAAAAGCATTGTCGTGGGACTGGAAGACATGCTCCTCCAGAACGACGTCGTCTACGTCAAGGAGAGCCTCTTCTGAGGGCATCCGGCTCATGACGCCTCATCAATTCGTCCTCATCTTGAAGGCGCGCTACAAGGTCATCCTGGCCACATTGCTGATTACGGTCATCGCCGCTGCGGTAACAAGTTTCTTGCTGCCTCCGCGCTACAAGGCGAGCACAACGCTGGTCGTCGATTTCAAGACGGTAGACACCATTACCGGGATGGCGTTGCCGGTCCAGATGCTCTTGCAAAGTTACATGGCAACCGAGCTGGACATCATCCAGAGCCATACGGTTGCATTGAAGGTCGTGAAGGCGCTGAGATTGGCCGACGCTCCCGATGCGCAGCTCGCCTTTGCCGAAACGGGGATGCCGCGCGGATTAATGGAAGACAGACTGGCGGAGCAGGTCCAGACCAGACTCGACGTCAAGCCGTCAAAGGACAGCCGGATAATCGAACTGACGGCCACCGATGTTGATCCTGTGATGGCAGCGAGTATCGCGAATGCTTTTGCCGATGCCTACATTCAGACCAACCTCGAAATGAAAGTCGCGCCGGCCAAGGAATCAGCGGAGTGGTTCGACTCGCAACTCAAGCAGTTGCGCAGCCAGGTGGAAAGCGCGCAGCTGCGCCTGACGAAGTACCAGACCGAGAAGGGCATCACCTCAGCGGATCAGAAGCTCGATGTCGAACAGGGCAAGCTCGCGGAAATATCGAGCCAGCTGGTGCAGATGCAGGCCCAGGCGTACGAGAACGCATCACGGCAGCGGCAACTTGAGGAGTTCACTTCCAAGAACCGAACCTTCGATTCCATCCCGGAGGTGCTGGCAAGCCCCGTAGTCCACGAACTGAAGACCCGCTTGAGCGTTGCGGAGGCGAAGCTCGGCCAGGTTTCCAGTACCCTGGGCACAAACCATCCGGAGTACCTGCGGTCGCAATCCGAGGTGGCGAGCCTGCGCAAGAAGCTTGCCGATGAAGTGAACATGGCAGCTTCAGTGATAAGCAACAACCTTCGCATCAGCCAGTCGCGGGAACGGGTACTGCGGGATGCTGTCGCCGCGCAGAAGTCAAGGCTGCTAGAGATAAACCGCAGCCGCGACGAAGTGGGCGTGCTGACCAAGGAAGTCGAGAACGCGCAACGGGCGTATGAATCAGTGGCCCAGCGGCACTCGCAAACCCAACTCGAAAGCCGGATGGACCGCGGCAATGTCGTCGTACTGGCGCCGGCGTTGCCGCCGAGTGGACCATCGTTCCCAAGGATTCCACTCATCCTTGGCATGTCGGTTCTCGTCGGTCTCATCCTCGGTGTTGTTTTCGTGCTGGGTATCGAAATGATTGACCGCCGGGTGCGGGGGATCGACGACCTGGTGGATGCGGTTGGAGGCCAGATTCTGGGTTTCCTCGAGGACACGAACGCCATTGCAAAGGATGTGGAGCGCAGGAAGAAGAAATTCATGAAGCGATCCCATACCCTTACGCCGGTACAGGAGCCTACGCTGGGCGGTTCCCGATGAGCGCTCCGGTTGAAAAGGTAAATATCTTCACGGTTCCCGGTCGGCCGGCGCGGTCTATGGCTACGGCACAAATCGGTGCCCTGTTGATCGAGTCCGGCCACATCACGCCGCAGGACGCCGAGCGCATCAGCCAACTGCAGCGGGATCGCAAACTCCGCTTCGGGGATGCCGCCATCAAATTGGGACTCGTGAGCCATGCGGACATCGAACAGATCCTGTCGCGGCAATTCGGCTTTCCCTACCTGATCCCGGGGCAAAGCCGACTAAGCGGTGAACTGGTCTCGGCCTATGCTCCGTTCGATTCGCGGATCGAAACGTTCCGTGCACTGCGCAGCCACCTCATGCACAAGTGGTTCAAGCTCGATCTCAGGTTAAAGCACCTTGCAGTGGTCAGCCCCTATCGTGACGAGGGACGAAGCTATCTCGCGGCAAACCTTGCGGTGGTATTTTCACAACTCGGCGAAAGAACGCTGCTGATCGATGCGGACATGCGTCATCCGCGGCAGCACACGGTATTCAGCCTGGAGAACAGGACGGGCCTGTCCACGCTGCTTGCCGAACGGACCGGGATCGAGGTCATCGAGCGCATAACTCCGCTGGTCGACCTGTCGGTATTGCCGGCCGGTCCCATTCCGCCCAATCCGCAGGAACTGTTGAGCCGTCCGTCTTTCCAGGCATTCCTGACGCAACTCGAAAGTGAATTCGATGTGGTCATCATCGATACCCCGTCCAGCGAAAACAGTGCCGACGCGCAGGCCATCGTTACGCGGGCGAGCGGTGTGTTGATGGTTGCGCGCCGCAATCACACTCCCGTTCGCGCCGTGAAGGCATTGTCCAATTCCCTGACCGGCATGGGCGCCACGGTGATGGGCGCAGTGATCAATACCGCCTAGGCATGGGGAAAGCCCGTGCAAATCCTCCGTCGGCTGGAGTTTTTCGATCCTTCGCCGCCTTGAGGTCCGGACGGAAGGCAGCGACGGCGGATTGGCATAGATGAGAATCGCTTTCCTCGTTTCCGAATTCCCGGTCCTGTCGGAGACCTTCGTGCTGAACCAGATGGCCAGCCTCATCGAACTCGGCCACGAGGTCGAAATCCTCTCCGAGAACGCTAGCAGCAGCGGCCGCAACCATGACGTGGTGCGCAGATATCATCTGATGGACAAGGTAACTTACAGTGCCGCGATGCCGGGCAAGGGCGTCGCCGGCAGATTGTGGTCCGCTACTCGAGCGGTTGCATCCTGTCCCCCCGGTTCCCGGCGCAAGCTCGCAGGCATCCTGAGCTGGCTGATGCGGGGCGGGCGGCCAAAGCTGCGGGTCCTGCGATTCGCAACCGCGCTGTTGCCGGGGCGACGCTACGACGCGGTCATTTGCCATTTTGGCCCGAACGGGGCGACCGCAGTCTCCCTGCGGCAGGCCGGCATCCTGAAGGGGCCTATCCTGACTTATTTCCACGGCTGGGATATGAGTTCCCACATCCGCGCCAACGGTCCTGAAGTTTACCGGGGCCTTTTTGCGGCAGGGGACCTGTTCCTCCCCATCAGTGACCGCTGGCGAAAAAAGCTGCTGGACCTTGGTTGTGAGCCGGCGCGCACCAGAGTACATCACATGGGCATTCCCGTATCGCGCTTCCAGTACGTTTCACGGCAATCGGGAGGGCAAAAGCCGGTGCGCCTGATCAGCGTCGCCCGCCTGATAGAAAAGAAGGGCATTGAAATCGCCATCCGGGCGCTTGCGTATCTGGTTCAACGTCACCGGATTACTTATACGATAGTCGGTGATGGGCCGATGCGCGCACATCTGGCGGCGCTGGTACACGAGCTCGGACTTGCCAATTCGATTGTATTTGCCGGGGCACTGCCCCAGCAGGAGGTCGTCAGGCTCCTGGGTGAATCCGACATCCTTATCGCCCCAAGCATTACCGCCGGCAACGGCGATGAAGAAGGCATCCCCGTGGCGCTCATGGAGGCAATGGCGACTGGACTTCCGGTCGTCAGCTCCAGGCACAGCGGCATCCCGGAACTTGTTGAAGATGGAATTGGCGGCCTTCTCGCCGAGGAAGGCAATGTGGAGAGCCTCGCCGGGAAAATCGCGTTGCTGCTGGAGAGCCCGGCCCGCGGGCAGGAAATGGGGGCTGCGGCGCGCAAGAAGGTGGAAAGGGAATTCAACCTGGAGGCGCTTTCCGCTGAACTCATCGATATGATCAAGGGCCTTGCCCTCGAACATTCCGGCGCTGCCTCTTCGCAAATCCAGTCCTATGCTGGGTCGGGCGGACACAATGTCTGAGACGCGTGGCATCAAGCACTTCGAGATCGATCACCTGCGCTCGAATCTCAAACAGAGATCCTTGCGCGCCGGGGCCATCACGATACTGTCCCAGGGCGCCACGTTGGTGCTGACCATCGGATCGACCATGGTGTTGGCAAGGCTGCTCACGCCGTCCGATTTCGGGCTGCTCGCAATGGTCGCGCCCATCGTCGGTTTTGTCGGCCTTTTCAAGGACCTTGGCCTGTCGATGGCGACGATACAGCGGGACCAGATAGACCACGGGCAGATCAGCACGCTGTTCTGGATCAATGTGGCGGCAAGCGTTGCCCTGGCCGCGCTTACGATGATTCTCGCGCCACTGGTCGGATCGTTCTACGGCGATCCCAGAACCGTGTGGATCACCGTTGCGTTTGCCTGGATGATGATACTGGGCGGAATGACCGCGCAGCATCTGGCGCTCATACAGCGACAGATGCGGTTCGGAAGCCTTGCGGTGGTGGAGATCGTCGCTGCCGCGGCGGGTGTGGCTTCGGGAATTACTGCGGCGTTGCTTGGATGCGGTTACTGGTCGCTTGTGATAATGCAGGCGGCCACTGCGACGGCAAACCTTGCGATGGTGTGGTCGCTGAACGGTTGGCGTCCGGGCCTTCCGGTTCGCGGTTCAGGTATTGGCGACATGCTGAAGTTCGGCGGGAACCTGACCGGCGCCACTGCCATGGGGTATGTGGCTCGTAACATAGACAACGTATTAATCGGGAAAGCGTGGGGAGAAATGGCCCTCGGCTTGTATAGCAAAGCCTATACGTTGCTGTTGTACCCGCTGTACCAGATCAATACGCCGGTTTCCCGAGTTGCCATTCCGGCCTTGAGCCGACTGCAGAAGGAACCGGAACGCTATCGCGCGGCGTACCTGAATATCGTCGACAAGATCCTCCTCGCGACGCTGCCGGGCATCGTTACCCTGGTGGTGGCGTCAGACTGGATCGTTGACATCATCCTGGGACCGCAATGGAAGGGTGCGGTAGAAATCTTCTTCTGGCTGGGGATCGCCGCTTTTACGCAGCCCCTGACCAATACCACCGGTTGGCTTTTCATCACCCAGGGGCGAACCGGTGAGCAGCTGCGGCTGAGCGTTGTCGGCTCCCTGCTCGTGGCACTGGCGGTTCTCGTCGGGCTGCCGTGGGGACCTGTCGGTGTCGCGGCTTCCTATGCGATTTCAGGCCTGTTCGTCAGGACGCCTATTGTGCTGTGGGCGGTAACGCGTCACGGGCCGGTGGGGTTCGGGGATTTTGCCGCCGTTGCCGCTCCCTTCCTGCTCTCCGCGGCCGTCATGAGCGCAGTCTTGCTGGGCATGCGATCGCTATGGGCGCCCGGTGCCGTGGCCGGGCTCGCGTCCTGCATCGTCCTGGCCTACACCATCCAGGCTGGCGTCGTGCTTGCAATCCCGGCGCAGCGCAAGTCGCTGACCGGGCTCTGGCACAGACGATTGGCCTGATGCTACTGCCGCACTGCTGGCCCGTGATGCTCCCGATGAATCGAAACCCAATTTCCTCGCGTGCCGGAACATGAAGGTGGCGATCACGAATACCGTGGCCCTGAACGGCGGCGACGCTGCGATTCTCCTATGCCTCGTTCGGATGGTTCGCAAGGCGTTTGGTGAAGACGTCGAGATCATAGTTTTCGATTCCCAGCCGGAAATCGCCGCCCGTTACTATCCCGGGTTCACGTTCCGGTTGCTTGAAATGCTGCCGGCGCCGTTGCCGAAAAGGAGATTGCGCAGGCTCGACCGCCTTTTGGAGCGTGTCGAGCGAGTGCGCTTCAGGACCGCGTTGCGTCTCTTGCCCGTGGGGCTCGGCTCCCTGCTCCTTCGTCACTCGGAACGCAGGCTGGTCCGGCAATACGCGGAAATGGATCTGGTGATAGCCACCGGAGGAACCTATCTCGTAGAGAATTACGATATCGGGTTTCGCCTCGGTCACTTCGGACTGGCGCAGGCGGCAGGCACGCCGGTCATGCTGTTCACCCAATCTCTGGGGCCCTTCAGGAAGCCCCGGAATCGCAGGTCCGTCAAACGCGTTCTTTCCGGCGCACGGCGTATCCTCCTCAGGGATGCCAGGTCGAGGACACATCTCATAGATGCAGGTGTGCCGGAGTCGCTGATGCACATTTGTGCCGATGGGGTTTTTGCGCTCGCGGACGATGTACGGTTGAATGCCGCAGCGGAGGGCGGCAGGTTGCCAGGTCAACGCCTGAGAGTGGCAATTTCTGTACGCGAATGGTCGCATTTCGGCAGTGAAACGCCGGGTTCTGGAATGGATCGGTACTGTCGCGCGATCGCAGCTGTGGTGGAACATTTGTCGCGCGAGTTTGACGCTGAAATCGTTTTTCTTTCCACTTGCCAAGGTATCCCGGAATACTGGACGGACGACTCCAGGACGGCGGCAAGGATAAGTGAACTCGTTGCTCCCGAGCTGCGGGATCGAGTGGTAGTCGATCGTTCCTTCCGCCGTCCCGATCAGTTGATGGAAGCGTATTCCGGATTCGACCTCCTTGTCTCCACACGTTTGCATGCTGCGATTCTCGCCCTCTGCGCCGGGACGCCGGTGTTTCCAATCGAATACGAATTCAAGACTACCGAAGTGTTCGCGAAGCTGGGATTGCGTGATTGGATCCAGGACATCAATACCGTACAAGCCGACACCCTGCCCGCGAAGCTGGGAAGTTTCATGCGGGTGCTTCCGGCGCTGCGTGGGACGCTGTTTCGCGCTGTCCTTTCGGAACGTGATTCCGCCTTTCAAGCTGTGGAAGTCCTGGCCGATGGATTTCAATCGCCTGGTCGGCTTCCTGCCGGAGCACGGTGATGGTCGAGCAGAGTCGTATCCCCAGTGTCAGCGTCGTCATTCCTTCTTTCAACAGGGGGCACTGCATCGAGTCATGCCTGCGCAGCGTCCTCGCGCAGACTTACCAGGATTTTGAAATCATCGTTGTGGACGATGCCTCGAGGGATGACACCCGGGTCCGCATGATGGCACTGGCGAATTCCCGCATCCGGTATATCGCGCATGAGGTCAATCGCGGCGGCGCTGCGGCCAGGAATACCGGCATCCACGCAGCGCGAGGGGAATTCGTCGCATTCCTCGACAGTGACGATGAATGGAAGGCTGGGAAATTGCAGAAACAGGTCGACATCCTGCGATCGAAAGGGGAAGCCTATGGCTTTTGCTATACATGGTTCATTGCGCATAGCCCGCAGAAAGAGGAGCTCTGGAGGATGAGGACCGATATCGACGGGCGGGCAATCGAGGATCTCTTGATTGAAAATTGCATCGGGACGTTTTCCAGCGTCGTGGCGCGCCGCTCGGCCCTGCTCGCCGTCGGCGGACTGGATGAGAGGATGCGCAGCTGCCAGGACTGGGACCTTTTCGTGCGAATGAACGCGGTGACCGCGGTTTGCGGCGTCCATGAATACCTCGTCCTTTATCAGCAGGATCGGGGCGACAAATACAGGATCTCGGCAAATCCGAAATCCCTGATCCTGGGCAACCGCAGGATGCTCGAGAAGATGCAGGGCCGCTTCCCGGAAATGTCGAGCGAGGCGCAGGTCGCGTCACTCAAGAAATTCTCGAACTCCTTTGTACTCGCGGGGTCCATCCCCGATGCGTTGAAAACTGTCTTGTCGATCGTTGGAATCGCGCCGTCCATCAGGAACGTCGCGCTGATCATGTGGACGCTCGCAAGGGTGCTCAAACGAAACCTCACCCGCAATCTGGGTTACTGAGCCTGGTGGCCTGCAGGTACCGGCCCAGTCAGAGGTGAACGACGAGCACTCCAGTCGCGCCCTTCTGTCCGCAAAATGGATTTGCCCAATTCGATAGGCCCAACCGGAGAGCATGTGTTTGCAAGTAATTCACTGAGATCGCAACAATTTCTGGTCATGGCGTCCCTGGTGACGCTCGCGTGCCTGATCGGGGCTGCCATCCCACTCTATATCCTGGTCGCGGGGGAAGGGGTCGTCAAGCTGCTCGCCCTGCCGGCGGCCGTCGTTCTCGGCTACCTGTTCTTCTTTGCCCGAAAACTGCTTTTCGTGCTGATCATGGTGAGCAGGGCCACAATCAATCCCATCATCGAGACCGCGCGGTTTGCCCCATTCCTGGGCCTGGGCGCCGCCCTTAATGCGTTGATGATCCTGATGGCAATCCTGCTGGCCCTCGAGCGGCCTCGCGGGGTCCTCCGCGCCGTCGTTCCAATCTGGCTGCCCCTGGTAGCAGTGATGGTCGTCGCGGCATTGCGCGCACCGGAACTCGCGCAGGGGGTTCGGACTTTCATGAGCTACATGACTTATGTCGCGGCATTCGCCGTGCCATTTTGCATGAAGGAATGCCAGAAGGACATGCGCTTCTGCATTCGCCTGATTCTCGTGTCGTCCCTCATCCCGTGCCTGTACGGGTTCTTCGATTTCGCGGTGAATGCCTGCGGACGCGGAGACAACCGGATATGCAGCACGTTCGAACACCCGAATATCTACGCCTTTTATCTTGTCACGGTCATTTCCCTTGTGTTCTACATGCTGAAGAGTTCGCTAATGCGGATTACCACCAGCCAGAGATGGATGCTGGCGGCATACATGGGAATCCTGATGGTCCTGCTGCTTCTCACAAAGACGCGCAGCGCCTGGGCCGCCTGCATCGTTATGTTCGTCGTGTATGGGTTGCTGTTCGAACGCAGGTACCTCGTTTACGTCGCGGTAGTCGGTGCGATCGCGCTTCTGTTCCCCGTCGTCCAGGAACGGCTCACGGACCTGGAATCCGGACCCCGTTTCTGGACGGCCATTCCCGGCAATTCCTATGAGTGGCGGAAGATGATATGGGAGTCGGCATGGAACTGGATGGCGCCGAACTCGCTGGTGCTGGGCTACGGACTGGATTCGTTCACCTATCACTCGGTTGAATTCTTCAATCTCGCCTATGGCATCCGACGGGGTGCACACAACGTTTATATGCAGTGGCTGTTTGAGACGGGAATCGTCGGCCTGTTGTGCGCGGCCTGGCTTTATTTCCGTATTTTTGCGCTGCTCAGGAGGGGAATGAAGCATGACAGGCTTGGTACTGCAATCGTCATCACGGTGATGGCGGAATATCTGGTGATCTCGTATTCCGACAACATGCTCGGTTATCTCGCATTCAACTGGTATTACTGGTTCGTGCTGGGGACGGCTTGTGCAATCGTAATGGAGCAGGAAGCGCGAAGTGCGGAACCGGGGGCGAAGGTCGGCGTATCCAGCGGCGGCCCGCCACCTGTTCCGGTACTTTCCATGAACAGGTCCCCGCAATGAACTTGAATTGCACGGGATCAAACTTGCACCGGCGGCAGACGGTGACTCAACCGTGGAGGAACTAACGGATGCCTGGATTTATGAGAATTCTCGGACGCAATGAAGTAAAGGGTGCGAAGTGGAATACGGCAGAAAGTGGCATGGCCTGCCTGTCGTCTAAAATGGGTGTGCCTGCAAAGGCCCGACAGTCGAGAGGCGGGCGGTGGCGAAATGCCGTATGCGGGTTTGCCGTCATGCAATCGGTGTTGGGCTGCGCGCCGGTCATTGCGGAGTCGCCGCAGTCGGCGACGGATGCATTGCCCACTGATGCGGTGTTCGGTGCCCACAGCTTCTGGTATCAGCCGATTCCGGAAGAAGTCCCGCTGCATGCCAATTCGGAGGGATTCCTGGCCGATTTTCTGCGCCAGAAGAAAAAATACACGGGAAATGTCTCCATCGCCATGGCATCGTGGTCCAGCCCGGTATACACGGTGGGGACGGACGTTCCAACGGTTCGCGTCAAGCAATGGTTCTGCATGAAGGAATGGCAACAGCCCAATTCCGGCCTTGCGGAACAATTTGAGGCCGTGCCGATACCCGACTACGCTGAGCCGGCAGGCGGGAGCGATTCGGAGATGACGGTATATCAGCCCGAAACCGACACCCTGTGGGAATTCTGGAAGGCGCGCAAGGTGAACGGGCAATGGGAAGCCTGCTGGGGCGGGCGCATGCAGAAAGCGTCGAAGAGCGATGGAAGATGGCACAGCATCTATGGCACGACGGCCACGGGTCTGCCTTTCATCGGCGGGCAGGTTACGGCGGAAGAACTGCGGCGCGGCGAGATCCGCCATGCGATCGGGATTGCCCTTGTCGAGGCGGAGTCTTGGCGGATCGTATCCTGGCCGGCCAAGCGCTCGGATGGATTCAATCCCAGGCAGGACCCGAACCGGATTCCCGAAGGGCTGCGCTTCCGTCTTGATCCGAGTGTGGACGTGGACGCCCTTCCGATGCATGCGGCCGGCAAGGTCATCGCGAAGGCAGCGCAGAAATACGGGTTTGTGGTGTGGGACAAGGCAGGCGTGATTGCCATCCGCTCGCAAAACCCCAAGACCTATACGGCGAAAGGACAACCCAATCCTTATCCCGAATTGCTGGACGGAGCGAAAACCTATTCGCTTTTGCGGGGATTCCCATGGGATAAACTGCAGTTTCTTCCGCAGGATTACGGAAAGCCCTGAGCACCCGGGATGCGGCCAGCGAAAGGCGTATCTCTTGGCGCGCCCGGGAAAGGGACGCCAAGCATGCGGCATCCTGACGTCCGGAAATATATCAGCGTGTACGAGGCCGGTAGTCCGCGCAGATCATGGCTGTGAGGGGATGTTGAATGTCGAAGGATGCGGATTGGGACGCGGACCTGCGACGCTATGGCGTGCGCCGGCCGTTCCTGAAAGAACAGTCGATTTGGGCAGTATGGATCTATCGCTTTGGCCGCCGCATCGACCGCCGGCCGAACGGAGCCGTGAGACGTAGTCTGACGCTTCTGTACTGGCTAATGTTCCGCACTGTCGAAACGCTTTCCGGCGTCAGCCTGCCAAAATCCGCGGTGATCGGACCCGGGCTGCGCATCTGGCATTTTGGCGGCATCTTCATCCATCATGAAGTGGTGATCGGCGCCAACTGCACCTTGCGGCAGGGGGTGACGATTGGCAACCGGGTGGCGGACGGACCGGTCCCCGTTCTCGGTGACGATGTCGATATCGGAGCCTACGCGCAGGTGCTCGGCGGCGTTCGGATTGGAAACCAGTGCAGGATAGGCGCAATGTCGGTCGTCATCGAAGACATGCCGGCCGGATCGACGGCGGTCGGCATCCCGGCGCGGATCATTGCTCGGGAAGAGCTGCGCGCGTGATGTGCTTGCAATGTCGACAGTGCCTTCGAATCGCGCGTAACACCCGGTTATGTTTTCAGTTCACTACTGAAGGCCAAGTTGCCATGAGCAGCGGCAGAAAAACCGGCGGCATGCAATTCCCATGAAAATCATCGTCAGCGTGGTGCTTCTCTTAAGCAGCATTCGATTGCTGCCGCATATCCTGGTGATGGTTGTTTGCTCACGACGCTCCATCATCGAGAAAGATCTCGACCGTTGGGGCAGGATTCTGCACGACAGGCCGGTCAGCGGTCTTCGCCAGTGCGTCACGCTATTCGTGAGGCTCATGACCTTCCACCCGGAATTCCGGAACCTTTTTTATCATCGTGTCGGAATAGGCGGCAAGGTCCTGGCATTGCTGTGCCGTGAAATGCCCGCCCTCTACATCTATACCAAGGAAGTGGGGCCGGGCCTTTTCATCCAGCACGGTTTCAGTACAGTCATTGCCGCCGCGAAAATCGGGGAGAACTGCTGGATCAACCAGCAGGTCACCATTGGGTTCTCGAATCCAACCGACCGTCCCACGATCGGCAACAACGTGCAGATAAGCGCTGGGGCCAAGGTCATAGGGAAGGTCAGGATCGGCGACAATTCGAAAGTCGGCGCCAATGCCGTCGTTGTAAAGGATGTGCCTGCGGATACCACTGTCGTGGGCGTTCCGGCGTACATCATCAGGCAGAACGGCAAGAAAGTGCGATTGCCCCTTTGAGGCAAGGATAGTGCTGGTCCCGGCTGTCAAGGGATCGAAGGACGTGTGCCGTTCCTTGACCGGCTGAGCTGTGCGGACAGTCGCCTGCCCAGGCTGATCCACCGATGCTCATAGTAGTTGGTTGACAGGTGAGCGAGAACGAAAAGGACCAGCAGGAGGAGCGGCCGCTTGAGGTATCTTTCCACTGTTTCGCCGCTTCCGAGCCACGAGCCCGTCAGTCCGACATGCAGCACGTACAGTGCGTAGGAGATACCGGCGAGATACGAAAGGACGCGGTTCTGCAGGTTTCTCGCCAGGAAAGTATTGGCAGAAGCCATGGTGGAACCTATAAGCGCAGCCGCCAGGTAAGGTCGCAGGTAGTTCAGCCAGCCGCCTTGTTCGAGGCAGGAGGCGACAAGGAGGACAAGCAGAATCCATTGGGGAATCTTCCCGATGGCCCGCAATAGTCCTTCGCCGGCGGCACCCAGCCGGCCATTGAATAGTAGCGCGAGAATGCATCCGGCGAGAATCTCGTCAATCCTGAAATAAGTCACCGAGGACGCGTACACGCCGTTGTGAATTCGCAGAAGTGTCACGCTTGCGCAAAGTAGCGGCAGGACTATCAGCCCGCGGGCCCTGAAGAACAGGAACAGCGCAGCCACGCCAGCGTAAAACTGGATTTCGAGGCAAAGGCTCCAGAAGTGTTCCGCCAAGGGCAACAGCTGTTTTGGGGGCAGGTTCGCGTAGAAGAGCAAATTGGCTATCCACGTGCCCAATGCCGGGGCGTACAACGGCAGGACGACGGCGAGATAGAGCCATGCCAGGGGAAAGATCCGGAAAATGCGGCGTATCAGGAATTCCGCAACGGTGGCTCCTTCCTTCAGCAGATAGCTGGTGATCAGGAATCCGGATAGATTGAAGAAGATCACCATCCCCAGGATGCCTACGGAATCGTTGAGGTTCCAGGCCTGGGGCTGGATCTGGAACAACTGCGGCAGGTAATCGTTGATCGCGCTCGCGACGATTTGCATCGCCTTTGGTCCTGCAAGGGGGATCAGATGCGCCAGCAATACCAGGCTGATGCTCAACCCGCGCCAGCCATCCAGTACCTGAATATGGCCGCCGTCTTTCATGTTCAGTCCGACTTCATTTGCCCGCGACACCGCCGTAATTGGCGGTCATGGCTACAGGAAGAAGCGGAGGCAGGTTGAATGCGGTGCCGGCATCAATTGGGTGCGTCATGCACTGACGGAAATCGGATTGAGGAGACTGCCGTACAAGGCGATTGTCTGTTCGGCGATGCGGTCCCAGTCATGATTCCCGGATATCAGCTTGAGCTGGAGGTTCTTTTCTTCTTCGGTAATGGGGCGCGTCGCGAAATGTTCGAGTTGCTCGGCTGCCCTTGCCACGTTTCCCGGGGGAAACATGCGGCTTGCCGGCAACCCCGTCTGCCGATTGGCGGGGATATCTGAGGCAAGGACCGAAAGGCCATAGCTCATTGCCTCCAGTAGCGCAATGGGCAAGCCCTCGTGATACGAGGGCAATACGAAAAGCCCGGCATGGGCATAGAGCTGTGCCAGGGGTTCGCCCGTGACGAATCCTGCCATTACGACGTCCGGCATGGCGGCGGCTTTCTGCTGCAGATTCGTGCTGTATGAATCGGCGTGATCGGCCTTTCCCGCAATAACCAGTTTCCAGCCCGTCAAATTCGCCATGGCGAACGCGTCGAGGAGGTCGTGGAACCCCTTCTCCGGCACCAGGCGGCCGACTGCCAGCACATATCGCCCGTGATCGATGCCGAAGCGCTTGAGCGCGTCTTGACCCACGGGTTCGGTTCGTAACACCACGCCATTCGGAATCACCGCCGGATCGCATCCATAGGTATCCCGCAGGTTCCCGGCAATGGGTTCGGAAATCGCGATGACGGCATTGGAAAACCGGCTGCCCATCGATTCGCCGAGACGCAGCATGATTCTGGCGACGCGTCCCCACTTCGCCCGGTCGTAGTCCGGTCCGTGATTGGTGCTGACTACTTTGAGTCCCAGCAATCGCGCGGCCGGCACGAGCAGGGAGGGACCTATCGCATGAACGTGGACCAGATCCGGATTCCAGCGCCTGGCTTCCAAAATTCCCACCAGCGTATGAAGGAACGCTTCAAGGGACTTGCGGCGAGGACAGGGCAATGCGATCAACCTGACACCCTTGTACTCGGTGAGCGCGGGATTCATGTAGGGCTTGCGGCCCAGGACGATGACTTCGTGGCCCCGAGCGGCGATTCGCGTGAACAACTGCTCGCAATGTGTTTCGACGCCTCCCTGAATGTCGGGAAAGCCGCGCAGGCCGATGACGACGATCCTCATTGCGGATCCAGCACGTGGAAGATGCGTTCCGCAATGCCGGCCGCCACGTGGTTCCAGGTCTGGTTTTCGGTGAAGCGAATGCGTTGCTCCCTGTGCGGGGCGGAATCGCCTCCGATCGCCTGGCGCAGCAGCGCGTTGTATTCCTCATATGAGCCGGCAATCGCCACATAGTCCCGAAAGTGTTCGACTTCCAGGATCGATACCGAAACAACCGGTTTTCCGGTGGCCAGGTACTCGAGAAGCTTCTTGGGATTGCGATAGTTGTTGAACGTAGCCTCGGTCCTGTAGTAAAGGCAGCACACGTCGAAACATTGCAGGTAGGCCGGCAACTCGTCATAAGTGCGCTTGCCCAGAAAGTGGACATTGCCAAGGTTTCTGATTGCCGCCATGTCCGAATAGATGTCGCCGACGAATACGAAGGACACTTGCGGATTCTCGCGAGCGAGGTATTTGAGAAGATCGAGATCAAGACTATTGATTTCCCCCATGTAACCGGCGATAGGACCCTTGATGGCCGCGATGTCCGGAGGAACGGGCAGTGATCGATCCTGGGCCCTTGCGAAATGGCCGTAGTCGACGCCATGGCCTGTATAGAAGGTATTCGGGTTGAAATGGCGGCGCTCTTCCAGCAGGGTATGGTTGACGAAGAATGCGAGGTCGGCATTCCGGTGCAGGTCATTCTCGAGGCCGATCATGTAGTCGTGATCGACCCCGGGATAGTGTGGGGTATTGTCGACGCAGTAGTACACCAGGCACTTCCCGCCCTGTCGCAGCAATCTCAGCGCCACGTCCTTGGCGACAAGTACGGTAATCCAGAGTATCGGTTCGCCCAGCTTCAGCCAGCGCATGAGCAGGCGCACCTGAAACAGGAGCATGGCCGTGTTGAAGCGGGAGATGGCTCTCTGGAACCGAGGAATGACCGGTATGGCAAACGGCGTGAAAACCCAGATGTTCTCCTGGGCTTTCCTGACGAAGCGGGAAAAACTCTTCAGTTTCTTGAATACCCGCTTCCAGGCGAACTTGTCCTTCCTGAAATCCGGCATGCGGATTCCGGGCGAATTCACGAACAGGATGCGATTCTCCGCCGCCAGTGCCTGCATGATGTGAAGGTTGGAATGGGGATTGTGAAACCACCAGTCTTCGCCGGCAAAGCAGATGATGTTCTGGTTCTTAAGCGACAAGCCCGGCATAAATCTTCTCCACGCGTGCGGCGGTGTCTTCGATATTGAACAGGCGGCGGCAGGTTTCATGTCCGCGCAGGCCCATCGTCTTGCGCAAGGCCGGATCGCCGGCGAGTTGTGCAAGTCCGCGGATCCAGGGTTCTTCCGCGAACGGGTCGCACAAGAGGCCATTCACCCCGTTCTGAATGAATTCGTCGTGGCATCCGACGCCCTGGGAAACCACCACGGGGAGCTTCATTTTCAAGGCTTCCAGGATGGCGATGGAATGAAGCTCGAGAAATGAAGGCAGCAGGAATACGTCGGCCGCCGTCAGCAGTGAGTACATGTCCTGGACGAAGCCGATGAACCGGACGTGGGAGGCAAGGCCCGCACGCTGCGCCCGGTCCTTGTATTCCTGGAGACGGCTGCCGCTGCCCGCCACCACGAATATGCATTGCGGCGCAAACTTCAGCAGCCGTGGCGCGATGGCCAGGATCAGGTCGATGTTCTTGACAGGGTCCATCCGGGCGCTGGTCAGGATGACGACCGCTTCGGCCGGGATGCCGAGCTTCTGGCGCAGATCGCCCGCATGCGGCGCCTCGGCGTCGTTCATCGGAATGCCGTTCTGCAGTTCGGTCACCCGGCCCATCGGGGCGATGCCCTGCTCGACGACATACTGCGCGTGATCGTGTGTCAGAACGATGATGCAATCGGATTGATTGCGAAAGTACTTGATGAACTTGTATTGGGCCAGAAGGCCATGGCGCCGGGCGAGTTCCCCTGCTGGCGTGTATCGGAAATCATGGACGTGTTCGACCACTTTCGCGCCGGCCATTTTTGCTGCGAGCAGTCCCCAGACATGGCCGTTGAAGTTGTGGGTATGCACTACATCTATGCCCTGTTTGCGGATGTATTGTGCAAGGCGCAGAACGATCGGGATGGTGTTCAGGCTTTTGATCCGATGATTTCCATCGGCATATTTGAAGAGCCTTGCCCCGGCGGCATGGAATCGATCCTCTATTTCGCCTCCGAAAGAGTAGGCCACGTGAGTTTCCACCCGTCCGGAATCAAAAGCCGTCGCCAGGTTCAGTAAATTGGTTTCCGCGCCGCCCAGGCTCAGCGTCTTGATGATGTGAAGAACCTTTATTTTCCTGGCCATTGGAAGCGGGAAATCGTCCAGTTCAACAGTGCAAATTACGTGCCTCTCGTTGTGTTCGCCTGCCTTCCCTCGGTTACCAGCCGTTCCGGCGAGGCAAAGTATTCATTTCCGGTTTTGATCCAGTCATTCGTCGCCTTTTTTGTCGTCTGCAGACAACAATTTTGAGACCGCGAATCAAGGTGCCCAACTCACCATCGCCTCAAACGAAATAAATGCTGCGCGCAGCATATTGACCTCCGCGGAAGCGACCGGTTCCAGTGCGCCACTGTCCCGTTGCGCACCAGGCAATGCGCTGCGCGTTGCCGTCGTAAGCGAGCACAGAATTGCCGCGCGAACACCTGCCGGACGTGGATATAATCGACGCGGCAAGTCAAGGAAACGTCAATTCTCGGGAAACTCGGCAATGCGCGTGCTCGTCGTAGGCGGGGCCGGCTACATCGGCTCGCACATGGTAAAGATGCTGGGCGATGCGGGCGCCGATGTCGTGACCTATGACAACCTGTCCTCCGGTCACCGGGATGCCGTCCTCGCCGGCACGCTGGTGGAAGGCGACCTGGCAGACACCGCCCATCTTGAAGGCGTGCTGAAATCCGGCTTCGACGCCGTCATGCACTTTGCCTCCTATATCCAGGTCGGGGAGTCGGTCAGGCTTCCTGGCCGGTATTACCGCAACAATGTCGCCAATACACTGAATCTGATCGAGCTGATGGTCGCCCATGGCATCCGAAACTTCATTTTCAGTTCCACTGCTGCGGTCTTCGGCGAACCGGAGTATTCACCTATCGACGAATCGCATCGGCGACGTCCGATCAATCCCTATGGGATGTCGAAATCCATGGTCGAGGACATGCTCCCGGATTTCGACCGCGCGCACGGCCTGCGCTCGGTATGCCTGCGTTATTTCAACGCGGCGGGCGCCGATCCGGCCGGCCGGCTGGGTGAAAGGCATGATCCCGAGACGCACCTGATTCCATTGATCCTGCAGGCGGCATCGGGCAGGAGATCCCATATTGACGTCTATGGAAGGGACTATCCGACCCCGGATGGAACATGCGTGCGCGACTATGTCCACGTGGTAGACCTCTGCCAGGCACATTTGCTGGCAATGCGGGCGCTCCTCGCCGGTATGCCGAGCGCCTCTTTCAACCTGGGTAATGGCGATGGATTTTCGGTGCAGGCGGTGATTGATGCCGCACGCCGCGTGACTGGCAAGCTGATCCGGACAGAAGACGCGCCACGGCGCCCCGGGGATCCGGCCAGGCTCGTGGCCGATTCTTCCCTTGCGAAGGCCAGGTTGAAGTGGGAACCGTGCTATGCGGACATTGAAAGCATCCTTGCCCATGCCTGGCAATGGGAGTCCCGGCATGCACAAAAGACCTGAAGCTTACGGCCTGAACCGGATCGCCCCCACCCTGGATTTTCGCCGGATCTGGTAACCGACCAGGCCGGCAGCAATGAGCAGCACCGTCCACAGTTCGGGATCGGAATCCCCGGGTGTTTGCAGCGCCGTCTTGTATTCGCCGTACGGGGCATCGATTGCGGCAAACAGATCTCCATGCGGGCGTGAATCCAGGACTTCCGAATGGACAAGAAAGGCGTCGGCGTTGCCGGCATGAAGGGTTTTCATGGGGTTGGCGCCGACTCTGATTCCGTAGGTACCTGCTGGCGCGAAATCCGGATAGCCGGCGCGCCCCTTTGGGAGCGCATCCTGCCGGACCAGAAAGGCGGGGGTAGAGCTGCCGCTGGCATAGCCCGGCACGGACTGGACGCCCGGAATTTCGATTACAACAGCATGCACGGCGCCGCCGGCGCACAGCAGCAGGACCCCTGCGAACCACCGCGCTGCCGCGGTCGAGGGACGTTGCCGTACGGCGGACAGCTTCCGTGAAGGGATGGCTGCTGCTGGGTTCCGGTCGTGTTCAGAGGGTGCGTTCATCGGGAATCGTGCTCCTCAGAATGTACGGATCGCTGACAGGCTGATGGACTGGTAATCGTAGTCAGCCAGAGCCTGGTTGGATTTTCGGTCGCCGGCTTCGATGGCGGCAATGAGCTTGGTCAGCCTCAGCGGCGTCCAGATGGTGGCCAGCTGGAGCAGCCGCTCCTGGTCTTCCCGCTGGCCGGATGTCGTGCCAGAGCTCAAACCCCCGAGATAGTCCCGGGTCTGGTAAAGCGCCTTTGCCTGCAGGATAAGTTTGGGCATCACGGACCAGGCAGGGAAGATGCCAAATCCGGTGGTACGGACGTAGTTCCCGGTCAAATCCTCGAATCCATACAACTCTCGCCAGACGGCAAGCTCCAGCGCTGTCTTGTCGGTTGTTTGCCATTCGTAGCCGAGGCGCCACGTGGGTCCGCTGAAATCGCGATCCGGCGATTGATCGAAACTGCGCTCGGTACGCCCGAGCCTTCCGCGGAACATGGATGCACCTGACGCCCGCCAGGTGGCAACCAGACTGTATTCCTGGTCCTTGTAGCTGTTATCGAGCCCGCCTCCGGAGGCAAGCGTGGAATTGGGATAGGTTGCATCGGTCGTCAGATACCTGACGCCCATGGTGTTTTCGGCCGGCGTGACCCAACTGACGGTGAATGCCGTGCTTTCCTCCCGGTTGTCGAGAGCCTGCCGGGATTCGAGATCGTGTTCCGACTTGAGCCAATCGCCGTCGACGGTGAATTTCAGATATGACACCGGACGGTAGTTCACGGATCCGTAGGCACGATTCCGGTCGATCATGTCCCGGATTTTCTGCTGAATATTGGTGGAGCTTTCCATGTAGGTACGGTGGGCGGCCCCAAGCGTTCCGTACCAATCGTTTCCTGCCTGCCATGCCCACTCGCCACGCAGCGCATTGGACGTATGGTCGAGGGTATCGAAATTCTGGTACCAGTTCTGGACGGCTCCGCCTTCCAGGACGAACTTCTGCCGGCTTTTTTCCAGCAGCAGTTGCCCGGCCGCCCCCAACTGGAAGATGTTGTCCGCTTTGTCGGACGATCCCAGGATGGCTTGCGAGTCCGCATCGTCCGAGAGCCGGAAAGGATTGCTGTCGTACCGATATCCGCCCAGCACCTCGAACTGGATCGGTCGATCCCGTTCCTTGAAGATTTCCTTTTCGTACAGGCGCTGATCCCATAGAAGCCGCTCTTCCAGTACAAGCTGCGCGAGCGACGCGTGTGATGCAGCCAGGAGTGCGAGCAGAACAATGAGCCGGATAATGATCACGGGGTGTCCTTGGAGGTCATGCCGAATTAATAGAGGGCGCAAACCCTGATTAGTTCGCGTGCCCCGATGGCGAGGCAGGAATTGTGCCGAACCATGTCGTTGGAGGGCGACATGGGTTGCATGCGCCGCTTCCCGGATGGCTGCGGCAGCGGCTCGTTTCCGCCCCGGATTAATAATAAGGAGTCCTCGGTCCACCCCTGCCAGGAATGAGCGCTCGGGAGTGCCGGCGCAACGACTGCGGAGTTCAGGCCGTTGTCCTGAACCGGACAACGAAGATTTGCATGGTGCCGGGAGCCGGAATCGAACCGGCACGCCTTTGGGGCGCGGGATTTTGAGTCCCGTGCGTCTACCAGTTCCGCCATCCCGGCACGGGGAGCGCAATTATCG
>Ga0190274_10000577_pt1 | contig 21547 bp, 22 predicted proteins | sample Popmic531T_FD_133002 | JGI IMG/M metagenome (GOLD analysis project Ga0190274, IMG submission 133002) | Populus adjacent soil microbial communities from riparian zone of Yellowstone River, Montana, USA - 531 T | ecosystem: Environmental > Terrestrial > Soil > Riparian zone | place: USA: Montana... | reverse complement strand
ACTACGCAGCCCTGCGGGCAGCGTGCTTGCAGGTCGATGCCGGAGCCGCACTGATCGCCACGAACCCCGACACCTCCTTCCCCGCACCCGGTGGCCATCGCTGGCCGGGGGCCGGCGCCCTGCTCGCGGCGATCCAGGCCACCACCGGGGTCACCGCGGAGGTGGTGGGCAAGCCGAACGCTCCGATCTTCGAAGCGGCCCTCGGTCGCGCCGGGGGAGGGCGCCCCTTGATGGTCGGGGACCGTCTCGACACCGATATCGAGGGGGCTGCCCGGCTGGGCTGGGATTCCCTCCTGGTCCTGACCGGGATCGACGGCCGGGACCGAGCCCTCGAAGCGCCGCATCCGCCCACCTACATCGGCCAGGACCTCTCATGCCTGGTCGAGCCCGGTTTCGCCTGAGTGCACTCGGACGGGCGGCCCATCCCCGGACGGTATGCTGGTCGGAGCACCCAGAAGGCACCCACGGAACTCGACCGACACCGGTTCACACCGTCGGAAAGGACCATCATGCTGCTCGACGACATCCGCAAGACCCTCGAGGCCACCTTCAGCAACCTCAGCCCGTCCAAGGCCCAGGAGCTGGCGAAAGGCCTGATGGAGCCGGGCGCGGCCAAGGATCAGATCGCCAAGACGGCCGCCGAACTCATCGAGTGGTCGCAGGGCAATCGGGAGCGGCTCACCACGTACATCCGCGACGAGATCCAAAACCAGATGCAGACGATGGGCGTGGCGACGCGCTCGGACCTGGATTCGGTGAAGAAGCGGGTCCGTGAACTCGAGCGTGCCGCCGGCATGACCGCCTCCGGACGGTCCGGCGCCAAGAAGGCCACGACCCGGAAGCGCTCCACCGCGACGAAGCGCACCGCGAGGAAGTCCCCGGCCAAGAAGAGCACAGCCAAGAGCACGGCCAAGAGCACGACCAAGAGCACGACGAACACGTCCTCGGCCGGTCCCGCGTCGACAGCCGGGACCACAACGGCCGGGCCTTCGACGGACGGGTAGCCCGTCATCACCCCGGCATCCACCGCCGTGACCCGTCGTCGGCTCGACACTGAACTCGTCCGGCGCGGCTTGGTGGCGAGTCGCGCCGAAGCCCAGGAGGCGGTCCGCAACGGGCTGGTCCTGGTCTCGGGGTCCCCGGCCACCAAGGTGGCGACCATGGTCGGCGACGACGCACCGATCGCCCTCCGTGGCGATGCCCGGCGGTTCGTCTCACGGGGCGGCGAGAAGCTCCGAGCGGCCCTCGACCGGTTCGGGGTGGACCCGGCGGGCCTCGAAGCGCTCGACGCCGGAGCATCGACCGGGGGCTTCACCGATTGCCTGCTCCAGGCGGGGGCGGCGCGCGTGATCGCGGTGGACGTCGGGTACGGACAGCTGGCATGGCCCCTACGCACCGACGATCGGGTCACCGTCATGGAACGGACGAACGTCCGGGAGGTGCGGCCGGAGTCCCTGCCGTTCGTGCCGTCCCTGGTGGTGGCCGATCTGTCGTTCATCTCATTGAGCATCGTGCTGCCGACCTTGGCCTCCCTCGCCTCGCCGGACGCGGCGTTCATCCTGTTGGTCAAGCCCCAGTTCGAAGCCGGACCGAAGGACGTGGGCAGTGGCGGCGTCGTCCGGGACCCCGCGGTGTGGGGACGAGTGCTGCGCGAGACCGTGGCCCGGTCGACGACGAACGGCATCGCGCCGGTCGGCCTCATGGCCTCGCCGGTCGTGGGCCCGGCGGGCAACGTGGAGTTCCTGCTCCATGGCCGGGGCGGCGCCCAGCCCGCAACCATGGACATCGATGCCGTGGTCGCCGAAGGGGAGGGGATCCGCGGATGAGTCGGGTCGGGTTCGTGACCCATCCCGGCCGGTCGGTGGCGGTGGAGACCGCCGAGGAGCTCCAGGCGTGGTTGCGGGCCCAGGGCGCGGACACCGTGGTGCTCCCCGGCGACGGTTCCCTTCCGGCCGACGGCGATCCCGTCGACCTCGTGGTCTCGGTCGGTGGGGACGGCACCTTCCTGCGGGCCGCGTACGCGGCGTCGGACCTGGGATGCCCGGTGTTGGGCGTGAAGGTCGGCCGGCTGGGCTTCCTCACGGAGGTCGAACCTGCAGGGGCGACCGAGCTGATCAGCGCGGTGCTGGCCGGCACGGCTCGGGTCGAACGCCGGATGGCGCTCACCGTGGAGCCGCTCGAGGGCGCCGACTTCCCCCCGCAGTGGGGCCTGAACGAGGTGATGGTCGAGAAGCACGCGCGCCACCGCCTGGTGCGTTTGGCGGTCGAGGTGGACGGCGACTACGTGACGACCTTCTCGGCGGACGGCGTGATCGTCGCCTCGCCGACGGGCTCGACGGCGTATTCCTTCTCCGCGCGCGGACCGATCGTGACCCCGGACGTCGAATCGTTGATCCTCACGCCGATCGCGGCGCACATGGTGTTCGATCGCTCGTTCGTGCTGGACCCGGGGAGCGAGGTGTCCCTGGAAGTCATGGGGGAGGAGAGCGGGATCCTGTCCGCGGACGGCCGTGAGAGCGTCGAACTCCCGGTGGGGTCACGGGTACGCATCCGCGCCTCGAGTCGTCCGGCGGCGTTGGTGCGACGTGATGACGCTCCCGGCTTCCTCTCGCTCGTCCGGGAGAAGTTCGGTCTGCCGGGTGACGACGATGACGATGAGGCCGACGATGTCGGCTCACCGGGCTAGTATCCGCGCGTGCTGCACGAGCTCCACATCGCGGGGCTGGGCGTCATCGACGATCTCGACCTGGCGCTGCACCCCGGCCTGAACGTCCTCACCGGAGAGACCGGTGCCGGCAAGACCATGGTGACCACCGGGCTCACGCTCGCGCTCGGCGCGCGTGCCGCCGCCTCGCTGGTGCGCGACGGAGCCAAGGCGGCCCGGGTCCAGGCCCGGTTCGATGCTCCCGACGACGCGGACGACTGGGCCGAGGACGGCGAGGTCATCCTGGCCAGGACCGTCTCGGCCGAGGGCAAGAGCACGGCGCGGATCTCCGGCCAACTGGCCACGGCGACCACCTTGGCCTCGCTCGGCGAACACCTCGTCGAGGTCCACGGCCAGCATCAGGCCCAGCGCCTGTTGTCGCCGGTGACCCAGACGGCGTTCCTCGATCGGTTCGCCGGCGACGAACACCTCGTGGCGCTGGCCGCCTACCGTGAGGCGTTCGACGCCCTCCGCCAGGCCGCGGACGAGCACGACCGGTTGCGCGAGGCCGCTCGCGACCGCGAGCGCGAACTCGACCTGCTCGCCTACCAGGTGCGGGAGATCGAAGGGATCGGCCCCCAATCGGGCGAGAGCGCTGCGCTCGCAGGTGAGGAGACCCGACTCGCGCACGTCGAACGGCTGATCGAGCACACCGCCACGGCGGGGACCGCGCTCGCCGGCGACGATGACACCGCCGGCGATGCCGTCTCCGCTGCCGCGCAAGCGCTCGCGGAGGCCGCCGAATTGGATCCGGCCGCGGGAGAGGTCGCTGCCCGGGCCCGCGGACTGGCGGCGGAGCTGGCCGAGCTCGCCCGGGACGTCCGCGACTATCGAGAAGCGCTTGCCGCCGACCCCCAGCGGCTGCAACAGATCCGCGAGCGCACGGCCGAGCTGAAAGGTCTGCAGCGCAAGTACGGCGAAACGGACGAGGACGTCATCGCCTACCTGGCCGAAGCGTCCGAACGGCTGTCCCAGCTCAGCGGCGCCGATGAACGTCTCGCCGAGCTGGCGGCCGAGGTGGAGCGCCGTCAGGACGAGGTGGAGCAGCGGGGCGCGGTGGTCACCACCGGCCGCTCCCGCGCCTCGGCCGACCTCGCCGATGCGGTCGGCGGGGAGCTGGAGGAACTCGGCATGCCCGGGGCCGTCGTCCAGGTGGCGCTCGAACCGCAGACGCCTCCGGGTGCGGCCGGGTTCGAACGCGTGGAGCTTCGATTCGCGGCCGGTCCCGGTCAGAGTCCGGCCCCGCTGGCCAAGACCGCGTCGGGCGGCGAGCTGTCGCGAACGATGCTGGCGTGCCGCAGCGTGTTGGCCGACCTCGATGCGATCCCCACGCTGGTGTTCGACGAGGTCGATGCCGGGATCGGTGGTCAGGCCGGACTGGCCGTGGGGCGGCGGCTGGCGCGGCTGGCGCAGGACCGGCAGGTGCTCGTCGTCACGCACCTGCCGCAGATCGCGTGCTTCGCCGACCGGCACCTCAGCGTGGCCAAGCACGAGGGCGTGGCCACCGTCGCCGTGCTGGACGACGCGGAGCGCATCGCCGAGCTCTCACGCATGCTCGCCGGAATGGCCGAAAGCGCGGGCGCGGTGTCTCACGCCCAGGAACTGCTCGACGAGGCGATGCGGGTCAAGGCCGCCGTCTGACACGGGACGCTGGTTGGTCCGACACGAAAAAGGTCGCGATCCGACGAGACTTCTGAGCGAACCCGCCCGACGTGTCCGAACCCTCTGATAGAGTCGCTTCCCGTGATGAGGGAGCGATCGAAGTTCATCTTCGTCACGGGGGGTGTCGCCTCCGGACTGGGGAAGGGCATCACCTCCGCCTCCCTCGGACGCCTCTTCAAATCCCGCGGTCTCAAGGTCGCCGTCCAGAAGCTGGACCCGTACATCAACGTCGATCCCGGGACGATGAACCCCTTCGAGCACGGCGAGGTCTTCGTGCTCGATGACGGCGCCGAAACCGACCTCGACCTCGGTCACTACGAGCGGTTCATCGACACCGACCTGCACCGTGGGTCCAACCACACCACCGGCGCCATCTACTCCGCGGTGATCGCGAAGGAGCGCCGGGGTGACTACCTCGGTAAGACCGTGCAGGTGATCCCGCACATCACCGACGAGATCAAGGAGCGCGTGCTCGCGCTCGCCGAGGCCGAAGCCGCCGACCTGGTGCTCGTCGAGATCGGCGGCACCGTCGGTGACATCGAATCGCTGCCCTTCCTCGAGGCGATCCGCCAGCTACGGAACGAGATCGGCCGCGACAACTGCGCGTTCGTGCATGTGTCCCTGATGCCCTTCATCGGACCCTCCGGCGAGCTGAAGACCAAACCCACGCAGCACTCGGTGAAGGAGCTGCGCGCGCTCGGTATCCAGCCCGACGCCATCGTGTGTCGTTCCGACCGCCCGATCGGCCGCAACCTCAAGGAGAAGATCTCCCTGCTGTGTGACGTGCCGATCAGCGGTGTGATCAGCGCGCCCGACGCGCCCTCGATCTACGAGGTGCCGCTGGTGCTGCATCACGAGGGACTCGACACCGAACTTGCCCGTCACCTCGCGATCGAGGGCGAACCCGACCTGTCCGAGTGGACGGGCCTGGTCGATCGCATCCACGAGGTGAGCGAACCGGTGTCGATCGCGGTGGTCGGCAAGTACGTCAACATGCGCGATGCCTACCTCAGCGTGGTGGAGGCGCTGTATCACGGCGGGTTCCATCACGGCGCCGACGTCCAGATCCGGTGGGTGGCCTCCGACGACCTCGGCGGCCAGGCCACCGACGAAGCGCTCGACGGGGTCGATGGCATCCTGATCCCGGGCGGCTTCGGGGTCCGTGGCGTCGAGGGCAAGGTGGCCGCCGTACGGTACGCGCGGGAACGTCACGTGCCCTTCCTGGGGATCTGCCTCGGTCTGCAATGCGCCGTGATCGAGTTCGCCCGCACCGTCGTGGGCCTTGAGGGCGCCAATTCCTCGGAATTCGATCCGGCCACCCCCCACGCCGTCATCGACCTGCTGCCCGAGCAGAAGGACATCACCGACCTGGGAGCCACGATGCGCCTCGGTGCGCAGCCCTGCTACATCGAGCCGGACACGCTCGCCGCCGCCGCCTACGGCCAGGAGGTCGTCGAGGAACGGCATCGCCACCGCTGGGAGGTCAACCCCGCCTACCACGAGGCCCTCACCTCGGCGGGCATGGTCATCTCGGGTTCGTCGCAGAAGGGGCGCCTGGCCGAGATCATCGAGCTGCGCGACCATCCGTTCTTCATCGCGGGGCAGTTCCATCCCGAGTTGCGATCGCGTCCCACCCGGCCGCATCCGCTGTTCCGCGATTTCGTGGGCGCCGCCCAGGTCTATCGCCGCCAGCAAGCGGAGCGCCAGCTGTCGACCACCGGCTGAGCCGTGCCGGAGCCCCGGTCGAGCCGCATCGACTACGAGGGTTCGTTCGTCCGGGTCGACGTCGAGGAATGGCCCGACCTCCAGCCGTGGGAGATCGTGCGGCTCCACGATGCCGCCGCGGTGCTCCCGCTGCTGCCCGACGATCGGGTGCTGTTGGTGAAGCAGTTCCGCCCGGCCGTGCGGCAGGTGCTCACGGAGATCCCCGCCGGGATCCTCGATGTCGACGGTGAGGATGCCCTCACGGCGGCAGCGCGCGAACTGGAGGAGGAGACGGGCTACCGGCACACGACGATCGAGTTCCTCGGGGGCTACTACTCGTCGGCCGGCTCGACCGATCAGTACGTGCACCTGTTCTGGGCCCGCGTCGAGCCCGAACCGATGGGTGCGGTCGAAGCCGGCATCGAGCTCACCACCGAGCCGTTCGCTCGCATGGTCGCCGCGGCTCGCAGCGGCAAGGTCCGTGACGCGATGACGGCGCTCGCCCTGCTGATGGCCGCCGGTCGCCCGCCACTTCCTTCACCCGCGGACGCACGCGGTTGACTACGCTTGCGCAGGCGTGACGCTCGAGAGAAGGGCAGGGCGTGAAGGTCGGGATCCCGAAGGAAGTCAAGGACAACGAGTACCGCGTCGCGGCGACGCCCGAGGGTGTGCGCGAATTGGTCGCCGGCGGGCACGATGTCGTGGTGGAGACCGCCGCAGGCGTCGGGTCCGCGATCGGTGACGAGGACTTCGTCGCCGCCGGCGCATCGATCGCCGCCGATGCCGATGAGGTCTTCGCGGCGGCCGACATGATCGTCAAGGTCAAGGAGCCACAGCCCCAGGAGTTCCCGCGGTTCCGGGAGGGCCAGGTGCTGTTCACCTACCTCCACCTCGCGGCCGACGAGGGACTCACGCGGTTCCTCGCCGAGCGCCGCGTGCAGAGTGTCGCCTACGAGACCGTGCAGACGCCCGACGGCCGGCTGCCATTGCTCGCCCCGATGTCGGAGATCGCCGGCAGGATGGCGCCGCAGGAGGGCGCCGCCGCGTTGGAGCGTCCGCACGGCGGCCGCGGTGTCCTGATGGGCGGTGCCTCCGGCGTGGCGCCGGCGCGCGTCGTGATCCTGGGAGCGGGGATGGCAGGAGCCAACGCAGCCCAGATCGCCGCGGGCATGGAGGCCGAAGTCACCGTGGTGGATCGCAACGTCGAACGCCTGCGCGACATCGATCGCGTGTGGCACGGGCGGATCCAGACGGTGATGAGCTCGAGCCTCGCGATCGAGCGACTGGTGCTGTCCGCCGATCTGGTGGTCGGCGCCGTGCTCATCCCCGGTGCGAAGGCCCCGCATCTGGTCGATGCCGCGTTGGTCTCGCGGATGCAGGCGGGCGCGGTCCTCGTCGACATCTCGATCGACCAGGGTGGGTGTTTCGAAACCTCGCACGTCACCACGCACTCAGACCCCACCTACATCGTCGACGGCGTCGTGCACTACTGCGTCGGCAACATGCCCGGGGCCGTGCCGCGCACCTCGACCTACGCGCTGACGAACGTCACGCTTCCGTACGTGTCGTCGATCGCCGACCTCGGCCTGGATGCGGCGATCACCCACGACCCTGCGCTCGCGCTCGGCGTGAACGTGTACGGCGGGGCCATCACGAACGAACCGGTCGCCCAGGCGCACGGTCTGGCCTTCGCCCCGTTGCCCGACGTGGCGGGCGGAACGGCCTGAGTTGGGGAGCATCGCGGTGGGGGAGCCGATCACGGTCGAGGCCGAGCGGTACCTGGATCACCTCACCGTGGAGCGGGGTCTGTCCGAGCACACCCTGATGGCGTATCGGCGGGATCTTCGCCGGTACCTCGAGTTCCTGGCCAAGCGCGACATCACGGAGCCCGGACAGGTCGAGGAGGCGACGATCCGCTCGTTCGTCGCCTCCCTCAGCGCGGCGACGTACGGCGAGGGCGAGGACGAGCGGCCATATCGGGCGTCGTCGGTGGCCCGTACGCTGTCGTCGGTGCGCTCGTTCCATCGGTTCATGGTGCGCGACGGGGTCGCCGACCGTGACCCGGCGGGCGGTGTGTCGCAGCCGAAGTTGCCACGCTCGCTGCCGCGACCGCTCACCGTCGAGGAAGTCACTCGGCTCCTCGAGGCCCCCGATCCGGCGACCCCGGTGGGGATCCGTGATCGCGCGATCCTCGAGTTGTTGTACGGCGCCGGATTGCGGATCAGCGAACTCGTGGGGCTGGACGTCGACGATGTCGATCTGGACCCCGGATCCGTCCGGGTCCTGGGCAAGGGAGGCAAGGAACGCGAGGTCCCGCTCGGCCGATACGGCCGGGAGGCGGTCGAGGCGTACGTGACGCGCACGCGCCCGGAGTTCGCGTCGGCCAAGAGCCGGGGAGCCCTCTTCCTCAACCAGCGAGGGGGACGCCTCACCCGTCAGAGTTGCGCCCGGCTGTTGGCGGCGCACGTAGCCACCGCCGACATCGATCGCCGCGTGAGCCTGCACACCCTGCGGCATTCGTTCGCCACCCATCTGCTGGAAGGCGGCGCCGATGTGCGCGTGGTCCAGGAACTCCTGGGGCACGCGAGCGTCGCCACCACCCAGATCTACACCCTGGTCACCCGCGAACATCTGCGGGAGGTCTACTACGCTTCGCATCCACGCGCTCGCCGGAACGCCCGGGCGCGTTGAGCCGATCGTGGAGGACGACCGCCGTGGCCGAACCGCTCGTACCGAAGGTGCTGGTCGTCGTCTGCGACTCCTGGGGTGTCGGTGAGGCGCCCGACGCTCGCGCCTACGGGGACGACGACTCGAACACGCTGGCCCACACCGCGGCGGCGGTGGGCGGATTGCGGGTTCCGGCGCTCGAGGAGCTCGGCATCGGCCTGCTGACGCCGATCGACGGCGTGGCGCCCCGGGCGGCCGCCGGCACCGCACACGGGCGAGCCACGGAGGTCTCGGCCGGTAAGGACACCACCACCGGGCACTGGGAGATGATGGGGATCGAGCTCGGCGAACCGTTCCCGCTGTATCCCCACGGGTTCCCTCCCGAGATTATCGGTCCCTTCGAGCGAGCGATCGGCCGCCACGTCCTGGGCAACATCCCCGCCTCGGGCACCGAGATCATCGCCGAGCTCGGCGCCGAACACCTGCGCACGGGCGAGCCGATCGTCTACACGAGCGGGGACTCGGTGTTCCAGATCGCGTGCCACAAGGACGTCGTGCCCTTGGAGCAGCTGTACGAGTGGTGCGCGATCGCACGGTCGTTGCTGACCGGCCCGCATCAGGTCGGCCGGGTGATCGCGCGGCCGTTCGAAGGTCCCGAGGGCGCATTCGTCCGCAGTCCCGAACGCCGGGACCTCGCGGTGCCGCCGCCGGGCCCCACGGTGCTCGATGCGATCACCCGGGCAGGCCTCCCGGTGTTCGGCGTCGGCAAGATCCAGGACATCTTCAGCGGCCAGGGCATCCGTGAGGGCCGCTACTCCGACTCCAATGACGACGGGGTGGACATCACGCTGGACTACCTGTCCCGGCCGGATCCGGCCTTCGTGTTCACGAACCTCGTCGACTTCGATTCCAAGTACGGGCACCGCAACGATCCGCGCGGGTACGCGGCGGCGATCGAGGCCTTCGATGTGCGGTTGCCCCAGCTGATCGAAGCGCTTCGGGGCGGGGTCATGCTGATCACCGGAGACCATGGATGCGACCCCACCACGCCCCCGACCGACCACTCCCGGGAGCGAACCCCACTGCTGGCTGCCGGCCTCGGGGGTGGACCGTACGAGATCGGGACCCGGGAGACGTTCGCCGACCTCGGCGCCACCGTGGCGACGCTCCTTGGAGTAGAGGTTGAGGGTCTTCCCGGCACGAGCTTCAGCGATCGATTGGGCTACGTGTGAGCACGGACCGCAGGGTCTGCTCGAGGGTTGGACGACCCTCGTGGTTGCGACGCGGGTTCGGCAGGACCGGCACCCTCAACGACCCTCGACCTCGAGGGCAGCGAGGGGAGAACCCGCAGGTCACGAAGGTGAGAACGCCAGCATGACGCCCAGGGACCACCGGCCCACGGTCGCGGCCAAGCGCGATGGTCACACGTTGGCTGCCGGTGAGATCGAGACCTTCATCGAGGGTTACCTCGAGGGCGAAGTGGGCGACCCGTTGGCGGCGGCGTTCCTGATGGCGTGCCTGATTCGAGGTCTGGATGCGGACGAAACGCTGGCCATGACCCGGGCGATGATCGCCTCGGGCGAAACGGTCATGTTCCCCGGACTGACGTTGCCCACCGTGGACAAGCACTCCACCGGCGGGGTCGCGGACGGCGTCACCTTGGTGTTCGCGCCGATCGCGGCGTCGCTGGGCCTGGCGGTCGCCAAGCTCTCGGGCAGAGGGCTCGGTCACACCGGGGGAACCCTCGACAAGCTCGAGTCGATCCCTGGGTTGCGAACCGACCTGTCGCCCGCCGAGATGGAGGAACAGGTGGCGCGGGTGGGCTGCGCGGTGGCGGCACAGTCGCCCTCGCTCGTCCCGGCCGACGGCGCGCTCTACGCGCTCCGGGATGCGACCGCCACCGTGCCGTCCATCCCGCTGATCGCGGCGAGCGTCATGTCCAAGAAGCTCGCCGTCGCCACCGACCTGATCCTGCTCGACGTGAAGACCGGTTCGGGGGCGTTCATGAAGACGCCCGAACACGCCGTCGATCTGGCGAACGCGTGTCTAGGCTTGGCGCGCGGCGCGGGACGCCCGGCGCGTGTTGCGGTCACCGACATGTCCCAACCGCTCGGCGATGCGATCGGCAACGCGCTGGACGTGGTCGAGGCGGTGGCGCTCCTTCGGGGAGAGCACCACGGTCGCCTGCGCCAACTCGCCGTCGCCTTCGTCGCCACGGCCCTCGAGGTGGAATTGGGGGTCGGGCTCGGCGACGCCACGGCCCGCGCCGAGCGGGCGATCGATTCAGGCGAGGCCCTCGAACGGTTCGGCCAGATGGTGGAGGCGCAGGGCGGCGATCCGCGCGTCGCGGACGACCCGTGGTCGGTGCTGCCTCGCGCCGCCGTGGTGCAGCCCGTGCTCAGCGATCGGGCGGGCACGTTGGCCACGGTCGACGCCGAAGCCCTGGGGCAGGCCAGCGTGGCGCTGGGGGCGGGGCGGATGCGCAAGGGCGACCCGATCGACCCCTCCGTGGGTATCGTGATGCGGGCGAAGCTGGGTCAGCATGTCGAACACGGTTCGTCGATCGGCGAGGTCCACGCCGCGGACCCGGCCGCGGCCGACCATGCCACCGCCGCGATCTTGGCGGCGCTGACCTTCGCCGAAGGACCGGTGGACGTGCCACCGTTGGTGCACGGATGGTTCGAGTGAACGGACAGGGGAAGCGCACATGAGGGCAGGGCTCCTGGCGGTGGGGAACTTCACCGCGATCGGCGTGCGGCAGGCCCTCTACATGCTGATCTCTCTCACGATCGGCATGTCCATCCGCGAGTTCGCTCGCGCCTGGACCGCCACGCGCCTGCACGACCCCACCCCGCGCCTCTGGGGCCGCCTCACCCTCAACCCGAAGGCGTGGTTCGAGCCGTTCGGTTCCGGCCTGGTGCCGGGGTTGCTGGCGATCTTGTGGGCGGTGGGGGTGTACGTGATCCCGGCGGCGTACGCGAAGCCCGCGCCGGTCGATCCCAGCTACTTCCGCAAGACCACCCGTGACACGGTACTGGTGTCCCTGGCGGGACCGATCGCCACCCTGGTGCTGGGGATCCTCGCGGGCCTCGTGGTGCGCGGCGGCGGGTCGCTGCCGGCCGAGGTGTTCCGGTTCGCGTTGGTGCTGACGTACACGAGCATGGCCCTGGTGGTCTTCCACCTGCTGCCGATCCCGGGGCTGGACGGGGCCCGGATCGTCGCCCTGCTGTTGCCTCCGGCGGCCCGCGAGGTCTACCGCAACGCCGACAAGTACCTGCCGCTGTTCGTCCTGGTGGTGCTCTTCGTGTTCAGCACGCTGGTCCTGGGCTTCCTGACGGCGCTCACCGGGGCCTTGTGCAACGCGGCCGCGAGCGGGGACTGCCAGCGGGCGCTCCTGTTCTGACGGCGCGAGGTCGCTAGGGGAGCGCACGGGCTCGCGCTATCATCCCGGCCATCGACGCCGCGACCGCTCCCGACCAGACCGCCACCACCTCCACCGCCGAACGGGGGCGCGTCCTGACGGGCTTTCGCCCCACCGGTCCGCTGCACATCGGCCACTGGGCGGGCAACGTCGGCAACGCCGTCCGCCTCCAGGACGAAGGCTACGAGTGCTTCTACTTCGTGGCGGACTGGCACATGCTCACCACCGACTACGACCGGACCGAGCTGCTGCCCGATCGTGTCCGCGGGCTCGCCGCCGATCTGATCGCCGCGGGCATCGATCCGGAACGCTCGGTGATCTACCGGCAGTCCGACCTGCCCGAGGTGGCCGAGATGGCGTTGCTGCTCGGGATGCTCACGCCCTTGGGGTGGCTCGAGCGCGTGCCCACCTACAAGGAGCGCCTGCGCGACCTCGCCGAGCGCGACATCTCGAACCTGGGATTGCTGGCCTACCCGGTGCTCCAGACGGTCGACATCACGATCGTCGAAGGACGCTACGTGCCGGTGGGCGAGGACCAGGTCTCCCACCTCGAGATCAGCCGCGAGATCGTGCGCCGGTTCAACCGGCTCTACGGCGACGTGCTCCTCGAGCCCCAGGCCCTGCTCTCCTCGACCCCGCTGATCCCGGGCTCGGACGGCCGGAAGATGTCGAAGTCGCTCGACAACGCCGTCGGTCTCAGCGATGAACCCGACGCGATCCGGGCGAAGGTGCGCTCGTTCATCACCGATCCGCAGAAGGTGCGCCGCGGCGACCCCGGCCGTCCGGAGATCTGCCCGATCTTCGCCCTGCAGCGCCGGTTCTCACCCGAGGAGGCCGATCGCATCGAGGTCGACTGCCGCAGCGGCGCCCTCGGCTGCGTGGACTGCAAGACGATCCTGGCCGACCACCTCATCGAGGAGCTCGGCCCGTTCCGGGAACGGCGCGCCGAGCTCGCCGCCGATCCCGGCTACCTCGACCAGGTGCTCGCCGCGGGCGCTGAGCGTGTCCGGCCCGTCGCACGCCGGACCCTCGACGCGGTGCGCACCGCGATGCACTTCGCATGAGGGGGCCGTCGTGAGCGAGGGTCCCCAGGCCGCGGCGCAGGCCGGCAGCTTCGCCGTGACGCTCCCGGTCTTCACGGGACCGTTCCGTTTGCTGGCCGAGCTGATCTTGGAGCAGAAGGTCGACGTGTGTGACGTCCGCGTCGCCGACGTCACCGACCACTATCTGGAACACACCAAACAGGCGGAAGGGTGGAACCTCGAGGAAGCCACCTGGTTCCTGGCGATCTGCGCGGTGCTGCTCGAGCTGAAGGTGGGGCGGCTGATGCCCACCCACACCGAGCTCGACGAGGACGACCTCCTCGGTGGATCGCCCGACCTTGCCTACGCGCGGTCGCTGGAGCTCGCGGCCTTCCGCAAGGTGGCGGTGGAGATCGCGCGTCGTCTCGAGGACGAGGCGGGCTACTTCGCGCGAGACGTCGGTCCCGGCCCCGAATACTCGCACCTGTACCCGGACCCGATGACGCATCTCAAGCCCGAGATGCTCGCCACGCTCGCGGCCCAGCTCCTGCGACCGCCCCCGATGCTCGACCTCTCCCACGTGACGCCGGTCCGCTACACCGTGGCCGAGGCGATGACGACACTGGAGGACCGGATCACCTCGATCGGCCAGGGAGCCACCTTCCGGGAGCTGGTCGCCGACTGCGAGGAACGGATCCACGTGGTAGTGCGGTTCCTCGCGATCCTGGAGCTGTACCGTGAAGGCAAGGTCGAGCTCGCGCAGGCGCAGACCTTCGGGGACATCGAAGTGGCATGGACGGGGTGAGCAAGAAGATGGCCGACGACGCGCAGGTGCATGACACGCGAGCCCTCGAGGCCTTGTTCTTCGTCTCGGACGAACCGCTGACGGCCTCGGTGCTGGCGCAGGCCCTGGACCTCGACCGCCGAGCGGCGGAATCGCTGTGCGATCGCCTCCAGCGCGAGCTCGAGGACCGCGGCTCCGGACTGGTCCTGCGCAGCATCGCCGGTGGATGGCGGCTCTACACCCACCCGGACACCGCGCCCGTGGTCGAACAGTTCGTCCTGTCGTCCCGCCAGGCCCGGCTCACGAAGGCCGCCCTCGAGACCCTCGCGATCGTGGCCTACAAGCAGCCGGTCACCCGCCACCAGGTGAGCGGCATCCGGGGGGTCAACTCTGACGGCGTGCTTCGTGCCCTTGTCGACCGCGGCCTGATCGAGGAGGCGGGCCGAGACGAGGCACCCGGTCGTCCGGTGCTCTACGCCACCACGCCGGGTTTCCTCGAGCGTCTCGGTCTTCCGTCGCTCGCCGCACTGCCCTCGCTGGCCCCCCTGTTGGATCCCGATGCCGTGGAGGGCGAGGAGGCGGCGCTGGCCGAAGCGGTCGGCGACGACGCCGACGAACAGCCCCCGGCCCCGGCCGAGCAGGACGTGACCGACGCCGAGGAGCTGGATCTCACCGACGACGAGGCCTCGGCGCCCGCCGTCGACGATCCGGCCTGAGCGCGATGCCCCTCGAACGGGTCCAGCGATCCTTGGCCCGCGCGGGGTTCGGCTCCCGGCGAGCCTGCGAGGAGTTGATCGTCCAGGGTCGGGTCACCATCGACGGAACGGTGGCCACGCTCGGTGACAAGGTCGACCCTGAGACCGCGGTGGTGGCCGTCGATCGCCTCACGGTGAACCTCGACCCCAACGTCAGGTACTACGCGTTGCACAAGCCGGTCGGCGTCGTCACCACGATGCACGACCCTCAAGGTCGTCCCGACATGCGCACGTTGATGCCTCCCGACGGCCCACGGGTGTTCCCGGTCGGGCGTCTCGATCGAGACAGCGAAGGACTGCTCCTGCTCACGAACGACGGTGACCTCGCGAACCGGCTGATGCATCCGCGCCATGGGGTGGAGAAGGAGTACCTCGCGGAGGTGGGTGCCGCGCCGACGGCCAAGCATATGGCGAAGGTCCGTGCGGGCGTGCCGCTTGACGACGGTCTCGCGAAAGCCGAGCGGGCCCGCGTGGTGGCGGCCTCCGGCGACCGCGGGGCCGTCCGCGTGGTGATGACCGAAGGGCGCAAGCGCGAGGTTCGACGCATGCTCGCCGAGGTCGGGCTCCCGGTCACCCGGTTGATCCGGATGCGTGTGGGGTCGGTCCGGCTCGGTCAGCTGGCGCCCGGGCAGTGGCGAGAACTCACGCGCGAGGAGGTCCAGGCCCTCGCTCAGGACGCCGACGGTCCGCCGCCCCGCAAGGCTTCGCGGCCCCCGTCCAGGTAGCCTGAAGCCGCCGGGGCGTCCCGCTCCGGCGACCTCGAGGAGGACCGGATGAGGGTTCGTGCGGCCCGTGGGGCCATCGTGGTGGGCGCCGACACGTCCGAGCAGATGTTGGATGCCACGCAGCGGTTGCTCTCCGCGATGCTGGACCGCAACGCCGTCGAGACCGGCGACCTGATCAGCATCCTGTTCACCGCCACCGACGACCTCACCTCCGTGTTCCCGGCCGAGGCCGCGCGCCGGATGGGCATGGGCGCGGTGCCGCTGATGTGCGCCAGGGAGATCCACGTCGAGGGGGCCATGGGTTCGGTGGTCCGCGTCCTGATGCACTTCCACTCCGAACGAACCCTCGACGAGGTGCTGCACGTGTACCTGGACGGTGCGGAGGTCCTTCGCGATGACCTCGACCACTGACCTCGGGGGAGCGGTCCAGCCGATGAGGGTCGGGGTGATCGGTTCCGGCCTGATGGGGACCTCGATCGCACTGGCCGCGGCGCGGGTGGGGTGCCACGTCACCACCTGGGATCTGGACACCGACCGGGCCGCCCTCGCGGCCGGCCGTGGGGGGTTCGCGTCGGCACCGACGATGGGGGAGGCGGTAGACGATGCCGACATCGTGGTGGTCGCGACGCCGATCCCGGCGATCGCCGCCACCGTCGCGCAGGTGCTCGCAGCCGCGCCCCGCGCCATCGTCACCGACGTCGGCAGCGTGAAGATGCCGTTGGTGGCCGCCGTGGGTGCCTTGGCGGCGTCGGCCGACCGGCCGCGCTACGTCCCCGGCCATCCGATGGGTGGCAGCGAGCGATCAGGTCCCGACCATGCGTCGGCCTCGGTGGTCGACGGCATCGTCTGGGTGGTGACGCCGACCACGGTGTCCGACCCCGGGGCGGTCGACAGGCTCGAAGGCTGGGTCGCACGGATCGGCGCCAGGCCCGTACGGATGGATCCCGTGCGACACGACCGTCTCGTCGCCTTCGTCAGCCACCTTCCGCAGGTGGCCTCGACGGCACTGATGAGCCTCGCGGCCACCGAGGAGGCCGACGAACCCGAGATCCTGCTCCTGGCCGCGGGGGGGTTCCGCGACCTCACGCGGCTCGCCGCCTCCAACCCTGCCCTGTGGAGCGACATCCTCCTGTCCAACCGTGCGGCGATCGGGGCGGCGCTCGACCTCTACGTCGCTCGGCTGTTGGCGCTGCGGGAAGCCATCGTGGGGGAGCGAGGCGACGACGTCGAGGCCACCTTCGACCAGGCGAAGGCCGCGCGGCTCCGGCTCGCCACCAAGCCACAGGTGCGTGCCGGTGTGGCCGTGCTGCAAGTCGAACTCCCCGACCGCCCGGGAGCGCTGGCCGAACTCACCGCGACGCTCGGCGAAGGCGAGGTCAACATCGAGGACCTGCAGATCGTGCACTCCCCGGAAGGTGGTCGAGGCACGGTGCACCTCACCGTGGCGGCGGCGTCAGCGGCGTCGGCCGGCCAGGTGCTGACCGGTGCCGGATTCGACCCGCTCAGGCTGGCCTGAGGACGATCATGCGCGTGCGGATCACTCCTGGCAGCCACCTCGAAGGACGGGTTCGCGTTCCCGGGGACAAATCCATCGCGCATCGATGGTTGATCCTCGCCGCCACCGCTCGAGGGCCCAGCGCTCTGGTCGAGGTTCCGCCTTCTCTCGACGTCCGCTCGACCGCTGCGGCCCTGGCGGTGGTCAGTCCCAAGGCTCGACCTGCACTCCAAGCGTGGGCTTCGAACGATGCCGACGACGCAAAGGGTCACGGTTCCACGTGGAACGTCAGGGTTGGAGAAGCGGTCGCAACGCCACTTGAGGTCGAGGGTGAGGGGCGCTCGGGACTCGTCGAGCCTTCGCACGACCTCGACTGCGGGAACTCCGGGACCTCGACCCGACTGCTCGCCGGACTCTTGGCGGCATCACCCTTCCGCACCGTGCTGACCGGCGATAACAGCCTTCGATCGCGCCCCATGGAACGCGTCGCCGCGCCCTTGCGAGCGATGGGCGCTGCCGTCGAGACCACGGACGGCCATGCACCGGTCGCCATCGTGGGGGGAGGCCTGCAGGGCATCGACCATCACACGCCCGTGCCCACGGCCCAGGTGAAGAGCGCGGTGCTGCTGGCCGGACTCGATGCCGACGGCGTCACCTCGGTCACCGAACCCGCCGCCACCCGCGACCACACCGAGCGGGCGATCCGCGCGCTCGGTGGCCCGGTCCGGGTCGAGGGTTCGACCGTGCGCGTGGAGCGCTTCCAGCAGGAGGGCTTCGCGGGGACCGTGCCGGGCGATCCCTCATCGGCCGCCTTCCTGGTGGCCGCCGCCGCGCTCACGGGCAGCGAACTCACGATCGACGGGGTCGGCCTCAACCCGAGCCGCATCCACTACCTCGAGGTGATGGAGCGGTTCGGCATCCACACGGAGGTGCGCGTCGACCACCACGAGGTCGGCGAACCTGTCGGCGAGCTGTGGGTGGCCCCGTGCGACGGGATCCGCTCGACTCGGATCGAGGCGTTGGAGCTCCCGCTGGTGATCGACGAAGTGCCGGTCCTCGCCCTCGTTGCCTCGCACGCGCGCGGCGACACCTGGTTCCTGGGCGCGAGCGAGCTGCGGGTGAAGGAGTCCGATCGCCTGGCGGGTGTCGCCGACGGCATCCTCGCCCTAGGTGGACACGCGGCGACCGAGGGTGACGACCTGGTGGTGGCGGGCGGAGGGCTCGAGGGCGGGCGCGGGGATGCGCAGGGCGATCATCGGATGGCGATGGCCTTCGCGGTCTCGGCCCTGGCGGCCCGGCGTCCGGTCGAGGTCGACGGCATGGAAGCGGCCGACGTGTCGTTCCCGGGCTTCGTGCCGACGTTGATCGGGCTCGGCGCATCGATCGAGGTCGTGAGCGCGTGAACGCGACCCGTCCGCGCGTCGTGGCGATCGACGGTGTCGCCGGCAGTGGCAAGAGCACGCTCGCCCGTGGCTTGGCTCGAGGCCTGGGGCTGCCATACGTCAACACGGGTTTGATGTACCGGGCGCTCGCGGCCTCTGCCCTCGACCACGAGGTCGCCACCGATGACGAGGCAGCCCTGGTCGAGCTGACGCGCCGCTTGACGTTCACGGTCGTCGAGGGTGACCCGTCCGAACTGGAGGTCGAGGGCTTCCCTGCGAACCGTCTGATGACCCTCGAGGTCGAGGCCGTCGTCTCGTCCGTCGCGCGGCATCCCGGGGTGCGGACCTTGATGCGGGCGACCCAACGCGCGATCGGTGAACGAGACGGCGCGGTGATGGAGGGTCGAGACATCGGCTCGGTGGTGTTCGCCGACGCACCCATCAAGCTGTACCTGTCCGCCGACGTCGATCAACGTGCCGTGCGACGCGCCGACCAGCGCCGGGCGGGCAGGGCCCAGGTCGAACGCTCGCTCACGGATCGCGATGCCCTGGATGCGCGCACCACGCCGCACGTCCCCGCCGATGACGCCGTCATCATCGATACCACCGACCTCACGATCGACCGGACGCTCCTGGCCGCCCTCGATGTCGTCGCGCGCCTGGCGCCGGAGCTGCTCTCGTGAGCGCGCGGGCCCCATCCCCACGCATCGCGGTGGTCGGCCGTCAGAACGTGGGGAAGTCGACGCTCGCCAACCGCCTGTTCGGGCGGCGAGAGGCGATCGCCCACGACATGCCCGGCGTCACGCGCGACCGGGTGGAACTCGAAGCGGTCTGGCGCGGCAAACGGTTCGGTCTGGTCGACACCGCCGGCTACGTGCAGGACGCCACCGGCGTCGAGGAGCTCGCGCGGGTTCAAGCCGACACCGCGATGCGGGACGCCGACCTCATCCTGCTCATCGTCGACGCGCAGGCGGGGATCACGGAGGCCGATGCCGCGCTCGCCCGTCGGCTCCGCCGCGCGAGCGTTCCCGTGCTGGTCGTGGCGAACAAGGTGGACGGTGCCGCGGAGGAATCCGACGCCGCGGCGTTCCATGCCCTGGGGCTGGGGGAACCGGTCGCGGTGTCCGGCATGCACGGGCGCGCCACCGGCGATCTCCTCGACCGTATCGTCGCACTGCTCCCGGACGCCCCGGAGGTACACGAGGACGACGACCTGGAGCCGAGGTTCGCGTTGGTCGGCCGACCGAACGTGGGGAAGTCGAGCTTGTTCAACCGGCTCCTCGGCCGGGAGCGCTCCGTCGTGTTCGAAGAGGCCGGCACGACGCGCGACTCGGTCGACGACGTGATCGAGTGGCCGACCGGGAGCGTGCGGTTCGTGGACACCGCGGGGATGCGGCGTCAGGTCAAGGTCAAGGGTGTCGAGTACTTCAGCTTCGTGCGCGCGACCGAGGCGATCGATCGCGCGAACGTCGTCATCCTGGTGATCGATGCCGTCGAAGGCTTCACGGTCGAAGACAAGAAGATCGCGAACCGGGTGATGGACGCGGGTCGAGCCTTCGTGCTCGTCGCCAACAAGTGGGACCTCGTCGAAGAGAAGGATGCTCGTTACCAAGAGCTCGCCGAGACGGTGAGGCCGTTCGCGAACGCGACGGTGATGCGAGCATCAGCCAAGACCGGACGTGGCGTGCACCGTCTGCCACCGGTCCTGCTCGACCTCCACGAGCGGTGGACGTCCAGGATCTCAACCTCGAAGATCAACGAGGTGATCCAGCAGGCGCAACGCGAGCGACCCACCCCGCGCGTCGCCGGGACGCTCCACTACGCGACGCAGGTTGCCACCGGACCGCCGTCGTTCGTGATCTTCGGTGGCGCCAACGAACCGGACGGCACCTATCAGCGCTACCTCGAGAACCGCCTGCGCCGAACCTTCGATCTCGATGGGGTTCCGATCCGCCTGAAGTTCCGGCCCCGCACGCGACACAGCAAGCAGCGCTGAGGCGGCCGTCCGTGCGACCGGTACAATCACCTCTTCGGGCCGTGGCGCAGCTTGGTTAGCGCGTCTGTCTGGGGGACAGAAGGTCGCCGGTTCAAATCCGGCCGGCCCGACGCATGAGAGGGACGGCGGAGCCCACCGGTGGATCCAGCGCGGTCCTCACCGTTCCGAACCTGATCTCCGCAGCACGGATCGCGCTCATCCCCGTGTTCGTGGCCTTGATCGTCGACCCCGACACCACGCTCGCCGGGGTCCTGCTGTTCGGGCTGGTGGTGGCCACCGACTGGGTCGACGGCACGATCGCTCGCAGGACCGGACAGGTGTCGGAACTGGGGAAGATCCTGGACCCGGTGGCCGACCGGCTCGCGATCGCCGCCGGATTGATCGCGCTCATGGTCCGGGACGTGTTCCCGATCTGGGCGGGCCTGCTGATCCTCGTCCGCGACGCCGCGGTCCTGGTGGTGGGGCTCGTCGCGCTCCGGCGGTTCCACACGCGTCTGGACGTTCGCTTCATCGGTAAGGTCGCCACCTTCTGCTTGATGGTGTCGATCCCCGCGATCGCGTGGGGGAACCTGGGCACCTGGCCGGCCGCCGCCGCGCTCGCCGTCGGATGGATCTGCTACACGGCCGGCATCGTCGAGTACTACCTGGCCGCGGGCATCTACGCTGCCGACCTGCGACGGGCGATGCGAACGCACGGGTGAAAGGCAGTATCGTTCCGCCGACGGCGCCGCACCGGACCGCCGGCATGAAAGGGAGGATGACGTGGAGTTCCCCGAGGACCTTCGGTACACGAAGGAGCACGAGTGGGCGCGCGCCGATGGCACGAGGGTCCGTATCGGCATCACCGACTTCGCCCAGGATGCCCTCGGGGACGTGGTCTACGTCGACCTGCCGGAGGTGGGCGCCGAGGTGACGGCGAGCCAAGCCTTCGGTGAGGTGGAATCCACCAAGTCGGTGTCCGACGTCTTCAGCCCGCTCACGGGCACGATCGTCGAGCGCAACCCGCTACTGGACGAGCGTCCGGAGTTGGTCAACGAGCAGCCGTACGGCGACGGTTGGCTGATCGTGATCGAGGTCGGCGACCCGGCGCTGGTCGAACGGCTCCTAGATGCCGCCGCCTACCAGGCGTTCATCCAGCAGGGCTCGTAGCGCTCCATCGAGACTTCACCCCGTCCAGCGAGGGTCGAGCCTGACCCTGGTGGCCGGTCGAGGGTTGAGCCCCCGTACGGT
>Ga0190274_10000576_pt1 | contig 21579 bp, 23 predicted proteins | sample Popmic531T_FD_133002 | JGI IMG/M metagenome (GOLD analysis project Ga0190274, IMG submission 133002) | Populus adjacent soil microbial communities from riparian zone of Yellowstone River, Montana, USA - 531 T | ecosystem: Environmental > Terrestrial > Soil > Riparian zone | place: USA: Montana... | reverse complement strand
CTAGGATCCGGGTACCAAACGCAAGGGGAAGCGTGGCTTGCGCGATCGGCTGCCGCTGATGCCCGCGAGCAACGTCGGATCGCCCGCCTAGAGCTGGCGATGGCATGACGGCGGAGGAACGAACGCGGATTCAGGAGGCGGCTCGACGCTATGTACGTGAGCAAGCACCGACTCCGCCACTAGCGATTCTGGAACAAGTTGCGCGGATCGTACTTAACGGGCGACGGCCGGCCGAGTCCACTGAAGGTCCGGCGCGTAGTGTCGAGGGGTGCGGTCAATGGGAAGCCGGCGTGACAGGGTGATGGGGCCTGAGCGCTGACGTAGCCATTAATGCGCCATGCAGTTCGGGCTCTTGCCCCTTCGCGATGAGCAGTCAACTCGACTGGTTTGGGGTTCAAGGTCGTCATCTCCCTGTAGGGAGAGTCGGGCCTCTTCCGGTTTGAGTCGGGATATCTCCTTGTGTTACGTGTGTGGTTGGCTGACTCTACTCTTGGACGCCATCGAGGGGGGACCATGATGAGCACCACCACTCCGTCACCCGACAAGCCTGACAGCACTCCATCATCTGACAAGCCTGACGATACTCCGTCAGCCGACACTGCAATCGCGGGGATTGAAGCTGTCGGAGGGCCCGTCTGGGTAGCGTGGCGCGAAGGCACCCTGACACGGGCCGAGGAACTTGAAGCATTGTGCGCCTGGGTGAGGCCGAAGGGCGAAGCAAAGAACGATAAGGACCAAGGAAAGAACCATGAGCCTCTGGTTGAGGCGATTCAGCATCACCTTGCAGCAGCCAGGCAGGCGGCTCGGGCGGAGAAGCTAGGCGCACAGAAGTGGTACCGCATTTTTCGCAACGGGCCGCTGATCGAGCGGGCGATGAGCAACATCGACGCTGCAGAGGCTCATCTCCTCAACCTCGCGCCGGACGATTATATCCTAGGTCAAATGCCTTGCCTGCTCAGACACGTGCAGTGTCATCTTCTTCCGACTGACCCGCGAAGGCAAGAGTTCGAACGGATCGCTCGGAAGCTTGGTATCAAGGATCCGGATCATCCGTTGGTCCAGAACCCCAACACCCAAAGTCTGGACGACAAGAAGACCACGGTTTTCGAGCGGATCGCTCGGAAGTTTGGTATCAAGGATCCGGATCGTCCGATCGTGCAGAACCCCAACAACCAAAGTCTGGACGACAAGAAAAGCACGGTGAAGGAGGAGCGTCGCAAAATTGTAACCATCACGCGAGCGGCAAGTTCGGCGGCGCTTCGCGAAAATGTACGTCTGCGCAGCTTCCGCAACGTCGTGGTTGTGACGGGCATACTCATGGCATTGCTGGCAATTGGAGTGGCGGCCACGGGTTATCTCCGTCCGACTCTGATCCCACTCTGCTTTGCTCCTGAGGATGCTGGCGTAGCGACAGTCGTGTGCCCAACCGGCCAGTCCGAACCATTCATTCCCTTGCAGTCGGGCACGACATTACCGCCCGGCGTTCCAATACGAGATATCGACAAGGTGGTCGAGGATACCGCTGAGCCACAGGACCTGATCGTTGTCGAACTCGTCGGGCTTACCGCCGCTGCTGTGGCAACCGCCACAGCGGTTCGCAGCCTCAAGGGCTCATCAGAGCGATATGGCCTGCCGGTTGCGCTCGCCGCGCTCAAGCTCCCAACTGGCGCCATCACCGCCTTCCTCGGCTTGCTGCTCATGCGCGGTCAATTCGTCCCTGGCCTCACCGCACTGGACACCTCCGCGCAAATCCTGGCCTGGGCGCTGGTGTTCGGGTACGCGCAACAGCTGTTCACACGGTTTGTGGACCAGCAGGGTCAGACCGTGCTCGAAAACGTGCGCGGGGCCGACAGGCCGCAACCCAGTCCAAGTCCCCCGTAAGACCATAGCCAGACTCCAGCATAACAAGACTACAGCGTGAACAATGATCGCACTATTTGGCACTGACTCGGATGCGCTTGTCTCGGCGATAGATCATCAAGGCATACGCCGCTCAGGCATGCACACTTCCTATGTGGCTCCATTTCGTTCCGAAATCCGTGCTTCTAACTAGAATGTCCATTCGACGTTCAGTGATGCTGGATCAAACTGTCGACAGCCTCGGCCAACCGGCAGCAGCGTGACGCGAGCGATCAGCGTCTCCACGATCCGCCGTCGCGCATAGAACGGCAGCGTTGGCCACTCTGCTTCTAGGTCCCCATGGGTGATTGCCTCAGGAAGCTCCGGCGCACTCAAGGCACGCACCTTCTTGTTCAGTAAGTCAAGCTGGCTGTCCAAGCGTGCGGCGATCAACTCATATTCAGCTTTGGTGCGCCGCCGGGCGCCCGGCTCGGGCGCGGCATAGGCCACAAGGTTCTCCCGCTGCAGGGCTTCAACGGCCCGGATCTGGTCGAGGAGGTCTCCGCGTTCGTCGGGAACGGCGCTGCGGCGGTTCAGGAACTGTGTGAACGCTGGGCGCCGGACCATCTCGAAGACGGCCGCTTCCAGGAAGGTCTCGATGGGTTCGGCGCCCCGGGCGAGTCGTCCGCAGCCGCCGAGCTTGCGATGGCAGCGCAGCGTCTTGACCGGCCCGGACTTGGCCTGCCGGTAGTAGGCGTACATCCGCATGCCGCAGTGCCCGCAGACCAAGAACCCGCTCCACAGGTGCCGGGTGGGGCGCATCGGGTTGGTCTTGCGTTGGGGGTCCGTTAGCAGCGCCCGCAGAGCATGGTGGGTGTCCTCGGAGAGGATGGCCGGCCATGCCGCCGGATACAACTGTTCCCCGTAGACGCGGAGGCCAGCCAGGTGGGGCCCGATCAGGATGCGCCGCAAGGTCGCGGGACTCCAGCGGCCACCCCCTGCTGTTGGGACATCGCCCGCGTTCAGTTCCCGACACAGCGAGGCAAGGGACTCACCAGCAAGGGTGCGGCGGGCCAGCTCCTGGATGATGGCGGCCTCATCAGGCTCGATGGCGCTGAAGTCCAGTCGATAGCCGTAGCGCCGGGGGCCGCCGTGGGGCCGGCCATGTTCGGCCAGCTCCTGCTGCTTGCGGCGGACCCGCCGGGAGATGTTGTCGGACTCCTTGGCGTGGACGGCGGCCAGAATCCGAGCGCGGAACGGGTCATCGGAGTTGCGGACGTCGATCTCGCCCGAGACGGCGGCGATGTGCCAGGCGCGAGCGCGGTCGCAGACCTCCAGCAGCTCCTCCAGCTCCTTGGGCTGGCGCACGAGCCGGTCCTGGTCGTAGACGACCACCGCATTGATGGCGCCCTCCTGCAGGTCCTGGAGCATCCGGGCGTAGCCCTTGCGGGGCTTGTGGGAGTACCTGGAGGCCGACAGGTCGTTGTCGCTGTACTCCTGGACGATCGGCCAGCCGAGGCGGCTGGCCAATGCTTCGCCGTCCTTGCGTTGCCGACCGATCCCAAGCCCACGGGCCTCGGCATCTCGGGACATACGCAAGTACAGACCCGCCTGAATCACTCGGCCTCCTTCACATTGGGCGTCATCCTAGGGGAACTATAGATGGTGGCCCAGACCCTCGGCTTCCTCGACGACGCCCCCGGGCTGGCCTGGGCGGCCCGGCTGGCCGGGCGGGGCGAGCTGGACGCCCTCGGGCTCTGGCACTCGGTGCGGCGGGCCGCTCCGGGCGGGCCCAGGGTGCTGCCCGGGCTGCCCCGGGCCGAGCTGTGGACCGAGGTCCGCCCGGGAACCTGGGAGGCGTTGCTGGAGCTGTTCCGGGTCGCCTTCCCGGTCACCGTCGTCGACGCCGGCTTCTGCCTCGAGGAGGACGAGGAGCTCCTCTACGACCAGGTGCGGCTGCGCCGCAACGCCGTCACCCGCCTGGCCGTGCAGCGAGCCGACCTGGTCGTGGCCGTGGCCCGGGCCGACCCGGTCGGGCTGCACGCCTTCATCCGCGGCTACCAGGAGCTGCGCGAGCTCGGCGTCCCGGCCAGCCGGGTCCGGGTCGTGGTCAACCAGCTGCGGCCCGGCATGTTCGGCGGCGACCGCCCGTTCGAGCAGGTGCGCGCCGCCCTTGGCCGCTATGTCGGCATCGAGCCGACGGCCGCGGTGCCCTACGACCGGGCCGGGGTCGACGCCTCCCTGCTCGCCGGGCAGGCGCTCCGCGAGGCCCGCCCCGGTTGCCCGGCCCAGCTCGCCCTGGCCAGGCTGGCCGCGGTCCTGTTCCCGGCCCAGGCCGTCCAGCCGCGCCGCAGCCGCCGCCGGTCGCGGGCGACCGCTCGCGCCACCGCCACCGCCGGGTCCGGACCATGAGCACGGCCGGCCAGCAGACCGCCGACCAGATCGTCGAGGACGAGGTGCGCGAGCTGGTCCGGCGGCGCGGCCTCGACCCGGGCAACGGCGACGCCACCGCCGTCCGCCAGCTCATCGACGAGGTGGTCGCCGACTACGCCGAGCGGCGGCTGGTGGCCAGCATGCCGCCGCTGGCCGACGCCGGCCAGGTCGCCAAGGCGGTGGCCGACCGGGTGATCGGCATGGGCCCGCTGCAGCCGTTCTTCGAGGACCCGGACGTGGAGGAGATCTGGATCAACGAGCCCGGCAAGGTCTTCGTGGCCAAGGCCGGCCGCCCCCAGCTGACCACCACCGTGCTCGGCGAGGAGCACGTCCACGACCTGGTGGAGCTCATGCTCCGGGCCAGCGGCCGCCGGGTCGACCTGTCCAGCCCGTTCGTGGACGCCACCCTCGGCGACGGCTCCCGGCTCCACGTCGTCATCCCCGACATCACCCGGCGGCACTGGGCGGTCAACATCCGGCGGTTCGTGCTCCGCGCCCATTCCCTGGCCGAGCTGGTCCGGCTGGGCACGCTGAGTGGCCAGTGCGCCCGGTTCCTGGAGGCGGCGGTGATCGCCGGGCTCAACATCGTGGTCGCCGGGGCGACCCAGTCCGGCAAGACGACCACGCTCAACTGCCTGGCCGCGGCCATCCCGCCCCGCGAGCGGGTGATCACCTGCGAGGAGGTGTTCGAGCTCCAGATCGGCCTCCCCGACACCGTGGCCATGCAGACCCGGCAGCCGAACCTCGAGGGCGAGGGCGAGATCCGCCAGCGCCGGCTCATCAAGGAGGCGCTGCGGATGCGGCCCGACCGGCTGATCGTCGGCGAGGTCCGCCAGGAGGAGTGCCTCGATCTCCTGATCGCCTTCAACTCGGGGATCCCGGCATGACCTCGGTGCATGCCAACTCGGCCCGCGAGGCGCTGGTCAAGCTGACGACGCTGCCCCTGCTGGCCGGCGAGAACGTCTCCCACCGCTTCATCCTGCCCACCGTCGCGGCCACCATCGACCTGATCGTGTTCCTTCGCGGCGACGGCTGGGGCCGGCGCCGGGTCGAGGAGGTCCTGGCCGTCTCCGGCCGGGTGGAGGAGGACCAGGTCGAGGCCGGCCTGGTGTTCCGGCGGGCCGGCGACCGCCTGCTGTGGACCGGCGAGTTCCCGCCCCACGCCGAGCGCTTCCGCACCCACGGGTTCGAGCTGGTCGAGGTCCTGGCCACATGACCGGCGCGGGCTGGGTCGAGGTGACGCCGACGTGACCGACGAGCGGTTGGGCTGGCGGCGGTGACGGCGCATGGATGACCTGGCCGTGCTGGCCATCCCGGCGGTGCTGGTGACCGGGCTCGTGCTGCTCGGCCTGGGGGTCGACGGCCGGACCGGAGCCGGCCGGCCGCGACGGTGGCGGGGGCGGTTCCGGGACTGGGCCACCCAGGCCGGGATCCGCGGGATCCGCCCGTGGCAGGTGGTCGCCGTGTGCGGCGGGACGGGGCTGGCCGCTGGCCTGGCGGTCCTGGCCCTGAGCCGCTCGCCCTGGCTGGGGCTGGCGTTCGCCGGGCTGGCGGCGTGGCTGCCGCTGGGGGCGCTGCAGGCCCGGCGGCGCCGGCGCCTCCGGGAGCTGCGGGAGGTCTGGCCGGACGCCATCGACAACCTGGCCTCCGGGGTCCGGGCCGGCCTGTCGCTGCCCGAGGCGGTGGCGGGCCTGGCCGACCGGGGACCGGAGACGCTCCGGGCGCCGTTCGCCCGCTTCGGCGACGACTACCACGCCACCGGCCGCTTCGGGGCCGCCCTCGACCGGCTCAAGGAGGAGCTGGCCGACCCGACCGCCGACCGGGTGATCGAGGGGCTGCGGCTGGCCAGGGAGGTCGGCGGCAGCGAGCTCGGCCGCATGCTGCGGACCTTGTCGGGCTTTCTCCGCGACGAGCAGCGGGTCCGCAAGGAGCTGGAGGCCCGCCAGACGTGGGTGGTGGTGGCGGCCCGCATGGCGTTCGCGACCCCGTGGGCGGTGCTGCTCCTGCTCGCCACCAAGCCGGAGGCGGTCGCCGCCTACCGCGGCCCCGGCGGCGCCCTGGTCCTGGCCATCGGCGCGGCCATGGCCGTCGCCGGCTACCGCGCCATGCTGGCCATCGCCCGCCTCCCAGCCGAGGAGCGGGTCCTGCGATGAGCGTGGCGGCGGTGCTGGTGAGCCTCGGGCTGGTGGTCGGGGTGTCGCTGCTGGTTTCCGGGGCGCCATGGCTGCGGCGGCCGCGGCTGGCCGACCGGCTCGACCCCTATCTCAGGGGGCTGGAGCCGGCGCCGACCCGGCTGCTGGCCGGCGCCGAGGCGCCGCTGACCCCGCTGCCGGTGCTCGAGCGACTGCTCGGGCCGCTGCTCCAGGACGGCGCCCGCCTGGTCGAGCGGTGGCTCGGCGGGTCGGCGGCCACAGCGAGCCGGCTTCGCGAGGCCGGGTTGCCCGAGGACGTGGCCAGGTTCCGGGCCGAGCAGGTGCTGTGGGGCCTGGCCGGGTTCGTCGCCGCCCTGCTGGTGACCCTCGGCCTGCCCGTCCTGGCCGGGCGCCCGGTGTCGGCGATGGCCGCGGTCGGCGGGGCGGCGCTCGGCGCGATCGGGGGCGTGCTCGGCCGCGACGGATGGCTGGGACGGCAGGTCGTTCGGCGTCAGGCCCGGATCCTGCGCGAGCTCCCCACCCTGGCCGACCTGATCTGCCTGGCCGTGACCGCGGGCGAGGGCCCGAGGGCCGCCCTGGAGCGGGCCGTGGCCAGGTCCAACGGTGAGCTCAGCCGCGAGCTGGCGCTGGTCCTGGCCGACCTGCGCGCCGGCGAGCCGTTCACCACCGCGATCGAGCGGCTCGCGGTCCGGGTCCCGGTCCCGGCGGTGGCCCGCTTCGTCGACGGCCTGGTCGTGGCGGTCGAGCGCGGCACGCCACTGGGTGACGTGCTCCGGGCGCAGGCCGCCGACGTCCGCGAGCACCACAAGCGCGACCTCATCGAGACCGGCGGTCGCCGGGAGGTCCTGATGCTGGTTCCCGTCGTGTTCCTGGAGCTGCCGGTGGTCATCCTGTTCGCCCTCTACCCAGGCCTCGTCTCGCTGTCCCAGATCGCCCGCTGACCGAAGGGAGCTCCGCCATGCCGTGGCCCCACTGGCCCATCCTCCGGAGGCTGGCGCGGCTGGAGGGCGAGCGGGGCGACGTCCCCGGCTGGGTCCTGATCACGGCCATGACGGTGGCGCTGGTGATGCTGGTCTGGGGGGTCGCCAGCGAGGCCTTGCGGGAGATCATCACCGGGTTCCTCGACGAGGTCCGCTTTGACTGAGCCCCAGCCAGCCGGCCGGGCCACCGAGCGCGGGTCGGCGGTGGTCGAGTTCGTCCTGGTGGCGGTGGTGGCCGTGGTGCTGGCCCTGGCGCTCGCCCAGCTCGGGTTGTTCCTCTGGGAGCGGAACGCCCTGATGGGATCCCTGTCCGAGGGCGCGAGGGTGGCGGCCACCGAGGGCCGGACCGTGGCCGACGGCAAGCGCGTCGCCGTCGAGCTCCTGCGCCGGGCGGCCGGCGCCCGGGTCGCCGGCGCCGTTCCGGTCGAGGGCACCGAGGCCGACGGGCTCGTGGAGCTGCGGGCCGAGGGAACGCTGCCCTCGTTCGTTCCCGGGGTCCCTGGGCTGCCGGTTCGGATGACCGCCCGGATGCATGAGGAGGAGGCCCTGTGACCGGCGACGGCGCGGCACCGGCCCCGGAACCCCCCAGCGGCTTCCGTCAGGCGCTAAGGGGGGAGCGCGGAGCGGCGGTGGTGGAGCTGCTGGTGGTGTTCCTGACCCTGCTGGTGCCGTTGGTGTACGCGATGGTCGTGATGGCCGACGTGCAGCGGGCCCTGCTGGCGACCTCGAGCGCGGCCCGGGAGGCCGGTCGGGTCTATGTGACCGGCGCCGACCGGCTGGCCGCCGAGCGGCGGGCCGCCCTGGCCTACCGGGAGGTGCTGGCCTCCTATGGAATGCGCGCCGAGCATCCGAGGTCGGGCATGCGGTTGCGGGCCCGGTGCCCGCCTGAGGCCGCATCCGGGTGCTCCGGCGGGTTCGGACCGGGGGCGGAGGTCGAGGTCGTGGTGACCTATCGGGTCCCGGTCGCCAGGCTGCCGTTCCTGGGCGCCGTCGCCGGCCCCGGGATCACGATCGGTGCCACCCACCACACCCGCGTCGACCGCTATCGCGGGCTGGCCGGATGAGGCGGCGGGGCCCGGGCGGGGCCGAGGGTGGGCAGGCGCTGGTGCTGCTGATCGGGCTGGTGGTGCTGGTGCTGATGGTGCTGGCGCTGGGATGGGATACCTCGAACTGGTTCCTGGGGCACCGGGCGCTCGCCAATCTGGCCGACGGGGCGGCGGTGGCCGCGGCCAACGACGTCGACACCAGGACCTGGTACCTGAGTGGAGGGCGCAGCGTCCGGGTCGCGCAGGAGCGGGCGCGGGCGACGGTGGTCGGGTACCTGGCGGGGTCGGCCGCCGACTCCGGGGTCTCCGGGGTGCGGCTGCGGTCGGTGCAGGTGGTGCCCGGCGACGGCGGGCCGGAGGTGACGGTCCAGGTCACCGCGCCGGCCCGGGTGGGGCTGTTGCGCCTGCTGCGCCTGGTCCCCCCGGAGATGGAGGGCCACGCAGCGGCCACCGCCCGCCTGGTGCCGCCGTGAGGCGCGGCGCGGCCGGGGATCGCGGACAGGCTTCAGATCACGGCGTGCTGCTGCCAGTGGGTCAAGAGAGCATTGTCGCCGGTGACGGTGAGACCGGGGTGGGTGGGCCGTCGGCGACCCCAGAGGAAGAGGTAGAGGTCGGCGGTCGTGGCGCGGACCGTGACGGTCGGGGCGGCTGGACCATCTCCCCGGTCCTCGGAGTCGTTGTTGGTCCAGGTGAAGGTGGTGGGTTGGCGGACGATCGTCCAGTGGTCGGGGCGGTCGGTGGCGAGCAGGTGGAGCTGCTCGCCGTTGCCGTGCAGTGTTCGCGATCTGGGGAGGTTCTCGAGGAACTCGTCGATGCCGTCGGTGGCGACGGCGGGGTCGACCTCGGGCTCGACGGCGAGGGCGAGCTCGGCGTCGACGCGGTGGACGGCGGTCTCGTGGACCATGCGGCGGGACCAGAAGCGGGCGTGCTTGTCGGGGCCCCAGGCCCACATGCGGGCGTCGGGGTCGGCGGCCCGGAGGGCCGGGATCAGGGTGGTCTGGGCCTCGGCCAGCCAGGCGGGCCAGGTGGCGGGGTCGGCGGGGAGGGGGAGGTCGGCCTTCTTGCGGCTGTGCCGGGTGGGGGAGAGGTCGGCGACCATGGCCGCCGCCCAGCGGTGGATGTGGCCGATGTGCTGGACCAGGTCGGCCATGGTCCAGCGTCCACAGGTGGGAACGGGGGTGGCCGGGTCGGCCCCGTCGACGGCGCTGGCGAGCCGGGCGATCTCGTCGCTGGCGAGATCGCAGAAGCGTTGGTGGGCGTAGATCCCCGGCATGCGCGCCAGCTTGGCACAACCGCCCGACACCCGTGGGCCGGCCGCCGAGCTGGGAACCCGGACATGAATCGAGCGGCCGGGCGGGGGAGGGTCCTCCGACCGGCCGCTCGTTCGCTACGCGCTAACGCCTCGGTCAGGAGACCGGGGCGCTCCCATGGCAGGTGCCTGAGATCACCTCCTTCCTGGTCCGAGGTCGGGCCGGCTCGCCTGGATGGCGGGGCCGGCGGAGAACGGTTGCAGGTGTAGTTTGTGTGGGAACTCCCTGGGTGCCCGGCGGATTCCCACCATCTGGAGCCGGACATCTACGTAGATCACAGGATGATCTCGACGTGTATACGATTTGACTCCAACAGGGCGGTGCCGTACAGTCCGTCGCGCTACCCCCATGGCATGCAGCAAAGAGCCTCCCCCAGGGCTCAGCAACAACCAGAAGCATCGCTCTGAATTCGCTGTTCGCGGATCGGTCCGGGCTTCCCCTTTCCTGTCACCCCCGACAGGAACTGCTCGAGGCGCTCCCCCAGCGCTTGCCGCGGACTCGTGAATTCTGAGTTGCATGACTGACGCACGGCTCGTCGAGCACGGCCAGTAATTTTCGGCGAGCTCGTGATCCCCCCGTCGGCCGCGCGGCCGGTTGGCCGCGCTGTGAAATAAACGAGGTGGCTGCAATGGCGGCCTGGTTCTCCCTGTGCCTCCCCAAAGGCTTCCGCGCTGCTTGCGTGCCCGTGACGTCTGCTCTGGAGGGGGGGCCCTCGTGACGCAGCTCTACGACGACGTGAACGGCGCCAACGGCGACGGCTGGTATGGACGGCTGCGTCCCGTGCCCGACCTCGATCCCGAGGACGAGGCTCCGCCGGCGGCCACCGGCTACCCGGACTCCCAGCCGTGGGACATCGACGGCGTGGACGCACCGTCCTCTCCGGGCAGCGAGCCCCTGTTCGAGCAGCTCCGCAGCGCCTACCTGTACCAGGACGACTCCCAGGAGTTGGCGCCCGACGGCGGGGTGGACACCCCCGCCTGGACTCTCGACGACTCCGACAGCTGGAGCGTCACCGGCGAGACCGACCTGGACGAGGACCGCTACCGGTGGGTGGACGCGCCGGAGGCGTGGGAGACGGGCTCGGAGGCCGGCTGGGACGGGGACGTCGACACCTATGACGACCTCGACGAGCTGGACGAGGACGAGGAGGACGAGCTCGACCTGGCGCCGCGGGCCCGCGAGGGCCGGCGGCGGTCCTCGCAGGGCCGGGCGGGGCTGCGGCGGACGAGCACGCTGCTCAACACCTCCAGCATCCTGCTCTTCGCGGTCGGGGCGCTGGCCGCGGCCGGGCTCAGCGCCTGGATCCTCTCGGCCCAGCTGCTGACCACCCGCCAGCTGTTCTTCCTCGTTCACTCGACCCTCGGCATCCTCATCGTCCACGCCTTCGGGGGCGGGCTGGGGACGCTGCTCACCAGCGGCGACTCGCGGATGAAGGACCGGATCCGCAAGCTCTCGACGGCCTCGCTGGCGGTGGTGGCCTGGCTGGCCTCGGCGGTCGGGACCTGGTTCGGCTACGCCGGCTACCGGGCCAAGGTGCCGCCCGGCGGCGACATCGCCATGTACCCGCGGGAGTACCTGCTGAACAGCCCGCAACTGGCGTTCTGGGAGACCTTCGCCATGGAGTGGAAGGTCCACATCGGTTGGACCACGCCCTTCCTGGCGACGGCGGTGGCCTTCACCGCGCTGCGCTACCGGCGGCGGCTGGTCGCCGACCGGCTGGTCCGCAAGGTCATGACCATCATGCTGCTGCTCGCCTTCGCCGGAGCGCTGGTCGCGGCCGGGCTGGGCGCGGTGATCAACGTGACCGCCCCCAACGACTTCATGCACCGGGGCTGGAGTCCCTGATGGCCGCGGCGAGAGAGACGGTGCTGGGCGCCGTGGGTGTCCGGGCGGTCCGCGGTTCGGCGGCCCGGGACGGGCAGCCCGTCGGCCGGCACGAGCGGCGCCCCCGGCTGGTCGAGGCCGGCGAGCACCCGAGCTGGGCGACCCGCGCCACGCGATCCCGGCGGCACGCGGCGCGACCCGGCTGGAGCGAGCGGGCCCGCCGGCTCGCCGGCCAGGCGCGGGACTGGTGGGCCGAAGGCAGCGACCGGGTCGCCGCCCGCGCCCGTGAGCGCTGGGCCGAGCAGGTCACCGCCCAGCGCGCCGCGACCGCCGGGCCCGGCGGCGACGCCACCCGCCCAGCCGCGCCGCGGGTCGCCGCCGTGGCGCCTGGCGGCGACGCCACCCGGCCGATCGGACGGCGGGTCGCCGCGGTCGAGTCCAGCGCCGGCGCCCAGCGGACGACCGGCACCCGCGCCCAGCGGGCGGCGCGCCGCGGTGGCGCTCCTCCAGGCCACGGGACCCACGCGACCCCCGACCCCCGGCCTCGCCACCTCGCGGCCGCCGGCGCGACCCGCCGGGCCACCTGGAGCGAGGACCTGGTCGCCGGCTGGTGCTCGTTGCTGCTGGTGCTGGGGCTGTACCTGGGCGGGTGGAACCACCTCAACCGGTCCGGGGACGGGCCGGTGCTGACGCCGTGGCACGGGCTGCTGTACCTGGGGTTCGCGGCCACGGCGGGGTGGATCCTCAGCCGGCATCAGCGGCGCGGGGCCTGGTCGCTGCGGGCGGTGCCGCCGGGGTACCGGCTGGCGCTGGTCGGGGTGGGGCTGGCCATGGTGGCGGTGGCCGGGGATGCCGTGTGGCACACCCTGTACGGGGTGGAGCAGGGGCTGGCCCGGCTGGTCTCGCCGTTCCACCTGGTGCTGTTCGCCGGGGCGTCGCTGCTGGTCAGCTCGGCGCTGCGGGCCGCCTGGTCGGGGCCGTCGTCGGCCCGGGTGCCGGGGCTGCGGGCGTTCTGGCCGGTGGTGCTGTCGACCACCCTGGTGGTGGCCATGACGGCCTTCTTCTTCCAGTACGTGTCGCCGGTGGTGGCCTGGCGGCGGCCGGCCCTGGCCGGGCTGGCGGCCGGGTCCCCGTTCGCCGAGACCGTGCAGGTGTACGAGCTGCTCGGCCTGCTGGTGCACAACCTCCTGTTCATCGCCCCGGTGCTGCTGCTCCTGCTGCGCTGGCAGACGCCGCTGGGGACCTTCACGGTGATGGCCGGGTCGGTGGCCCTGCTGCTGGCCACCCAGACCGAGCTCGGGCTGGTCGGCCTGGTCGGGGCGGCGGTGCTCGGCGGGACCGCGGCCGACGTCGCCGTGACCCTGCTGCGCCCCTCGCCGCAGCGGCGCTGGGCGGCCCGGGCGGTGGCCGTGATCGCCCCGGCCGTCTACTGGAGCACGCACTTCGCCCTGCTCAAGGTCGGCTACGGGGTCAGCTGGGAGCTGGAGATCTGGCTCGGCTCGGTCGTCTGGGCCTGCCTGTCCGGCCTCACCCTGGCCCTGCTCATGTGGCCCCCGGCGGTGCCGCTGACTGCCTGGAACCGGGGCCGCGCCACATCCCGGTCCAGATCGACGCCGACGCCAATGCCCGCGCAAATGGCCGGGAGGTGACCTCGATGACAACCACCACGCCAGAGACCACCGCCTCGATCTCCGAGCGGTTCGAGGCCACGGCGCTGCCGCTGCACGACTCGATCTACCGGGCGAATCTCCGCATGACCGGCGACCCGGTGATGGCCCAGGACCTGACCCAGGAAACCTACCTGCGCGCGTTCCGCGCCTTCGACTCCTTCGAGGCCGGCACCAACTGCCGGGCCTGGATGCTGCAGATCTCCCACAACCTGTTCTGCCGCGACTACCGGGGGCGCAAGCGCATCACCTACCGGACCGCGGCCGACGACGACGTCGACGTGCTGGCCCAGTTCCGGGCCGACGTGCCCAACCCGGAGGAGGAGGCGCTGCGCCAGCTCGACCGGGAGGCGCTGCGGCGGGCCATCTCCAAGCTGCCCGAGCCCTATCGGGTGGCGGTCACCCTGGTCGAGCTCCAGGGCCTTTCCTGCGAGGAGGCGGCGGCGGTGATGGGCACCCCCAAGGGGACGGTTCTGTCGCGGCTGTTCCGGGCCCGCGAGCGGCTGCGCCGGCTGCTGCTTTCTGAGTTCGGCCGCGCCCGCACCCGCGTCCCCATCTCCGCCCACAATTCCTGAGAGATATTGGGAATCCGATGACCCAGCCAAGAGTTCCCAGGTGGCAACCGAAATTCTCGAGTCAGGGAAGGACCGCGATGCCGCGACGCCGCCTGCTGCTGACCGTCCCGACGCTGCTCGCGGTGGCGCTGGTCGTCGCCGGCTGCACCATCCCGACCACCAAGGACGGCGGCGGGTACGGCCCCTCCAACCAGAACGTCAGCAAGGCCAAGGCGCCACCTCCGGTCGAGCTGCGCAACGGCGCCACCGAGAAGCTCAAGAGCAGCAACGCGTCCTGGACGCCGAACGGGTACGTGACCGCCACCGGGGCCAAGGTCGCGCTCGACATCTCCAACGCCGACCCCACCCAGCACAACTTCACCTTCGGTGAGCTCGAGATCTCGAAGAACCTGCCCCCCGACACCAGCACCGAGATCCGTTTCACGGCGCCACAACCGGGTCGCTACCGGTTCTACTGCAAATACCACCAGCAGGAGATGCAGGGCTGGCTGACGGTCCGATAGCCGTCATCCGGCAACCCCCCCCGGCATCCCCGTACCTCGACGACTCCTGACAAGGAGGGAGCCATCGTGTCCAAGTTCCGTCCCCCACGCCGTTCCGGCTGGCGGGCTCCGTGGGTCTCCGGCGTGCTGGCGGTGCTGATCGCCGCGGCCCTGGCCGGGGCGGGAGCGGCCGCCGGGGCCCAGGAAGCCGCCCCCAACGGCGGCGGCGACACCGCCACCACCGTCGCCGACCCGAGCTCGGACTCGACCGCCCCCGCCACCGACGAGACCACCGACACCACCGGGGCCGACAGCACCGACACCACCGACACCACCGGCGCCGACAGCACCGACACCACCGGCGCCGACGCCGGTGACGGCGAGGACGCGGCCGCCGACCCCAACGGCAACGTCAACAACCTGCCCCTCAACAGCGGCGTCCAGACCGGCACGGTGTTCAACGACACTCCCTACGGCGAGATCCCCGCGGCCACCCCGCAGGTGCTGGTCCTGCGGCCCGGCAGTGGCCGCATCATCCCGCTCAACACCGAGATCCAGTTCCGGGCCCGCTTCTCCAACTTCCGCCCAGGGACCTTCTCCGACCCGGCGGCCGAGTACGGCAAGGGGACCCAGCGGCTGGACGAGAACGGCTTCCTGAACGGTCACAACCACGCCTGTGTCCAGCGCGTCGCCCGTGACGGCAGCGTGCCCGGCGAGCGCTGCGACTCGTTCGTGGTCATGCAGCAGGAGGGCACCTCCGACATCCTCACCGGCATCGGGCCGCCGCTGACCCAGCCCGGCCGCTACCGCGTCTGCATCGACGCCGCCGCCGGCAACCACTACCCGGCCGCCCGGGCGTTCGCCCAGCGCGGTGGCCCGGTGGACTGCGTCCGCGTGCTGGCCATGACCGTCCGCCAGCTGCGCCAGCTCCAGACCGCCGCCAACCAGTAACCGACCCGTCCGGCACCAACCCCGACCGACGAATCCAGAAGGAGCACCCTTCATGCTCAGGAGAGTGACGATGGCGGCGGTGGTCGCCGTCGTGGCCGCCATGATGGTCGCGCCGGCCGCCCTCGCCCAGGACGACTACGGCACCACCCAGGTCGAGTACGGCGACGACGTCTACGGTGGCACCGAAGGTGGCACCGAGTCCGGGACCAGCGAGAGCGCTGGCCAGTCGGGGGGCGCCTGGACCAAGTTCTCGGCCAAGCTGTCCGGCGACAACGAGGTCGGCGGCGGCGACCCCGACGGCAGCGGCACCGCGGCGGTCAAGACGCGCGGCACCGAGGTCTGCTACGACCTGAAGTGGACCGGGGTCGACGCCACCATGGCCCACATCCACAAGGGCGCCGCCGGCGCCAACGGCGACGTGGTGGTCAACTTCTTCGCCAACGAGAGCCCGCTGGACGCCACCAGCAAGTCCGGCTGCGTCCAGGCCAAGGACTCCGTGGTCAAGGCGATCGCCGCCAACCCGGCCAACTACTACGTCAACGTCCACTCGCCCGAGTTCCCCAAGGGCGCCATCCGCGGGCAGCTCGTGTCCGGCGCCAACGGCGACCAGCTGGCCTTCACCGGCGGTCCCATGTCCAGGGGCATGCTGCTGCTCGGGCTGTGCGTGATCGCGGCCGGGTCGACGCTGCTGGCGGTCGGCCAGCGGCGCCGGGTCGCCTACCACCGTCCACGCCACTGACCGACAACCACTGACAACCCATCAACATGCAACACCTTGGCGATCCGGTGGACGGCCGTCCGTCGAGGAGGGAGCGGACGGACCGGAGGTCCGAAGGCGGCGTCGGCAACAGTGACGCGAACCTGGGGACGCGGGCCACACGCACCGGCCGCCAGGCAGGCAGGGAGGGGCAGGCTACGGGAGACCTGCCCCTCCCGCCGCCATCCGCGCTGGCCTCAGGCGTCATCGATGGGATGCTCCTCGGTGTGCTGGTCTGGGCGGTGCTCGTCCTCACGCTGCTGCCGGCGCTGGAGGCGTCGATGGCGGCGGTGTTTCCCACGCTGCTCGTCTGCCTCTGCGGCGGCGGCGTCGTCGGCCCCGGGGTGCAGGCGGCGCTGCGCAACGGACGGGTCCGGCGGCTGCCGGTGGCCGGCGCGGCCGGCCCCGGCCGGCGCCGGGTCGTCATCCTCGGCGGCGGGTTCGGCGGCGTCAGCGCCGCCCGCCGCTTCGAGCAGCTCCTCCCCTGGACCCCCTGGCTGGACGTGACCCTGGTCAGCCAGCGCAACTACCTGCTGTTCACCCCCATGCTGGCCGAGGTCGCGGCCGGCTCGGTCGAGGCCGGCAACGTCGGGGTGCCGCTGCGGGCGGCCTGCCCGCGGACCCGGTTCCGGCGGGCCGAGGTGGTCGGCGTCGACCCCGACCGGCGGGTGGTCCACCTGCGCCGCGGCGACGCCCTCGAGGTCCTCCCCTACGACCACCTGGTGCTGGCCCTGGGGGCCGTGCCCAACTTCCGCGACCTGCCCGGCGTCGCCGCCAACGCCCTCACCCTGGCCACCCTCGAGGACGCCCGCCGGCTGCGCGACCACGTCCTGGGGCGCCTCGAGCAGGCCGACCACGAGCCCGACCCGGCCGAGCGGCGCCGCTGGCTCACCTTCGTCGTGGCCGGCGGCGGCTTCGCCGGCACCGAGGCCGTGGCCAGCCTGTTCGACCTGGTCCACAGCGTGCTGCGCTACTTCCCCCACGTCCGGGCCGGCGAGCCCCGCTTCATCCTGGTCCACTCGCGTGAGCGCATCCTGCCCGAGCTGGGCGACCGCCTGGCCGGCTACGCCAGCGGCAAGCTGGTCGCCCGCGGGATCGAGCTGCGCCTGGGGGTGACGGTGGCCGGCGCCGACGCCGACGGCGTCGTGCTCAGCGACGGCGAGCAGCTGGCCGCCCGCACCCTGATCTGGGCCGCCGGGACCCGCCCCAGCCCGGTGCCGCTCGGCGCCCCCGACCTGGCCTGGCGCCGGCCCGCCCCGGCAGCCGGGGCGGTGCCGGTCGACCGGGTCCTGCGGGTGCGGGGCCGCGACGACATCTGGGCGGTGGGGGACTGCGCCCGCGTCCCCGACCTGTCCACCCGCGGCGCCACCTGCCCGCCGACCGCCCAGCACGCCGTCCGCCAGGGCCGGGCCGTGGCCGACAACGTGCTCGCCGCCCTGACCGGCGGCCAGCCGGAGCCGTTCCGCTTCCGCGGCCTCGGCTCCCTGGTCCCGCTGGGCCGCCAGAGCGCCGCCGCCGAGCTGCGCGGCATGCGCTTCTCCGGCCTGCCCGCCTGGCTGCTGTGGCGCGGCATCTACCTGTGGAAGCTGCCCGGGCCGCAGAAGCGGCTCCGGGTCCTGGTCGACTGGACCGTCGAGCTGCTGTTCCCGAGGGACATCGCCCTCACCACCGCCGACCGCCACCCCGTCTCCCCGATCCACCGGGGGACCACCCCGGCGGTCCCCCGGACCCCCCCGGCCGTCAGATGAGCGCGGCCGGGATCTCGACCGTCAGGGGGGGCGGTCACAGCTCGGCTGCCCGGGCGGTGGCCGCCGGCGCCCCCGCCGGGATCGTCGGCGGGCTGGCCTTCGGCGCCGCCATGGCCCAGCTCGGCGTGCTGCCCACCGTGGCCACCCTGGTCGGGCTGGGCTCGTCGCGGGCCGGGTTCGCCGTCCACATGGCCATCTCGGCCGTGGTCGGGGCCGGCTTCGGGCTGCTGGTCCGCCGCATGCGCTGCGGCCCCAGCGAGACGGTGTTCCTCGGCGCCGCCTACGGGGCCCTGTGGTGGTGCATCGGCCCCCTGACCCTGCTGCCGCTGGCCCTCGGCCAGTCCCCGGCCTGGGAGGTGGCCGCCGCCCAGCGGGAGTTCCCCAGCCTGGTCGGCCACCTGCTGTTCGGGGTCGGCACGGCGCTGGTGTTCGTGATCCTGCACGGCCCCGGCGACCGCGGGCGGGCCCGGAACCCGGCCGGCGCCGGAGCCGTGGCGCGCGGGCTGGCCGCCGGGGCGCTGGCCGCCCTGGCCCTGGGGGCGGTCCTGGACGGCCGGGCCCCGGCCCTGGCCGCCGGCGCCGCCCTGGGGCTGGCCCAGGTCGCCCTGTCGCCCCGCTCCGACCAGGGCATCGGGGCCGCCCTGGTCCGCGGCCAGGGCTACGGGTTCGTGGCCTGGGTGGTGGGGGAGCTGACCGTGCTGCCGATGCTGGCCGACGCCGGGCTGCGCTGGTCGCTGCCGGAGGCGCGGGCCAGCTTCCCCAGCCTGCCCGGCTGGCTGCTGCTGGGCGCTCTGGTCGCGGTCACCCGCACCCTGCTCGACCGCCTGGCCCCGCTGCTGTCGTCCGAGCACCTGCGCGCCTACCGGGGCGCCACCGCCGGCAGCGGGGTGCTGGCCGCGGCCCTCCGCGGCGCCGTGGCCGGGCTGGTCGGCGGGGCGGTCATCTCCCAGCTGATGCTGCGCGGGGCCGTGCCCGAGGTCGCCGAGCGGCTCACCGGCGCCGAGGGCCCCCTGGCCGCCATCGCCGTCAACCTGGCCATCGGCGTGGCCATCGGCGTCTCCTACGGGCTGCTGTTCCGCCGCCTCGGCCAGGACGTCACCTGCGCCCTCGGCTGGGGCCTGTCCTACGGGTTCCTGTGGTGGGTGCTGGGCCCCCTCACCCTGCTGCCGGCCCTGCTCGGCGGCGACCCCGAGTGGTCCGCGGCCGCGGCCGGCGGGTCGCTGTCCGCCCTCGCCGGCCACCTCGTCTACGGCGGCTGCCTCGGGGTCGCCTTCCACCTGCTGGAGGCCCCGTTCGGGGTCCCCTGGCTGGCCCGCACCCGGGCCGAGGCCCTGGCCGCCCTCCGCCGCCGCGAGGAGCTCCTGGCCGCCACCCCCGCCCTCGGGGCCGTGCTCCTGGCGATGCTCCTGACCGTGCTGGTGGTCGCCCTCGGGGCCTAGGACCCGGCGGCCCGCTCGAACAGCTGGTAGACCGGCGGGAAGGTGCCGAGCAGGCCGATGGTGAGCAGGAACATGGTCAGCAGGAAGCCCCGGGAGAGGCTGAGCTCGCGGTCGCGGAGGCGGAAGTGGAGGTTGATCCAGACGATCAGGTAGATGATCGAGGCCACCGTGGCCTTGCCGGTGAGGGGGCCGGAGGGGGCGTAGAGGGTGAGCAGGTCGGCGAACTCGCTCGAGGCGGCCGCGCCCACGGTGATCAGGCCGAGGGCGGCGCAGCCGGCGCCGGCGGCGACGGTCGCGGCGACGATGCCGCCGTTGGGCTCGGTCTCGCTGGCCTGCATCATGCGCCTCCTGGAAGGTCGGGATCGTCGAAGGTGTCGCCGCCGGGGCGGCGGGGGCCCGGCCAGGGCAGCACGGTGGCCCCGGCCGGGGGAGTGGCCCGCTCACCGTCCGCGCCGTCGGCGCCGCGAGCGCGGCCACCCACGACGTGCAGGCGGCGGGCGCCCGCCGGCGCCAGCTCGGCCGGCGCGAACGGGTCGGGGTCGAAGTCGAGGTCGACGGACGGGTCGAGGTCCCCGGGGAGCCCGTAGCCCGGCTGCCGCAGCAGCCGCAGCTGGCTCAGGCGCAGCCCGGCGGCGACCAGGGCGCCGAGGCCGAGGCCGATCTTGGCCGTGACCGCGGCCCGCGCCACCCAGGCCGGCAGGCCGCTGGGCAGCTCCGAGCGGAGCAGGAACCCCAGGTCGCCGAGGCCGCCGACCACGGTGAGGAGGCCGGCCGCCAGCAGCAGCTGGAAGAGCCCGCTCTCGCACCGCCCGCGCAGCAGCTGGCGGATGGCCAGGACGGCCACCACCCACCCGGCCGCCGAGGCGGCCAGCGGCGGCAGGGCCCCGGCCAGCGGGACCTCGGTGCCGGCCCAGGCCCCGGCCACCTGGACCAGGTCGAGGGCCACCACCAGCCCCAGGGCGGCCACCAGGGCGCCGACCCAGCGGCGGGTCCGGCCGGCCGCCGCCACCGCCATGGCCAGCACTGCGGCCCCGGCCAGCCATGGCAGCGGCGACGGCCCCGGCACCCAGCGGACCTCGCCGACGACGTCGACGAGCTGCCCGCCGGTGCGGAGCGTCACGGTCCATTTCGGGATCACCACGTGGGCCGACCCCGGCGCCCGCCGGACCTGGGCCGGCGGCTCGTCGGCCTCCCAGCGGGCGCGGCGGTCATGCCAGGTCACCACGCCCCCGGGCGGCACCCGCAGCCAGGGCTCGGCCTGGTAGCCGAGCACGACCACGTCCTCGGGGCCGCCGTTGGCCAGGCGCAGCCGGGTGCCGGCGTCGACCACCTCGACCGACAGCCCGGGCACGGGCGGCCGCACGGCCAGGACCCGGGTCCGGTAGTTGCTCGGCTCCACCCCGCCCAGGGCGCCCGCCCGCACCGGCGGCGCCACCAGCACCACCGCCACCAGGGCCAGCAGCAGCGCCGTCAGCACCAGCAGCAGCACCGTCGCCCACGGGCGCCGGTGAGGGTGGGTCGGAAGCATGGGCGTGGTCGTCCTCCCTCACCGCACCGTGACGGCGCCCTCCATCATCTGGAGGTGGTACTTGCAGTAGAAGCGGTACAGGCCCGGCTTGGTCGGCGCGGTCAGCTCGATGGTGGTGGTCTTGTCCGCCGGGAGGTTCTGGGCCACGTGGGCCGCCTTGAAGGTGAAGTTGTGCTGCATGTAGTCGGCGTTGGCGACCTTGATGGTCATCTTCTGCCCGGCCGCGACCAGCAGGTGCTCCGGCTTCCAGATGAAGTTCACGGCCGTCTTGGGGAGCGGGGGGACGGTCATAGCCACCAGGCCGTCGCGGGGGGCGATCGGCGGGGTGTTCTGGGCGGTGCCGCCGTGCTGATGCGAGGGGACGGCGTCCTGGACGACCGCCGCCGGGGTGGCCGTGGGCGCCGGGTCGGGGCGGCGGGCCGAGATGGCCCAGCCGACGGTGCTGATCAGGGCGACGACGAGCAGGACGGCGACCAGCCATGGGGGACGCTGCTTGGTCATGGAACCTCGCTGGGGGGCGCGAGCGGATCAGGAATGGAACTCCCCTGACCCTTCCTGGATTCCCACGAAGTCGGAACCACTTTGACAGGTATGCGACGATAGTGGCAGGACACCGAGGCCGCCCTGACCCAGCTCGACCGCTACGCCGAGGGCCGGGCCATCGACGCCGTCGACTGGTACCTGGCCGACAAGCGGGGCAAGCGGGTCTGGTCGCGGGGGCTGCGGCTGCTGGCCATGGGCGCCGCCCGGACCGTCGACCCCAAGCAGGTCCAGAACCGCCTGGCCCTGCTGCGCGTCTTCTCCGACGACGTGGCCGCCCTCCTGCAGCAGGAGACGGCCTCCTGGG
>Ga0190274_10000575_pt1 | contig 21591 bp, 18 predicted proteins | sample Popmic531T_FD_133002 | JGI IMG/M metagenome (GOLD analysis project Ga0190274, IMG submission 133002) | Populus adjacent soil microbial communities from riparian zone of Yellowstone River, Montana, USA - 531 T | ecosystem: Environmental > Terrestrial > Soil > Riparian zone | place: USA: Montana... | reverse complement strand
TGGCGGATTGCCTTCTGGAACTGGGCGTTGGACTTCGCGAGGCTTCGGGTCATGCGGGCGGCCTCCTGGCGGTCCGGAAATGTCGTCGATTCGGGATGGCCTAGTTTCTCCCAAAAGGGGCCGCGGCGTCCACGGTGAGTGAATATGTATTCATTCATTGGCGCGGGCGCGCGAAGTGGGTAAGATGTGGCCTCCATGCGTGCCGCCCAATCACGTAAATAGCTGATTCAGCACAGAATTTGTGAGTGCGAAACGCCAGCTCGCGGTGGTCCAGAGGCGCCGCACGGCGCCCCCCGAGGAGCGCCGCGAGCAGTTGATCCAGGCCACCATCCGCAGCGTCGCCGACCGCGGCCTCGCGGATACGACAATCGCCACGGTGGCCCAGGAGGCCGGGCTCAGCCAGGGCATCGTCAACCTGCATTTTCGCAGCAAGGTCGGACTCCTGACGGAGACCCTGCGCTACCTCGCGGATGAGTACCGCAACGCCTGCCAGGAAGCCGCCGCGATCGGCGCGGTCTCCCCGGTCGATGGGCTCCTCGCCATGGTGGAGCTCGATTTCCGCCGCACGATCTGCTCGCGCGACAAGCTGGCGGTGTGGTTCGCCTTCTGGGGCGAGCGCCGCTTCCGCCCCACTTACCGGCGGATCTGCGCGGAACGTGACCGCTCCTACGACGACATGGTGCGCGTGATCTGCGCGCGGCTGTGCGAGGAGGGTGGCTACGCCGAGGTCGAGCCCGCGCTCGTGGCCGACGGCCTCTCGGCCCTCACGGACGGCCTCTGGCTCGACCTGCTGGTGCGGCCGGAGTCGATGAGCCGCGAGCGTGCGAAGCTGATCACGCTGAGGTACCTGGCAGACGTGTTCCCGCGGCATTTCACTCAACCCGAAGCGGACGCGAAGGGCTGATTCCATGGACGTCACCCTCGACGCGACCGCACGGGACTGGCAGGGCCGTGCCTTCCGCTTCGCCACCGAGGAGCTGATTCCCTGGGAGGTCGAGGCCGAGCTCCACGAGGGACGACTGCCGCCCGAGGTCGAGAAGCGGCACAAGAAGCTCGCCGTCGAGCTGGGATTCAGCGCGATGGACGTGCCGAAGTCGCGCGGCGGCCTCGAGCTCCGTAACGTCGACCAGGTCGCCGTGTGGGAACAGCTGGGCCGCGTCACGAACGCGCTCTGCTGGTGCTTCTCCGAGGCCCAGGCCTGGATGTTCGAGGCCTGCACCGAGGACCAGCTGCGCCGCTACATCCTCCCGCTCATGCGCGGCGAGCGGAAGGAGTGCTACGCGATCACCGAGAGCGGCTCGGGCAGCGACGTGGCCATCGAAACGACGGCGCGCCGCACGCAGGGCGGCTACGCGATCACCGGCGAGAAGTGGTACGTCACGAGCGCGAACCTCGCCGACTACTTCATCCTGCAGGCGCGGCTCGCGGACGGCCCGCACGCGGGCTCTGACGCGCTCTTCTTCATCGACCAGGCGACGCCGGGCATCGAGGTCCTGCGCTCGCCGTCCTTCAGCCACACGTTCAGCGCCCACCACCCGACCTACCGCTTCCAGGACGTCACGGTGCCTGAGGGGAACCGGCTCGGGCCCGAGGGCGACGGCATGCGCTTCTCGCACGCCTGGTTCCGGCGCGAGCGGCTGATGATCGCGGCACGCTGCTGCGGCGCCGCGGCGCGCCTGATCGAGGAGGCGACCGCCTTCGCGGCCACGCGCATGATCGGCGGCGAGCCGCTCGCCGAGAAGCAGATGGTGCAGGCGATGCTGGCCGACAGCGTCACCGAACTGTGGGCCGCGCGCCTCATCACCTTCGAGGCGGCCGCGGCGCATGACCGCGGCGACGACCTCAAGTCGCTGCACGCGCGCTGCTCGATCGCGAAGCTGTACGCGTCGGAAATGGCGAACCGCGTCGCCGACCGCGCGCTGCAGATCCTCGGCGGCCGCGGCTACATGCGCGAGAACTGCGCCGAGCGCTTCTTCCGCGAACTGCGGGTCGACCGGATCTGGGAGGGCGCGAGCGAAGTGCAGCGCCTCATCATCGCCCGCGCGCTCCTGAAGCGCGGACTCGGGGGCCTTTAACCCGTGAAGCCCCCGCTGGCGCTGGTCGCGCTCTTCGCGCTCGTCGCAGCGGGTGCGGCGTCGGCGGCGGAGGAGAAGGTCCTCAACGTGTTCACCTGGCCCGACTACATCGCGCCCGAGACCGTGAGGAACTTCGAGCGCGAGTACGGCATCAAGGTCAATTACGACACCTACGACTCCACCGAGATGGCCGAGGCACGCCTGCTCGCGGGCCGCACGGGCTACGACGTGGTGGTGCACGCGGAACGCTACTCCGCGCGCCTGATCCCGATCGGCGTTTACCGACCGCTCGACAAGTCGAAGCTCCCGAACCTCAAGTACCTCGACCCGTGGGTCATGGAGTCGGTCGCGCTCGACGACCCCGGCAACCGCTACGGCGTCCCCTACCTGTGGGGCACGACCGGCTTCGCCTACAACGAGCGGTTGATCCGCGAGCGCATGCCCGACGCGCCGGTCACGAGCGGCGACATGATCTTCAAGCCCGAAGTCGTGAAGCGCTTCGCCGACTGCGGCGTCAGCTTCCTGGACGAGCCCACCGACGTCATCCCGATGGCGATGCTCTACCTCGGGCACGAGCCCAACAGCGTCGATCCCAGCGACCTCGCGGACGTCGAACGCCTGCTGAAGTCCGTGCGGCCTTACATCCGCTACTTCAGTTCGGCGAAGATGCTCATCGACCTGCCGAACGAAGAGGTCTGCATCGCGATGAGCTGGTCGGGCGATTACGCGCAGGCCATGATGCGCGGCCAGCAGGTCGGCAAGCCCGTGCCGCTCGCCTACACCACGCAGAAGGAGGGGACGCTGGCGTGGTTCGACCTCTGGTTCATCCCCGCCGACGCGCCCCACCCCGGCAACGCCCACCTGTTCCTCAACTACCTGCTTCGCCCCGAGGTCGCAGCCCCGATCGTCGTCGAGACGCGCTACGCGACGCCGAACCTGGAGGCGATCAAGCTGGTCCCGCCCGAAATCCGCAACGACCCGGCAGTATTCCCGCCGGACTCCTTGCGCGATTCGCTCCACAAGGGCCAGATCCACGACCCGATCGCCGAGCGGCGCCGCTCGCGCGTCTGGTCGCGCGTGAAGACCGGCCTGTGAACGACTCCCCGGCAGCGCCGCTGGTCCAGGTGCGCGAGGTCACCAAGCGATTCGACGGCGTCACGGCGGTCGACAGCGTCTCGCTCGACATCCTGAAAGGCGAGCTGTTCGCGATCCTCGGCGGTTCGGGCTGCGGCAAGACGACGCTGCTCCGGATGCTGGCCGGCTTCGAGCACCCGACGTCGGGCCGGATCCTCATCGACGGCACCGACATGACCGACGTGCCGCCCTACGAACGGCCGGTGAACCTGATGTTCCAGTCGTACGCGCTGTTCCCGCACATGACGGTCGAGCAGAACGTCGCCTATGGCCTCAAGAAGGAGCGCGTGCCGGAGCCGCAGATCCGCGAGCGCGTCGGCGAGATGCTGTCGCTGGTGAAGCTCGGGCCGCTCGCCCGGCGCAAGCCCGACAAGCTGTCGGGCGGCGAGAAGCAGCGCGTCGCGCTCGCGCGCGCGCTGGTCAAGCGACCTAAGCTGCTGCTGCTCGACGAGCCGCTCGCGGCGCTCGACCGCAAGCTGCGCGAGCACACCCAGTTCGAGCTCGCGAACCTGCAGTACCAGCTCGGCACCACGTTCGTCGTGGTCACGCACGACCAGGACGAGGCGATGACGCTCGCGAGCCGCATCGCCGTCATGCACGAGGGCCGCATCGCACAGGTCGGCACGCCGGGCGAGGTCTACGAGTATCCCGCGAACCGCTACGTGGCCGGCTTCGTCGGCAACATCAACCTGATCGAAGGGCGCGTCACCGGTGTCGCGAACGGCCGCGCCACCGTGCACTCGGACGCGCTGGACGCCGACCTCGCCGTCGCGTGCGAAGACCCCGCCGGCCTCGACGGCGGCGCCTGCATCGCGGTCCGGCCGGAGAAGATCACCATCAGCCGCGAGGCCCCGAATGGCGGTGACCGCAACGTGGTGAAGGGCATCGTGCGCGACCTCGGCTATTTCGGCGATCAGTCGCTGTACCGCGTGCGCACGAAGAGCGGCGCCGTGGTGCAGGTCAGCGCGCAGAACCTGCGCCGATCCGCGAAGCTGACCGTGGAGTGGGACGACGAGGTGTTCCTGTCCTGGGACGTCGGCAGCACGATCCTGCTGCGCTCATGAGCAACGGAGGCAACGGCGAGCGATCCCTGCGCTGGCTCAAGCGCGCGTCGGCCGTGCCGTACCTGTGGCTGCTGCTGTTCTTCCTGGCGCCGTTCCTGATCATCCTCAAGATCAGCGTCGCGGACCCGGTCGTGGCGCAGCCGCCGTTCACGCCGCTGCTCGAGTGGGGCGCAGACGGCGTGGAGGGCATCCGCGTCACCTTTTCGAACTACGCGTTCCTGTTCCAGGACGGCTACTACGGGATCATCTACCTCGCCTCGCTCAAGATGGCGGCGATCGGCACGCTGCTGTGCCTGCTGCTCGGCTACCCGATGGCGTATTACATCGCGCGCCAGCCGCCCGGACGGCGGAACCTGCTGCTGCTCGCGGTCATCCTGCCGTTCTGGATCTCCTTCCTGCTGCGCGTGTACGCGTGGATCGGCCTGCTCAACAACCGCGGCGTCATCAACGAGCTGCTGCTCTGGAGCGGCGTGATCGACCGGCCGATCGCCATGCTGTACAACGATTTCGCCGTATACCTCGGCATCGTCTACTCCTACCTCCCGTTCATGATCCTGCCGCTCTACGCAAACCTGGAGCGCATGGACCTCGACCTGCTCGACGCGGCGGCGGACCTCGGCGCGCGGCGCTGGCGGGCGTTCGTGGACGTGACGCTGCCGCTGTCCGTGCCGGGGATCATCGGCGGCTGCCTGCTCGTGTTCATACCGGCGGTCGGGGAGTTCACGATCCCGGCGCTGCTCGGCGGCGCCGACACGCTGATGATCGGGCGCGTGCTGTGGGACGAGTTCTTCGTCAACCGCGACTGGCCCGTGGCCTCGGCCGTGTCGGTCGTGCTGCTGCTGCTGCTGATCGCGCCGATCATGTGGTTCCAGCGGCTCCAGTCGCGCGAGCACGAGGCCGGGCGATGAAGCGGCGCGCGCCGATGCTGGTCTCGATCGTGGCCTTCGGCTACGCGCTGCTGTACGTGCCGATCATCTCGGTCGTCATCTATTCGTTCAACGACTCGCGCCTCGTGACCCTGTGGGGCGGCTTTTCGCTGCGCTGGTACGCGAGCCTGCTCGAGGACTCGAACCTGCTCGAGGCGGCGCTGCTGTCCCTGCGCATCGCCTTCGTAAGCGCGACCTTCGCGACCGCGCTCGGGGCGATCGTCGCGCTCGCGCTGCACCGCGTGGCGCGGCTGCGCGGGCGACTCCTGCTGTCCGGCATGGTGACGGCGCCGCTCGTGATGCCCGAGATCATCACCGGCCTGTCGCTGCTATTCCTGTTCATCTCGATGGGGAACCTGTTCGGCTGGCCGATGACCCGCGGCGCGACGACCATCACCATCGCCCACATCACCTTCTCGATGGCCTACGTGGTCGTCGTCGTGCGCTCGCGGCTCTCCATGATGGACGACACGCTGGAGGAGGCCGCCATGGACCTCGGCGGGCGGCCGCTCGCGGTCTTCTTCGACGTGACCGTGCCGATGCTGCTGCCGGCGCTGGTGTCCGGCTGGCTGCTCGCGTTCACGCTCTCGCTGGACGACCTCGTGATCTCGAGCTTCGTGTCCGGGCCGGGGGCGACGACGCTGCCGATGTTCATCTTCGCCAAGGTGCGCCTCGGCGTGACTCCTGACATCAACGCCATCACCACCATCATCATCGCGCTGGTCGCCGTCGCGGTCGCCACCGCGTCCATTGTCACCAACCGCCGCCGCCCGGTTGCGGCAAAATGAAGGGCGGGGGAGGAACAGCATGGCCGATTCGCTGAGCAAGGTACTGGAGGGTTACCGTCCGGGATACGCGCTCCCGGGCGCGGTGTACAAGGACCCCGCGTTCTACGAACTCGAGGTCCGCCACATCATGCTGAAGGCCTGGCACTACGCCGGGCACCGCAGCATGGCCCCGGAGCGCGGCGACTATTTCCTGTTCGAGATCGCGGGCGAGTCGGTCATCGTCGTGCGCGACGGGGAGGGCGCGGTCAACGCGTTCATGAACGTGTGCCGCCACCGGGGCTCGCGCATATGCGACGCGGCGGCCGGGCGCGAATCGCGCTTCACCTGCCGCTACCACGGATGGACCTACGGCCTCGACGGCTCGCTGAAGGCGGCCGCGCGCATGCCCGCGGGAACCGACCGGTCGAAGCTCGGGTTGCGCCGCCTGCACGCGCGCGAGTTCGAAGGGCTCATCTTCGTGAATTTCGACGACGACCCGCCGGATTTCGGCCAGCTCGAGCGCGACCTCGGCCCCGCGGTGCGGCCGTACGACCTCGGCAGCGCCCGGGTCGCGCACCGGCAGAACTACCCGATCCGCAGCAACTGGAAGCTCGCCGTCGAGAACTATTGCGAGTGCTACCACTGCCAGCCGGCGCACCCCGAGTATTCCGTAGGCCACGGCCGCGCCCTGCCGAACGCGGAGTGCGACGCGATGCTGTCGGAGGTGATGGCGCGGGCGCCGGAAGTCGGGCTGACGCAGGACGTGATCCGGCACTCCTGGCTCCAGGCCCCGGCCTTCGGCCTCGAGTACGGCTTCGACCGCTATCCGCTGCTGCGCGGGCAGCAGACCGGCAGCCGCAGCGGGAAGGCGGTCGCGCCGCTGCTCGGCACGATCACGGGTTATGACGGGGGCACCACCGACCTGCACCTCGGGCCGATGACCTTTGCGCTCGCCTATTGCGACCATGTCGTGATCTACCGGTTTGCCCCGCGCGGGCAGTACCTGACCGACTGCGAGATCACCTGGCTCGTGAACGGAAGCGCGGTGGAGGGCAAGGACTACGTCCTCGCCGACCTGATCTGGCTCTGGGACGTCACGACGGTGGCCGACAAGACGATCATCGAGCGCAACCAGGCGGGGGTCGACTCGCGGTTCTACGAGCCCGGGCCGCTCTCGGAATCGATGGAATTCTTCACCCAGGAGTTCCTCGACTGGTACGTCGAGGCCATGCGCCGCGCCACGGGCGGGGATTTGCCCGGCCGTCGGCCGGTCGCTAGTATCGGAAAGACTGCGGAGGGACGGACATGACAGACGACAATCGCGGCGGCGCCCGACCGGGTCCGCAGGCGCTATCGAGCGCCATTTCAGCCGTGCTCACGATGTCCGCTACCGCGGCGGGCGCGCAGGAGCAGGCCCCTACGGTGACCGGGCTGGGCGAGGTCATCGTCACCGCAACCAAGCGTGCGGAGCGCTTGCAGGACGTCTCCGAGTCGATCGCGGCGTTCGACGCGAATGCGATCGAGATGCGCGGCCTGAAGCAGATCGACGACATCGTCAAATACATACCCGGCATGTCGCTCTCGCAGCGGGAGCCGGGCGGCACGACGATCGTATTCCGCGGCGTCGCGAGCTCCGGAATCCAGTTCGGCGCAGTGTCGTCCTCGGCGCTCTACCTCGACGAGCAGCCGATCACGCAGAGCGGGCGGAGCCCCGATCCCCGGTTTATCGACATCGAGCGCGTCGAGGCGCTGCGCGGCCCGCAGGGCACGCTGTACGGGGCGAGCTCCCAGTCTGGCACCCTGCGAGTCATCACCGCCAAACCCGATCCGTCCGGCTTCGATGCCTGGACCGAGGCCGAGGTCACCAGCGTCTCGGACGGCGACACCGGTTACGACGTCAGCGCCATGCTGAACCTGCCGCTCGCCGAGGACCGCGTATCGCTGCGCGTCGTTGGATTCGCGGCGGAGGACGCAGGCTTCATCGACAACGTCCTCACGCAGAGCAAGGGCGGGACGTTCGACAATGCCGATATCGTCGATGAAGACGTCAATACCGTGAACACCGTCGGCGGGCGTGCGGCGCTGCGCGTCGACATCAGCGACGGCGTGGACCTGACCCTTGCCGGGATTTACCAGGACGTTTCCGCTGACGGGCACGGTGACGTGACACCCGCTTCCACCGATGGCTTCGGCTATGCGAACGTCGGCGACCTGGAACAGGTCCGGTTTTCCGAGGAGAGCCTCGACGATTCGTGGTACCAGCTCGGGCTAACGCTGAACGCCGCGACGCCCATCGGCGACCTGGTGCTTGCCGCGTCCTATTTCGACCGCGACTTCCACTATGAGGCGGATGCCACCGATTACGAGTGGAACTTCAATTGCCCGCGTTTCGACAGCGCGGGCAACCAGAACCTGCCCCCGCCGTCCTGCCAGCCGAACTACGCCGTCTACGATTTCGGCGGAGACCCGCGCGGATTCGCCCAGAACGACGAGCAGACCGAGATCACGACCTTCGAGGCGCGGCTGCAGTCCAGGGCCGACGAGGCAAGCCGCTGGTCCTGGCTCGTGGGCGCCTTCTACAGCAAGGAGACGGGGCACACGCAGTTCGACAGCTTCGTGAACGACTATGCGGACACGCCCGCGTTCGCCTATTTCTCGTACCTCCAGTACGCCTATTACGGCGGGACGCTCGCGCCGACCGACCAGTGGTGGATCGGCGTCTACGACACCGACCTCGAGCAGCGCGCGGTGTTCGGGGAAGTCAGTTTCGACGTGACCGAGAACTTCACGATCACGGCGGGCGGGCGCTGGTTCGAGTACGACCGGAAGTTCCGGCTCCACCAGGAGGCCCCGGTCGGCTTCACGGGCTTCTCGTTGACCGAAGCGACCGCGGACACCGACGACAGCGGGTCGGTCATGAAGCTCAACCTGAGCTATCGCGTCGACGACGACCGCATGGTGTACGCAACCTATTCGGAGGGCTTCCGGAACGGCGGCAGCAACCCGGTGCGGCCGGCGTCGATCCTGCCGCGCGATTTCACCTCGGACGAGCTCAAGAACTATGAGGTCGGCGCCAAGACCGAGTGGCTGGACAGCCGGCTGCGGTTCAACATCGCGCTCTACTCGATGCAATGGGACGATTTCGCGGTCCAGGTTGAGGACCCGCAACCCGGCGTCTTCCAGCTCGGCTACGTCAATCTTCCGAGCGCCGAGATCACCGGCTTCGAGTCCGAGTTCCTGTTCGCGGTCAATGATGCATGGCAGATCGACGCGTCACTCGGCTACAACGACGGCGAGGTGTCCGAGGCGACGGAGCTGGTGCTGGATCCGGCGTTCGATCCGATACCCGTGACCAAGGGGGCGCGGCTGCCGCTCACGCCGGACTGGACGGCGACGCTCGGCATCGAGTACCGGCCGCGCGCCACGCTTCTGAACGCGCAGCCCTTCGCGCGCGTCGACCTCGCCTACGTCGGCGACTCCGTCAACAACCTCGAGGGCATCGAGTCGGTCGTGGCCGCAGGCGGCGTGCAGGTCCAGGAGGCCTACGACACCGGGGACTTCCGCGTCGGCCTCGAGGGCGAGGGCTGGAGCGCCGCTTTCTTCGTCGACAACTTCTGGGACGAGCGCGCCAACCTGTTCCAGAGCAATCGCTGGGCTGAACCGCGCCAGTCCATCAACCGGCCGCGAACGTACGGGCTCCAGTTCCGCTACGACTGGTAGCTGGCGTGGACATCGGCGACCCGATCCGCAGCTTCGGCAAGGTGGACATGGCGGCACTTGGCGCCGCCATCCTGGCGCAGGACGAGGCCGCCTGGAACGAGAACGTCCAGCGTCAGAAGGACTACGAGGTCCACGAGCAGACGCGCTCGATCGTGCTGTTGTTCGCGAACCTCGAGGACTGGCCCGCCATCGAGGTGCAGAAGCAGCCGGGCTGGGAGCGCCTCGCCGATGTGGCGGTGCCCGTGATGCACGAGATCATCGGCAGGTTCTACCCGCCCGGCGGGACCATCATCCGCGCCATGGCGGCAAAGCTCCTCGCGGGAGGCCGGATCATGCCGCACCGCGATTCCCACCCGTCGTTCGGCATCGGCCATCGCATCCACGTGCCGATCGTCACCAATCCCCGCGTGCGGTTCATGATCGACGGGCGGCCCTACCAGTTGCAGGTGGGCGAGGCCTATGAAATCAATAACCAGAAGGTCCACAGCGTGATGAACAAGGGGACAGACGACCGCATCAACTTCATCTTCGACTACCTGCCTCCGGGCGCCATACCCGGCCGCGCGGCCGCGCCGGCCTCGCGCCCCTCGGCTTCGTAGCTCCGGTAGCGGTCACGGACCGGCGCGATCACGTCGATCAGTTCGGCGAGGTGCCGTTCGTAGTGCTGGAAGTAGCCGACGGAACGATCGTATATCGGCTGGCGCACCTGCTCCGCTGACGGGGTCCGCACCGGGCGCTCGCTTTCGTAGAAGCGCATGCAGGCGTCCTCCCAGGGCAGGCCGCAGAAATCGAGCAGGCGCCGCACCTGCGGCTCGAAGTCGGCGACTATCTCCTCGTACTGCACGGTGAGTACCCGGCCTGGCAGGACATCGTGCCAGTGGTCCATCATCCGCTGGTATTCCAGGTAGTACTCGCCGATCTCGGTGAGGTCATAGGTGAAGTTCTGGCCCTTGGCGAACAGCTGCCGGTAGTTCGACAGGCAGGCGTCGAGCGGGTGGCGCCTCGCGTCGATGATCTTCGCGTTCGGCAGCATCAGCGCGATCAGGCCCAGGTTCGGGAAGTTGTTCGGCATCTTGTCGATGAAGCGGCTCGCGCCGGAACGGCGGTGCATGCGTGATCGCGCGAGATACTCGCGCCCCATCGCGGCAAGGTTCGAAGGCCCGAGCTCACGCACCGCCTCCGGGTAATTGACGCCGTCCGGGCGGTTGAGGTTCAGCGAAGTGGCGAGGCGCCCGACATACGGCAGCTCGCTCGTTCCCTCGACCTGCGTGTTGCTCGCAAGGATCTGTTCGAGCAGCGTCGAGCCCGAGCGGGGCAGCCCGAGGATGAAGATCGGCGCCGGGTCCGGGTCGCCGGCGCCGCGTAATCCTTGGAACAGGCCCGCGTCGAAGGCGGCCAGGATGCGGTCGTTCATCACCGCGGTCTGCACGGGGTCGTACTTCACCTGCGCCCGCTGGGTTTCATTTCCGCGCCGGTAATGATCCCAGGCGCGCTCGTAATCGCCCCGGTCCTCGTAGGCCTTGCCGAGGGCAAACTGGAAGTTGACGACGGACTGGACGTTGGCGCCGGAAGCGGTGGCGCGATTTTCCATCTCGGAAACCGTGGCATCGTCGAAGCGGTAGGTCTTGAGATTGGCGAGGCTCCAGTAAGTCTCCCCGAAGTCGGGCGCCTCCCGCATGCAGGCCTGGTAAGAAGCGACCGCGCCGTCGTAGTCGCCCATGGCCTTCAGGACGTGGCCAAGTCCTAGCAGCGCGCCGACGTGGCCCGGACGGACTGCAAGGCAGCTGCGGTAGGCATCGATCGATTCCTGCGTGAAAGAGGCGCGGGCGAGCGTCGCCGCACGCAGGAAATGCGCCTGCGGCTGGGCCGGTTCGAGTGCTATCACCCGGTCGAAGCACTCGAGCGCTTCCTCGTAGCGGTCCTGCTCCTTGCGCAGGCGGCCGAGGTCGAGGTGCGCCAGCAGGAAGTCCGGCGCGATCTCGATGGCACGCTGAAGGAGTGTTTCGGCGTCGTCCGGCCGATCGGCCCTCGACGCGAGCAGCGCGAGCAGCCGCAACGCATCGACGTTGCCTGGGTTCTTGCGCAGCACCCGCCGGTAGATGCGCTCGGCCTCCTCGATGCGCCCTTCTTTCTGGTGTTCCGCCGCGAGGGCCATCAACCGCCGCTCCGGCGAGAGCTCGAAGCTCTTCTCGAACGCCGCGTCGGCGTCCTTGCCGCGGCCGAGCAGCGCAAGCGCCTTGCCGAGACTGAACCAGGCACGCTCGAGGCCGGGATCGAGCTGCGTCGCGCGCTCCAGGAATGGCAGCGCGTCCCCGGCACGCTTCGCCCGCAGCAGCAGGTAACCAAGGTCTTCCGCGGGTTTTGCAAAAGACGGTGCCGCGTCGATCACCGCGCGCAGCGTGGCCTCGGCCTCCTCGTCCCGGTCCATCTTGACCAGCAGCGCCCCCAGCAGCGCCTGCATGTTGACGTCCCGGGGATACCTGGCAACGGCACCGCGGCAGCGCGCCTCGGCGTCGGCGAGGCGCCCGGCCTGGATCAGGCCGAGTGTCTCGTTGAAGAGGGATTTGGGCGCGCCCGCGGAATGCATGAGGCGGCGTCAGTAGCCGTTGGAACTGACGAGCAGGCGGGTCGACAGGCTTCTGAGCAGCGCGGCGTGCGCACCGACGCGTCGGTCGAGCGGCAACGCGGCCGCCGGCGTCTCCAGAACCAGCACCGTCTGCGCACCGGGCCCCGGCTGCCGTTCTCCGTCGACGATGACCTCGCGCGCGCTCAGCAGCTCGTCGATCGAGCTGTCGGTCACCGGGCCGACGATGCCCCGCGCGATCGGCTCGTCGAAACGCGTCGTCCCGCCGGCCTTGACCGGGACGCCACTTTCCCGCAGCACGGCGACCGCGGAGGTGGCGAGTTCATCCGCCGTGCCTGCCACGCCCTGGGAGTAGACGTAGCCCTCGTGGATCAGGTTGTCCTCGTGCAGGTCGACGCTGACGACGGCCGGGTACTCCGCCTGCTGGCGCAGGATCCAGGCCGTGATCGCGGCGGCTTCGGGGCTCGACGGGGCATTCGCGCGTGCGCGCGCCGGATCTTCGGCGGACGGCAGCAGGTGCGAGGAATCGCCGACGCTGTGGCCGTCGACCGTCTCGGAGTACACGGCGACATTGAGGTAACGCCAGTTGCGCGCGTAGCCGTGCGGGTTGAGGAGCGGCAGCAGCACGACGGGATGGTGCTCGCCGAGTTTCGCGATGTCCTCGATGGCTGCCGCCACCGCATTGGGCCCGGCGGGCTCCTCGCCGTGGATGCCCGCCAGGATCCAGACGGCAGGACCTTTCTTCGGCGATCGCAGCGCGACGACCGGCAGCCTGACCGACGTGCCGGGAGGCTCGGAGGTGGCGATTACGTCCGCCGTCCAGCCCTGGGCGACGAGGCCGATGCTCGCGCGGTAGAGCGATTCGATCGGTGCCCGCCCGTCGGCGTGGGTCGCGACCCCGGGCGGGATCACGATCGCGGCCGGTTGGGCGCCCGCAGCCGGCAGGCAGCAGAAGACTGCAAGGGTTGCGGCAGCGCGGGCGAGCATGGCAGGCATGGTCGCATCCGGGCGCCGGGCTGTCATCCGGGCGCCGCTGCACGTCCTGGCGATGGCCAGGCACGGACCGGCGCATCGCGGTTGAATCCGCGCACCGCGGTGGCCTAGCGTCCGAGCCAGTCTCCCAGGAGAGCCGCCATGCTGCGCACCGCGATCGCCGCCGTCCTCGTTGCCGCCGCCACCGCCGCCGTGGCTGCCAACACGGAAACCCGGGCCGAGCTCTCACAGGAAAAGGCGCGCACGGTGCTCGACCAGGCCGTCGAGGCGAATGGAGGGGCCGAGGCGTTGCGCGCCGTCCAGGTCGTCCGGCTGAAGCTCGAGGGACAGACGTTCCCGCGGCTGCAGATGACGACGCCGGCGCCGCCCTACGAGGGCGGCAGCTTCGACGAGACCCTGCTGATCGACCTCGAGAAGAACCGCCTGCGCCTCGACCAGAAGGCGGGTGGGTTCGGCTTCGACGGCGACAACACGGTTACGATCGTGGATGGCACCGGAAACGCCTACGACAACCGCGCCAAAACCGTCACGCCGATCCCGGCCGAGCAGGCGACCCAGCAGCAGTTCGTCCAGTACCACCGCCGGCTCCCGAACCTGCTGTTGCGCCAGGCCCTCGATCGCGCGAATTCGCTGCGTTACCTCGGGGAGGACACGTTCGACGGCCGGCGGCACGAGGTCATCACTTTCGTGATGCCGGACACGCAGCAGGTCGCCCTCTATGTCGACGCCGCCACCGGCCTCGTGTCGAAGTACGAGTTGATCTTCGTTGACTCGCTGGAGGGAGTCGAGGCGTCCGAGATCATCTTCGGCGACTACCAGAAAGTCGGCCAGTACCAGGTCCCGAGGCGCTGGATCAACCGCCAGCTCGGAGAGGACCAGACCCGCTACACCGTGAAGGCGGAGTTCAACCCGGCGGTCACCGACGATTCGTTCCGCGTCGCCGCGGCCGGGTACGCGCAGGTAAAGCCGGTGCCGACCGACCTCGAGGAGAAGGTCGACCGCCTCGCCGACGGCGTCTACGTGATACAGAACGTCGCGGGCCAGAACCAGAACACGATGGCGGTCGGGTTCGCCGACTACGTGGTCGCGGTCGAGGCGCCGGGTTCGAGCGATGGTGCCGATGCCGTGATCAAGCGCATCCACGAGCTGTTTCCCGGGAAGCCGATCCGCTACGTCGCCATGACCCACCACCACGGCGACCACATCGGCGGCATGCGCAGCTTCATCGCCGAGGGCGCGACGGTCATCACCACGGCCGCAAACCGGCCGGTGATCGAGGCGATGGCCGCCTCGAGCCAGAACGACAGGCTCGGCAGGTCCCCGCGTCCACCGGAGTTCCTCTTGCTGGAGAACGGCAAGCGGGTGCTGAAGGACGGCACTCGCAGCATCGAGCTGATCGACATCGGCCCCAATCCGCACGCGAAGGAGATGGTCATCGCCTGGCTGCCCGCCGAGAAGGTGGTGTTCCAGGGTGACCTGTTCTTCGTGCCGAACAACGACGCGCCGTTCGGCCCGCCGCAGCCGTCGACGGCATCTTTCGCGAAGAGGCTGCGCGAACTCGGCTTGCCGGCCGAGAAGATCGCCGCGGTCCACGGAGACACCGCGACGATCGCGCAGTTCCGTGAGGCGACCTCCACGATCGAGTGACCGCGGCAGGCGCGGTTCCCGCGCCGCGGGCCGATGCCGTAGAGTCCGCAGGACATGGGCTCCGCGCGCTTCATCCGGGACCTCGCCGTCATGATCGGCGCTGGCCGCGCGGCCGACTCGTTCAGGGCGGCGGCCCCCTCGACCTTCGACCCGATCGTCCTCGGCGGCTGCGGCCGGTCCGGCACCACGCTCCTGCGGATGATGCTGGATTCGCACCCGCGCATCTGCTGCGGACCGGAATCGAGCCTGTTCCGCCGGCGCGCGGTCGACACCCGCTGGCTCGCGGATCGTTTCGGGTTCCGCCACGACGAGGTGCGCGCGATCCACGACGCCGCCCCCTCGCGCCCGGCCTTCATCGAGGGCTTCGGGGCGCTCTGCATGCGCAAGGCCGGCAAGGCGCGCTGGGCCGAAAAGACGCCGCGCAACATCAGCCGCCTCGCCGAAATCTTCCGCTGGTTCCCGGCGGCGCGCTTCGTGCACGTGCTGCGCGACGGCCGCGACGTCGCCTGTTCGCTGCGGACCCATCCGCGCCACAAGGTCGTGGACGGGAAACTCGTCCCGACCGGCGCCTGGAAGCCGATTGCCGGCTGCGCGCGCCGGTGGGTGCGGGACATCGAGAGTTCGCGCCCATGGTGGGGCGACCCCCGCTTCATGACGGTGCGCTACGAAGACCTGGTCCTGGATCCGCGGCCCTCCCTCGAGCGCCTGATGACTTTCCTCGGCGAGAACTGGGACGAGGCGTTGCTCGCCCATACGGCGGCCGACTCGCCGTTCCGGGATGCGACCCGCTTCGCCCAGAACCCCGAGGCGCTCGGTGCGGTGAGCACCGCCTCGCTCAGCCGCTGGCAACGCGATCTCGACGGGCGCGACAAGCAGATCTTCAAGCGCATCGCGGGACCGCTCCTCGTCGAGCTCGGCTACGCGGCGGACGACCGCTGGTAAACCCGCCATCGGGCGAAACGGCTATTTGCCCGGCTGCTCGCGCGCACGCGTCCTGCGAAACGGCCACACGAACTGCTCGATGGGCCCCGGCGGCACGGGGTGACCGTGGATGCCGAGTTGCTCGGGCCACGCGTCGATGGGCAGGTGGTGGGAACCGAACAAGCGGTCGATCCACGGAAAATGCACCGCGAAGTTGCGATCGATCGGATACACCGCGTGATGCCAGTAGTGGAACCTCGGCGTCACCACGAGATGCTCGATCCAGCGCAGCCGGAAACGCAGGTTCACGTGGTTCAGCACGCCCTGCAAAGCGATGATCACGAGCCAGACATAGAGCGCCGGCTCCGAGAAGCCGAGCGCGAAGGCCGGCAGCACCACCAGCGCGCGAGTCACGACGACATCGACGAGGTGCAGCCTCGACCCGGCGAGCCAGTCCATCTCGCGGATCGAATGGTGGATGGCATGGAAACGCCACAGCGCGGGCACGCGGTGAAACGCGCGATGCACGCCGTACTGCGCCAGATCGGCAGCCAGCATCAGCTCGAGGACCTGCAGCCAGGCCGGTTGCGAGGACACCGCGCCTGCGACGCCCGCGAGCGCCGGCAGGGAGGCCAGGGCCGTCGCCGGCCAGAGCGACACGAAGGTGAGCAGCTGCACGCCGACGTGGTTGACGAAGAAGTACGTGACATCCGTGCTCCAGCCGGCGCGCAGCACCCGTTGCGACGGCCTGAGGGGAAACATCCTCTCGAGCGGAACGAAGACCATCGCGAACACCAGCAGGTTCAGCAGGAACCAGTCGAGCCCGAGGTGGATGCGGCCGTCGAAGTCGCCGCGGATCTCGACACCGGCGCCGCCGGCAAGCATGGCCGCCAGGGTGAGCCCGAGTCCCGCAAGGCCGAGCGCCATGCGCCGGCGCAACAGCAGGCTTACGCAGGAGGACAGGAACGCGAGGCCAATCAGGAGCTCGACGAGCGAGCGCATGAGCGGCAGCGGGTAGCGCGCGCGCAGGTCTGTCGTGGTCAGGAAGTCGGGGAAGTGCAGCACGAGCACGGCACCTGCCGCCATCGCGCCGAGGAAGACGCCGACGACGCCGCTGAACCACCCCGAACCGACGGCGCGCGGGGCTCCGTCGGCGAAGAAGCGCGCAAGCCGGCGCTCGAATCGGGTGGGCTCCGGCGCAGCCACCGCTCCAGATGCCTGCGGTTACTCGCGGTCCAGGTTGACCCGGGTGCCCTTGACGGTGGACTCGACCAGTTCGATCGCAATGTTCGGGCCCTTGCGGACCTTCACGAGCACGTCCTCGCCGTCGTCGATCTCGATCTTGTAGCTGTCCTTGTCGAGCGCCTGCTTGAACGCGTCGCGTATGTCGCGACCGCAGCCGTCCTCGCCACGGCCATCCTTCAGGCTGACCGGGATGTCGATCGCGGCGCCGCCCTGCGGCGTGACGCGAAAGCGCAGGACGCCATCGTTGTTCGCGCCTTCACTTACCTCGAGCCGCCATTTGTTCGAGTACGAAAGCCCGGCGGCCGGCGTCGCGGCAGCGGGTGCCGTCGCGGGCTCCTGGGCCCCGGCGGCGAGCGCGACGCCCGCGCAGGCGATGATCGTGGCAAGGGGATTCCGAACGACTGGCATAATGCAGCTCCTGCGCTGGCCTTCCCAAGGAGTCTAGCGCAGGTCGCCGGTGACGTCGCGGTGTCGGCAGACCGTCAATCCGGGTATCTTGTGCACCGTGCAAAAGCGGAACGGCCCGATCCGGGCGATCATCCTCACGACCCAGCGCACCGGTTCGACATTTCTGGTCGGATGCCTGCAGTCCCACCCCGATATCAACTGCATCACCGAGCTCCTGGTCGGCGCGCACCTCGAGCCGCCCGGATTCCTGCGTACGTCGCGAGCCGGCACCAAGGCGGCGCGGTTCCTGATGTCGGGCGGATGGTTCCCCACGCGCGCGATGCGCCGTTTCTACGCCTCGAGCGACAAGCCGGTCAGCATCTTCAAGGCCATGTACAACCAGGTGTCCGTGCCGTGGACGCTCAGGTACCTCACGCGCAACACGGACATCCATGTCCTGCACCTCAGCCGGCGGAACCTGCTCAAGATGCACGTGTCGCAACTGCTGATGCCGACGCGGCGCAACCGCATCTGGGAACCCCACACGACCGAGCCGCTGCCGCCCGTCACGACGCGCGTCGATCCCGCGGCGGCCGTGGAGCAGATGCGCAAGGCGCAGCTCGCGTACCAGCACTTCGAGGACCTGTTCAAGGCGCACCGCCGCCTGTCCGTAGTCTACGAGGACCTGATCGAGAACCAGCGACTGCGGCCTTCCGAAGGCCGGCGGATCTGCGATTTTTTCCGCATCGCCGACCATCCGATGCAGTCGAGCCTGATCAAGATGAACCCGGAGTCGCTGCAGGCCATGGTCACGAATTACGACGAGCTGGGTGAGGCGATTTCACGCACCGAGTTCGCGGGCCTGCTTGACCCGGACCCCGGCGAGGAGCGCGCGTGCGCATCGCAGTAACCGGCGCGACCGGCTTCGTCGGCCGGCACTTCGCGGAACACGCGCTGTCGGCGTCCCATGCCATCTCGGCGTTGAACCGGCCCGCGTCGCCGCGGAAGCAGGAGCTCATCCGGGACCTCGAGGCGCGCGGCGCGGACTTCCACGCCGGCGACGTGGGGGACCCGGCGTCATTGCTGCCCGCCATGCGCGGCGCGGACTGCGTCTGCCACTTCGCCTCCGCGTTCCGCGAGACCGGCGTGCCGGACGACCATTTCCGCGCGGTGAACATCGCCGGCACCGGCAACGTCGTCGAGGCCGCGGCGGCCCAGGGTGTCCGCCGCTTCGTGCTGTGCAGCACGGCCGGTATTTACGGCCCGAAAGTCCCGGGCGTCATCGACGAATCCGCGCCGGTGCGGCCGGCGAACATCTACGAGCAAAGCAAGGTCGAGGCCGAGGAGGTCGTGCGGCGCCAGGCCGTCGCGCGCGGCATGGAATACGCGATCATCCGGCCGGCGGTCGTCTACGGCCCATATGACGAGCGCCTGGTCAAGATGTTCCGCGCCGCTTCGCGGGGCCGCTTCCCGCTGTTCGGCAAGGGCGCGGGCCGCCGCCACATGGTCTACGTGGGCGACGTCGCCGACGCGGCACTGCGCGCCTGCGTGCTGCCCGCCGCGTCCGGCGAGGAGATGATCATTGCGGGGCCTCGCGCCGCGCCGCTGAGCGAGATCCTCGAGGTGCTGGCCCGGGTCGCCGGCCGGGCGAGCTCGGGCCCGCGCCTGCCGCTGGCGCCGATGATGGCACTCGCCGCCGTGACCGAGGACACTGGCAAATTCCTCGGCATCAAGCCTCCGATTTACCGGCGGCGCATGGACTTCTACCGCAACGACGCCGAGTTCGACTGCTCGCGCGCCCGGCGCGTGCTCGGCTGGAAGCCTGCCGTCGACCTCGAGGAAGGTTTCCGCCGCACCCTCGAGTCCTACCGCGAGTCCGGCTGGATCTGACCGTTCCTGCGGCCGCGGCGTCTGGCAACGGGAGGCCCGCGTCGGTTAACGTGCTGCCTCCCTCGCAACTGGAAGCCGTCGTGCAACACCTCGCCGCCCGCATCGTTCCCGGGATTCTCATCATGTCGCTCGCGGGACTTGAGCCGGCGCATGCCGAACTCGACCGGACCGAGCGGGCGATCGCGAAACACGCTGCCGCCGGCCAGCCCGCCGCCGAGGCCCTGCTGCAGAAAGTCGTGGACATCGAAAGCCCGACCGAGAACACCGCGGGCGTCCGTGCCGTCGGTGATGCATTCGCCGCAGAGCTGCGCGCGATCGGTTTCAGCACGCGCTGGGTCGAACTGCCGGCCGGGATGAAGCGCGCCGGCCACCTGGTCGCCGAGAGCGGCGGTAGCCGGGGCAAGCGGCTCCTGCTGCTCGGCCACATCGACACCGTGCTGGCGGGCGAGAAATTCCGGCGCGAAGGCGCCAGGGCCTTCGGTACCGGGACGGCCGACATGAAGGGCGGGGTGGTCGTCATGATGCAGGCCCTGAAGGCGCTGCACGCGGCGGGCGCCCTCGACGACCGGCGCATCACGGTCATGCTGACGGGCGACGAGGAGGATGCGGGCATGCCGCTTTCCGAATCGCGGGAGCCGATGCTCGAGCTCGCGCGCAACAGCGACGTGGCGCTCAGCTTCGAGTCCGCCATCGACGGCACGGCAACCATTGGGCGGCGCGGGATCAACAGCTGGACGCTGGAAGTCACCGGCGAGACCGGCCATTCGGGCGGGATCTTCAGCGCGGAACGGGGCAGCGGCGCGGTCTACGAGGCGGCCCGCATCCTGGCCGCCTTCCAGGCGGAGCTCGGCGCGGAGAAGCACCTCACGATCAATCCGAGCGTCATCGTCGGCGGCACGAAGGCGAAGCTCGACGACTATCGCGGGAACGCCGAAGGCAAGACCAACGTGATAGCGCCGATCGCCTGGGTGCGCGGCGACATCCGCTACATCAGCCTCGACCAGGAGCGCTCCGCGCGCGAGCGCATGGAGGCGATCGTCGCCAGGCACCTGCCGCGGACCGGGGCGACGTTGCGGTTCGACGACGGCGCCTACCCGCCAATGACGCCGACTCCCGCCAACGAGGCACTGCTGCAGGTGCTGGACACCGCGAGCCGCGACCTCGGGCTCGGTCCGGTCGAGGCCCTCGATCCGGCGAAGCGCGGGGCCGGCGACATCGGGTTCATCGCGCACCTACTGCCCTGCCTCGACGGGCTGGGCAGCGGCGGCGGGGAGAACACGCACGCACCGGGCGAGTACACGGGCCTCGACACGCTGACACCGATGGCGCAGCGCGCCGCGGTGCTGATCCATCGCCTCGGCCGCTGATCCGGGCATGGCGGGCGGCGGCCTGTGGTGGGAGCGGCCGGACCTGCACTACCGGGACGGACGGCTGCTGTTCGGCGGGCGCGAGCTCGCCGGGCTCGCGGCCGAAGGCACGCCGGCCTACGTGTACCGCGCCGGGCGCGTGCGCGAGAACCTCGCGCGCCTGCGCGCCGCGCTCGACACCGCGGGCGTTCCCCACGACCTCTACTACGCGGTCAAGGCTAATCGCTTTCCGCCGCTGCTCCACGACCTGCGTGCGCACGGACAATGCGGCATCGACGCCTGCTCGCCGGCGGAAGTGGGGCTGGCACTGGCGCACGGCTTCCGCGAAGACCAGATCTCGTTCACGGGCCACGCCGTGTCGGAGCCCGACCTCGCGATCCTGCAGTCGCATCCGGGCGTGCACGTCAATTGCGATGCGATCAGCACGATCCGCAGGCTCGGCCGGCGCTGCCCGGGCCGCTCGATCGGCATCCGCCTGAATCCCGGGCTCGGTGCCGGCTACAACGAGCGGCTGCGCTACGCCGGCGAGAAGCCGACCAAGTTCGGCGTGTACCCGGACCGCTTCGAGGAGGCGATGGCGGCCGCGCAATCGGCCGGCCTGCGCGTCCATACGCTCCATTTCCATGTCGGCAGCGGCTACCAGGGCGACGCGCTCGACGTGCTCGACCAGGTGCTGCGCACTGCGGGGCAGATAGTTGATGCGCACCCGGACATCCGTCGCCTGAATGTAGGAGGGGGCCTCGGCGTGCGCATGGCCGAGTCCGACATTGCCATCGACCTCGAACGGTGGGCCGCGATCGTCGCGCGTCACGCGCTGCCGCGGGGCCTGCGGGTCGCGGTCGAGCCGGGTGACTACCTCGTCAAGGATGCG
>Ga0190274_10000574_pt1 | contig 21619 bp, 14 predicted proteins | sample Popmic531T_FD_133002 | JGI IMG/M metagenome (GOLD analysis project Ga0190274, IMG submission 133002) | Populus adjacent soil microbial communities from riparian zone of Yellowstone River, Montana, USA - 531 T | ecosystem: Environmental > Terrestrial > Soil > Riparian zone | place: USA: Montana... | reverse complement strand
TTGGCGACATATACCTTGGCCGTATCCGGAAGATAATGCCCGGACTGAACGCTGCTTTTGTAGATATTGGTTACGAAAAAGACGCATTCCTTCATTACCTCGACCTTGGCCCTCAGTTTCTGAGCCTGGTTAAATACATGAAGGCTGTTACCGACCAGAAACAACCCGACTCTCTTCTTACCAACTTCCCCATGGAAGCTGACATTGACAAAGGCGGAAAAATTTCAAGCGTTATTTCCACCAATCAATGGCTTGCAGTACAGGTTGCCAAGGAACCAATTTCTACAAAAGGTCCCCGCATTACCTGCGATATAAGCCTTGCAGGAAGATATGTGGTAATGGTACCTTTTTCAAACGTAGTTTCAGTCTCTCAAAAGATTAAAAGCTCCGAAGAACGCAACCGACTGAAAAGATTGGCAATGAGCATCAAACCAAGGAATTTCGGTTTGATTGTAAGAACTGTTGCTGAAGGAAAAAAAGTTGCTGAAATAGACAAGGATATCCAGGACCTGCTTTCGAAATGGGCTCAGTTTTATGAATTGCTGAAAACATCAAAGCCACCGCAAAAACTGTTGGGTGAAATGGACCGCACATCGACCATTTTGCGAGACATGTTAAACCCTGATTTTAACAGCATCCATGTAAATGACCAATCCTTTTTTGAGGAAGTAAAAGCATATATCCGCAGCATCGCTCCGGAACAGGAAGAAATTGTAAAACTTCACAAGGGCAAAATGCCCATTTTTGAGCATTTAGGTGTCGACAAGCAGATCAAATCGGTCTTTGGCAAAACAGTTAACCTTCAAAATGGTGCTTACCTAATCATTGAACATACCGAAGCTTTGCATGTGATAGATGTGAACAGCGGAGGGCGGAGCAAAACAGGCACTGATCAGGAAAAAAACGCTTTACAGGTGAACATGATGGCGGCAAAAGAGATTGCCCGTCAGCTACGTTTGCGTGATATGGGCGGCATCATAGTCGTCGACTTCATCGACATGCACAGCGCTCAGCACAAGAAAGAACTTTTTGAAAGCATGCGTGAAGAGATGAAGCGTGATCGCGCAAAGCATACCATCTTACCTCCCAGCAAGTTCGGACTCATCCAGATCACCAGGCAGCGCGTAAGGCCTGAGATGAACATTACTACGGTAGAAAAATGTCCTGCCTGCGATGGTACCGGTGAAATCAAAGCCAGCATCCTGTTGATTGACGATATTAAAAACAACACCCGTTATATTCTTACCGAACAGAATGAAAAGGCCGTGACAATCAAGGTGCACCCTTACCTGGCAGCATATCTTACCCAGGGAATTTTATTCAGCTCCATCCGACACAAATGGCAGCGTGAGTTCAAGAAGAAGATCATTGTAGAAGCCATGACTGCATACCACATCATGGAGTTCCACTTCTTCAACCATTCCGGCGAGGAAATCAAAATATAATCCGGGATTGATTTTTTCAGGAATATTCTGTTCCGGCAAAATTAACAGACACTAAAATCGTTATTTTTACCGAGTTTCTTTTCCTTGCGGGAAGGAAGTCCGTCTCTTATGCCAAAGAAAAACACCTCAGGAAAATTCAATACTATTCTTAAAATTTTCTGGCTGCTGATCATTGTACCGATGGTAGCGCTGGTTGCAATTGTAGCCGCTACCGCATCGGGAATGTTCGGCGAACTTCCTTCATTTGAAGATCTTGAAAACCCAAACAGCGCATTGGCTTCTGAAGTTTTTTCTGCCGACGGTGTATTGCTCGGCAAATACTATTACCAGAACCGGACCAACGTCCATTACAAAGAACTTGCTCCTAATCTTGTGAATGCTCTCAAGGCAACTGAGGATATACGTTTCGAAGATCACTCCGGAATTGATTTGCGCGGATTGGTGCGTGTGCTAATAAAAACGGTAGTACTGCGTCAAAGCGGATCAGGAGGAGGAAGTACAATCACTCAACAGCTTGCAAAAAATCTTTTTCCGAGAGAGAAAATATCGGGATTCAAACTGGCTACGCGTAAGATCCAGGAGTGGATAATCGCCGTCCGCCTTGAGCGCAATTATACCAAGGAAGAAATTATGGCCATGTATCTTAACACGGTCGAATTCGGAAGCAATAGTTTTGGAATAAAAGCAGCGGCACAAATTTTTTTTAACAAGCAACCTTCTCAACTTAAAACTGAAGAATCTGCAGTGCTTGTCGGGCTGCTGAAAGCTCCTACCTATTACAGTCCGGTGAGGAATCCTGAAAATTCAATGCGCCGAAGGAATACTGTTTTATTCCAGATGAAACGTTATGATTTGCTCACTCAGCAACAATACGATTCGCTCAAGGCGCTTCCGATCAAACTAAAATATCAATCGGAAGATCACAATGCCGGCATTGCAACTTATTTCAGAGAGTACCTGCGTTTGTACCTGAATAAATGGTGCAATGAACACAAGAAAAATGATGGCACCAGCTATAACATATACAGGGATGGGTTGAGAATATACACCACCATTGATTCCAGGATGCAGAAGTATGCAGAGGAAGCAATGAAAGAACATCTGAGTGAATTACAAAAAACTTTTTTTGATCATTGGAAAGGTAAGAAAGCATGGGCAGAGACTCCTGAAATTATTACCGATGCCATGAAAAAATCGGCAAGATACAGGGAGCTTGAAGAAAATGATGTGGATGCTGATTCAATTGAAAAAGTATTTAATACAAAACAACCCATGACTGTGTTCACCTGGAAAGGTGAACGCGATACATTGATGACTCCATTGGATTCAATCAAGTATTATAAAATGTTTTTGCTGACCGGAATGATGTCGATGGAACCACAAACAGGTTTCATAAAAGTATGGGTTGGCGGAACTGATTACAGATACTTCAAATACGATCACGTAAAAGAAGGAAAGCGACAGGTAGGATCAACGTTCAAACCTTTCGTTTACACTCTTGCAATGCAGGAAGGTTATTCTCCCTGCTACAAAGTTCCAAACGTAAGAGTAACTTTTACCGGTGAAGACGGAAAAATCTGGTCGCCTGAAAATTCTGATGGAAAATACGGAGGGATGCTTTCATTGAAGGAAGCACTTGCAGAATCTGTGAACAGTGTGACTGCATTTTTGATGAAACAATTCGGTCCGCAGGCTGTGATTGATATTGCACGCAAAATGGGAATCACTTCTCCAATGGAACCCTACCCTTCCATCTGTTTGGGAACACCTGATATTTCAGTGTATGAAATGACCGGCGCATACGGCACTTTTGCAAACAAAGGAGTTTGGACTGAGCCTATTTTCCTTACAAGAATTGAGGATAAAAATGGTGTGGTGCTACAGGAGTTTGTACCTAAAAAAGTAGAAGCATTAAGCGAAGAAACTGCTTATGTGACATTGAGTCTGCTCAAAGGTGTAGTGGAAACCGGAACCGGTGTAAGGCTTCGTTATAAATTCGGACTTGCAAATCCAATAGCAGGAAAGACAGGTACTACACAAAATCAGAGTGACGGTTGGTTTGTGGGAATCACACCTGATCTTGTGAGTGGTGTATGGGTAGGATGTGAAGACCGCTCCATCCATTTCAGAAGCATCACACTCGGACAAGGCGCGAACACTGCGTTGCCGGTTTGGGGACTGTTCATGAAAAAAGTTTATGCTGATAAAACCATCAACTTAAGCACTTCTGATTTTGAAAGGCCCGAAGGCAAACTTTCAATTGAGCTCGATTGCTCAAAATATTTGATAAATAACCCTGAACCCACTCAAAACCAGAGCGATTTCGGCTTTTAACAGGGTCTTCCCCAGGTGTAAAATCTTAGAGTTTTTTCGTTAGTTTTGCCATGCCGTTAGCGGGTATGTTGCATTGAATTTGCGGCTGACGGCAAGTACTTAAAACATAAAGTTATGATCAATAAAGTTGTGGCTTCCGCGGAAGCAGCCATTCATGACATTCAGGATGGAATGACACTTTTGCTGGGTGGTTTCGGTCTTTGCGGAATCCCTGAAAACTGCATTGCCGCGTTAGTGAAAAAAGGAACCAAAGGATTGACTTGTATTTCAAACAATGCAGGTGTGGATGATTTTGGATTAGGACTTTTGCTCCAGGGTCGGCAAATTAAAAAAATGGTTTCTTCATATGTTGGAGAGAATGCTGAGTTCGAAAGACAAATGCTGAGCGGTGAACTCGAAGTAGAATTAATTCCACAGGGAACACTTGCTACACGTTGTCTTGCTTCAGGATATGGAATGCCTGCTATTTTCACTCCTGCAGGAGTTGGCACTGAAGTGGCAATTGGAAAAGAAGTACGCAATTTCGATGGCACTGATTATCTACTCGAATACGCTTTCGATTCACAATTCGCGATTGTGAAAGCATGGAAAGGCGATACTTCAGGTAATTTAATTTACCGCGAAACTGCTCGCAATTTTAATCCCATGATGGCTATGGCCGGAAAAATTACTATTGCAGAAGTGGAAGAACTTGTGGAAGTCGGCGAACTCGATCCTGATCAGATTCATACTCCGGGAATATTTGTTCATCGGATTTTCCAGGGTGAAAAATTTGAAAAAAGAATTGAGCAACGGACTGTTCAGAAAAAATAACTTATAAACTACGTGCAAAAAAATAGAACACGGATTTAACAGATTTAACGGATAAAAAACGGATTTGATCCGTTCTAAAATTAAATCAGTGCAAATCTGTTAAATCCGTTTAATCCGTGTTCAAAAAAAATCATCAGATCAATACAAATACCAATCATAATTCAAATTTCGATGTTAGATAAAAACGGTATCGCCAAAAGAATTGCACGGGAAGTAAAAGACGGTTATTATGTTAATCTCGGTATTGGCATTCCAACTTTGGTTGCCAACTATTTACCTGCAGGCATAAACGTTGTGCTTCAATCAGAAAACGGATTGCTTGGCATGGGACCATTTCCATTTGAAGGGGAAGAGGATCCGGATTTGATTAATGCGGGTAAACAAACCATCACTACAGTTCCTGGCTCTGCTTTTTTTGATTCAGCAATGAGTTTCGGAATGATACGTGCTAAAAAAGTTGATCTTACAATTTTGGGAGCAATGGAAGTGAGTGAAGATGGCGACATTGCAAATTGGAAAATACCAGGCAAAATGGTGAAAGGTATGGGAGGAGCTATGGATCTTGTAGCTTCTGCAAAAAATATTATTGTCGCCATGCAGCATGTGAATAAAGCAGGTGAATCTAAACTGTTACCTAAATGTTCGTTGCCACTTACCGGAGTAAGATGTGTAAAACGTATAGTCACAGAACTTGCGGTACTCGATGTAACACCACAAGGATTTAAATTGCTTGAACGCGCACCGGGAATTTCAGTGGAACAAATAAAAAATGCAACTGCAGGAAAATTAATTATCGAAGGCGAAATTCCTGAAATGACTGTGGAATGATAAATGATAAGTGATAAATGATGGCTGATTAATCAGATTAATTACGATTTCAATTCTTTATTTTAATCATAAAAGTTTAAACTCTATAATTTCGAATCGAAGTACAAACACAATGCTTATAGTATAAATATTTATCATTTATCATTTATCATTTCGCAACATGGACTTAAGTATCATCATTCCTATATACAACGAAGAAGGCAACATACACAAGTTGCTGGATCGCCTTGAAGGAGTGATCGGAAAAATGAATTTGAATTCTTACGAATACATTTTCATTAATGATGGCAGTCGTGACAAATCCATGGAGTTAATCAGGGAACTGTCGAAGAAAAACAGCAACATACATTTCATCAATCTCAGCCGCAATTTCGGTCACCAAATAGCAGTAACTGCGGGACTCGATAAATCAAAAGGTGATGCAGTAGTTATAATTGACGCCGATTTACAGGATCCGCCTGAGCTGATCCCTGAGTTATACCAGAAATTGAAATCGGGGTTTGAGGTTGTGTATGCGAAAAGGAAATCGAGACAAGGCGAAGGATTCATGAAAAAATTCACAGCCAAAATGTTCTATCGCTTATTGTCATACATGACATCCATCAGCATTCCGGTCGACACAGGTGATTTCAGGATTGTTGATCGTAAAATTGTGGATGTGTTGAAGCAGATGCCTGAGCAGCAAAAATTTTTACGCGGACAAATCAGCTGGATCGGTTTTAACCAAACCTTTGTAGAATACGATCGTGATGAAAGATTTGCAGGGAAGACGGGATATACTTACAAAAAAATGATTCGCCTGGCACTTGACGGAATCACCTCCTTTTCAAACTTTCCATTAAAAATTGTGACCCTGGCCGGATTTATTGTTTCAGGAATTTCATTTTTCATGATTCTGTATGCACTTTATTCCCGATTCATATCAAAAGACTACGAACCAGGCTGGACATCGTTAATGCTTACCGTATTGTTCCTGGGAGGCATTCAGCTGATCGGGATTGGAATCATTGGTGAATATATCAGCCGCATGAGTGCCAATCTTCGAAACCGTCCACTTTATATTATCAGGGAATCCAATCTGTAGAAGAACAGTTACAGAAGTTTAAACCGGAGAGTTTTTTTTCTATTTTGGTTCTCAAATTTTAAACAGAACCATTAATGAAATCCTTTTTCAATTTGATACAGAATAAGAAACCTGAAGCGATTGTTGTTGGGATCATAATCTGTATTCTTATTTATTTTCCCATTTTCTCATTTTTAGGAACATTACCTATAAGGATATGGGATGAAGCCAGGCTTGCAATAAATGCTGTTGAAATGGTTAAATCAGGTAACCTGATAACAACCTCATATGAATCGAAACCGGATATATGGAACACCAAGCCACCTTTAATGATCTGGTTGCAGGCATTATCGATGAAAGTTATAGGAATTAACGAATTTGCAGTACGATTACCCTCCGCCCTTGCTGCTTTTTTTACGTGCCTCCTTTTGTTCATGGTTACAATCAGGTATAGCGGGAATATTTGGTTTTCAGCCATCACAATTCTTATACTGGTAACTTCCCAGGGATATATTCACAATCACGCTGTACGAACCGGGGATTACGATGCATTGTTGGCATTTTTTATGGCGGGATATTCATTGTGTATTTTTCATTACCTGAATACACGGAACAAACAGTATTACAGGTACTTTTTTGTCTTAATTACTATGGCCGTATTAACAAAGGGTATTGCCGGACTCCTCTTCCTTCCCGGAATCTTCATTTTTGTAGTGGCAGTCAGAATGCTGCCGGCTCTATTAAAAGACCGCACCACCTGGTACGGACTTTTCTTTTTTATTGCCTGTGTCGGCTCCTATTACCTGTTAAGGGAATCACAGAATCCGGGTTACCTTAAAAATGTAATGGAAAATGAAATCGCCGGGAGGTATTTGTCTGAAATAGAAAACCACAAGGAGCCTTATGATTTCTATTTTAAAAAAATATATTACAATAGATTTGCATACTTCTTCCCGCTTTTTGGATTTGCAATATTTGGAAACCTGTTCTTAAAAGATAAGCAACTTACAAAATTTTCAATTTTCGCAAGCATTCTTGTTATCAGCTTTCTGTTAATAATATCGGCAGGTGTTTCCAAAATGGAATACTATGATTTGCCCATTTATCCTTTCATGGCATTAGTGACAGGAATTTTTATTTATAGCATTTACAATTCCATCACAAATTTTAAGCTTGAACGATCTGCTTTTCACTTTCATGTAATTCCTGTACTATTCCTTTTTATACTGTTCTTCAATCCGTATACTGAAATCTTTAACAAAACTGTAAATCCAAATGATACGGATTACGATAAGCAATTTTACAATATTCCTTATTCAATTAAGAAAGTGTTAAAACATCCGGGGGATATAAAAGAAATTTCTATTGTGCATTCAGGATACAACGGACAGGTGGAATTCTACCGCCATATGCTGGAGCAGAAAGGCATCAAATCAAAATATGTTGATATAAATAATATTAACGATAGCCAGGTTATTATTTGTTCAGAGGAAGACTTCAATAAAATATCTCCGGATATTGTGTATGAAGAGTTATACCAGGTAAAATATTCTAAAGTAATACGAATTATCAAATATGATTCTTTCAGGAACTGGATGCCTGATGCACTTCTGAAGCCGATCAGTATTGCCTGTTATGATACATGCAGTCCCTGGAGGATAAATGAAGCTACAAACTCTAAAAACAAACAAAATGTGATCACAGTATTTACTGATTTTGAATCGGGAATGGATTGCGAAGAATTTAAAAGCCACCTCGATAAAGGCATGGCATTTTCAGGTAACAATTCAGTATTCATAAGCAAAAGTCATGTTTATAGTGTTTCATTTAAATGCAAGGGAAAATCATTCGAAAAATACGACATCATTGAAATCTCAGGAAAAATCTATTCCCAAAATCCTTCGCCTGAACTATATGCTAATCTGAATGTTGAAAATGCTGAAAAAAACATAAAAACAGAAAGGAAAGTAAATATGAATAATGTTTTGGCTGGTAGCTGGACCGATTTCAATATTAGTTTCAACCCACTTACTCCATACCCTGACAATTCAGAAGTACTGATATATTTGGTTTCGAATGACAACAACAAATTAAATATTGATGATTTAAGAATAACATTTTTGCATTCAGTTAAATAAAACCATTAATTTCGGGGATTGATCCTTGCCGGCATAACCTGATACCCCGATGAGTAAAAAGTCCACCGCAGCAATTCCTTATTTTCTATTATTGATTTTTTTAGTTGCAGGTATTGGAAGCTACCGGCATTATGGCATGTCGTGGGATGAAGATTTTCAATACCGCCAAAATGGTCATGCAGTGTGGGATTACATTGTGGATGGTGATCGTGAAATCTATGAGCAAAATACCGAAAAATACCACGGGCCTGCATTTGAACTGGTGCTTGTGGCCTTTGAAAATTTAACTGGTGTTTCCGGATTACAGGCTATATTTTATCAACGTCATTTGCTGACATTTATTCTCTTCTGGATTTCAGGTGTGGCATTTTTTTTACTTCTCAGGAAACATCATGAATCTGTGGTATTGATTTCAATCGGAATAGGATGGTACTTTTTAATACCCAGAATTTATTCAGATGCTTTTTACAACACAAAGGATATTCCGTTTCTGTCGATGACGATGATTTGTTTGTATAGCCTATACCTGTTGATTGATAAGAAACAAAAGCATCATGCGATAATTCATGGGTGTTTTTGCGGATTATTAATGGCTATAAGAGTAATAGGAATCATGATTCCTGCAATCACAATTGGCCTGATTGGATATTCTTTGATTTTTTCGAAAAGTGAAATCCGTAAAAGTGTTGTCAACCTGATGCTATTTTTGATTTCATGTATTGCCGCAACTATAATTGCATGGCCGATACTATGGCAAATGCCGGTTCATCATTTTCTGGCAGCATGGAAGGAAATGAGTGGATATCCATTCTTCCACGATGTATTATTTTCAGGTGAATTTATTCCCGCACCTCAACTTCCATGGTATTATGTGATAACCTGGATAGGAATTACCACTCCCCTGCTCTATCTTTTCTTTATGCTTGCTGGAATCGGCTTCACGATTCCAAAAACAATTTCAGATTTCAGAAAAAAGGAAATTCCTTTTGAATTGGTATATTCAGTGATAGTCTTGCTACCACTTGCAGCGATATGGATACTGAATGGGGTTTTGTATGATGCATGGAGACATTTATTTTACATCTATGCTCCTCTCTGCCTGTTGATGGTTTATGGATTATCCAAAACACTTACCATCGTTAAAACAGCTCAATCAAGATTACTGATCATCACTACGGTAATTGTGTGTACGTTGTCGACCGGTTATTGGATGATCAAATGGCATCCCTACCAGAATGTATATTTCAACCAGCTGGCAGGATCTGATATCCGATCAAAATATGAAATGGATTACTGGGGATTGTCGTACAGGGAAGCACTTGAAAAACTTGCTGCCAAATCAGATCAGGAACAGCTAAAAATTAAAGTTGAAAATATGCCAGGGGTATTGAATTCATGGATATTGAATGATACCATACAAAACAGGTTCGCATTTATTGACAACACTGACAGCGCCGATTTTTACATCACCAACTACCGCTGGAATAAAAATGGCGAACCACCCTATGAAATTGTCGATTCAATTGTTGTAGATGGAGAGCGGATTTCGGGTACTTACCGTATCGAAAAATAGCTACAAAATTGATATACTCTCCTATATATCAATAGCTTAAAGCATGTTTAGGATTGTGCCGGCTTCATTTCCATGAGCCAAAAACAATAGCTATTTTTACATTCTTGAAAATTCAAGATCAAATTCCTTCCACATACCGATTTGATCACCCAATCTGCCTTTATGAAGTTTTATGAAAGATTAGTACCAGTACTCTTATTGCTAATCGGACTTTACATGATGCCCATCAGCATCATGAAACCTGATTTATCCAGAATACCCGGCGACCTTGGTGATGCCAGGTTCAACAATTATATTCTTGAGCACGGACATCGGTACATAACAGGAAAGGAAGCAAATTACTGGGATGTAAAATTTATGTATCCCTACAAAAATGTGGTTGCATGTTCAGATAACCTGCTTGGAACTTTGCCTGTGTATTCAGTATTTCGTGGTGCGGGTTGCGACAGGGAAACTTCATTCCAGTTGTGGTTGATTTCATTATTCGCATTAAATTTCATAGGGTGCTTTCTTGCTATGAAAGAATGGTCAAAAAAAATTACTTTATCTGCTGTCGCTGCTTATGTATATGCATTTTCAATATTCAACATCGGACATTTAAATCACGTACAGGTATTTCCAAGATTTATGATCCCGTTGATTATTTACTGGATGTATCGGTATCTGTCAACGAAAGAAACAAAATATTTTCTCTTCAGCACACTCGGATTGGTGCTTCAGTTTTATTGTGGTATTTATCTTGGAATATTTACAGTAACCACACTCGTGGTTTTGTTTCTGGCCTATTTGCTGGTTTATCGCGACAAAGGATACTTTACACAATTTGCGAGAGGGCCTGTTATCCTTTATCATTTGGTAATAATAGCAATCGGTTCTGCATTAATGTATCCATTGATTGAGCACTACACATTGACTTCTGAAACATTAGGATTTTTCAGGTTTGAAGAAGTCAAAGGTTATATTCCTGAACTCAGATCCTATGTGTTTGCCACTGATGTATCGTATACATGGAACAAGCTTTCGCATCACAGTGTGGAGCACTTTCCACAGTTCTGGAACAATTATCTATTCCCTGGCATCATTCCTTTCACAGGAATTCTGTTACTGCCATTTGTAATGCTAAGCAGAAAAATAAATAAGCCTAAAAAACAATTTATCGCATTTACTGCTCTCGCACTTTTCCTGGACCTCATTTTCCACTTAAAATTCGGAGACTTCACGTTATATGAATATATCTTCAGCATCCCCGGATTCAGCTCTATAAGATCTGTTGACAGAATTATCAATGTTCAAATTATTTTATTCCTTATCCTGATGGTATTTTGCCTTGATCAGTTGATTAAGGTTAATAAATACACCAGGTTGTTGATTTTTATTTTACCTGTTTTAGTTGTTGCCGACAACCTGATTAAACCGGATTATGCAATTAAATTTTCAAAGGCAGAAGCACAGGCACGTACAAGGGAACTTCAAAAGTTCCTGACCAGTACATATGACAACAAACATGAAGCGCTGGCATACATCCCTTTTAATTTAGAGAAAGAACAGCAATTCAAAATACATCTTGATGCTATGATTGTTTGTCAGGATCTTGGTTTTCCTTGTGTGAATGCATACACCGGCAAATTTCCAGGAGCCTATGCTGATTTATACGAACGTCTCGACTACCCTTCACTGGGACACTGGTGTGATGAAACCCATACTGACATCAAAGGAATTGCTGCAATCAATGAACTAGGCACATTCACCCAGGATGCATCCAAAAATTTCCTGCAGGCTTCAAATAAATTGTATTTAAGTGCAGAATCCGATGCAAGGGTGATTGCCGACAAACCGCATACCGCATTGTGGGAAGAATTCAACATTCTCAAATATAATTCCGGAGAAGTAATTCTCAAAACTTACGCCAATCAATTTCTGTATATTGATACACTCAACGGAGGTAAATTAAAATATCAGTCTGAATTGCCTGATCTGAAACAAAGTTTTGAAATGATAAATTCGGGTCCGAAAACTTTCTCATTAAAAGATTCACGTGGTAAATATTTGCGATTAGATACCGGAGACAATTTTATTTATGCAGACATAGATTCCATTAGCTCACAAAGTGAATTTAATATAGCAAACTGATCCGATTCCGCGTATTGCCTTTCATCACTTACAAAACCAGTCTATGATCAATTCACAAACAGGAAACAACAACAGGATATCACTCGGTCTGGCCATTTTGATATCAGTTGTCATCCTTATTTCCCATTTCACCTTACCATTTTACAAGGATTACTTTTTCACCAAAGAATTGTCGTGGGATATTTTTTCATACTATTTGTATTTACCAATGACCTTCATTTACCACGATCCGGGGATTTCAGATTATACTGTGATTACCCATATCATGGAAACTTATCAGAATACGAATACCTTTTACCAGGCATTTAAAATTGATAACGGCAATTACGTAATCAATTATATGTGTGGGTTTGCCATGTTATTTTCACCATTCTTTTTCATCGGACATTTATGGGCAATTATTGGCGGATATGCTACTGATGGCTTTTCGTTTCCATATCAATTCGCGGTTTCGACCGGGGTTTATGTATATATCATTGGCGGAATTTTCTCGCTCAGAAAACTTTTACTCCGGTTTTTCAGCGAAAACGTAACAGTGATTACCATGTTATTTTTACTTCTCGGAACAAACTATTTCAACGAAACCGTACGCGCCAACCTCATGCCTCATGCGGTGATGTTTGCATTTGTCACCTTCTTTGTACGTCTGACGTTCAGCTGGCACGATAAACCTACTCCAAGAAAGAGCCTGGCTTTCGGGGCATTGATTGCGTTGATGGTGCTTTCCCGCCCTAGCGAACTTTTCCTGATAATTTTCCCTGCATTGCTTTATGTTTATGACGGACCTTCCTTCATGAAAAAGATTCAATTCTTCATTCAAAATTTCAAATATTTACTATTGATTGCAGTTGGTGGGTTTATCATATGTATCCCTCAATTAATTTACTGGAAAATTGTGACTGGCAATTTTGTGTTCTTCAGTTACCAGAACACTGAAGGGTTCAACTTTTTCGAACCACATCTTGTCGAATCGTTGTTCAGTTTTAAGAACAGCTGGGTAATTTATACACCCATGATTGTTTTTGTGCTTACCGGATTTATCTTTCTTTACAGGAAAAAGAAAGAATTATTTTACAGTATTTTTCTCTTTACAGTTTTTAATTTTTACATATTATCCTGCTGGCTTGCCTGGTGGAATGGTGGCGGATTCGGGATGCGTTATTTTGTAGAATCTTATGCATTATTGAGTATACCATTTGGCTTTTTCATACAGTTTCTCTCCGAAAAAAGAGTTTTTATAAAAATCCCTACTTATGCTATCATGTTCGCTTTGCTGGCATTCAACCTGTTTCAAACCTGGCAGGCAGCTCATTATATAATGCCTCATGATCAGCGCAATTTCTCGTTTTATAAAGCCAACTTATTTGCGACTGCAATTATTCCGGAGAATCAGCGATTGCTCGATGTGCAACGTGAATATATAACCAATGAAGTATTGAGAAACGAATCAGATTATACAGGAAAAACAATTGGTTATTTTAATTTCGAAGACGCCAATACTGCCCCTTACAATGAATCATTCCGGGATTCCACTTATTCCTTCAGCGCACCTTTCTCTTACCGTCTTGAATCATCAAATCCATACTCTCCGGGTGTGAACCTTCCTTTTGGGAATGTGACTAAAAAGGACCACTTCTGGGTGCGGGTTTCTTTAAAATTCTTTCCTGTAAAAGACCTGAAAGAAAATCCTGCTGCTATTATTGTTACGATGGAATACACCAAACGTAATTTCTATTACAGGACTTTTGAATTATCAGATGCTCAATACGAACTGAATAAATGGAACACGATCAGTTTTGATTACCTGACACCCTACCCGTTTTCATATAAAAACGAAAACATAGTTGCTTATGTTTGGCTCAAAGGAAATTCACCACTCTATGTGGATGACATTAACATTAGAGCACTGGAGCGAAACTATTGAGCTTACTCTGAAAACTCGACTATCAAATCATCTACCTGTACAGCTTGCGGCACCACATTGGTAACGTAAACTTTTAGGTAATTTTCAGGATTACTTCTCATTGAAGGCTCCATATTGACTTCATTGGAAATATGAAACCATGCATTTTCAGATTTGATAACCCCGCGGCAATCCTTTGACAAATATTCCACTGACTGTTTGTTTTTATCGAGAATATCAAAAACAAGCGAGGGAGAAGCAGCCTTATCCTGCGAAAGCAGCCAGCAGCTTACTTTAAGTTTTTTCAGTTTTTTAGAACTGATATCTCCCAACTTCATATAAAAAGTGGAACCATAAGGAAATTCCGAATTCACATTACAAACAAATTTGCCGGAATGTGCTTTCTCGGTTTTAATAATATTTAGAGGATGATTTTCATTCCAGGCATGGATACCTTCCATATTATTGGCAAAAACCAGGCTTGATTCTGTACTGTTTTTTTTGGAACACGCTGAAATCAAAATACAAATTGAGATCAGGAGAATGTTACTTTTCATATCTGGCAAATTAATTTTATTGTGCTATTGCTGTAATGGTTTTTTGAAATCCACCTTGTGTAATCTTACCTCTCCAATTGAGATTCTTGAAACTCCATTCTCAGTTACAGCCCCTTCCTTTTGCACATAGGCTTTTGACATATCATAATAAATTGCAGATGCAATCCAGTGATTTAACTGAAAATCGGCTTTCAACTCAAAGCTTCCATCCTTCTTTGTAATAGTATGATTAAGCTTCAACCAATCTTCGCTCCATGCCATTACAACAGCTCCTTCGATTGGATTTCCTTCATCGTCTACCACATTTCCTATAAGCCGGAATTGAGGGCTTTCAGAATAATTGTAGTAGTTATCGAAGCACAGGCAGGAATCTTTTTTAGAATCCGGCTGAAAGTTTTTAAATTCCTTCACCACTGGCTTTAAAGTTCCTGAAACTCTGTTTCCATTCGATGTGAGTGTGGTACCGGTCCGGTTTAGAACTCCCATGTAACTGGAATGAAACTTTGGCCAATTCACATCTTTATACTGCCACCATGTATATCCTTTTGCGTTGCAATCACGGGCCTGTATCATAGTTTTCCTTGCAAATTCAGCCTGGCTCTCATAACTCACACTGTCGCCATCAGCCGGAATAGCGGTTTCACCAATAATCCATGGCTTATCTACATACTTATAATACCAATACATTTCATTTCTCACCTGTTCCTTTTCATATTCATAAGGATGAAATGATATAAAATCCACATCAAGAATATCAGGATCCCATTCAAAGACTTCCCTGATTCCAGTCAATCCAATTGTGGTAAGATGATTTGGAGAATTTTTTTTCACAATTTGATTCCAATGACTGGTTATGGCACGCACTTCGGGTTTAGTTCTTTCCTTTGGATCAAAATACAAAGGCTCATTGAAAAGATCGAATGCCATTATTGAAGTATTGTCCTTGAAATGTGTGACAAGTTTCTCTAAATGATTTTCAAATTTTGTTGAATCAGGTGTGATACTGGAAAGCAACACAACTTTCAATCCTGACTCACCTGCAATATCAACCAGGATTTCCAATGCGTTCAGATAATTTGAATAAGCAGTTGAATCATTCAGCACAATGGTAGTATCGCGTTCGTTACCCACGAAAGCCTGCACAGTAAGAAACTCGTCGCCCGGCCTGCTTTTAACTTCACCGGCTCCAACCATCCTCACAGAATTAAATCCCATATCTTTTATCAATTCCATCTGACGCGATAATTCTTTCAGCGAAGAATCTTTCGTCACAAATTCATACTTACTACCTTCGAAATAATTTATTGATGACGTAGGCCATACTTCTCCGTTACCTGCCTGGAGTGATACCAGGAAATTTACAGCAACAGGATAAAAAGGTTTGCCATCGAGATAGAATGAATTTTCATGAAGACTGACAAATGGAGTGTTTGGAACTTTAGGTTGTTCAACTTCCTTTTTGTTTTTACATGCAGAGAAAAAAATTAAGATTCCCATCAAACAAACTGAGTTGATCTTTATTGCACTTATCCTGCTTATTGATTTCCTGACTAATTTTTTCAAAATTGTTGTGGTTAAAACAATCCGCCTGAAACCGGCAGTACGCCAAAATCGATCGGCTAAGGTAAAATTAAATTTTTTCAGTCAATTACCTAACTTGAAAAGAATTCGGAACATCTGTGGTTGCAGACCCTGAAAACATGGGATTTTTTCGCAATCAGGCAAAAAATCCTATCTTTGTGCCGTTCCCAATAAAATATTTAACTATTTGATAATCAATGAGTAATTTTAAATGTTTGTCCATTATTATTCCTTGTTACAACGAAGCATTGACGATTCACCGTATTCTGGACAAAGTGAATGCCGTGACCCTGTCAAATGGAATTACGAAAGAAATCATACTTGTAAATGATTGTTCCAAAGACGGCACCAAAGAGGCATTGGAAAAATACATTGCCGACCATCCAACTGTCAATTACCTTTTGCTGCATCATGAAGTCAATAAGGGCAAGGGAGCCGCATTGCACACAGGTATTAAGCATGCTACCGGAGACTATGTGATCATACAGGATGCCGATCTGGAATATGATCCCAAGGAATACAACATACTGATACAACCAATTCTTGATGGCTTTGCGGATATTGTATATGGCTCACGCTTTATTGGCGGCAAACCGCACAGGATTCTTTTCTTCTGGCACACTCTTGGAAATCATTTCCTTACTACACTTTCGAATATACTTACCAATCTGAACCTTACAGATATGGAAACGTGTTACAAACTTTTCAGAAGGGATATTATCCAGGGACTCAAGCTTAATGAAAAACGTTTTGGATTTGAACCTGAAGTAACGGCAAAAATTTCAAGGATTCCAAAAATCAGAATTTACGAAGTAGGTATTGCTTACTATGGCCGTACATACGAAGAAGGTAAAAAAATAAACTGGAAGGATGGATTCAGGGCGATTTACTGTATCCTAAAATATCGATTTGTGAAATGAGTGCCAATGCCGGGGATTTTCAATACAAAGAAATAGATCCTGAAGGTTTTGAAACATTATCCGTTATTGCTAACGCGGAACACTTCAACACCTGGACTTTCGAAACTATTCGCCCATGGTGCAATGGTAAAATACTTGAAATTGGTAGTGGCATCGGGAATATCTCGCATTGCTTTACAGAAAAAAATTACGATATCACCATTTCAGATTTACGAAGCAACTACAGGAAATTTCTTGCACAAAAATTTCCTGCACTCGAAACGCAACACAAAATATTACCTCTTGATCTTGTACACCCACAGTTTGAACAGGAGTATTCAAATCTGATTGGAACCTTCGACACTGTTTTTGCACTCAACGTAGTGGAACACATCGAAGACGATTCAAAGGCTATTGCCAATTGTGCAATATTATTGAAAAAGGGAGGAAACCTGATAATACTTGTACCTGCTTTTCAATCGCTGTACAATAAGTTTGATGAAGAGCTTTATCATTTTAAACGTTACCGGAAATCGGACCTTCAAAAATTATTTTCACGAAATGCTTTGGAAACAATCAAGAAATTTTATTTCAACGCCGGAGGAATTCCCGGTTGGTTTGTTTCGGGAAATCTTCAAAAAAACAAAACTATCCCTGCAGGGCAAATGAAGTTTTTCGACAAACTGGTGCCACTTTTCAAACTGGTTGATAAAGTGCTGATGAATAAAGTTGGTTTGTCGGTGATTTGTGTTGGGAAGAAAAAATAATTTTGAAAGCTAAATTCGGTTCTTTCCGGAGTCAATAATGTCACTGTGAATCGTCAGGTAATTTAACACGGATATACTGAGAACCACGGAGGACCACGGAGAAAAATTAATCAATCACAATTTTACGCTGCTTTTAGAACTTCAAATGTGTATCGCGATGTTTGCGGTAGCTGCCAGACAAGCCTCTTTGAAAGATTCTGTGTAAGTTGGATGTGCGTGTGAAATGCGCGCGATGTCTTCCGCGGAAGCGCGAAATTCCATTGCAACCACGGCTTCAGCAATCATATCGGCAGCACGCGGACCAATCATATGCACACCGAGGATTTCATCAGTATTTTTATCGGCAAGTACTTTCACAAAGCCTTCAGTATCCATGCTGGCTCTGGCACGACCACTGGCTTTGAATGGAAATGAGCCGATTTTATATTCTTTGTTCTGTGATTTTAATTCTTCCTCAGTAAATCCGGTTGCGGCAACTTCAGGCCAGGTATAAACCACATTTGGAATGAGCTGGTAATTGATGTGAGGTTTTTGTCCTGTCATTACTTCCGCAACAAAAACCCCTTCCTCCTCTGCTTTATGAGCAAGCATGGCTCCACGAATCACATCGCCAATAGCATATATTCCTTTTACGTTAGTTTCGAGATTTGCATCTACAACAACCTTCCCTTTTTCGTCGGCCTTCACTCCTGCTTTTTCGAGTTCCAATCCACCTGTATAAGGACTTCGTCCAACACTTAAAAGACAATAATCACCTGCGATCTGAATTTCCTTTTCTGTTTTCAGATTTTTCGCAGTTACTGTCACTTCTTTTCCTTTCACTAGTGCATTACTCACAGCATGATCAAAATAAAATTCGAATCCTATTTTCTTCAGAGACTTCTCAAGTTCTTTACCAAGTGATTTATCCATCATGCCAATCAAACCGCTAGTGTATTCAATCACTGAAACTTTAGCTCCCAGTCGCGCATACACTGATCCCAATTCGAGGCCAATAACACCACCACCAATAATGACAAGATGCTTTGGAATTTCAGATAGTCCCAACGCCTCAGTAGAAGTAATGATTCTTTTTTTATCAATTTCAACACCTTTCAAACCAGCAGGTTTTGAGCCGGTAGCAATTACAATTTTTCCACCGCCAATAATTTCATTGGTGCCATCAGCTTTTGTAACTTTTACTGATGAAGCGGACTCAAAACTTCCAAGACCTGTGAAGACTTCAATTTTATTTTTCTTCATCAGGTAGTTGATACCGTCTACAGTTTGTTTCACCACACCATTTTTACGGGTAATCATTTGCTTCAGATCAGGTTTCAAACCTTCCAATTGAATTCCGTGTTCTTTGAAAGTATGACCGGCATTGTAAAAGTGTTCACTGGAATCGAGTAATGCTTTGGAAGGAATACATCCCACATTCAAACAAGTACCACCCAGGGAGGTATATTTTTCAACCAGGGCGGTTTTCATCCCAAGCTGGGCACAACGGATAGCACAAACGTAACCACCGGGACCGGAACCGATTACAATAACATCAAAATTTTTCATATTGGTAAATTGGAAATAAGGCTGCAAAATTAAGGAATTGCGGCGAATAACCCCGTCGGGGTTGGGTAGCCCCGTCGGGGATACCTAACCCCGACGGGGTGGTACCACCCTTGTTACCGCTTCTTCCTCAAAAAAAACAAACTCATCAATATTACAGATCCCAAAGACGCCAGTATCCCGATTAAATCACCGGTTCTTGCAAACAGTGTCATGGCAGTGTTGGCGTTCAAAGTGGATTTTATGGCATCCGGAGTCCACCATTTGGTTGGAGCTAAAATATCGCCTCGTTGATTGATGAAACAGGAAATGCCCGTATTGGCGGAACGCGCGATGCTACGGCGAAACTCAATGGCGCGAAGTGTCCCATATTTGAGATGCTGCCTGTAGCCGGGGGTGTCGCTCCACCAGCCGTCGTTTGTGATGATAAAAATCAAAGAGGCTCCCTGCCGGATATATTTTGACATGTAATCGCCATAAATTGATTCATAACAAATCACAGGAGCAATAATATTCGAAGTCTTTGAATTACTGAAAACGGAAGGAACATCCTGCACACCCAGACTGCCTGAAATTCCACCAAGATCAATAGCAAAGGCATCGAGATATTTGAAAATTTCAGGATAAGGCATTTTTTCCACTCCGGGAACAAGCTTCGACTTATGATGCAGTTGAATTTTTCCATCAACCGACAATTGCATGGCAGTATTGTATGAATCGTAATAGCCTTCCTCCTGTGTAAATTTTCGTGCAGTAGCAGTGCGAATGTTGCTGTCGGGATAAAATTTATTCGACGCCAGTCCGATCACCCAATCCGCTTTCGGAAACTGCTCAAGGAATGATTTAAGTTTATAAACCTGCGGATGATGCTGCAGATCTTCTTCCCAAATACCTTCCGGCATTGCTGTTTCAGGAGCAACCACATAATCGGTGGTGCTGTCGGTGACAGTTTCTGCGAGTGACAATATCCGCTGGAGCTGGCTATCGGAAGACATACCTGAAAACTTCTCATTGTACGGATCAATGTTCGGCTGAATCACTGCTATATTAACCGGAGCAGGTGTTTCTTCGTAAGTATAATAACGGACAACAGAATATATTACCGGGATGGCAATCAATACTGCGACTATTTTCAGACTTCTCACATAACGGTATCCGTCTATACTAAACAACTTCCCCGCAAGGGCTTTATAGATTAAAATGTTAACAGCCCAGATCCAAATTGTTCCACCCAGCACTCCGGTAAATTCATACCACTGAATCATCAAAGGCCACCCTGCAAATCCATTTCCAAGGGTGAGCCATGGCCACGATAAATCCCAAGCCATATGAAGGTGTTCAAATGCAACCCAGTAAACTACCAGCGAAAGATACCCTATTCCATTCCCAAGTTTTTTCCGGGTGATATGGAATAATTGAAAAACAATAGCCATGAATAAGGCATTAAAAAAAATGGCGGCCACAGCACCAAATAAACTGGCATATTTCACCCACCAGGTTGTGAGCAAATTAAAGGTGAGAAAGGTGAAAAAAGAATTAAAGAAAATGAATCGGCTTTTGATGACTGCATTTTGTTTCAATGCAGCGTCTTCCATAAACAATAAAGGTATCAGGGCTATGAAAAGAAGCGGTGCAAACCCGGCAGAAGGCCAGGCGATCGTTAGCAGAATTCCGGAAATAAATGCAGTGATAAACATTCCGGATTTCGAATTCAAGAAATTCATATAAAGGGATTGAGTTTCAACAAAAGTATCAAAAAAAAGTGGCGAGTGACGAGTAGCGAGTAACGAGTTGGGGTTTGTCGAAAGGCCATCGGTCAATAGTCAGCGGTGGTTTCTCGGTAAGTATGGGCATTTGTTTTGATTATTGGTTGTTAAAAAAGTCAATGCTTATTTGCGCCAAATTAAATGCTAACTTTATGTCCCATTTTTTATCGACTGCCGACTGCCGACTGCCGACTGCCGACTGCCGACTGCCGACTGCCGACTGCCGACTGCCGACTGCCGACTGGCAACTGGCAACTGGCAACTTTCCGTTATCGCA
>Ga0190274_10000573_pt1 | contig 21628 bp, 18 predicted proteins | sample Popmic531T_FD_133002 | JGI IMG/M metagenome (GOLD analysis project Ga0190274, IMG submission 133002) | Populus adjacent soil microbial communities from riparian zone of Yellowstone River, Montana, USA - 531 T | ecosystem: Environmental > Terrestrial > Soil > Riparian zone | place: USA: Montana... | reverse complement strand
GCCCGCCATCAGCTCCTCGTGGGTGCCGCGGTCGACGATCGCGCCGCCGTCGACGACGACGATCTCGTCGGCCAGGGAGACGGTGGAGAGGCGGTGGGCGATGATGAAGGTGGTGCGGCCCGCCATCGCCTCCTGCAGGCCCGATTTGATCGCCGACTCGGTGGTCGCGTCGACCGAGGAGGTGGCGTCGTCGAGGATCAGGATCCGGGGGTCGGCCAGCAGGGCGCGGGCGATCGCCACCCGCTGGCGCTGGCCGCCGGAGAGGGTCAGGCCGCGCTCGCCGACCCGGGTGTCGTAGCCGTCGGGCAGTTCGCGGATGAAGGCGTCGGCCTGGGCGCGCTGCGCCGCCGCTTCGATCTCCTCGAGCGTCGCCGAGGAGTTCGCGTAGGCGATGTTCTCGGCGACGCTGGCGGTGAAGAGGAAGCTGTCGTCGGCGACGAAGGCGATCTCCTGGCGCAGCGAGGCGACGTCGACCTCGCGCACGTCGACCCCGTCGACCAAGACCGAGCCCTCGCTGGGGTCGTAGAGGCGGGCGATCAGCGCCACCAGGCTGGTCTTGCCCGACCCCGAGGGCCCGACCAGCGCCACCGTGCGCCCGGCCTCGACCTCGAGGTCGATGTCGTTCAGCGCCGCCACCCCCTCGGCCGGTGGGCCGATTTGTCGAGCAGAGGACGACAAATCGGCCCGTCGGCCGCTGTCGTAGTCGAGGGTGACGCCGCGTAGCTCGACCGCGCCGCCGCCGGCCGGTAGCGCCGGTGCGTCGGGCGGGCTCTCGATCCGCGGCTCGCGGTCGAGGATTTCGAAGAGGCGGTTGCCGGAGGCGATCGCCCGCTGCGCCATCCCCATGGCCACCCCGAGCATCCGCAGCGGGCCGGCCAGCATCACCAGGTAGGTGTAGAAGGCGGTGAAGCTGCCGAGGCTGAGGTTGCCGGCGATCACCTCGCGGCCGCCGATCAGCAGGACCAGGGCGATGCCGAGTTGGGGCAGCAGCCCGATCAGCGGCGAGAAGAACGCCTGCAGCCGGGTCGAGTAGATGCTCTGGTCGAAGACCCGCGAGACCGCGCGGTTGAAGCGCTGCAGCTGGTATTCCTCGCGGGCGAAGGCCTTGACGATGCGGATCCCGGAGACGTTCTCCTCCGCCTCCGCGGTCAGCTCGGCGAGCCGCTGCTGGACCTCCTGCTGGGCGGGGCGGGAGACGCGGTTGTAGCGGGAGGCGGTGTAGACGATGAGGGGGGCGGGGGCGAGGGCGATCAGCGCCAGCCAGGGGTTGATCGCGAACATCACCGCGCTGGCGAGGACGATCGTCAGCAGGTTCTGGGTGATGAAGATCAGCCCGTAGCCGAGGAAGAAGCGGATCGCGCCGAGGTCGACCGTCGCCCGCGACATCAGCTGGCCGGTCTGCTGGCCGTCGAAGAAGCCGAGCTCGAGCCGCTGCAGGTGCGCGTAGAACAGCTGCCGCAGGTCGAATTCGACCGCCAGCGAGACCTTGCCGGCGACCAGGCGGCGGACCACGGTCAGCCCCAGGCGCAGGATCGCCGCCCCAAAGATCGCCAGCGCCAGCGGCAGCAGGTCGGGCTTGTCGCCGCTCTCGATCGCGTTGACCGCGCGCCCGATCAGCCACGGGATCAACACCGTCATCCCCATCGCCGCCCAGGCGAAGACCAGCGAACCCCAGAGCTGCGGGCGATAGGGCCGGAGGAAGCCCATCAGGCGACGGTAAGTGCGCATTACAACGCACTATACAAAGTGAAGTATTGGACGATTGGCGCTTTTGTCACCCCTGGGATGACAAAAGCGCCAACGGTCTCAGCCGTTGAGCCTGGCGGCGGCCTTGGCGCTGGGGACTTTCCCTTTCTCACAGGGTTTCGGGCCGTGGCCCGGGCGGGGCAGGATCTGGAAGTTGGTGACGGCGTGGAAGGGCGTGGGGGCGCCGCTGTTCTGGGCCAGGTTGAGGATCAGGCGGTAGAAGCCCGGCGGCAGGCCCTGGTAGAAGATCTCCGGTCGCGTGCCGGGCGAGTAGCTGCCGGCGGAGCCGATCCGCTCTGCCAGGACGCCATTAGGCCCCGCGTAGCGCGGGTAGTCAAAGGAGGCGCCGACGAGGCGGCCGTTGCCGATCGGGCTGTTGATCGCGTGCAGGAGCTTGACCGGGTCGACGCAGTCGGGCACGCGGTTGAGGCTGAAGCGGATGTGGCCCTCGCCGAGCTGCGGTTCGCGGCCGAACCGGAGCGGGGCGAGGTGGAAGTTGTGGACGATTGCCTTGACGACGACGGCGTGGCTGGTCTGACGAGCGCCGTTGCGGGGGGAGACGATGTCTACGCTGGGGCGTCCGGGTACCGCTTCCGCACTCGCCCCCGCGTGTTTGGAATCGGAGCCACCGGCGAAGATCAGGGCCAGCGCCAGCACGACCGCGGTCGCCGCCAGCGCTGCCAAGGTTGCATTCCTTCTACGCATCGGAGCGGGAACATTACGCGCAACTTCCAGAACCACATCCGGCGCCCGGCGGGCGCGGCCCTAGCGCTGGCACTGACCCTGGTCGCGATGGCGCCGGCGGCGTCCGCCCGCGACCTCGCCGGCCACGTCGACCCCTTTGCCGGCACCCGCCCCGGGCCGGGGACCTTCGGCGGCGGCCACAATTTCCCCGGCGCCGCGCTGCCCTTCGGGATGGTCCAGTGGAGCCCCGACACGACCCCCTCGGCGCCGCACTCGGGCGGTTATGACCATCGCGACAACCACATCTCGGGCTTCAGCCTCACCCATCTCAGCGGCGCCGGCTGCGCCCTCTACGGCGACTTCCCCTTCCTGCCCACGACCGAGCCGATCGACTCCTCGCCGGCGCCGGCGGGGGGCTCCGGGTTGGACGGCCGCTTCCAGCCGGGCTTCTCCCACAGCGAGGAGGGCGGCTGGCCGGGCATCTACGAGGTCCGCCTCAACCCCGTTCGCGGCGCCGACATCGACGTCGCCCTGACGGCGACGACGCGGACCGGAATGGCCCGTTTCGAGTTTCCCGCCAATCCACATGCCAGCGTTCTGATCGATGCCGGCGGCAGCGCCCAGCCCGACGACTTCGCCGCGGTGGCGGTCGATCCCGACCGGCGGGAAATCTCCGGCACCGCCTCCAGCGGCCTCTTCTGCGGCCAGCGCCCGCGCTACCGGGTCTACTTCGCCGCCGTCTTCGACCGCCGCTTCGATGCCTCCGGGACCTGGCAGGGTGGCTCGCTCGATCCGGGCGGGCGGGCGGCGGAAGACAGCCAGATGCCGGCGGCCAACCCCCGCACCACCGCCCAGGCCGGCGCCTACGCGAGCTTCGACACCCGCGGGAACCGCTTCGTCGGCGTTCGCGTCGGCATCTCCTTCGTCAGCGTCGACGGTGCCCGCGCCAACCTCGCCGCCGAGAGCGCCGGCGCCAGCTTCGGCGCGATCGGGCGCCGCGCCCGCCAGCGCTGGAACCGGGCGCTGGGGCGGGTCCGCGTCAGCGGCGGTCCCGAGCGCCACCTCGACACCTTCTACACCGCGCTCTACCACGCCTTGCTGGCGCCGCGGACCTTCAACGACGTCGGCGGCGCCTATCCGGGCATGGACGGTCAGATCCATCAGGCCCCTGGCCGCACCCAGTACGCCGACTTCTCCGGCTGGGACACCTACCGCACCCAGGTCCAGCTGCTCTCGCTGCTGGTCCCGGAGCGGGCCAGCGAGATGATGCAGTCGCTGCTGGCCGACGCCGAGCAGAGTGGCTGCCTGCCGCGCTGGCCCTATGCCAACGGGCAGAGCATGACCATGGTCGGCGACTCCGCCGACCCGATCCTCGCCTCCGCCGCGGCCTTCGGCGCCGGTGATTTCGACCGCCGGGCGGCGCTGGAGGCGATGGTCAGGGGCGCGACCCAGCCCTGCCGCAGCGCCAACGGCGACTACCTGCAGCGCCAGGGCCTGGAGGCGTACCTGGCCCACGGCTACGTCCCCTTCGACCTCGACACCAACACCCGCAACGCCAACTCGATCTACGGCAACCCCGACGCCGTCTGGGGCTCGGCCGCGACCAGCCTCGAGTACGCCGTCGACGACTTCGCGATCGCCCAGCTCGCCGCCCGCTCGCTGCACGACCGCGCCACCTACCGCGCCTTCATGCGCCGCTCCGCCAACTGGCGCCGGCTCTACAACCCGGCCAGCGGCATGGTCGAGCCGCGCTTCGCCGACGGCCGCTTCCCGACCCCCTACGACAACCTCGGCGGCGGCGGCTTCGTCGAGGGCAACTCCGCCCAGTACACCTGGATGGTTCCGCAGGATCCCGCCGGGCTGGTCCGGCGGATGGGCGGGAGGGAGAGGGCGGCGGCGCGGCTCGACCGCTTCCTGCGCGAGCTCAACGGCGGCCCGGGGGGGACCCACACCGACCACGCCCTGCTCGGCAACGAGCCGACTCTGCAGACGCCCTGGCTGTACGACTGGATGGGACGGCCCTACCGCACCCAGGCGGCGGTCCGCCGCGCCCTTCTGACCCTCTACGACACCTCGCCCGCCGGCTACCCCGGCAACGACGACCTCGGCACGCTCTCGGCCTGGTACGTGTTCGGCGCTCTGGGCCTGTATCCCGAGGTGCCCGGGGTCGGCGTCCTGGCGCTCGGCAGTCCGCTCTTCGAGCGGGCGGCGATCCAGCTTCCGCACCGCCGCCGGGCGCTGATCCTCGGTGCCGGCCACGGCCCCTACGTCCAGTCCCTGCGCCTCGACGGTCGCGCCTACGCCAGGCCTTGGACGACCTACTGCGTGCTCGCCCGCGGCGCCACGCTCTCCTTCCGGCTGGGACGGCGCCCCGATCGCCGCTGGGGTGCCGCGGCCGCCGCGGCGCCCCCGTCGTTCGGGCCCCGCAGCCCGATGCCGAAGGGCGACTGCAAGCCATGAGCCAGCGCGCGACCGTGCTCTCGATCCTCGCCGGCCTGACTGCCCTCGGCGTCGCCGTGCGCTTCGCCAGTCTCGACCTGCAGAGCTATCACCACGACGAGGTGATCACCGCGATGCGGGTGGTCCCCGGCAGCTTCGGCGACATGCTGCACTCGGTCAAGGAGAGCGAGTCCAACCCGCCCCTCTACTACGTCCTCGCCTGGGCCTGGGCGAAGTTGTTCGGGACCGGCGAGGTCGGGCTGCGCTCGCTCTCGGCCCTGTTCGGCGCCGCCACCGTGCCGGTCGGCTACCTGATCGGTCGCCAGCTGGCGAGCCGCCGCGCCGGCCTCGTCCTGGCGGCGCTGATCGCCGTCAATCCGATGTTGATCTGGTATTCCCAGGAGGCCCGCTCCTACGCGCTGCTCGTCTTCTTCGGTGCCCTCTCGATGCTCTTCTTCGCCCGCGCACTGAATACGGCCCGCGGTCGCGACCTGGCCTTCTGGGCCCTGACCTCGGCCCTGGCGCTCTGCAGCCACTACTTCGCCGTCTTCCCGGTCGCGCTCGAGGGCGCCTGGCTGTTGATCGCCCTGCGGGCCCGCTGGCGCCTCGTCCTGCCCGCCCTCGGCGCCGTCGCCGCCGCCGGCCTGGCGCTGCTGCCGCTGGCCAACTCCCAGGTCAATCCGACCCATATCGGCTGGATCGAAAACAGCCCGCTGCCGGAACGCCTCTGGGAGACGGCGGTCTCCTTCCTCGTTGGCGAAACCGGCCACGTGATCGCCGAGGCGCCGCGGGAGCGCTACGCCCTGGTCCCGATCGTCCTCGTCGCCTCCGCCCTGATCCTGGTGGCGTGGCGAGGGAACCGGCGGGAGCGCTGGGGAGCGGGGCTCGGGCTGGCGTTGGGCCTGGGGGTCGCCGCGCTGACCGCGCTTGCGGCGCTGGTCGGCAAGGACTACGTGGTCGAGCGCAACCTGCTGCCGGCACTGGTCCCCCTCGTGGCGGCCGTCGCGATCGGGTTCGCTTGCGCCGGCGCCCGCCGGCTGGGGCTCCTGCTTGCGGTGGTCCTCTGCTTCTACTGGCTCGCCTTCGACTTCCACATCACCCAAACTCCGAACCTGCAGCGCCCCGATTTCCGCACCGTCACCGACGAGCTCGGCCCGCCCCTTCACGGCCGGCGGGCGATCGTGACCTGGAAGCTCGCCGCCGATCCGGTGCGCTATTACCTTCGTGACCGGGCGGTGCGCATGTACGGTGGAGAGGAACGGATCGGCGAAATCGCCGTGCTTCGCAAGCCCCTTGCAACCGGGCTGGTCGAGCTGCCTCCCTCGTTCCACCAGGTGGGGAGAGTCCGGGCCGACCGACTCACTGTCATTACCTACGTCTCCAAACATCCCGTGCCAATCCGGTTCCACACCCTGCATGACCTGCCGACCGGCTTCGGTGCCGACGCCGTGGTGCTCGACGGGCCGAAACGGTGAGCGCCTCCGAATTCGCCGACCGGGTGGGGGCGGCGGCGCGCCGCCCGGAAAGCTGGTGGCAGCTGCTCAAGTTCGGCATCGTCGGCGGCTCCGGCTACCTGATCAACCTCGCCGTCTTCGCGGTCCTGGCCGGCGCTCTCGACGTCCACCACGTCGTTGCCGCGATCGGTGCCTTCTGTGTCGCCGTCACCAACAACTTTCTCTGGAATCGCTACTGGACCTTCGGCCCCGGCGACGGCTCGGCCGGCTTCCAGGCAGCTCGCTTCTTCGCGATCAGCCTCGCTTCCCTCGGTCTCAACCTGATCGTGTTGGAGGCCCTGTTGGCGGGTGGCGGAGTGGGAGAGCTGACGGCGCAGGCGATCGCGGTCGCGGTCGCGATGCCGTTCAACTTCCTCGGCAACAAGCTCTGGACCTTCGCCAGCTAACCCCGATCGGGACGGCGCCGTTCGAGCCACTCCATCAGTTCGGGGAGGCGGCGGCGCAGCTGTGGCTCCGCCGAGGCCAGCTCGGCGCGGGCGAGGTGGATGGCGGCGCCGATCCGCAACGTCGCCCCGGTCGGCTCGCCACCGACCCGTTCCTCCAGCCGCTGCAGTGTCGGCCAGTCGGATTGGAGTCGCCAGAGAGCCGCTCGCGCCCGCTCCGGGTTGAGGTCGGCCAGCTCGGCGATCGCTTCGACACCCGCGCGCACCGGTTCCGCCGCTCCCGCCGCCGCCTCGAAAGCTCGTGCCACTGCCTCGGGGTAGAAACGGTCGCTGACGACGAACAGCGTTTCTCTACTCTTCATGACGTTGGGGCCTCCTCTTCAGGTCTCGGCCAGGCCCCGGGGTGTGCCAGCACTGCCGGGGCCGCACTCTGCAAGGACCCGGCGAGCGTAGGGTCGGTTCCGGACGCCGAACGCCGCGCCGGTCCGGCGGTCCTCGACGCGCCCGATTCTTCGCCACGACATCGCTGAGTTAGCCTTGACCGCGAGATGAGCAAGCAAAAGCCCAACTTCGACGCGGAGCGGACCGAGGGCGAGCGGCAGGCCGCCTGGGAGCGCCGTGGGGACTTCGAGGCGCCGCGGCCGGCGGCCGGCCAGGCGCGTGTCTACGTCAAGCCCTCGAGCCCGTTCACCTCGGGCAATCTGCACATGGGTCACGTCCGCGATTACTCGATCGGCGACGCCTACGCGCGCTTCCGTCGCGCCCGCGGCGATGCCGTCCTGCTCGGCTTCGGCTTCGACGCCTTCGGCCTGCCCGCCGAGCTGGCCGCGATCGAGCGCCAGGAGCCACCCGCGGACTGGGTCGCTCAGTGCGGCGAGCGCATGCTCGGCCAGATGAAGCGGCTCGGCTTCTCCTTCGACTACGACCGCGTCTTCTACAGCTCCGACGAGAGCCAGTACCGCTGGTCTCAGTGGTTGTTCCTGACCCTGCTCGAGGCCGACCTGATCTATCGCGACGACGCCACCGTCGACTGGTGCGACACCTGTCAGACGACCCTGGCCTCGATCCAGGTCGAGGACGGGCGTTGCTGGCGCTGCCACAACGAGGTGCGACTGATCCGGCGCCCGACCTGGTTCCTGCGGATAACTCCCTATCTCGAGGAGAACGACCGCAACACCGAGGAGCTGGAGAACTGGGACGACCTGGCGCTGGCGACCCAGCGCTACATCCTCGGGCGCAGCGACGGGGTCGAGCTCGACCTCGAGGGCGACGGCGGTCTCCTCACCGTCTTCAGCCCCCACCGCGCCGCCGCCGGGCTGGCCAGCTTCGTGCTGCTCTCACCGCGCCACCCCGACGTCGACGCCTGGATCGCCGATTCCGCGGTCCGCGAGGAGCTCGAGCAGATGCGTTCCGGCGGTTGGGACCGGAGCGCTCGCGACGCTCGCTCCGTCCCCGTCTTCGACAGCGGCGCCTCGGTGGCCGGGCCGGGCGGGGAGCAGTTGCCGGTCCTGATCTCGCCACTGGTCGACGCCCGCTTCGGCCCAACCGCGGCGCTCGGCATCCCCGCGGTGGACGAGGCCGACCGCGATCTTGCCGCGCGGGTCGAGCGCGTCCCGACCTTCGCCGGGGACGAGGGAGAGGGGGAAGATGGCGAGCGCGCCGTCGCCCCGGTCGCCGGGGCCCGTGAGGCCAAGCGCTACCGCGCCAACGACTTCTCGATCTCGCGCCAGCGCTCCTGGGGCACGCCGATCCCGGTTGTCTACTGCGAGGAGTGCGGTGCGGTGCCGGTGCCCGAGGCGGAGCTGCCGGTGGTGCTGCCGCGGGACATCAGGCCGACCGGCGAGGGCAACCCGCTGGCCGAGCGCCCCGACTTCGTTGACGTCGCCTGCCCCGAGTGCGGCGCCGCGGCCAAGCGCGAGACCGACACCCTCGACTGCCACTTCGACGCCCTCTGGCTCTGGGTCCCGGCGGCGGTCCCGCCGGCGGACCGGGCCGAGCTGATGTTCGAGCACCCGGACCTGAAGGAGTGGCTGCCGGCCGAGCGCCTGGTCGCCGGCGGCGACAGCGGCGGCTTCGTCTTCGACCAGCGCATCGTCACCAAGGCGCTGCGCGACATCGGCCCCTTCGCCTTCATGGCGGAGGGCGAGCCGTTCGCCGGCTGCCTCTTCCACGAGATGGTGATCGCCGATGGCCGCAAGATGAGCAAGCACCTCGGCAACGTCGTCAACCCGGATGAGCTGGTCGAGCAATACGGCGCCGACACGGTGCGATTGGCGATCCTCTACGCCGCCGGGCCGGCGAAGACGCTGAACTGGAGCGACGGGGCGCTGCGCTTCGCCAACCGCTTCCTGCGCAACCTCTGGACCTACTCCCAGGACCGCTTCGCGGCACTGGAGGAGACGCCGCACGACGAGGAGGCCGCCGCCGACACCGAGTTCATGCGCGATCGCCTGCGCAAATGGTGCGAGAACGGCCTGGCCCGGATCACCGACGACGTCGAGCAGCTGCAGATGCACAAGGCGGTTCGCAACGTCACCCGGCTCTTCGAGCGGATCCAGGATTTCGAGAAGCGGGTGGTCGGGCGCCGTGGGCAGCTCGACCGCGCCGACGCCGAGGCCCAGGTCGCCGCTCTCCTCCTTCTGGCGCAGGCTCTGGCGCCGTTCGCACCGCACACGGCGGAGGATCTGCTGCTCGGCTCCGGCCGCTTCGAGGACGCCTACCTGCCCGCTTCCTGGCCCGATTCCGCAGCCATTCCGGTCGCCGCCGGGACGCCTTCGGCGAGCGCCTGAATCGCCTCCGACAGAAGTCCGTCGATTAAGCAAATCGACTTGATTGTTACACGCGGGTGTGTTATGAATTGTCGCGCCGGGCGATCAAACCGGTGAAGGGGGCGGGGCTCTCAGAGAACTGGGAAACCGCCTTGGGGTGGCAAAGGAGGACCAGTCGTGAGCCAGGACCGTGACGGACCTGGTGACGTCGGCACGGCCGGCGCGGCCCCGCCTCACTTCATCGTTTACACGCTCGGATCAGCCGTCGGCGCGGGGCGGGCGCTTGATCTCGAAGCGCCGCTTCGACGGCTGCCAGGCGATGCCGGCGCAGAGCTCGGCCGGGCTCGTCTCCAGGGCGCCGGCGAGCTTGATCATGGTCGCCAGCCGTGGCTCGCGGCCGGCTCGCTCCAGCAGCGAGATCTCGGTCCGGTGCAACTCGCAACGGTAGCCCAGCTCTTCCTGAGAGATGCCCGCTTTGGTGCGGGCCTGGCGAAGATTTGCGGCAAAGCGCTCTTGGGGTTTCATCCGCTGTGATTCTTTGTTGCTGAAGACAGGAACTCTACAGACAGAAGGATTCCCCACCGAAATGCGCCTCGCTGTTCCGCTACCTTGCAGTCGAGGATCGTGCGTCGATACCCGAATACTTACGCAGAAAGCATTGAGTGCTGACAGCCCATGTGTTATACCCGTGCGACCAAGGACGAGCGCCGATATAGGCTCGGGCCCGCGTGGCCCGCTTTGCGGCGGCAAAAGGAGGAGTTATGAGCGACGCGGTCGAGCCGCATCTGGGAGAGGCCGTCGGGCCGCGAACCAGCTCCTGCGCCACCGAACTCGTCTGTCGCGACTGCGGCTACCAAACGCCCCTGCTCGACTCGGCCTTCAAGTGCCCGGCCTGCGGCGAGGGTCTGGACATCGACTACGACTACGAGCGGGCGAAGTCGCTGATCGCCGAGCGCGGCCTGGACGGGCGCCCAGACAACGTCTGGCGCTTCGAGGAGCTGCTGCCGATCGTCTCCCAGCGGGCCCAGAGCAAGGTCGGTCAGTTCTCCGGCCAGACGCCGCTGATCCGCGCCGACCGGCTCGGAGCGGAGCTGGGCCTCAAGAACCTCTACCTGAAGGACGACTCGACCAACCGCCCGACCCTCTCCTACAAGGACCGGGTCGTCAGCATGGCGGTCGCGCGGATGCTGGCGCTGGGCAGGAACGAGATCGGCTGCGTTTCGACCGGCAACGTCGGCACCGCGGTGGCGGCGCTCGCCGCCAAGGCCGGGGCCACCGCCTACATCTTCTATCCGGGCAACATGGAGAAGGGCAAGGCGAAGGCCTGCAGGGCGCTCGGCGCCCAGGTCTGCCAGCTCGACGGCAACTACGACCAGGCCAACCGCGCCTGTCGTGAGCTCTCCCTGGCCAGCGGCATCGAGTTCGCCAACATCACCCTGCGCCCGTTCTACGCCGAGGGCGCGAAGACGATGGCCTTCGAGGTCGTCGAGCAGCTCGGCTGGAGCTCGCCGGACCACTTCGTGATCCCGGCGGCCGGGGGGACGCTCTCCTCGCGCGTCCACAAGGGCTTGAACGAGCTCGAGATCGTCGGCCTGGCGGAGACCGCCGCGACCAGGATCAACGTCGCCCAGGCCAGCGGCTGCGGGCCGATCGCGACCGCGATCCTCGACGGCGGCGAGATCGTGCCGCAGACGCCCGACACGGCGGCGCACTCGATCGCGATCGGCGCTCCCGGCGACGGCACCCTGGTGGTCGATGCGGTGCGCTCCCGGGGCGGTTCGGCGGCGACCGTCTCCGACGCGGAGATCTTCGCCGGGATCGATCTGCTCGGGGCGACCGAGGGCATCCTCACCGAGCCCGCCGGCGGCACCACGGTCGCGGTCACGGGGAAGCTGGCCGCCGAAGGGAAGATCGGCGCCGAGGAGACCGTGGTCGCCGTGATCAGCGGCAACGGCCTGAAGACGCTGCAGGACCATCCGGAGAAGCAGTGGCCGGAAATGGTCGCCTGCGACGTCGAGACGATGGGAGCGATGCTCGCCGACTTCCGTCAGGCAGCAGCGGCCGCGCTGCGCTGACGGACGGGGGGGCGGGTGACCGGCGCGCCCCGGCGCGCGGCCGGTCGCCCCGTGCGCGTCGCGTCTGCGTCGCCGACGAGCGACCCGACCTGGTCGCCGAACGGGCTCGTGAGTTCTTCGCGGCGGCGTGAGGACCCGGCCAGAGCGGTCAGACCTCGCTGAATAGCGGGTCTTCGCGCTACTATCCCGGCGCTGTCGCCAGAGAGCGCGTTTGCAGGACGCGTCCAAGCCCGAATATGGAGGCGTCTTCTGTGAACAACGCGGGCGGTTCGGTACGGGCATCGATCTTCGCGCGCAGGCTTGGGCTGAGCGCCGTGCTGCTCGCAGCCGGGATGTCGCTGTCGCTGCTGAGCGCAGGCGTCGCCGCGGCCGCCAACGGGGCGATCTCCGGCACGGTGATCGACGCCGACAGCAAAGGCCCGATAGAAGAAATCCGGGTCTGCGCGGAACCCAGCTTCTCGTTCGGCGGCTGCGACTACACCGAAGCCGACGGCACCTACACGATCGCGAATCTGCCCCCGGCCGACTACAGGGTCTCGTTCGCGGTGCCCGACGGCGGCAGCGCGAACTACATCTCGCAGTACTACGAAGGCAAGTCGTCGTGGTCGGAAGCCAATCTGGTCACGGTGGCCAATGGCGCGACCAAATCCGGGGTCGACGCCGAAATGCAGGTCGGCGGGCGCATCGCCGGCGAGGTCGTGGCGGCGGTCGGAAAAGCGCCGCTCGACTCGATCGAAGTGTGCGCTCTCGGGGTCGGCGGTGCCGAAGAACTCGTCGATTGCGTGGAAACCGAAGGCGATGGCGAATACGCGCTAGCGGGTCTGCCGAGCGGTCCCTACAAGATTCGGTTCGCCCCGGGCTATGGCGAAATATCGCCCGGCGAATACGGGCCCCTGAACTACGTCACCCAGTACTACGACGGCAGGGCCACCTTGCAGCAGGCCGATTCGGTGACGGCCACGGCGGGGGCGACGACGACTGGGATCGACGCCGAGCTGGAGGTGGGGGGCACGCTCTCCGGGCAGGTGACCGATGCCGCCAGCACCGATCCGATCCAGAATGCCGAAGTATGTGTCTACCTGGCGGGCGAGGTAGGCGTGGTCGACTGCGACTCCACCGACGAAGAAGGTAAGTACTCGATCTCCGGGCTGGCGACGGGTTCCTACAAGGTGGATTTCTCCGGCGATCAAAACCACGCATGGCAGTACTACGACGGCAAGACGACCCTCGCGGCCGCGAACCCGGTCTCGGTCACCCAAGGGGCGATCACGCCGGGCATCGACGCCGAGCTGCTCGAGCTGGGGCGGATCGCCGGCAAAGTGACGGCGGTGAGCAGCGGGGCGCCGATCGCGGGCATCGAAGTCTGCGCCTCCTCCCTCGGCCAGAACTACGACTCCGGCTGCGACGCGACCGACGCCGGCGGCGAGTACGAGATCGCGGGTCTGCAGGAAGGCGACTACCGGGTCGTATTCCGCGGCGGTCTCGATTTCGTCAACGAGTACTACGACGGCGCGGCCTTGGAAAGTGGCGCCGAACCGGTTCAGGTCAGCAATGCCACGACCGCCGGCTCGATCGACGCGGCGCTCCAGACCGCCGGGAAGATCAGCGGCAAAGTCGTCGACGCCGCCGGCAAAGCGGCGCTGCAGAGCATCGAAGTGTGCGCGCGGGCGCCCAGCGAGGGGCCGATCTCCGCTCCTTCCTCCTGCACGGTCAGCGGCGCTGACGGCAAATACACGCTCGGCGGCCTGCCGGCGGGCACTTATCCGGTGCGCTTCTCGGTGCCTTACTTCAACATCGTCAACTACCTGCCGCAGTTCTATGCCGGCCACGCCTATGAAAGCGATGCCGACGCGGTCACGGTCACCCCGAGGGCGACGACGCCCTCGATCGACGCCGAAATGCAGCCGGGAGGGACGATCGGCGGCAAAGTGGTCGACGTCAGCGGCAAAGCCCCGCTCGAAGGGATCTCGGTCTGCGCTACGTCGATCGGCAGGCGGGGCGGTGCGTTTGGCAACTGTGACAACACCGACCCCGCCGGCGAATACAGCATCGACAGGCTTTCCACCGGGTCCTACAAGGTCCGCTTCGCTCCCAGCTTCGGGAAACGCACCTACGTGGCTCAGTACTTCAACGGCGAGCCGACCAAGGCGCTCGCCGATCCGGTCGCCGTAATCGCCGGCGCCGCGACCCCGGGCATCGACGCGGAGATGCATCAGGGCGGGAAGATCGAAGGCGAGGTCGTCGATGCGGTGACGGAAAGCCCGCTGAAAGCGATCAACGTCTGCCTGGGCGGCAACTTCGAAAGCTGCGTCACCACCGACGCCGCCGGCAAATACACGATCGAAGGCCTGGCGACCGGCAACTACAAGCTCGGCTTCTTCTGGAGCTACCAGAACCGTGGCTATGTCGACCAGTACTACGACGGCAAGGCGACCAGGGAAGCAGCCGATCCGATCGCCGTCAGCGAGGGCGCCACCGTCACCGGCATCGACGCCGAGCTGCAGCCCGGCGGCAAGATCGCGGGCGCGGTGACCGACGCCGTCAGCGGCGACCCGGCCGACGCGGTGCAGGCGTGCGCGTATGACGCCACGAGTGGCGATTACGAAGGTTGCGGCTATACCGACTCGGACGGCGAGTACGCGATCGAAGGGTTGCGGACCGGCTCCTACAAGGTCAGGTTCTCCCCGGGTGCCGAATTCTTCGCGCCCGGAGTTCCGACGCCGAACTACAACTACGTCTCCCAGTACTACGACGGCAAGGCGACCGAAGCCGCCGCCGATCCGGTCGCGGTGACGGCGGGCGCGACGACGCCGAGCATCGATGCCGCGATGCACGAAGGCGGCCAGATCGAGGGCCAGATCGTCGACGCCGTCACCAAAGCCCCCCTCGTGTACTCCTCGGCCTGCGTCTACATCCCCACCGACGAGGAATACTCGCACTGCGACTCCCCAGGGCTCGACGGCAAATACACGATCGAAGGACTGCCGACCGGCTCCTACAAGGTCGAATTCTCGGCCTACGGGGGCAACTACCTCTCCCAGTACTACGACGACGCGGCCTCTGCAGCGGCGGCCACCCCGGTCGCGGTCACCGCGCTCTCCGCCCACACCGGCATCGACGCCGAACTGCACGCGGGCGGGCAGATCAAAGGGCAGGTGACCGCCGCCTCCGACGGGGCGCCCCTCGCCTTCGTCTCCGTCTGCGCTCTCGAAACCGGCGGCGAAGAGGAACCGGTCCGCTGTGCGGAAACCGAAAGCAGCGGCCGTTACACGATCTCGGGCCTGTCGACCGGTAGCTACAAGGTCGAGTTCCAGGCGATCAGCTACGAAGGCGGCTTCGGCGAAGGAGAGTTCGTCGAAGAAGAAGAATTCGCCACCCAGTACTACGACGCCAAATCCTCCGCCGCGCAGGCGATCCCGGTCGTCGTCACCGCCGGCAGCGCAACCGGCTCGATCGACGCACAGATGACGGAGTCGACCCAAACCCAGGCCACGCTCACGGTTTCGCGGACGGGCACGGGGACGGGGACCGTGACCAGCGCCCCGGGCGGAATCGCCTGCGGTCTCGTCTGCTCGCACTCCTTTGCGAAAGGGGACGCGCTGACGCTGACGGCGGCGCCCGCGAGCGGCTCGACCTTCGCCGGCTGGTCGGGCACCTGCTCGGGTACGGGCACCTGCAATGTGACGCTCGGGGCCAGCGCCGGCGTCACCGCGCTGTTCGAAGACACCGGCGAGGGTGGAACCCCGGGCGGCGGCTCGACCCCGGGTGGAGGCGGAGCCCCGGGTGGAGGCGGAGCCCCGGGCGGTGGAGCCGCCGGTGGCGCGATCGCGCCACCGCTGGTGCAGGGCTCGCCACGGCCGGCTCCCAAACTCCCCAAATGTAAGAGGGGCTTCAAGAAGAAGAAGGTCCGCGGCGTCCTCAAGTGCGTGAAGTCGAAGCCGCACAAGAAGAAACACGGGTAAGCGGGCCGGAGACCGGGGCGAGGCGCGCTAGGAGCGAATCCTGGCCTCCTCGAGGTCGAGGTCGCGCTCGATCTGGCGCATCGTGTCCTGCGGCAGGCGCCCGGTACCGCGCAGGCCGAGCAGGGCCTCGCGCTCGATCCCGATCAGCTCCCGGCGCAGCCCGCCGTAGTCGGCGATGCGCTGCTGGCGCGCCGCCGTCTCCGGGTCCTCGCCACCGAGCACCGCCTGGCACATGCGGAAGCGGGCGCGGTAAAGGTCGCGCAGGCGCTTCAACTGGGACTCCGAGGCACGCTCCTCGTCCTCGATCTCGTCGATCCGGTCGAGGGCGGCCTGTGCCGCCTCCATCCGCGCCACCGCCTCCTCGTCGCTCCAGCGCCGCGGCTCCTCCAGGCCCAGCTTGCGGATCGCGAAAGGCAGCGAGAGCCCCTGGCCGACCAGGGTGATCAGGATCAGGGCGAAGCTGAGGAAGACGATCTGCGGCCGGCCGGCGACGTCGAACGGGATCGCCAGGGCGGCGGCGAGCGAGACCGCTCCGCGCATCCCGCTCCAGCCGACCGCGAAGCGCTGGCCGGCGGTGTCGCCGGCGTCGGTGCCCATCGCGAAGACGAAGGCGAGGCGGGCGCCGATCGAGGCGACGGCGATCGCGGCCGCGGGCAGCAGCAGCTCGCTGACTCCGGACGAGGTCTGCTCGAGCGCGTCGACGATCGTCGGCAGCTGCAGCCCGAGCAGGACGAAGAGGGTTATCTCCAGGGCGAAGACCGAGACGCCCCAGAAGGCGACGGCGCTGAGGCGGGTGTCGGCGTCGAGGCTGCGCGGCGACTGGTAGCCGGCGTAGAGTCCGGCGACGACGGCGGCGAGGATGCCGGAGACGTGCAGCGCCTCGGCCCCGATGTAGGCGCTGTAGGCGGTGAGGACGGTGAGGACGATGACCAGACCGGCGTCGTTCTGACGGCGGACGACGAGGTCGGAGAGGGCGCCGACCGCGAGCCCGGCGAGGATGCCGCCGGCGGCGATGACGACGAACTCCAGCGCCGCGCCGCCGGCGCTGAAGGCGCTGCCGGTGGCGACGCCGACGGCGATCCGGTAGATGACCAGGGCGGTGCCGTCGTTGATCATCGACTCGCCTTCGACCAGGAGGCGGACCCGCTCGGGGGCGCCGAGGCGGCGGAAGATCGCGGTGGCGGAGACCGCGTCGGTCGGAGCCAGCACCGCCCCCAGCACCGCGGCGCCGGCCCAGCCCAGTCCCGGCACCAGCGCGTGGGCGACGACGGCAACGACGCCGGCGGTGACGAAGACGAGCCCCACGGCCAGCAGTGCCAGCGGCCGCGTCAGCGCCCGCAGCTCGTGTGGGGAGGTGCGCCAGCCGGCGGCGTAGACGAGCGGCGGCAGGAAGACCAGGAAGATGACGTCGGGGTCGAGTTCGATCGTCTTGACGCCGGGCAGGAGGGCGATCCCCAACCCGCCGACGACCAGCACGATCGGCGCCGGCACCTTGCCGAACTCGGCCACCCGCACCAGCAGCGCGGCGGCGATCAGCAGAACCAGGACGTACTCGACGTTTCCCACCGCCACATATCATCGACTCCTGTGGACGACAGGCTGACTCCCGCGCTCGATGGGACCGATCACATCCGCGGCGAGTTGGGTAGGCCGCTGGAGCTGGTGATGTTCGGGGACTTCCAGTGCCCCTTCTGCCTCGGCGCCCAGTCGGTCCTGCGGCGGGTGCACGACCGGCTCGGCGAGCAGCTCGTCTTCGCTTTCCGTCACCTGCCGATCCCCGAGCGCCACCCGCTGGCGCCGCTGGCGGCCGAGGCCAGCGAGGCGGCCGCCGCCCAGGGTCACTTCTGGGAGTACCACGACGCCCTCTTCGCGGCCCAGCCAAAACTCTCCCGCGAGACGATGCTCGGCGTCGGCCGCGAGCTCGGCCTCGACGCCGACCGCATGGCCGCCGAGATCGACGCCGGCGCCCACCGCGACCGCGTCGCCCGCGACCTGGAGTCGGCGGAGCGCAGCGGCGCCACCGGCACCCCGAGCTTCTTCGTCAACGGTGTTCGTCACTTCGGCGCCTACGACGCCTCCTCGCTGGTCGAGGCGCTCGAGGCCTGAGTTTGAAGGCGCTCGTCCAGCGCGTCAGCCAGGCCGCCGTCGACGTCGAGGGCGAGCGCGTCGCCCAGATCGGTCCGGGGATGCTGATCCTGCTCGGCGTCGGGGTGGGCGATGGGGAGGAGCAGGCCGACCGCCTGGCCGACAAGGTCCGCGCCCTGCGCATCTTCGACGACGCCGAGGGCAGGATGAACGAGCCGCTCGGCACCCGCGAGATCCTCTGCGTCACCCAGTTCACCCTCTACGGCGACGCCCGACGGGCCGGTGACTTTGATGCTGGACGCGGATAGGGCCTGAGCACTTGAGACGTTGCCGGATAACGAAATGGCTGAAGACCCGATCTCCGGGTCGGGGGTCGGTGGATCAGAGCCGACATCCCATCCCGATTATCTTTAAGACCACCTTTGATTTGACAATCATCATCTAGTTCACCTATGCTGGTGTTCCCCACCACTAAGGAGAGAGATGCCCATCACGCTGAACATCACGATCACCTTGCCCGAGGGATCGACCGTCGAGATCGCCGAGCAGCCGGGCGAGGCGAGTGGTGTAGAGCCGTCCCTGGCCGAGCTGATTGCGGACTACTGGGATCGTCTGAGCGGCAATGGGCGGCGGATCTTCGCCGCTGCGGCTCGGATTGAAAACCACGCAGGCCCCGGTTTCACGCTGGATGACATCGCTGAGAATCTGAGCATCACTTATGAGAGCGCCAAGAGCATGCACAGGACGGCGGGGCGCACTGCTCGGAAGTGGCGCGAGGACACGGGCGCCGAGCCACCGGTCGATCTCGTCGACATGGGCGAATACGGCTGGAAGAAGGAGCATGGGGGCGAGCGCACCAGCTACCGCCTTCCCGAGGGTGTGGCCGAAATCGTCTCGGAGTTAGCGACGGCGTAGCAACCCACCCAAGAGTGGGTGCGAGGGTGAGGTCGCGCATCGGTCAAGTTCAATGTCAGGCTCCACTAGAAGAAGGCCCGCCGACCGTGGACATCGACGGGCTCTGATCAGATTCCTGGAACGGGGCGATCTTGCCCGAACGCTGGCCGCACCGCCTCTACAGGGTCGTACGCCGTCAACCCCTTCCCCGGTTACGCGGCCCTGGCAAAGTCTCAGTCGATCGTCGACTACTGGCTCAGGGCACCGCTGGCAACGCCCTTACCTGGGGCATGGCGGACATCATCCGCGAGGAGGAACTCGACGGACGCGAGGGCTCTGGGCGCATTGGCGGCTTAGTCCGGCGGCTCGCCTGGCTCCGGCTACTCGCGCGCTGAAGCAAGGTAGTCGCGGCCGCCGGGGCTGATCCGCCACATGTGGTTCTCGCCGCCGGCCTCCCAGACGACGAGGTCAGCTTCCAATAGCCCGTCCAGCGCGGCCTTGGTCTCCTCGAATCCCAAGCCCTTCTCCTCAGCGCCCACCAGCGCGATCAGGCCGTCGGTCGTTTCCCGGCCGTTCTCCTCTAGCGCGGCGAGCAATTCAAGTCGAAATTCCGTCGGGTTCATTACCGCCAGCGTACCGGCGGGAATTTTCGGGACCGGGCGATGTCAGCCGATCTCAATCTGACCATTCGGTCGCCTCGCTATCGCCCACCGGCCTGGCGATACGGTCGGGTGGTGAGTGGCCGGGCAGGCAAAGCGCGGGCGGGGGAGGGGCTCTGTCAAACCTGCGGCGGCTCGTGCCCCGCGCCAGGTCAGCCACCGCTGGCGCGACTACCAGACCGCTTCGGGGCGACGGCCGATCAAGGATTTCCTCGACGGCCTGGACGACGAGGATCTGGCGTCGGTAGTTGCCGCGATGAAGGAGGTGCGCCAGCAGGGCATGCAGGCCGCTCGTCACCTGGACGGAGAGATCTACGAGGTCCGCGCCGATGGCAAGGGCGTCATCTATCGCGTCCTCTTTGCGCCCCAGGGCAAACACAAGCAGGTTTTTCTCTCACTCGAGGCTTTGAAGAAGAAGACCCAGAAAACGCCGCCGCAGACCATTCGTCTCGCTAAGCGGCGCCTGCTCGACTGGCAGCGCCGCGGCAAATAGCCGATGGCTATCTTGTATTTGAGATATCGAACTTGAGATGCTACTTTCCATATAACGAAAGGAGACGCAAATGGCTGACCGTGATTTTCTCGATGAAGTAGTCGACGAGCGCAGTGTTCGCAATCCCGAGTTTCCCGCGATGGTCGAAGCGGCGGAGCGCCGCCGCCAGCTCCTCGCTGCCTTAGCCGAGCGCCGCCGCAAGGCCGATCACTCTCAGACCGCGGTCGCGGCGGCGATGCGCAGCTCGCAGTCGAGTGTCGCCCGCCTTGAGACTTCCGCCACCGATGCCCGCCTCTCGACCCTTGACCGCTACGCGCACGCCCTCGGCTACCGCGTCGAGTACAGCCTCGTTCCCGAGACCCCGGCTTAGGTAACCGCGGCGCCGCTAGCTCGGCGCCGCCCCGGCGTCAGGGCCGGGGCGGAAGCTGGCGAGCCAGATAGACGATTGCGACCGCGGCCGCCGCGACCGCTGCCTCGGCTGTCGCCTCGCTGACCTCATGGGCCGCTTCGCCGCCCCCGTGGCGGCTCTTGCGGTTGCCGAAAAAACCGGGCGCCTCCAGGATCTCTCGCAGCTCACCCTCCGCCAGCCCCTCGGCGATCAGGCGATCGACGAGCTTCGTGAGCACCATCGGCTTCGGGAGTTCCCTCCCATGCTCTTTGAGGACGACCCGCATCGTGCTCTCCACCGCGCTGCATGCCTCCCCAACGCTGCGCTTGCGCGATTCGGGCGTGTTCTCTCGGAGCTGGTCGCGGGCGCCGTTGAACTCGACCCCGGGCCCACCCGCGAGCCGGGGATCCGCGAGCGCCGAGAGCACGGGCGCGACGACCACCTCCGAAATCACTGAATCGCCGCTGCGCTCAAATTTTGCGTCCGGGCCGTCCCCCGTCATGCGGAAGGGAAGACCACGTCGCTCGCAGACCTCGTTCAGCGCCGTCGGCAGCTTCCTCCGCTCGGCCCGTTTTGCCGAAGTTACGCCAGCCTCGATCGCAATCAGGAAGTCCGCCTCGGGTATCGAGAGGAGGAAGCCGAGCGGGCCGTAGATGTGGCTGGCCTCTCGCTGCGCCGCTTGCCAATCGATTCGCATTTCGTCCGTGTAGCGGTCGATCATCTCGCGCATCCCGATCCGGATTTCCTCGGCCGCCTCGAAGCCGCGCTTACGCTTCACTGTCTCCAGGTAGTCGTCCATCCCGCCGTAGGCCCCGCGGTGAAAGAGGCAGGCGATCAGCTGCCGGTGGGAGAGACCGGCGCCCAGCACCACTCGGAGCATCGCCTCACGGGCGCCATGATCAAGTCCTCCGGGTCCTCGCAATGTCGCCGTGGCGGCGGTCGTGGTCATCAAGCTCAAGGTAGCGCTCGGCCCTGACGCTCCGACGCGGACAACTTCGACCTCCACCGTTAGCTTTGCTGGCCGCAGCCCGGCACCGGCGCCATTCGCACCGAGCGCCGGAATCGTCGTGATGGTGGAGGCGCAGGGAGACGGTCTTGTAACGGGCGACGACGGTGCGCCCGCCGACGGCGTGCAGTTCCTCGCCCTCGTTGTTGGCCAGGTCAAGGCCAAGCTCGTCCGCCAGCAAGTCGCTCGCGAGGATCGCGTCGGCTCCGGTGTCGATCAGGCCCTCTAGCTCGGGCGTCGATGCATCGTCCGTGGCAAGCGAGACGGGCACGAAGGGCCGAAACACCGGCTGCCCCAAGCGCGTCTGCTGGGGGTCCTCCCGAATAGGGATAGAGCCAGGGGGTCTTCGGCTCAGCCAAGGCCGACGTAGATTGGCTCGTCTGCGTGGGGAACCCGCCCGCCGACGACGACGTGATCCAGCTTGCGGGCTTTCTCCAGCACGACTTTCAGGTTCTCGTCGGCGATCACGACCTGGCCCGTGCGGGTGTCGGTCGCCACGTACTTGCCCTCGTAGCCCTTGAAGTCGGTGCGG
>Ga0190274_10000572_pt1 | contig 21671 bp, 20 predicted proteins | sample Popmic531T_FD_133002 | JGI IMG/M metagenome (GOLD analysis project Ga0190274, IMG submission 133002) | Populus adjacent soil microbial communities from riparian zone of Yellowstone River, Montana, USA - 531 T | ecosystem: Environmental > Terrestrial > Soil > Riparian zone | place: USA: Montana... | reverse complement strand
CTGCAGGCCTACCCCGACACCTGCGTCGGCACCGACTCCCACACCACGATGGTCAACGGCATCGGCGTGGTCGGCTGGGGCGTCGGCGGCATCGAGGCCGAGGCCGCGATGCTCGGCCAGCCCGTGTCGATGCTCATCCCGCGCGTCGTCGGCTTCAAGCTCTTCGGCGACCTGCCCGAGGGCGCGACCGCCACCGACCTGGTGCTCACGATCACCGAGATGCTGCGCAAGCACGGCGTCGTCGGCAAGTTCGTCGAGTTCTACGGCCCCGGCGTCTCGGTGCTGCCGCTGGCCAACCGCGCCACGATCGGCAACATGAGCCCGGAGTTCGGCTCCACGATCGCGGTCTTCCCGATCGACGAGGAGACCACCAAGTACCTCAAGCTCACCGGCCGCTCCGAGGAGCAGCTCGCGCTGGTCGAGACGTACGCCAAGGAGCAGGGCCTCTGGCACGACCCGGATGCCGAGCCGCGCTTCTCGGAGAAGCTCGAGCTCGACATGGCGACCGTCGTACCGTCGCTGGCCGGTCCCAAGCGCCCGCAGGACCGCGTCTCGCTGTCGGAGGCGAAGGACTCCTTCCGCACCGCCCTGGCCGACTACGTCGACGAGGAGGGCCAGGAGAACGGGTACGACGAGGCCGTCGCCGAGTCCTTCCCGGCGTCCGACTCCCCGTCCAACGGCCACGGCGAGGAGCCGCCGCACGGCCACGTCGCCGCGAGCGCGGCCGGCCGCCCGAGCAACCCCGCCCAGGTGACCCTGGCGGACGGTACGTCGTTCGAGCTCGACCACGGCGCGGTCACGATCGCCGCCATCACGTCGTGCACCAACACGTCCAACCCGTCGGTGATGATCGGCGCGGCGCTGCTCGCCAAGAAGGCCGTCGAGAAGGGCCTCGAGCGCAAGCCGTGGGTCAAGACGACCCTCGCGCCCGGCTCCAAGGTGGTCTCGGACTACTACAACAAGTCCGGCCTCACGCCGTACCTCGACAAACTCGGCTTCAACCTGGTCGGCTACGGCTGCACCACCTGCATCGGCAACTCCGGCCCGCTGATCCCCGAGGTCAGCCAGGCCGTCAACGACAACGACCTCGCGGTCGTCTCGGTGCTGTCGGGCAACCGCAACTTCGAGGGCCGGATCAACCCGGACATCAAGATGAACTACCTCGCGTCCCCGCCGCTGGTCGTCGCCTACGCGCTGGCCGGCTCGATGGACGTCGACCTGTTCAACGACCCGCTCGGCAAGGACACCGACGGCAACGACGTGTTCATGAAGGACATCTGGCCGACGCCCTCCGAGATCGAGGAGGTCATCGCCGCGGCGATCAACTCCGACATGTTCGACGAGAGCTACCAGGACGTCTTCGCCGGCGACGCGGCCTGGCAGTCGCTGCCGACCCCCGAGGGCAAGACCTTCGAGTGGGACCCGGAGTCGACGTACGTCCGCAAGCCCCCGTACTTCGACGGCATGCCCGAGAAGCCGGAGGCCGTGACCGACATCGAGGGCGCGCGCGTGCTGCTCAAGCTGGGTGACTCGGTGACCACCGACCACATCAGCCCGGCCGGTGCGATCAAGAAGGACTCGCCCGCGGGCAAGTACCTCGCCGAGCACGGTGTCGAGCAGCGCGACTTCAACTCCTACGGCTCGCGTCGCGGCAACCACGAGGTGATGATCCGCGGCACCTTCGCCAACATCCGGCTGCGCAACCAGCTGGCCCCCGGCACCGAGGGCGGGTTCACGCGCGACTTCACCAAGGACGACGCTCCGGTCACCACGGTCTTCGAGGCGTCGGAGAACTACGTCGCCGCGGGCACCCCGTTGGTCGTGCTCTGCGGCAAGGAGTACGGCTCGGGCTCGTCGCGCGACTGGGCGGCCAAGGGCACCTCGCTGCTGGGCGTCAAGGCGGTCATCGCCGAGTCGTACGAGCGCATCCACCGCTCCAACCTGATCGGCATGGGCGTCATCCCGCTGCAGTTCCCCGAGGGCCAGAACGCGGAGTCGCTCGGCCTCACCGGTGAGGAGACCTTCTCGATCTCCGGCATCACCGAGCTCAACGAGGGTCGTACGCCGAAGACGGTCAAGGTGACGGCAGGCGACGTCGAGTTCGACGCGGTCGTCCGCATCGACACCCCCGGCGAGGCGAACTACTACCGCAATGGCGGCATCATGCAGTACGTGCTGCGCAACCTCCGGGCGCAGTCGGCCTGATCCGTACGCCGAGTCGGCGCTGATTGACCCGCGAGTCGGCGCAAAGTGCCACCCGCAAGGGGTCACTTTGCGCCGACTCGGCGTTGTGGGACCCCTCCTTTTCCGGCGCTGGGGGCGTGGGTAGTGGTGTGATCACCCGTCGGAGGACCCCATGACCACGCTGCACGACCGGTTGACCGAGTTGGCCGACGAGGCACCCGCCGGCGGTCCCGCGCCCGAGCTCTGGGACCGTGGCCGTCGGCTGCACCGACGCAGGCGTGCCGGCACCGTCGTGATCGTGGCGGTGGCGGCCCTGCTGCTGGGCATCCTCGGCACGACGTCCTGGCTGCGTGAGCGGCAGCAGCCCGCGCCGGCCGGGGCGAGCGAGGGGCTCCGGCTGCCGGACGAGTTCTTCGTGCCGGGGGAGTTCACCGACGGCACCGACGACGCCGGGGAGCTCGGGCCGCTGACCGCGGTGCTGCGCGCACCGCGGCACGGCGATCGCACCGGGCTGGTCGGGATCGGTGGTTCGTCAGGGATCTACCGCTTCCTCGACCTGCCCGGCTGGGTGCAGGACGACAACGTCGCGCTGTCGACGGACGGGAGCCGGGTCGCCTACTGGTACGGCGCGCGCTCGGGTGGCCTCACAGCTCCGAGGATCGATGGGCTCGCGGTCTACGACACCACCACCGGCACGATCGCGCGCGACCCGATCGAGTCGGACCACGGGCTGATGTCGCAGCCGCTGGTGCTGGTCGGTGACGAGGTGTGGTTCGAGGAGCAGCCGTTCATCGACGAGGACCGGGAGGCGACGAACGGCGGATCCGTCCTCGCGTGGCGGATCGGCGGCGAGCACGTCCGCACCTGGCAGCCGTCCGCCGGGCCGGTCCCGAGCCTCGTTGACGCGACCACGGTCGACGGGAGGCTCGTCGACGGCGCGACGCATCGGGTGCGGCTCTGGTCGAGCGACCGGGTGGAGCCGGAGGTGCGCCGTACCGGCCGGTCGATCGAGGCACCGGTCCAACCCTCGCCGCTGACAGGGGTCTACGTCGCCGTCCTGGGCCGGGACGGAGCGGCGGTGTCCGCCAGTGACCCGCGACCCGTCGTCACGCTCGCGGCCACGGCCCCGGGAAGGTTCCACACCAATCTCGTGCCCGGTCTGGAGACCAGCGAGGTCGTCGGCTGGCGCGCCGACACCGTGTTCGTGACCTTCGACTACCGCACGTCGGTCTTCGCTCAGGTCCCGATGGACACCGCGTCCGCGAAGCCGCTCACCCGCCTCACCTCGGACCTCGGCGACGTCGGCCTGCAGGTGGCGGCCGATGCCTGGAAGGGGCCGACGTACGGCGCGTCCGCGCCGCCGGACCCCTGGGACCCGCGGCTGGTCTGGGGCGCGGGCGGGGCGGTCGTCCTCGTCGCGGCCGGGCTCGTCGTGCTCTGGAGGCGACGTGTCCGGGCCTGACTCGTTCGAGGAGTACGTCGCCGCGCGGCGCGGGGCACTGCTGCGCACGGCGTACCTCCTCACCGGCTCGGGCGACGACGCCGAGGACCTGGTGCAGGTGGCGCTGATCAAGGCGGTGCCGCACTGGAAGCGGATCGCGGACCACCCGGAGCCCTACGTCCGCAAGATCCTGGCGCGGGAGAGCGTGAGCCGCTGGCGACGACGGCGGTGGCGGGAGGTGCCGACCGGGCAGCTCCCGGAGACCTCGGTCGACGGACCGAGCGCCGACCGCGTCGAGCTCCAGCAGGCGCTGGCCCGGCTCGCGCCGAGGCAGCGGGCGGTGATCGTGCTGCGCTACTACGAGGACCTGACCGAGGTGGAGACGGCGCGGGTGCTCGGCATCTCGGTCGGGACGGTGAAGTCCCAGGCTCGCGACGCCCTGGCGCGGCTGCGGCTGGACGCGCTGGATACCGTCTCCACATGACCACCACCCCACGGATTCGCGCGCTTCCCCCGCTGCGCTCCTCCAGCACACGATTCCGCGGGGGCCCCGGATGATCGTGGCATTCAGCATCTCCCCGACGACGGGCGACGACACCGGCAGCGTGTCCGAGGCGGTCGCGGCCGCCGTCCGCGTCGTACGCGAGTCCGGGCTCCCCAACGAGACCAACTCGATGTTCACCAACATCGAGGGGGAGTGGGACGAGGTGATGGCCGTCGTGAAGCAGGCCGTCGACGTCGTCGCCGCGGTCTCGCCTCGGGTCGGGCTGGTGCTCAAGGCCGACATCCGACCCGGGTTCACGGGTGAGCTGACCGCCAAGGTCGAGCGCGTCGAGCGGTTGCTGAGCGACTGATGTCGGACCTCCCACCGCCGCCGTCGTACCCACCTCCGCCGCCGGCCTACCCGCCGCCCGGGACTCCACCCGGGGAGCCCACGCTGCTGGCGTCGTCGGGTCCGGAGCCGCCGCGCCCCTCGCGCGCACCGGTGATCGCGCTCGCGGTGATCGGGGTGGCGATCGTGGTCGCGCTGGCGGTCGCGGTGCCGATGCTGGTCTCCGAGGACCCGGTGCCCAGCGACCTGACGGCGGTCAAGTCGTACGACGACCTGTCCACCGACCACACCCCGGACGACGTGGACTACCCGCAGAGCCCGCCCGTTGGTGGGGAGCACGCGCCGGAGTGGCTGGAGTGCGGTGCGTACGACGTGCCCGTGCGCGACGAGAACGCCGTCCACGACCTCGAGCACGGCACGGTGTGGATCAGCTACGACCCCGCCCTCGACAAGGCCGACGTCGAAGCGCTGGCCGAGCTGCTGCCGCAGAACGGCATCATGGCGCCGTACCCGGGACTCGACTCGCCCGTCGTCGTGACCGTCTGGGGCCGCCAGCTGGAGCTGGACGGCGCGGACGACCCGAGGCTGGAGCTCTTCATCCGGACGTACGGCGGCGGGGAGACCGCGCCGGAGCCGAGCGTGACCTGCGCCGGCGGCATCCGCGACCCGCAGGGTGGCCCGGGCTCCTCGGGCACGGACGTCTGACGAGGTCTCCGGATCACGACCCGATGCGCTCCGCCATCAGCTGGACCTCGGAGTCGGTGAAGCCGACCGCGCGGTAGATCCGGATCGCGTGGTAGTCCGGGTCGGCGACCGTCACCAGGGTGGTCGCTCCCAGCCGTCCGAAGGCGGCGGAGCCCGCGGCGTGCACGAGCGAGCCGGCGATGCCGCGGCCGCGCGCCTCCGGGTGGGTCTGCACCTCCTGGAACCGGGCCACCCGGCTGCCGACCCGCACGATGCCCATCGTGGCGACGAGCCGGCCGTCGTCGAACGCGCCGTACCAGGCGCTGTCGCCGGCCTCGGTGAGCCGGCGTTCGGCGGCCGCCTTGCGACGGGTGAAGTCCTCGAAGCCGGTGGCGCCGCCGTCGTGGCAGGCGAGGTCGAGCGAGACCCGCTGCGCCCAGTCGTCGTCGCCGGACAGCGGTCGGTACCGGGCTCTCGTGTTGGGCCGCGGCGGTGGCTGCACGGCGGTGGCGGTGAGGACGACGGACGCCTCGACCTGGTAGCCGGCGTCCGCGAACGCCGCCAGCTCGGCCGGTCCGCCGTCCGGTACGTCGACGCCGAACGCACGGTGTCCGATCCCGGGCAGTGCCCGGGCGAAGAGGTCCTCGACCAGGCCGAGGTCGCGGCGCAGCGGCGCGCGCCGGAGAAGCACGAAGTTGCCCCAGCGGTAGCCCGGGTTGCCGGGGGTGCGCACGACGACGTACGTCGGGTGCTGCTCGATCTCGCTGCCCGAGAGCGCGAGGATCGCGAGGTCCGTTCGCCAGCCGCAGGAGAGGACTTCCATGCGTGGACGGTAGCGGCCCGATGTCACGATGCTCGTATGGAATCGATGACGGTGGAGCTCCGGACTGGACCTGACGAGGTCGTCCTCGACCTGACCGACGACTGCCGCGACTTCGTGTCCGGGCGTGGTGACGGGCTGCTCAACGTGTTCGTGCCGCACGCCACCGCCGGCATCGCGATCATCGAGACCGGCGCCGGCAGCGACGACGACCTGCTCGCCGCGCTCGGCGACCTGCTGCCGGCGGACGACCGCTGGCGGCACCGGCACGGCAGCCGCGGTCACGGCCGGTCGCACGTGATGCCCGCCATCGTCCCGCCACATGCCACCATCCCCGTCCTCGGTGGGCGGATGGCGCTCGGGACCTGGCAGAGCGTCTGCCTGGTCGACCTCAACGTGGACAACTCCACCCGCGAGGTCCGCTTCTCGTTCCTGGCCGGCGGATGAGGGACGCGGAGCTGGCCGTGGCGGCGGCCACGGCGGGGGCGCGGGTGGTGCGAGCGCACTACGGCAGCCCGGTCGAGCGGTTCGCGAAGTCGCCGACCGACTTCGCCACCGAGGCCGACCTCGAGGCCGAGCGGGCCATCCTCGCCGTCCTGCGGGCGCAGCGCCCCGACGACGCCGTGCTCGGCGAGGAGAGCGGCCGCTCCGGGCCGGCCGGTGCCGACCGGACCTGGCTCGTCGACCCGCTCTGCGGCACCCTCAACTTCGCCGTGCAGACCCCGCTGGTCGCGGTCAACGTCGCGCTCCGCGACGCCGGTGTCGTCACGGCCGCCGCCTCGGCCGACCCGCTCAGCGACGAGGTCTTCTGGGCCGACACCGACGGCGCCCGGCTCCGGTCTGGCGCGGTCGATGCGCCCCTGGTGCCGTCGCCCACCTCGGCGCTCGTCGACGTCAACCTCGACGCCGTCCACCCCGACCCCGGGCGGTTCCGGCCCGCCGCGCTGCTCGGGCATCCCGGCTTCCGGCGCCAGTACGGCGGGCGCGTGCTCTCCACGACGCTCGCCCTGGTGTGGGTCTCGGCGGGTCGGCGCGCGGCGTACGTCACCGACGGGCGCTTCGAGGACAACGTCCACTTCGCCAGCGGCATCGCGATCTGCCGCGCCGCTGGCTGCGTCGTCACGGACCTGCGCGGCGAGCCCGTGGACTCGCCCGGCGGCAGTGGCCTGCTGGTGGCGGCGGACGAGGAGACGCACCGGCGGCTGCTCGAGCTCTGCGCGAACTCGTACGAGGGGATCGGGAAAGAACAGGTGTGAGCACACCGAACCCACCACCCTGGAGCGGTCGTACAGATCCGCAGGTCGTCGCCGCCTCGGTCCACGACCCGGCAGCGTTCGCGGAGATCTACGCCCGCTACGCCGACGACGTCCACCACTACCTCCGGCGCCGCCTCGGCAGCGACGTCGCCGACGACCTGACGGCGGACACCTTCGTGGCCGCGTTCGGTGCGAGGACGCGCTTCGACGGGGCCGCGGCCAGCGCGCGGCCGTGGCTCTTCGGCATCGCGAGCAACCTGGCCGCCAAGCACCGGCGCAGCGAGGTTCGCGGGTTGCGGGCCTACGCCCGGACGGGCGTCGACCCGGTGGCGAGCTCGTGGTCGGACGGCGCCGACGACCGGGTCAGCGCGCAGGCGCTGAACCGCGAGCTCGCCACCGCGCTCTCCGAGCTGTCCGCGGGGGACCGCGACGTGCTGTTGCTGGTCGCCTGGGCGGAGCTGAGCTACGCCGAGGTCGCCGCCGCACTGCAGCTCCCGGTCGGGACCGTCCGGTCCCGGCTCAACCGAGCGCGCCGCAAGGTGCGCACGACCCTGTCGCCGGGCACCGAGCGCGTCGCCGTGCGCCCTTTGACCGCCCTCGAGACACGTGGAGGACACCATGGATGAGCTGACCGTCGTGCGCGAGCTCCGCGCCGACGCCCCGGTCGGAGCGCCGGACGCAGCCCGGCAGACCCTGATGGACGCGATGACCCCGTCGATGGGCGTGCGGCGCTCTCGCGGCCGGTGGCCGGCGGCAGCCGCCGCGGTGGCGGCGGTCGTCGTCACGGCTCTGGTCGTGCAGACCGGCCCGGCCGCCTCGCCGAGCGCCGCCGCCGTCCTCGGGCGGGCTGCGGCCGCCGCGGCCAGCGACCCGGTGCCCCGTCCGCGCGACGACCAGTGGGTCTTCCGGACGATGTACGGCGGGGCCACCGAAGGTGGCGTGCGGCTGATCCCGGGCGAGGCCTGGGACCGCTTCGACGGCACGCAGTTCGCCAACGCGCCCTCCGATCACCCCGAGCAGCTCCACGTCATGGACATCGAGGTCGACCCGCGGATCCCGTCCGCGGCCGCCTGGTACGACGCGGCGACGCGCTGGCCCCACGAACCCGAGGCCCTGCTGGCGGCGCTGCGCGACAGCGGCCTCGTCGTCGCCGAGGGCGGGAGCGAGGCGGTGCGCAACTACGACGCGGTCGTCGACGCGCTCGGCCAGCCGGTGCTCCCGGCCCAGGCTCGCGCCGACCTGTTCCGAGCGCTGGCGACGATCCCGGGTGTCACCGTCGACGACGAGGCCGACCCCGACCTGCTCGGTGACCCGGTGCTGGCCGTCGTGCTCGACGGAGCGCCGGACGCGGCCGGCTTCGACAACCGCCGCGAGCTGCTGCTCGACCCCCAGACCTACGCCTACCGCGGCGAGCGGGTCACGGCACTCGAGGACGCGCCGATCGACGGCAAGAAGGGCTCCGACCCCAAGGCCGGACAGACGTGGTTCGAGAGCACGGAGACGGATCCGGTGGTCGTCGACCGGGCCGGGCAGCGCGGCTGACGGTCGGGTGGTTTCGAGGCTCAGGCCTGGCGGCCTTCGCACCTCAACCACCGTCTCGGTGGTTGAGGTGTGAGGCGCGCTAGCGCCGAGCCTCGAAACCACCGCCACCTTCAGGGCAGCAGCAGCATCGAGTCGCCGAACTCGTGCCAGAGGTACGGCGGGGCGCCGGGGACACCGAGGTCGGCGTACGCACGGTCGACCAGCGGCCCACCGGCCACGGCGGCCAGGAGGTGCAGGTGGCTGGCCCGCGGCTCGTGCAGGCCGGTCAGCAGCCCGTCGACGACGCGGGCGGGACACGACGGGCCGAGGACCAGCGACGTCCAGCCGGCGCTGGGCACCACGCGATCCCCGGCGACCGCGGACTCCAGCGCCCGCACCACCGTGGTGCCGACGGCGACGACCCGGCGGCCGGCCGCACGGGTGGAGTTCACCAGCCGAGCGGTCGCCGCCGGTACGACGTACTCCTCCGGCTGCGGCGGCTCGTGCTTCTCCTGGCTGGCGACCCCGGTGTGCAGCACGATCGGCGCGACCACGACGCCCGACGCCATCAGTGCGACCAGCAGCCGCTCGGTCAGCGGCCTGCCGGCGCTGGGCATCTCCGCGCTTCCCGGATGACGGGCGTAGACGTTCTGCAGCGCGTCGAGCGGCCACTCGCCGTGCACGTAGCGGTAGTGGATGGGGCGTCCCCACCTGCGGAGGTAGGCGACCCGGTCGACGTCGGGCGACGGCCGCGCCCGCCAGAGGCGGCGCTGGCCGGCGGGATGCGGCTCCAGGATCCGGAGCGCGACCCCGCCGGGCAGGGCGAGCACCTCGCCGGCCACCGGCGTCGCGGGGCCGGTGTTGTCGGGCTGCCGGAGCTCGACGACCCAGGTGCCGTCGTCGAGCAGCGCCGACACGTGGCTGACCCACCTCTCGCCCGGCACGGCCGACGGCAGCGTCGCACTGGTGTTGACGACGAGCAGGTCCCCGGGTCGCAGGTGGTCGGGCAGCTGAGCCGCGGTCGTGTGCGTCGTCGCGTCGGGTCGCACCACCGCGAGCCGTACCTCGTCGCGGGCCACGCCGCGCGCCTCCGGCGGGACCGTCGCCTCGCGGACGGTGACCGTCATGCCAGCACCACGGGCTCGAGGTCGGCGGCGCGGTGCCGGCCGCTCGCGACGTCGCCGACGACCAGCGCCATCAGGTGGGGTACGACGGACTCCGGCTCGGGCCGGTCGCCGATGTCCTCACCGGGGAACGCCGCCTGGTGCATCGCCGTCCTCAGGTCGCCGGGGTCCACGGCGTACGCGCGCACCTCGGGCTCCTCTGCCGCCAGCACCCGGGTGGCATGGTCGAGCGCCGCCTTGGACGAGCCGTAGCCGCCCCAGGTCTCATACGCCTCGACGGACGCGTCGGAGGTGATGTTCAGGATCCGGCCGCGCCGGGCGCGCAGCTGCGGCAGCAACAGGGAGGCCAACGCGACGGGGGCGACGACGTTGACGTCCAGGGTGCGGAGGTAGGCCTCCGGCTCGAGGTCGGCGAGCCGGGGGAGTGGACTCACGCCCAGCGTGCTGGCGTTGTTGACCAGCAGGTCGGCCCCGCCGAGGTCGGCCGCCGAGACGGCAAGCGCGCCCCGGTGCCAGGAGTCGGTGACGTCGCCGGGTACGGCGAGGTGCGGCCCACCGGGCAGGGCGGCGATGGCCGCGTCGAGGCGTACGGCGTCGCGCGCGTCGGCCACGATCGACCATCCGGCGTCGGCGAGAGCACGGGCGAGAGCGAGGCCGAGCCCCTGCGAGGCTCCGGTAATGACGGCGACAGGCATGCGGGTCTCTCCTAGAGTCGGATCACGCTGGGTTGGATCAGGCTGGTTTCGACGAGGGTGCAAGTTAAAGTGAACTTGAAGTCAAGGGATGCGCGGCCCGATGACCGTGAGCAGGTGCTGCGCGTGGTTGAGGACGCGTTCGGTCCCGAGGAGGGCCCGACGGTCGCCCGCCTGGTCACGGCACTCGACGACGCCGGCAGCACCCGGGCCAGCCTGGTCGCCGAGGTCGACGGCCACGTCGTGGGTCACGTCCAGCTCAGCCGTTCGTGGGTCGACGCCCGGGAGGCGCTGGTCGACGTACACGTGCTCAGCCCGTTGTCGGTCGCCCCGGCCCACCAGGGCACGGGGATCGGCGCAGCGCTGCTGGAGGCGGCGCGAGAGGCGGCCGAGCGGCTCGGCGCGCCCGCTGTCTTCCTCGAGGGCGATCCCGGCTACTACAGCGGCCGCGGGTGGTCCCCGGCCGGCCCGCTGGGTTTCACGGCACCGTCGGCCCGGATCCCCGCGCCGGCGTTCCAGGTCGTCCTGCTGTCGGCGTACGAGCCCTGGATGACCGGTGCGCTGGTCTACTGCGAGCCGTTCTGGGCGCTCGACTGTGTCGGCCTGCGGGACCCGTTGCTCGCGCAGCTCGGCGGCTGACCACACCCGCCGGGGGAGATGCCCAACCTGGGCCAAGCGCGATGGCACCAGTTCGTCCTAGCGTGTCGAGATGAGTGCACGCCACGGTTCGGAGAGCTTCTTCATCGAGGGCGAGGGCCTCGTCAACACCCAGCTGGGTGGACGGCACGGGGACGAGCCCGATCCGATCACGGATCCGGACGCTGCTCCGCCCGCAGCGCGCCGCGCTGGTAGCGCGCCGCCGTTCCGGTTCTCCCGGGTCGGCCCGCGTGGCCGGGCGCTCGGGGCGCCGCTGGCGCTGGCTCTCGCCGAGGCGATGACCAAGGGCGGCGGCGGCCGCGGCGACGTACCCGCCGGCTACACCTATCTCGGACAGTTCATCGACCACGACCTCACCATGGACGTCACCGACGTGGCGCTCGGCGAGGACGTGACGCCGGCCGAGCTGCTGCAGGGTCGCTCGCCGACGCTCGACCTCGACTCCCTGTACGGCGCGGGGCCGGCGAACCCGGACTCGGCCCGGTTCTACGAGTCGGACGGGATCCACCTCAAGACGGGGACGACGATCCGGATCAGCCCGGACGCGGCGAAGGCGGGGCACGACCTGCCGCGGGTGGGGACCGGTGGGGTGAAGGCACGACGCAAGGCGCTGATCCCGGATCCCCGCAACGACGAAAACCTGATCGTCGCCCAGACGCACCTGGCGATGATCCGCTTCCACAACCGGGTCGCCACCAAGCTGCCCGCGAGCGTCCCCGCACCGCAGCGCTTCCGGCGCGCCCGGAAGTCGGTCACGCTCCACTACCAGTGGCTGATCCGCCACGACTACCTGCCGCGCATCGTCGACCCGCGCGTCCTGGACGACGTCTTCACCAACGGGCGCAAGGTGGTGCAGCCGGGCGCGGCCGCGACGGAGATGCCCACGATGCCGGTCGAGTTCTCCGTGGCGGCGTTCCGGCTCGGCCACAGCATGATCCGTCCCGTCTACGACTGGAACCGACGGTTCCCACGCGGGGTGGGCTTCCTCGAGTACATGTTCCAGTTCTCTGCCGCCGGGGGCGACCTCGGCGGGGCCGACCGGTTGTTGAGCAACTGGCTCGCCGACTGGCGCCGGATGTACGACTTCCCTGGCGGCGGGCATCCCGACCTGGCCCCGCCCGACGGCGTGAACCTGGCCCAGCGGATCGACACCACGTTGACGGACCCGCTGAAGAACCTGCCGCCGAGCACGTTCGGCGGCGGAGCCGGCATCCCGTTCGACGACCGGCGCCGCAACCTCGCCTTCCGCAACCTGACCCGTGCCTCGATGATCCGGCTCGCCAGCGGTCAGCAGATGGTGGAGAAGCTCCGGTCCGCCGGGGTGGCGGTCCAGCCGCTCAGCCGGCGCGCCATCCTCCAAGGCAACGGCGGCGCGAAGGTCACCGGGCTGACCCCGCAGCAGCAGGACCGGCTGGTCGCGGACACGCCGCTGTGGTTCTACATCCTGCGCGAGGCGGAGACGGGCGACGGTCGGCTCCGGCGGGTCGGCGCCCGGATCGTCGCGGAGACGATCCACCGCGCCATGGAGGGCAGTCGCTTCTCGATCGTGCGCGAGCCCGACTTCCGACCCACCCTCGGTCGCGGAGACGACTTCGAGATGACCGACCTGCTCTTCTTCGCCTTCGCCGGCAAGAAGGCCGGGATCAACCCCTCGGCGGCGCCTGAGCGCCCGGCTACTCGGGACGCCGCGCCCTACCGCCCGGGCGCCTGGGCATATGAGAGTCTGTCCCGGTTGTGACGCGTCGGGACGCGTCTCGAGGCGTGACGGGGGAGTAGCGAGTGAGGCGTTGGCGGTACCGGCCGCTCCAGGCGGCGGCGGTCGCGGCGCTCGCTGCCCTGATGACCGCGTGCGCGGCCTTCGCGCCGCTCTACTACCGGGCGATGCAGCAGGCGCTCACCGAGATCACCATCGCGAACGCGCCCGTCGTCGCCACCAGCGTCCAGCTGTCGATGTCGCCGGGCGACGAGGCCTTCGACGCCGGCCCCCTCCAGACGCCGGAGGCGGTCGCGGCCGAGCTCCCGGCGGCGTACCGCTCCAGCTTCCGTACGCCGATCCTCGGCTACACGGCGAGCTCCTCGGTGTTGCCCCAGCAGCTGACCGACCCGATCGGCGACCTGATCTGGCGTAGCGGCCAGTGCGAGCAGCTGTCGTTCTCGGACGGCGGGTGCCCGGCCGCTCCCGGGGAGATCGCCGTCAGCGCGGCCGACGTCGACAACTTCGGGTTCGACGTCGGGTCGACGGTGCGGGTCGAGGGCGCCCCGAGACCGGACGGCTCCACGGACGTGGCCCGGCTGAAGGTGGTCGGCGTCTACCAGCAGCAGGTCGACGACTACTGGTTCGGGCAGTCCCTGACCGGTCGGTCGGGGATCGTGGTGACGGCCGGCGGGCCGGCCCCACCGCAGCACGACGTCTGGATCACCACCCGAGACACGTTCGACAACGCGTTGGTCGACGCGCGGGGATCGAGCGCCGGCTACCTCATCGACGACGACGCCGTCGACGTCGACAAGCTCCTCGCGCTCGGCCCGGCCGTCGACGAGCTCGCGCACCGGCCACCCGACGTCGGCGTCGCCCCGGTGAAGGTGATCTCCGGGCTGCCGGATCTCGCCGACGGCGTACAGGAGCAGATCGACCAGTCCCAGATCACGGTGCCGCTGCTGATGGCGCAGCTGTGCATCCTCGCGGTCGTCGTGCTCTGGCTGGTGCTGCTGGCGATCACGGAGCAGCGCCGGCCCGAGGTCGCACTCGCCCGCCTGCGTGGTCGTGGCCGCCAGGGCGCCCGGCGGCTGCTGCTCGCCGAGCTGCTCCCGATCGCGCTGGTCGCGCTGGTGCCCGGCGCGCTGCTGGCGGTGCTCGCCTCCTGGGTCGCCCGGGTCGTGCTGCTGCCGGGCGCGGCGCCGTTCGAGCTCGGCTGGCCGTTCCTCGCCGCGCTGCTCGCCTCGGCCGCGGTGCTGGCCGGCGTGACCGTGGTGGCCGTTACGCGGGTCGCGCGGGAGCCGGTCGAGCGGTTGCTGCGCCGGGTGCCGCCGCGCAACGCCGGCTGGGCGCTGGGTGCCGCCGACGCGATCGTCATCGCGGGCGCCGGCGGCATCGTCGTCGTCTTCGCGACCGGTGGTCTCGACGGGCCGATCGCCCTGGCGGCGCCCGGGCTGCTCGCGATCGTGGTCGGGCTGCTGCTCGCCCACCTCACCACTCCGACCGCCGCCGTCCTCGGGCGGCGACAGCTGCGCCGCGGCCGGGTCCGCGCGGGTGTCAGCATGCTCGACGCCGCCCGGAGTCCCGCGACCCGCCGCATCGTCGCGATCGTGACGCTCGCCTCCGCGCTGGCGGTCTTCTCCGCCGACGCGCTGGTCGTCGGTCAGCGCAACCGCGCCACCGCGGCCGAGCAGCAGGCCGGCGCCCCGCGGGTGCTCGCCGTACGGGGCAACGAGCTCGCCGACCTGCGCGCCGCGCTCGACGAGGTCGACCCTGCGGGAGATTCGGTGACCCCGGTCGTGCGGGTGGTGCCACCGGGCAAGGGTGCCCCCGGCACGCTCGCGGTCGTGGCCGCGTCCTTCCGCCACATCGCGCTGTTCCCCGGCGGCGCGCCATCCGACAGCCTCTGGGACAAGCTGCGCCCACCGGACGCCGCACCGATCGACCTGTCCGGGACCGAGCTGAGCATCGACGTCGACGACTCCACGCTGGCGTCGCTGCGATCCGACGGGAAGCCACACCCGGTGAGCCTGGGTCTGGACCTCGTCAACCGCACCGGCGAGACCCTGCACACCACCCTCGGCACGCTGCCCGGCCCGACCGACCACACCCGGTTCAGCCGGCAGGTGAGCTGTGCGGAGACCTGCCACGTCACCGGCGTCTGGGCGAGCACCCTGCCCGGCGCGAGCATCACCGGTGCCGTGACCCTCCGCAACCTGACCCCCCAGGACTCGTCGGGACAGGCCGGGAAGGTGGTGCCGCTGGGGCCGGCCGAGCAGTGGACGGCGTACGCCGAACGCGGGTCGGGCACGGTCACGCCGAGCTCGACCACGCCCGAAGAGCTCACCGTCACCTTCGACGGCAAGGGCGCGGCGCTGATGACCATGCACCAACGCTGGCTGCCCGCGGTCGTCCCCGCCCTCGTCGCCGGTCCGCTGCCACCGGACAGCGTCGGCAATCTGTTCACCCTCGCCGGCCTCGACGGCGAGGCGCAGGTGGGCGCGAAGGTCGGCAGCGTCCTCCGGGTCCCGGCGTCGCCGTCCAACACCTTCGTCGCCGACCTCGACTCTCTCCAACGCGGGCGCTCCGTGCTCGGCACGGACCGGCTGGAGGTCTGGTTCGCCGATGCCGACCCTGCCCTGCTCGCTCGGGTGACCACCGCGCTCGAGGCGCGCGGCATCACGATCTCGAGCACCACGACGCTCGACGACATCCAGCGTTCGTACGACGAGTCCGTAGCGGCCTGGAGCCTTCAGCTGGCCGCCCTCGTCGGTGCTGTCGCCCTGCTGATCGCGCTCCTGGTCCTGGTCGTCAGCGCGGTCAGCGGCTGGCGCTTCCGGACCCGCGACTTCGCGGCGCTGCGGATGAGCGGCGTACCCCGTCGTTCGATCCGGTCGATCGCCGTCGCGGCCCAGTTCCCCGCGGTGCTCGTGGGGGTGGCGGCCGGTGGGCTGTCCGGGCTGGTCGGCGCCCAGCTGGCGATGCCGATCGTGCCGCTCTTCGCCACGGCGCCCGAGGTCTCGACGCTGGACCTCGGGACGGCGTGGTGGGCCGTGCTCGTGGCGGTGGTGCTGTCCCTCGCCGTGCTCGGGCTGGGCAGCGTGCTCATCGGGCGTGCGCTGGCGTCCCGGGCCCAGCTGCGACGACTCCGGGAGACGATGTGACGGGCCTGCGTGTGAGCACCCAGCGGCTGGTGCACATCTACCGCTCCGAGGGGCACGAGGTCGCCGCGCTGTCCGGAGTCGACCTCGAGGTCGGCGCGGGGGAGATGGTGGGCCTGCTCGGGCCCTCGGGCGCGGGCAAGTCCACGCTGCTCAGCCTGCTCGCCGGCGTCTTCCGGCCCAGCGCCGGCAAGGTCTTCGTGGGCTCGGTGGAGCTCTCGGCCGCCGGGCCTCGACAGCTCGACGAGCTGAGGGCGCTCGAGGTGTCCTTGATGCTGCAGGGCGCGGGCCGCAACCTGCTGCCGTACTTCACCCCGCTCGACAACGTCCGCTTCGCCCAGGGGGCCGCCCGCGCGGCCGGCAAGGACCTGCCCGACGCGGCGGAGGTGCTCGAGGCCGTGGGTCTGGTGGCCGAGGCGGAGCGGCCGCTGAGCGAGCTCAGCCCCGGTCACCTGCAGCTCGCCGCGCTCGCTGTCGCGATCGCGCCCAGGCCCGGTCTGCTGTTGGCCGACGAGCCCACCAGCCAGCTCGAGCACAGCGCCCGCGACCTGGTGCTGGAGCGGATGGGCGCGCTCAACCGCGAGCTCGGCACCACCGTCGTACTGGTCACCCACGACCCGGACGTCGCCGCCTTCCTGCCGCGCACGATCACGATCCGCGACGGTCGGGTCGGCGGTGAGGGACGCAGCGGCGAGGAGTACGCCGTGGTGACGCCCGACGGCTTCCTGCCGCTCCCGTTGCACGTCCGCGAGCACCTGCTGCCGGGGACGCTGGTGCGCTTCCACCTGCGCGACGACGGCAGCTATGAGCTGATCTCCCAGGATGGTGGTGCCGATGCATGAGCTGCTCGCCCAGGGGATCGAGGTGCGGTACGGCGATCTCGTCGCGGTGCAGGCCGTCGACCTGATGCTCCAGCCGGGCCAGCTGCTGGCGGTCACCGGGCCGTCGGGCGCGGGCAAGTCCTCCCTGCTGTGGGCGCTCGGGGCCGCGCTCCGGCCCAGCGCCGGCCGGGTCGTGCTCGCGGGGACCGAGCTGACCGACCGCGAGCAGGCGGCCGCGCAGGGGGTCGTGGTCGTGCCGCAGGGCAACGGCCTCGCCTCCTCGCTCACGGCGGCCGAGAACGTCCTGGTCCCGCTGCTCACCGGCGGGGTCCCTGCCGACGAGGCGGCCCGTCGTACCGACGCGGCCCTGACCCTGGTCGGCCTCGACGAGAGCGGCAACCACCTGATCGAGGAGCTCTCCGGCGGCCAGCAGCAGAGGGTGGCCCTGGCGCGGGCGTTCGGCGCGCAGGCGCGGCTGCTGCTCGCCGACGAGCCGACCAGCGACCTCGACGCCGCCAACCGGGAGCGGATGGTGGCCGCCCTGCGCGGGGAGGCCGTCCGGGGCGCGATCGTCGTGATGGCGACCCACGACCCCGAGGCCGCCGAGCAGGCCGACGGCGAGCTGCACCTCGACGAGGGCGTCGCCACCTGGGTGCGGCCCCTGCGCTAGCCGCTCGGCGCGGCTCCAAGTCAGCTCCCAGTCGGCCTCAAGAGGTCGGCTTCAGAGTGCTCCCAACAGGCCACCTCTGGCCACCTTCTCGAATGGGAGCATCACCGTGTCTCGCATCCTCCACCGCCTCGGCTACAGCACCGCGGCGCACCCCTGGCGGACGATCTCCGCCTGGCTCGTGGTCGTCGTCGCGGCCTTTGCGCTCGCGGGCTCCTTCGGGGGCACCACCCACGACGACTACAACGTCCCCGAAGCCCGCGCGCAGGCCGGTGTCGAGCAGCTGCGCGCGCACGTCCCGGACGGCGGCGGCGCCACCGCGCAGGTCGTCGTCCACGACCGCGAGGGCGACCCGCTCTCGGCGGCAGACCTCGACGGCCTGGTCCAGCGGCTGTCGGCGCTCGACCACGTCAGCTCGGTCAGCGAGCCGCGACTGTCCGCGGACACCGACACCGCCCTGGTGACCATCGGGTACGACGCGCCGGTCACCGACCCCGACCTCGTCGGAGCCCACGGCTACGACCCGCTCGAGGGTGCGATCGAGCCGCTCCGCGAGGCCGGTCTCCAGGCCGAGCTGGGCGGCGAGCTGCCCGGCGGGGCCGAGTCGGAGCTGAAGGGCACCGGTGAGCTCGCCGGGGTCATCGCCGCGCTGGCGCTGCTGATCATCGCCTTCGGGTCGGTGGTCGCCGCCGGTCTGCCGCTGGCCGTCGCCCTGACCGGCCTCGCCGTCGGCTCGGCGGGGGTCACGCTGCTGGCCGCCACGATGGACGTCTCCACCGCCGCCCCGACGGTGGCGACCATGGTCGGCCTGGGCGTGGGCATCGACTACGCACTGCTCCTGGTCACCCGGCACGTGGAGTTCCTCGGTCAGGGCCTCGACAAGCGCGAGGCGGCGGGACGGGCGATGGCGACCGCCGGCCGCTCGGTGGTGTTCGCCTCCGTCACCGTGCTGATCTCCCTGATGGGTCTCCGCCTCGGTGGCCTCCCCGTCTACTCGACGTTCGGCTACGCCACCGCGATCGCCGTCGTCTCCGTGCTCGCCGCCGCCCTCACCCTGGTGCCGGCGCTGTGCGGGCTGTCGGGTCGCCGGCTGATGCCGCGGCGAACCCGCAAGGGCCTGCCCGCCCGCAGCCGGAAGGAGCCGCTCACGGCACGCTGGGCCCGCCAGGTCGTCAAGCGCCCGGTTGCCGCGGCCCTCGCCGCCCTGGTGTTCCTGCTCTTCCTCGCCGCGCCGGTGCTCGGCATGCGCACCTGGCCGCAGGACGGCAGCAGCAACAGCAAGGAGACCTCCGTCCGCCAGGCCTACGACCTGATCGGCAGCGAGTACGGCGACGGCGCCAACGGCCCGTTCACGATCGTCGTCGACCCGGCCCAGGCCGACCCGCAGGCCGTCGCCACCCAGATCGAGCAGCATGAGGGCATCGCCGGGGTCACCACCCCGGTCACGACGCCCGACGGTGCCATCGCGGTGTTCGACGCCGAGCCGACGTACGGCCCGTCCGACGAGCGCACCTCCCAGCTGGTCACCGATCTCCGCGAGGAGCTGCCGGCCGGCGTCGAGGTCACCGGCAACACGCCGATGTTCGCCGACCTCTCCGGGATGCTCTCGGAGCGGCTGTGGATCGTCGTCGGGTTCGTGGTCTCCGTGTCGGTGCTGCTGCTTGCGATGATGTTCCGCTCGGTGGTCGTGCCGGTGAAGGCGGCGGTGATGAACCTGCTGTCCATCGCGGCGTCGTACGGCGTGCTCACGGCGGTCTTCCAGTGGGGCTGGGGCGGCAGCCTGCTCGGCATCGACCACGCGGTCGCGGTGTCGAGCTGGATCCCGATCCTCAACTTCGCGATCCTCTTCGGGCTCTCGATGGACTACGAGGTGTTCCTGCTCTCGCGGATCCGCGGGGACTGGCTGCGCACCGGTGACGCCACCGGCAGCGTCGAGCGCGGCCTGGCCGCCACCGGTCGGGTCATCACGTCCGCCGCGGCGATCATGGTGGTCGTCTTCCTCGGCTTCTCGACCGAGGCCGACACCGTGGTCAAGCAGCTCGGCTTCGGGATGGCGGTCGCGATCGTCCTGGACGCCACCGTGGTCCGGATGGTCCTGGTCCCCGCGACGATGACGATGCTCGGTAAGTGGAACTGGTGGCTGCCGGCCTGGCTGGACCGCCTGCTCCCGAAGCTCGAGGTCGAGAAGGACGACGCGGACCTGTGGGGCGAGCTCGACGACGCCGGTCTCGTGGCCGACGGCGAGAAGGTCGGTGCGTGATGTCGACCATCGACCACACCTGGCCGCGGCAGCTGCGGCTGCCCGGCCAGGTCGCGGCCCCGGACGGGCCGATCGACATGCGGATGATGTACGTGATGCACCACGCCTTCCGGCGTGACCTGGACCTGTTCTCGGCGGCGGTGCGCAACACGCCCGCCGCCGAGCGGGCCACCTGGGCGCTGCTCGGCGAGCGGTGGGAGCTGTTCGCCGAGGCGCTGCACGAGCACCACACGATCGAGGACGAGGGGGTCTGGCCGGCGGTGGAGCACCTCGGCTCAGACTCGGACGTCGCCACCCTGGCCGCGATGGAGGCCGAGCACGGCGAGATCGACCCGCTCCTCGAGGGCTGCGCCGCGGGCTTCCGACGCCTTGCCTCGCACGCCGACGAGGATGCCCGGGCCGCTCTCGCCGTCCGGGTGTGCGCGGCGCGTGAGTCGCTGCGCCGGCACCTCGCCCACGAGGAGACCGAGGCGATCGAGATCATCCAGCGGCTGCTCACGGCCGCGGACTGGGCGCGCATCGAGGAGGAGCACGCTCCTTCGGTGAGGCTGGGCAAGGCCGTGCGGCTGGTGCCGTGGGCGGCGTACGGCGTCCCGCGCGAGGCCCTCGACCGGGTCTTCGACGAGCCGGGCGGCGGCGGCTTCCGGCTGATCTGGCGGCTGACCCGTCGTCGGTTCGCGCGGCGGCACGCCCGGACGTTCCGGTTTGCCTGACCTGTCGGCGCCGCGGCGGCGGTGAGTCAGCAACCGATCGTCGACCAGAAAGGGTCGGAAACGGTTGCTGACTCACCGCCGAGTCGGACCGTGACGGGCGGGCGGTGAGTGAGCAACCGATCGTCGACCGGAAAGGGTCGGAAACGGTTGCTGACTCACCGCCGAGTCGGACCGTGACGGGCGGGCGGTGAGTGAGCAACTGATCGTCGGCCGAATAGGGTCGGAAACGGTTGCTGACTCACCGCCGCCGGGCGGCACCGGCTACACGCCGGGCACCAGCCGGATGTCGCGGACGGCGCCGTCGCCGAGGGCGGCGAGGGCGTCCTGGTAGGCCGGGCTGTCGTGGGCCGCCCGGGCAGCGTCGACGGACTCGAACTCGATGACCACGGTCCGAGTCTGCTCGCCTGCCTCGTAGGTCTGCTCGGGGAAGCCGCGGGCCACGAAGGTGCCGCCGGCGCCCTCGAGAGCGGGGCCGGCCAGCTCGGCGTACGCCTTGAGCTTGGCCTCGTCGGAGATCTCCCGGTAGATGCTGATCCAGTAGGCAGTCATGCCGCCATCCTGCCCGAGCCCGCGGTCAGAACCCGAAGCGCTCCCGCTGACGGAGCGCCCACTCCGCGGCGAGCGGCACGTCCCACTGCTCGCACTGCTCCACCGCCCGCTGGGCGTGCCGGGACGCGAGGTCGTCGTCGCCCACGGTGTGCGCGGCCATCGCGAGGAACATGTCGACAGGGCCGATCGCGCTACCCGTGCCGGCGCAGGCGAACTGGCCGGTGAGGTCGATCAGACGCTCGTACGTCTGGGCCGCGAGCTCGCGATCGCCGAGGTGGCTGGCCGTCTCGGCGATCATGCTCCAGGCCATGGGGGAGTACCACGTGTCGACGGCGAGCGCCTGGTCGACGAACGCCCGATTGCGCTCCAGGTAGGACCGGGCGTCGTCGGGGCGGCCGAGCCGGCAGAGGATCGCGAGCACCGGCGGGGCGGTGTTGATGAATCCGTCGACCGGCATCGTCTCGAGGACAGCCAGTACGTCGGCCTCGCCGCCCTGCCAGAGCGACTGCATCATCATGGCGCCAGCGATCGACTCCTCGGCTCCGGGGATCGTGACCACCCGGCAGATCTCGGCCATGTCGCTGATCCTGCTT
>Ga0190274_10000571_pt1 | contig 21673 bp, 17 predicted proteins | sample Popmic531T_FD_133002 | JGI IMG/M metagenome (GOLD analysis project Ga0190274, IMG submission 133002) | Populus adjacent soil microbial communities from riparian zone of Yellowstone River, Montana, USA - 531 T | ecosystem: Environmental > Terrestrial > Soil > Riparian zone | place: USA: Montana... | reverse complement strand
TGCAGCTCGGGCGGCTGCTCGAGGCGCAGCAACCGCTGACTACCGAGCACGACGAGATGCTGTTCATCATCGTGCACCAGACCGCCGAGTTGTGGATGAAGCTGATGCGCCATGAGCTCGACGGCGTTCTGCAATGCGTGCGGCGCGACGATCTCGACCCTTCATTCAAGATGTTGAGCCGCATCCAGCGCGTGCAATCGCAGCTGCTCAATGTCTGGGATGTGCTGGCGACGATGACGCCGTTCGACTATTCGGCATTCCGCAACGCGCTGGGCCGCTCGTCCGGCTTCCAGTCGTTCCAGTACCGCATGATCGAGTTCATGCTCGGCAACAAGAATGCCGAGACGATTGAGGTGCACCGGCGCGATCCACAGCACCATGCCGCGCTGGAACGGGCGCTGCACGCACCCAGCCTGTACGACGAAGTGTTGCGGCTGCTGTCACGCCGCGGCTATGGCGTGCCGCCCGAGCTGCTGACGCGCGATTTCTCGCAGCCCTACGGCGCCAACAAGCAGGTCACCGGCGCCTGGCTGGGCGTGTATCACAATGCGGAGAAGGACTGGGATCTCTACGAACTGGCCGAGCGGCTGATCGATCTGGATCACCGCTTCCAGCTGTGGCGCTTCCAGCATATGAAAACCGTTGAGCGCATCATCGGTTACAAGCCGGGCACGGGCGGCACCGCCGGTGTGTCCTATCTGGCCAAGGCGCTGAAGCTCAGGTTTTTTCCGGAGCTGTGGGAGGCGCGGACTTCGATGTAGTGACGCGGCGCTGCTGCCACTGCCACAGCCGCCACCCCAGCAGCACCGCCAGGATGCTGGCGTAGATCAGCGGCTCGCGAATGTCCTGCTTGACCTGCCACCAGTAATGCCAGACGCCGAGGATGGCGATGGGATAGATCAACCGGTGCAGCGTCTGCCAGCGACGCTTGAGCCGACGCATCATGGCGTTGGTCGAGGTGGCCGCCAGCGGTATCAGCATCAGCAACGCCGTGAAGCCCAGCGTGATGTAGGGCCGCTTGACGATGTCCTTGACGATGGCGTCCCAGCTGAAAGCCTGGAAGGGTCCCAGATACACCAGGAAGTGCAGGCAGGCGTAGAAGAATGCGAACACGCCCAGCATGCGGCGCAGCCGGATCAGGTTGCCGTTGCCGGTGATCTGCCGCAGCGGTGTGACCGCCAGCGTGATCAGCAGCAGGTTCAGCGTGGTCTTGCCGACAATGCCCAGTACCTTGCGCACCGGGTCCGCCCCCAGATCGAACAGGGGCAGCGGTGGCAACAGCCCGCTCGGCGCCAGAATGCCGCCCAGCGCCCAACCCAACGGAATCAGGCAGGCGATGAATACCAGCGGCTTGTAGAGGTAGCGATACCGCTTGTCGACGGTCAGCGGCATGCGTCAGAAGTTGCGACGCAGATCCATGCCCTGGTAAAGACTGGCAACCTGGTCCGCATAGCCGTTGAACATCAGCGTTTCATGGCGCTGCGCAAAGAAGCCCTCGCCAATGCGTCGCTCGCTGGCCTGGCTCCAGCGCGGGTGATCCACCCGCGGATTGACGTTGGCGTAGAAGCCGTACTCGTTCGGCGCCATGACGTTCCAGGTGTTCTTCGGCTGCTGCTCGGTGAAACTGATCTTGACGATGGATTTGCCGTTCTTGAAGCCGTACTTCCAGGGCGCCATCAACCGCAGCGGCGCGCCGTTCTGGTTCGGCAGCTCGCGACCGTACAGGCCGACCGCCATCAGCGTCAGCGGATGCATGGCCTCATCGATGCGCAGGCCTTCGACGTACGGCCAGTCGAGGATGCGTGAGCGCTGTCCCGGCATCTGTTGCCGATCGACCAGCGTCGTGAACTCCACGTACTTCGCCCTGGAGGTGGGCTTGAAGCGCTTGATCAGATCGCTGAGCGGAAAGCCCACCCAGGGGATCACCATCGACCAGGCCTCGACACAGCGGAAGCGGTAGATGCGTTCTTCCAGCGCATGCGGCTTCAATATGTCTTCGAGGTCGAACTTGCCCTTGACCTCGGCCTCACCGGCGATCTCGACGCTCCAGGGCCTGGGCTTCAGCGTGTGTGCATTGGCGGCCGGATCCGACTTGTCGGTACCGAACTCGTAGAAATTGTTGTAGGTGCTGATCTCTTCAAAGGTGTTCGGCTTCTCGGTGATCGAGAAGCCAGCGTTGCGGGTGTATTTCAGGGCGGCCAGTGGAGGCGGACTGGCGGCCGGCAGCACGCTGGCGGCACCGGCGCCCAGCAGGCCGGCGATGATGCGGCGACGGTCCAGATACACCGCTTCCGGCGTGATTTCGCTGGGCCTGATGTCCGCGGGCTTCCGAATCAGCATGGTGCGCCCTCCAGGAATGCAGCCGATTATGGCCCCGCTGCCGGGGGCTTGTCATTGCGCAGTCGCCAGCGGACCCGCCGGATGTGTGAAGCCTTGTCAAGCAACGCATGATCGCTGCCGTTCACGTACCACGCTTCGCTGGCCAGCAGCATGTGCGGCAGATCGGCGCTGCTGTTGCCGTAGGCCACGGTGGCCAGCGGCCTGTGCTGCCGTTGCAGGATTTCCAGCTGCCGCGCTTTTTCTTCGCCGCGGCAATTGACGCTGCTCAACCTGCCGTCGAATGTTCCGTCCGCCTGCCAACGCACCTTCGTGCAGATGATCTGGTCGAAACCCAGCGCGGCGCCGATGTCTGGCACATAGAAGTCGGTGCTGGCCGACATCAGCACCAGATGATGGCCGCTGGCGCGATGCTGGGCGATGCGTTGCAGCGCTTCCGCGAACAGACGGCGCGACAACAGGTCGTGCAGATAGTGCTGCACCCACTGTTCCAGCTGCGAGCGCGTCAGGCCGCCCAGGGCGTGATGCAGCAGCGAACCTTTCAGCTCGCCGCGATCGGCAGTGCCGAAAAGAAAGCGGATGGCAGTGGGCAGGACGCCCAGCAGGCGCGGCAGACGCCAGGGGTGTCGCGCCAGGAAGCCGAACACCAGCGGCATGAGGCTGTCATGCCGCGTGATCGTGCCATCCAGGTCGAACACCACCAGGACATCTGCGCCGCCTGATTGCAATGCTGCCTCAGGCGGCCTTGCCGGCTCCCGCCAGCTGTCGCAGCACGTACTGCAGGATGCCGCCGTGCTGGAAGTACTCGCGCTCCTTCGGCGTATCGATGCGCACGCGCGCTTCGAAGCGGATGGGCGCGCCGTCAGCTGGCGTTGTCACCACGGTCACCATGCGCGAACGCCCCTGGTCCAGGCCCAGGATTTCGAAGCTCTCCAGTCCCGACAGACCCAGCGACTGCGCGTTCTGGCCGTCCTTGAACTGCAACGGCAGTACGCCCATGCCGATCAGGTTGGAGCGGTGGATGCGCTCGAAGCTTTCAGCGATGACGGCCTTCACGCCCAGCAGCAGCGTGCCCTTGGCGGCCCAGTCGCGCGAGGAGCCCGAGCCATATTCCTTGCCGGCCAGGATGATCAGCGGCGTCTGCTCGGCCTTGTAACGCATCGCGGCGTCGTAAATGCTGAGCGTGGCGCCGCTGGGCACGTGCAGCGTGACGCTGCCTTCGGTGCCGGGCAGCAGCAGGTTGCGCAGCCGGATGTTGGCGAAGGTGCCGCGCATCATCACTTCGTGGTTGCCGCGTCGCGCGCCGTACTGGTTGAAGTCCGCCGGCTGTACGCCCTGTTCCATCAGGTATTTCGCCGCCGCGCTGCTCTTCGCAATGTTGCCGGCCGGGGAAATGTGATCGGTGGTCACCGAATCGCCGAGCACGGCCAGTGCGCGGGCGCCGCGAATCTCGCCGATGGCCGCCGGCTGCATGGTCATGCCATCGAAGTAGGGCGGATTCTTCACATAGGTGGACTTCTCGTCCCAGGAGTAGATCTTGCCGGCCGGAATCTTGATGGCCTGCCAGCGCTCATCACCCTTGAACACGCCGGCGTAGCTGTTGCGGAACATCTCGGAGGTGATGTTGGCGCGTACGTTGTCAGCCACTTCCTGCGGCGAAGGCCAGATGTCCTTGAGGAACACCGGTTGGCCGTCCTTGCCGGTACCCAGCGGCTCGTTGTTCAGATCCAGCGCCAGTGAACCCGCCAGCGCATAGGCCACCACCAGCGGCGGCGAAGCCAGGAAGTTCATCTTCACTTCCGGATGCACGCGGCCGTCAAAATTGCGGTTGCCCGACAGCACCGAACAGCCGATCACATCGCCAGCCTTGACGCCGGCGGAAATCTCCGGCTTCAGCGGGCCCGAGTTGCCGATGCAGGTGGTGCAGCCATAGCCGACCAGATCGAAGCCCACCGCGGCCAGGTCGCCCAGCAGGCCGGCCTTGGTCAGATAGTCGCTGACCACGCGTGAGCCTGGCGCCAGGCTGGTCTTCACCCAGGGCTTGGCGGTCAGTCCCAGGCGATTCGCGTTGCGCGCCACCAGGCCCGCGGCCATCAGCACATAGGGATTGGAGGTGTTGGTGCAGCTGGTGATGGCGGCGATCAGCACATCGCCATCGTTGACCTCGAAACTGCGGCCAGCCAGTGCGACGTTGGCCTTGCCGCTGGCCGATGGATTTTTCTTCGTGCGCTCATCGGCCATCCTGCGGAAATGCGTCTGATAAGTGCTCTTCGCCAGCCGCAGCGGAATGCGATCCTGCGGGCGGCTCGGACCGGCGATGCTGGGCTCGACAGCGCCGAGATCCAGCTCGAGCACGTCGGTGTAGTCTGCGGCCGGCGCGCCGTTGTAGCGCCACATGCCCTGGGCCTTGGCATAGGCTGCGACCAGCGCCACCTGTTCGGCCGGGCGGCCCGACAGCTCCAGATAACGGATGGTTTCCTCGTCGATCGGGAAGATGGCGCAGGTGCTGCCGAACTCCGGCGACATGTTGCCGATGGTGGCGCGGTCGGCCAGCGGCAGATTGGCCAGGCCATCGCCGAAGAACTCGACGAATTTCTCGACCACGCCCTTCTTGCGCAGTATTTCGGTCACCGTCAGCACCAGATCGGTGGCGGTGGCGCCGGGCTTGAGGCTGCCGCTGAGCTTGAAGCCGATCACCTGCGGAATCAGCATGGTCACCGGCTGGCCCAGCATGGCCGCTTCGGCCTCGATGCCGCCGACGCCCCAGCCCAGCACGCCCAGGCCATTGATCATCGTCGTGTGCGAATCGGTGCCCACCACCGTGTCGGGGTAGGCCTGGTGCTGCGCGCCGTCTTCACGATCGAACACCACGCGGCCGAGGAACTCCAGGTTCACCTGGTGCACGATGCCGGTATTGGGCGGCACCACCTTGAAGTTGCGGAAGGCGGTCTGGCCCCAGCGCAGGAAGGCGTAACGCTCGCCATTGCGCTCGAACTCGATGCGGTTGTTGTCGGCCAGCGCCTGCGGCGTGCCGTATTCGTCGACCTGCACCGAGTGATCGATGACCAGCTCGGCCGGCGCCAGCGGATTGACCTTTTCGGGGTCGCCGCCGAGACGGGCAATGGCCTCGCGCATCGCGGCCAGATCCACCACGCAAGGCACGCCGGTGAAGTCCTGCATGATCACGCGCGCCGGCGTGAAGGAAATTTCATAGGAGGGTGGGGCCTTTGCATCCCAGTTCAGCAGCGCCTCGACATCCTGCCGTGTGACGTTGACGCCATCCTCGAAGCGCAACAGGTTTTCCAGCAGGATTTTCAGCGAGTAGGGCAGACGCGCCAGTTTGTCGGCTCCCAGGGCCTGCAGGTTCCAATACTCGTACTGCCTGCCGCCCACATCGAGAGAGCTGCGCGCCTTGAAACTGTCAATCATCACGTCCTCCACCACTGAATCTGTAACCGGAATGCGCGCAATTATAGGGTGTTCGCGATGACGCCGCCGCCCAGACAGCGCTCTCCGGCATAGAAAACTGCGGACTGGCCGGTGGCCACGGCCCGCTGCGGCGTGACGAATCGCACCTCGACGCCATCATCCAGCGGTTGCAGTTCGGCCTGCTGGTCCGGCTGGCGGTAGCGCACCTTGACAGTCGCCACAAAGGACTGCGCCGGCGGCGGACACAGCCAGTTGACCGCGAGGGCACTCAGTTGCCGGCAGTTGAGGCGATCCTCGTCATGCTTCTGCACCACGCACAGCACGTTGCGCGCCATGTCCTTGGCCGCCACATACCAGGGCTCGGCCGCTGTGCCGGCCATGCCACCCAGCTCCATTCCGGTGCGCTGGCCCAGCGTGTAGTAGTGCAGGCCGCGGTGCTGGCCGAGTGGCCGGCCAGCCAACGTCTCAATCGGACCCGGGCTGTCCGGAATGTAGCGACGCAGGAACTCGGCAAAAGGTCGCTCGCCGATGAAGCAGATGCCGGTGCTGTCGGGCTTGTCGAACACCGGCAGTCCGGCCTCGCGGGCCCGTTGCCGCACCTGCTGCTTGTCCAGTTCGCCCAATGGAAACAGCACCCGCTGCAGCTGGCTGCGCGGCACGGCGTGCAGGAAGTAGGACTGGTCCTTGGCGGCATCCGTGGCCTTCAGCAGTGCGATGCCATCGGCAGTGTGCTGCAGTCGCGCGTAGTGGCCGGTGGCGAAATGTGTGGCGCCCAGGCGCGCTGTGTAGGCCAGGCAGAGGCCGAACTTGATTTCGCGATTGCACAGTACGTCGGGGTTGGGTGTGCGGCCGGCGCGGTACTCGTCGAGAAACGCCGCAAACACGCGCTCGCGGTACTGCGCCGCAAAGCTGACCCGATGCAGAACGATGCCCAGCTCGCGCGCCACGCTGCGTGCGTCCTGGTAGTCGCGGGCGGCCGTGCAGTACTCGTCCTCCTCTTCCCAATTGGCCATGTACAGACCGTGCACTTCGTGGCCTGCGTCGCGAAGCAGCAGGGCTGCCACCGCCGAATCCACGCCGCCCGACAGTCCGACGATCACGCGCGCGGCGCCGCGGCTCATGGCTCCGCAACCGCGGCGATCGCACTGAGCGCAAAGCGCTGGCCGGCCAGATAGTCATCGATACAGCGCAACACCATCGGCGTGCGCAGCCGTTGCGGCTGCGACTGGATCTGCGCGCGGCTCAGCCAGTGGGTCGCGATCACCGGCGGATCGAGGGGTTGGTCGGCATCGTGATCATCGACGGTGCCGCTGAAGGCGAAACGCAGCGTACTGCGTCCGCTGCGTGGATTGCGCCAGGTATAGATGCCAACCAGCGCTTCGGGAGTAAACCGCCAGGCGGTCTCCTCGCGCACTTCGCGCACCACGGCCGCCAGCAGTGATTCGTTGCGTTCCACGTGGCCGGCCGGCTGGTTCAATACCAGCGCGTTGCCGATGCGTTCCTCGACCAGCAGGAAGGTCTGTTCGCGCTTGATGATGGCGGCGACGGTGAGATCTGGTGTCCAGCCCATCGCGGAATTATACGAAGCGGGCACCGGGCCCGCGCAGCAGACTACATGCCGCCGATGCGCTGTCGCTGATCGTCGGTGCTGGCCTGCCAGGCCACGTCGAATTCCTGCAGGTACTGCCGGGCCACCGGCGGGTTGTTCAGGGAAGTGATGCCATCCCAGCTGTCGGCCCGCAGTCGATAGACAATGGCGCGATCGTCGGCGATGCAATAGGCGGCGGTCTGCTGGCGCAGTTCGGCCGCCAGTACGCGGATTTCCAGATAGCTGGTCAGCCGGCGCGTCATGGCAACGAAACGGTTGTTGTGGCTGATCATGCGGCCGGGCTCACGCACCAGCACGCGCACCTTGGCGAAGCTCTGTCCGAGCACGAAGCGCTTGATGGTGTTCAGAAAGGCCGACTGGTCGTAGATCAGGGGCTCGAGATCCGGCGAGAAAATCGAAATCAATCGCTGGCCGCGCGCCGCCACTTCCGCGGTAGCCGCGCGTACTTCTTCAACAGTGGTCAGCACGGCGAGTTCGTCGGAGTCGGGCGGCAGCGGCGCGAAAGACAGCGGCGGACGCACGGCGTCTTCGAGTGCGAAACTCGACAGTGCCGCGGCCGCTTTCGGTCTGGTGTCGCGCAGGTCGTTCACGCCGGTACCTGAATTGCGCGCAGCAGGACTGCGCCCCGGCATGGTAGGCAGCGGGTCGCGGTGGCACTTGTCTACCGGATCACGTTGTGCAAGCGCCGTAATGTGAGGCGCTTCGCAAATCGACCGGCGCGGCGACTTATTCCGCCGGCAATCCGCTGGTCAGGCGGGCCGCCAGGCCGATGTAATCACGCGGCGTCAGTGCGGTGAGCCGGGCTCGTTGCGCGGCATCCAGTGGCAGTCTGGCGACAAAATTCTGCAGTGCCGCCTGATCGATGCGCTGGCCACGCGTGAAATCCTTCAACAATTCATAGCCGTTGGGCACGCCAGCGGCGCGCAGCACGGTCTGTATCGCTTCGCCCAGCACTTCCCAGGCGACGTCGAGATCGGCCGCAATGCGTTCGGCATCGGGCGCCAGCTTGGCGAGGCCGCGTTGCAGGGCCTTCCAGCCGAGCAGCGCATGTCCGCAGGCCACGCCGAGATTGCGCAAGACCGTCGAGTCGGTCAGATCGCGCTGCCAGCGCGACACCGGCAGCTTGTCCGAAAAATGACGCAACAGTGCATTGGCAATGCCGAAGTTGCCCTCGGCGTTCTCGAAATCGATCGGATTGACCTTGTGCGGCATCGTCGATGAGCCCACTTCGCCGGCCACCGGGCGCTGGCGCAGGTAGCCCAGCGAGATGTAACCCCACAGGTCGCGACTCAGATCGATCAGCACCACGTTGATGGCGGCCAGTGCGTCGCAGTACTCCGCAATCCAGTCATGCGGCTCGATCTGCGTGGTGAAGGCATTCCATTCCAGCTGTTGCGAACTGACGAACTCACGGCTGATGGCTGGCCAGTCGGCCTCAGGCGCCGCGACGGCATGCGCATTGAAATTGCCCACCGCGCCATTCCATTTGCCAAGAATTGGCACTGCCTGGAAGCGGCGACGTGCGCGGGACAGGCGTGCCGCGACATTGGCGAATTCCTTGCCCAACGTGGTCGGGCTGGCCGGCTGGCCATGCGTGCGCGCCAGCATCGGCAGTCCGGCATGGGTGCCTGCCAGCTCCTGCAATGCCTTGAGCAGCGCGCCGCTCTCGGCCAGCAGCGTGGCGCGCGCCGCCAGCATCAGGCGCGCATAGCCCAGGTTGTTGATGTCTTCGGAGGTGCAGCCGAAATGCACCAGTTCGAGATTGGCAGGGCTGGCGCCCGCGGCGGCCAGACGCTCGCGCACGAAGTATTCCACCGCCTTGACGTCGTGGTTGATGCGCGACTCGATGGCCTTGACCTGCGTCGCGGCATCGCTGATCGGGTCGCGGCTCAAGGCGAGGCACTCAGCCTGCACGGCGGCACTCAAGGCGCTGCCGGGCAGTGCCGGCACTGATTTCGACAGCTGTCGCAGCCACAACGCCTCGATGCGGATGCGTTCGCGGATCAGCGCGGCTTCGGAAAAAAACTGCCGCAGCGGCGCTACGTTGGCTGCATAGCGGCCGTCGAGTGGCGAGATCGCATCGAGGCTGTTGATGTCCATACGCTATGATAACCCACGCGCCGCGCTCCGCCGGTGCTCGAGCTGGGAGCCCACTCATGAGCACATCCGGGTTTCGCATCGAACACGACAGCATGGGTGACCTGCAGGTGCCTGCTGCCGCCTTGTGGGGCGCGCAGACCCAGCGCGCCATCATCAATTTTCCGATCAGCGGGCGGCGCATGCCGCGGGCCTTCATCCGCGCGCTGGCCTTGATCAAGCAGGCCGCGGCCATGGCCAATGGGCAGCTGGGCCTGCTGGCGCCGGCCAGTGCAGCGGCCATCCAGAGTGCCGCAGCCGAAGTGGCGGACGGACGCCATGACGAGCACTTTCCGATTGATATGTTCCAGACCGGTTCCGGCACCAGCAGCAACATGAACGCCAACGAGGTGATCGCGCGCCTCGCCACGCTGGCTGGCACCGCTGTGCATGCCAACGACCACGTCAACATGGGCCAGAGCAGCAACGATGTGATTCCCTCGGCCATACATGTGGCAGCGGCACTGTTGTTGCGCGAAGAACTGTTGCCGGCGCTGACGCATCTGGCGCAGGGCATTGCAGCCCGCGAGCAGGACACCACCGACATCGTCAAGACCGGGCGCACCCATCTGATGGACGCCATGCCGCTGACGCTGGCGCAGGAACTGTCGGGCTGGCGGACGCAGGTCGAACGGAACATGGCGCGGTTGCGCGGCTGCGAACCGCGGCTGCTGCGTCTGGCGCAGGGTGGCACGGCGGTGGGTACCGGTATCAATGCCGATGCCGGCTTCGGCGCCGAAGTCTGCGCCAGCCTGCAGCGGCTGACCGGCATTGAATTTCGCCCCAGCGACAACTACTTCGAGGCGCTGGCGACGCAGGACACGGCGGTGGAGCTGTCGGGACAGCTGAAAGTCATTGCCGTCAGCCTGACCAAGATTGCCAACGATCTGCGCTGGATGAACAGCGGACCACTGGCCGGCCTGGCGGAAATCTCGCTGCCGGCGCTGCAGCCCGGCAGCAGCATCATGCCCGGCAAGGTCAATCCGGTGATCCCCGAAGCCACGTTGATGGTGGCGGCCGAAGTGATCGGCAACGATGCCGCGATCACGCTGGCCGGCCAGTCGGGCAACTTCCAGCTCAACGTGATGTTGCCGCTGATTGCGTACAAGCTGATCAACAGCATCCGTCTGCTGGCCAATGTGTCGCGCGCATTGGCCGACGGTGCCATCGCGGGCTTTCGCGTCAACGAGGCGAATATTGCCGGCGCGCTGCAGCGCAATCCGATCCTGGTGACCGCGCTGAATTCGCTGCTGGGTTACGAGCAGGGCGCCGCCATTGCCAAGCGCGCCTACGCCGAATCGCGGCCCATCATCGATGTGGCTGCCGAGATGTCCGGCCTGTCGCGCGAGCAGCTGGCGCGTCTGCTGGATCCGATGGCGTTGACCCGCGGTGGCATTGCCTCGGGCGGTGGGGCTTGATGGCAATGCCCGGGGCCGCCGTTGCCGACACCGCAGCCCTGCCGCTGGACTGGCGCGAGCGCTTGCGCGCTCGTCTGCTGAGTGTTCCTGATCACCGGCCGGAACACTGGCGCGTGGGGGGCACCATGGCGCCGCCGACGCCGGTCATGCGGGCCGCGTTGGCGCGCGAGCCCTATCCCGCGGCGGTACTGGTGCCGTTGATCGATCGCAGCGTCGGCCCGACGGTGCTGCTGACGGTACGTGCCGATGCGCTGCGCCAGCATGCCGGACAGATCAGTTTCCCGGGCGGTCGTCTTGAAGACGCCGATGTGGATCCGCTGGCGGCGGCGCTGCGCGAAACCACCGAAGAGACCGGCATCGAAGCGCGCTTCGTGCAGCCGCTGGGTTTTCTGCCCGATCACCTGGTGCTCACCGGGTTCCGCATCACGCCGGTGGTGGCCCTGGTGCAGCCCGGCTTTACGCTGCGACCCGCCCCCGGCGAGGTGTCGGAGATTTTCGAAATGCCGCTGCAGCATCTATTGCATCCGGGCAACTACCGCTCGGCGCGGCGGTTGCTGCGAGGTGTGGAGATGGAGGCGCTGGACCTGCTGTACGGGGCCCACAACATCTGGGGTGCAACCGCCGGCATGCTCGGCTCGCTGCGCGAACAGCTGCAGGAAGCCCTGCCGTGAATGAAAATGGTGACGCTGCCCGGCGCATGGAGGCGCTGCTGACGCTGATGGCCAGGCTGCGTGATCCCGAGCTGGGCTGTCCGTGGGACCGCGCGCAGGATTTCTCGACCATCGCGCCGTTCACCATTGAAGAAGCCTACGAAGTGGCCGATGCCGTCGCCAGCGGCGATCAGCACCGGTTGCGCGATGAGCTCGGCGATCTGTTGTTCCAGGTGGTGTTCCATGCCCGCATGGCGCAGGAGCTCGGCTGGTTCGACTTTGCACAGGTGGCGCAGGGTCTGCACGACAAGCTGGTGCGCCGGCATCCACATGTCTTTGCCGACGGGCAGGCCGATGATCTGGCCGATCTGCAGCAGAAGTGGGACCAGCAGAAGAAAGAGGAGCGTGCCGCGAGCGGTCAGCATGGCGTGCTGGCCGGTGTGCCGGTGGGTTTGCCGGCGTTGACGCGCGCCGCCAAGCTGGGTCGCCGCGCAGCTGCAGTGGGCTTCGACTGGCTGGATGCCGCTGGCGCACGCGCCAAGATCGGCGAGGAACTGGCCGAAGCGGACGCGGCCGTGATGGCAGGCGACCCGGCGGCCACCGACGAGGAGCTGGGCGACCTGCTGTTCTCGGTGGTCAACTGGAGCCGTCATCTGCGCACGGATGCCGAGGGCGCGCTGCGCGCGGCCAGCCGCAAGTTCGAAACACGCTTTGCCCGCATGGAGCAGCTGGCCCGGCAACGCAATCAGGCGTTGAACCGGCTTTCGGCGCAGCAGTGGGAAGCGCTGTGGCAGGCCGCCAAGAGCTGATCAGCCGAGTTCAGTTCCGGTTCAGACGGGACTGCCTAAGCTGGCGCCGTAAAGTCAGAAAACCGGAGCGCATATGTTCAGCAGGAAGGGTCTCGGCAGCATCGCGGCCAGGGTGACGGCAACGCACCTCCGGGCGCGGGTCGCGGTCGAACCGGCTGACTGAACCGGTTAGACTCCAGAAGATTCGGAGTCAACATGCGGCGACATCGGCACACAGTCTGGGGATTGAGCGCGTTGCTGCTGACGGGCGGCGCGCTGGCCCGTCCGAAGCCGATCGCCGACGTTTCCCGCACCACGCACCGGCATGAGTCGGGTCCGGCAGTCTTTGGTCAGGCCACCGGCAATCGCGATCGCATCGTTGAAGCCATCCAGAAGCGCTACAACGCCCAGGTGGTGCGCGTCACCGAAATCAATGACAACGGCCGCATCGTCTATGAGATGCGGCTGCTGTCCGACAGCAAGGTGTGGAACATCCGTGTCGACGCCGCGACCGGGCAGGTATTGCAGGGAGCGGAATGATGCGTGTCCTCGTGGTCGAGGATGAAGCTGCGCTGCGCGAAGGGTTGAAGCAGGCGCTGGTCACTGCCGGTCACACCGTGGATGTGGCTGCCGACGGCGAAGAGGGCCTGTACGCGGCGCTGGAATACCCGGTGGATGTGGCCATCGTCGATATCGGCCTGCCGAAACTGTCGGGCCTCGAGGTGATCCGGCGCCTGCGCGCGGCCGGCAAGAGCTATGGCGTGCTGGTGTTGACGGCACGGGACCGCTGGCAGGACAAGGTGGAAGGCCTGGGCGCGGGCGCCGATGACTACGTGGCGAAGCCGTTCCACTTCGAGGAAGTGCAGGCGCGGCTGGGTGCACTGCTGCGTCGCTCGGCCGGCTGGGCCACGGCGACGTTGCATTGCGGACCCATCGAACTGGATACGCGCTCGCAAAGCGTCACGGTCAAGGGTGAAGTGGTGTCATTGACCAGCTTTGAATACCGGTTGCTGGAGCATCTGATCCTGCACGCCGGTGAAGTGATCTCGAAAGCCGAACTGACCGAGAAGCTGTATGAGCAGGATTTCGAGCGCGACAGCAATGTCATCGAGGTGCTGATCGGCCGGCTGCGCCGCAAACTCGATCCGGATGATGTGTTGAAGCCGATCGAAACGCTGCGCGGCCGCGGCTATCGCGTCACGCTGCCACGTTCCTCCGGCTGAGCAATGCCACGCCCGCCGTCCGTCAGCCGCAAGCTGCTGTGGTCGGTGGCGGTGCCGCTGGTGCTGTTCTTCGCGCTGACCATGCTGGTGCTGGACATCATGTTCCGCAACCTGACGCTGCAGTCGCAGCGCGAGGTCCTGAATCAGCAACTGGTGGCGCTGGTGTCGGCGGTGGACTCGGCCGACGATGGCGAGTTGCAGATCCGGTTGCAGGACCCGGACTCGGCATTCTCCGCGCCGGGTTCGGGCCACTACGCCGTGGTGCGCACCGCAGACAGTGCCATCAAGTGGCGCTCGCCGTCCCTGACCGGCGTGGAGGTGGATTTCGGCATGCCGGTGGCGGCCGGCGCCACGGCCACGCTGCAGCGGCAGCTGTCGGACGGCGTGCGGTTGACGGTGTTGAGCCGTGGCCTGCAATGGGAATATTCGCCTCGACGGAGCGAGGAGCTGGTGTTCAGTGTCGCCGCCAGCATGGAGCCCTACTACGAGCAGCTGTGGTCGTTCCGGCGCACCATCTTCGGCTGGTTCGCCCTGATGACGGCGCTGCTGCTGGTTTCGCTGGGCTGGTTGATGCGGCGTGCGCTGGAGCCGGTGCGACGCCTGGAGCGGGAGATCGGCGAGGTGGAGCGCGGCGACCGCGAACGCCTGGGCGAACACTATCCACGCGAGCTGACTGGCGTGGCCGCCAATCTCAATGCGCTGCTCGGCGCTGAGCGCCAACGCATCGCGCGCTATCGCGACACGCTGGGCAATCTGGCGCACGGTTTGAAGACGCCATTGGCGCTGATGCGGACGGCACTGAGCCAGGGTGGTGACGTGCGCGGTCATGTGGATCGTGAGATCGATCGCATCGCGCAGATTGTCGATCACCAGCTGCAGCGCGCCGCCACCGGCGGCGCCGCGACGATTGGTCTGGCGCCGGTGCCGGTGCTGCCGGTGGCCACCGATCTGAAATCCGCCATGCAGAAGGTGCATGCCGGCAAGGGCGTGTCGGTGGAACTGCGCGTGGCGGCCGAGGCCGGCTTTCTCGGTGATCGCGGCGACCTGATCGAGCTGCTGGGAAATCTGCTCGACAATGCCTGCAAGTGGTGCCGGGGACGGGTGCTGCTGCAGGTGGCGATGGACGCACGGCAGGCGCGACGGTTGTGGATCCGCGTCGAAGACGACGGCGAGGGCATCGCCCCCGAAGATCGCGAACGCATCCTCGGCCGCGGCGTGCGCGTGGATCAGCGGGCGCCCGGGCACGGGCTGGGTCTGGCCATGGTCAGCGATACCGTGTCCATCTACGGCGGCACGCTGGAAATAGAGCAATCTGTCCCGCTCGGCGGGGCTTGTTTCCGCATCGGGCTGCCCGGCCGGCGGCTCGCGACAGCTGCGTGATAGCATGATGAACATGCGTTCCACTGACACCACGACCTGGCATCCGGCCAATTGGCAGTCCCGGAAGGCCCAGCAGCAGCCGGTATACGAAGATGCCGACGCCCTGTCGCGGGTCATTGCCGACCTGGCCCGTCTCCCACCCATCGTGGTTTCGTGGGAGATTGAAAACCTGCGCGAGCAGCTGGCCCGGGCGCAGCGCGGCGAAGCCTTCCTGCTGCAGGGTGGCGACTGCGCCGAGAATTTCGCCGATTGCGAATCCGACCACATCGCCAAGCAGCTCAAGGTACTGCTGCAGATGAGCCTGGTGCTGCTGCAGGGCATGAAGCGGCCCATCGTGCGGGTCGGGCGCTTCGCCGGTCAGTACGCCAAACCGCGTTCGGCGGACACCGAAACCCGCGATGGCATGACGCTGCCGTCCTACCGCGGTGACCTCGTCAATCGTCCCGAGTTCACCGCTGCCGCGCGCCGTCCCGATCCGCAGCTGCTGTTGCGCGGCTACGAGCGTGCGGCGCTGACGCTGAACTTCATCCGCGCGCTGGTTGATGGCGGTTTTGCCGACCTGCATCATCCCGAATACTGGGATCTGGGCTTCATGGTGCATGCCGAACTGCGTGAGTCCTATGAACGCATCGTGCATTCGATCGGTGATGCGCTGGATTTCTTCGAGTCGATGACCGGCCAGCAGGTCGGCGATGCGGCGCATGTGGAGTTCTTCGCCAGCCATGAAGGCCTGCACCTGCTGTACGAACAGGCGCAGACCCGCTTCATTCCGCGCCAGAACAAATGGTACAACCTGTCCACGCACATGCCGTGGATCGGTATGCGCACTGCGCAGCTGGATGGTGCGCACGTGGAATTCTTCCGCGGCATCGCCAATCCGGTCGGCGTCAAGATCGGCGCCGGCATGACCGACGAATGGCTGCAGCAGCTGGTGACCACGCTGAACCCGAGCAACCAGCCCGGCCGGCTGGCGCTGATCCACCGTTTCGGCGTCAAGGAAGTCGAAAGGCATCTGCCGCGCGCCATCGAGGCAGTGCGCCGCACCGGGCATTCGGTGCTGTGGGTCTGCGACCCCATGCACGGCAATACCGAGACCAGCAGCGGTGGCCTGAAGACGCGCCGTTTCGAAAACATCATGAAGGAAATTGATGTGGCTTTCAGCGTGCATCGCGGGGCGGGTTCGCACCTGGGCGGCATGCATATCGAGCTGACCGGTGACGATGTCACCGAGTGCACCGGAGGCGCGCGCGGCCTGACCGACGCCGATCTGCAGCGCGCCTATCGTTCGCAGGTGGATCCGCGTCTCAACTACGAGCAGGCCCTTGAGCTGGCGATGCTGATTGCCGAGCGCAGCCGGCAGCAGAGCTGAGCGGGTCGCGCGACGAAGCAGCCGCAGGAATCCGCGATGAATGGCGCGGGTGCCGATCTGAAAACCCTGATTGCCAGCCTGCCACGCCGTCCCGGTGTGTATCGCATGTACGACGCGGCCGGCATCCTTATATATGTCGGCAAGGCCACGCGGCTGCGTGATCGCGTTTCCAGTTACTTCAGTTCCAGGCCGCTGGCGCCCAAGGTCGCTGCCATGGTGCGCCGGGTGGCCAACATCGAAGTGACCGTGGTGGGCTCGGAAACGGAGGCATTGCTGCTCGAGTGCAACCTGATCAAGGCCCATCGGCCGCGCTACAACGTCATCCTGCGCGATGACAAGAGTTATCCCGTCATCATCTGTCCGGTCGATCATTCCTATCCGCGGCTGGTGTACTGGCGCGGGGCACGCCGGCCGGCGGGGCGCGTGTTCGGTCCCTTTCCCAATGCCACCGCGGCGCGTGAAGTACTGCAACACCTGCAGAAGGTGTTCCGCATCCGCAATTGCCGCGACAGCTTCTTTGCCCATCGCAGCCGGCCCTGCCTGCAGCACCAGATCGGCCGCTGCTCCGCGCCTTGCGTGAACCTGATCAGCCAGCAGGATTACGCCATCGACGTGCAGGCGGCGGTACGCGTGCTGGAAGGGCGCAGTGACGATGTGGAATTGCAGCTGCAGCAGCGCATGGAGCGGGCGGCAACGGATCGTGACTACGAACGTGCGGCGCAGCTGCGGGACCAGCTGGCCGGATTGAAGGAAATCCAGACGCGCCAGATCGCCAATGCGCCGCGGCCGCGCGACCTGGATGCGGTGGCGCTGGTGGGCGAACCGGGCCACTACGCCATCGCCGTGCTGACGGTACGGGAGGGACAGGTGCTGGATACCCACAGCCACGTGCTGACCAATCTCGGCGAACCGCAGGAGACGTTGGCGGCTTTCCTGCTGCTGCACTACGGCCAGCGCTCGGTGCCGGCCGAGGTGCTGGTCAACCTCGAATTGCCGGAGCTCGAGTCGGTCAGTGCGGCATTGGTTGAGCAGTCCGGCCGGCGCGTGCATGTGCACCAGCCCTCGCGCGGCATGGTGGAACGCTGGGTGGGCATGGCGGCGGACAATGCGCAGCAGGCACTGCGCATGCACGGCGCACGCGCCTCGGTGTTCCAGCAGGCTGGCGCGATGCTGGCGGAATTCTTCGGCCTGGCGGCGCCGCCCGTGCGCATCGAGTGCTTCGACATCAGTCACACGGCGGGCGAGGGCACGGTGGCCTCCTGCGTGGTGTTCGGACCGGAAGGCGCCGAGAAACGCAACTACCGACGCTACAACATCGAGGGCATTACGCCGGGCGATGACTACGCAGCGTTGCACCAGGCGCTGCTACGGCATGGCCGGCGCCTCGCCAGCGGCGAGCTGCTGCGTCCCGATCTGCTGCTGATCGACGGTGGCGCCGCGCAGCTGCAGGCCGCCGCCGCCGGACTGGCCGAGGCGCAATGCGAGGGACTGGAACTGGCCGGTATTTCCAAGGGACCGGCGCGTCGCCCCGGCCAGGAACTGCTGCATCGTCCGGGCCGGGAAGCGCCCATGATCCTGCCGCCGGACAGTCCGGCACTGCACCTGCTGCAGCGGGTGCGCGACGAAGCCCATCGCTTCGCGATCAGCGGACATCGGCGACGGCGCGCGCGCCGCTTCAATGAATCGGTACTGGAAGCGATTGAAGGTCTGGGGCCGGCGCGGCGCCGGGCGCTGCTGCTGCATTTCGGCGGGCTGCAGGGCGTGCTGCGCGCCAGCGTCCAGGATCTGGCGCAGGCGCAAGGAGTTGGCGCGGTACTGGCGCGGACCATTTATGATCACCTGCATCCGGGCACCTAGCCCAGAGAAGTAGATGATCTGGAATCTGCCCAATATCCTGACCTGGCTGCGCATCCTGGCCATTCCGCTGGTGGTGGTGCTATTCATGCTCGGTCGCGACAATCCGGGCGGCTGGGAGGACCAGGCCGCCGGCGTGCTGTTTGCGCTGGCCGCCATTACCGACACACTCGATGGCTATCTGGCGCGCCGACTGGGTCAGATCACGCCGCTGGGTGCCTTTCTGGATCCGGTGGCCGACAAGTTGATCGTCGCCGTGGCGCTGGTGCTGATTGTCAGCCGCGATCCACGGTTGGTGATGGTGCTGTCCGCCACCATCATCATCGGCCGCGAGATTGCCGTGTCCGCGTTGCGTGAATGGATGGCGGAGATTGGCCAGCGGGGCAGGGTAGCGGTCTCGGGTGTCGGCAAGTACAAGACCACGTTGCAGATGATCGGCCTGTCGCTGCTGTTGTATCGCCACGATCTGTTCAGCGTGCCGGTGTACCTGCTGGGCGAATGGCTGCTGGTGGCCGCCGCGCTGCTGACGCTCGCCTCGATGATTCTGTACATGCGCGCCGCCGCGCCCTATCTGACCCAGCGCTGAGCCTAGCGGAAGTCGCGCGAGCGGCGCGGCATCGGACCCAGCCAGTGCGAGCGGTCGTGCAGGTTGCGTGCGACCACATGCAGTACCTGCTGCTGCCGTTGCAACACGCCCTCGACCACCAGCAGATTGGCGGCCAGGGCGGTGTCCTGCTGTGCCTCGAACACCTGCAGCCAGATGATCACATTGACGATGCCGGTTTCATCCTCCAGCGACACGAAGGTGACGCCGCTGGCGGTGCCCGGCCGTTGCATGTGCGTGACCAGTCCGGCCACGCGCACCGCCGAACCATCGGCCAGCTGCTGCAGCTCCTCGCGGTTGTGGATGCGGCGGCGACGCAGCCAGGGCCGCAGCAGCGCCAGCGGGTGGCGGCCCGTGGAAAGTTGCAGCCGCTGGTAATCGGCCTTGATCAGTTGTGCCTCGGTGGGCGCCGGCAGGGCGGGCAGGCTTTCGCGCGCCGCCGTGCCTGTCAGCAGGGCCGGCAGCTTCTCGATGCCCAGTGCCTGCCACATGGCCTGATGGCGATGCTCACTGAAGGCGGCCAGCGCGCCGGCTCCGGCCAGTCGCTGCATGCAGGGGCGTGACAGCTGCGCGCGCTGCGCCAGCTCCTGGGCATCGCGGCAGGGGCCAGCCTCGCGCTGTTGGACGATGCGGCGCGCATCGGCTTCTTTCATGCCGCTGATCTGTCGCAGGCCGATGCGCAACGACGGTTTGCTGCCCGCGGCAGGCTCCAGCGTGTAGTCCCAGTCGCTGTGCCGCACATCGGGCGGCAGCACCGTGACCCCGCTGCGTCGCGCCTCCTGCAGCAGCTGCGCCGGATGATAGAAGCCCATGGGCTGGCTGTTCAGCAGGCCGGCGATGAAGGCGGCGGGATGGTGGCACTTGAGCCAGCAGGACACCCAGGTCAACAGCGCGAATGAAGCCGCATGCGATTCGGGAAAACCGTATTCACCGAAGCCGCTGATCTGCTGGAAAATCTGTCTGATGAATGGTTCCGCGTAGCCGTTGCGCAGCATGCCCTCGCGCAACCGGCCCTCCCACGGACCCAGGCCGCCCTTGCGCTTCCAGGCGGCCATCGAGCGGCGCAACTGATCGGCTTCACCCGGCGTGAAGTCGGCGGCCACCACGGCGATCTGCATCACCTGTTCCTGGAAGATGGGCACCCCCAGCGTGCGGCCCAGCACGCCTCGCAGCGCTTCGCTGGGATAGTGCGCGGGTTCTTCCCCGGTGCGCCGGCGCAGATAGGGATGCACCATGCCGCCCTGGATGGGACCGGGCCGCACGATGGCCACTTCGATGACCAGGTCGTAGAAGTTCTGCGGCTTGAGTCGTGGCAGCATGCTCATCTGCGCGCGCGACTCGATCTGGAACACGCCGACGGTTTCGGCGCGTCCGATCATTCCATAGGTGGCCGCATCGTCGCTGGGGACATCCTGCATGCGCACCGGGCCGCCGTATTTTTCGATGAACTGCAGCGTGCGCCGGATGGCGCTCAGCATGCCGAGGGCCAGCACATCCACCTTGAGCAGGCCGACGGCATCCAGATCGTCCTTGTCCCACTGGATCACCGTGCGCTCGGGCATGGCGGCATTCTCGATCGGCACCAGCTCATGCAGCGGCTGACCGGTGATCACGAAGCCGCCCACGTGCTGCGACAGATGACGCGGAAAACCGCGCAACGCCTCGACCAATGCATCGAACTGCCGGTGCGTGCCGCGCGGCGGCGGCGCCTCGGGATCCAGTCCCAGCGCCTTCGCCACATCGCGCCGCGCGCTGCGCCCGCGATAGCAGATCACCGTGGCGGCCAGCGCGGTGCGCTCGCGACCGTACTTGCGGTAGATGTACTGGATCACTTCTTCGCGCCGCTCGTGTTCGAAATCCACATCGATGTCCGGCGGCTCGCAGCGCTCGCGGCTGATGAAGCGCTCGAACAGCAGCGTCATCTGGTCCGGATTGACTTCGGTAATGCCCAACGCATAGCACACCGCCGAGTTGGCGGCCGAGCCGCGACCCTGGCAAAGGATCTGCAGTGCCTCGCGCGCATGACGAACGATGTCGTGCACCGTCAGGAAGAAATGCTCGTAGCGCAGCTCTTCGATCAACACCAGTTCGCGATCGATGGTGGCCTGGATGGCTGGCGGGGTGCCCTGCGGCCAGCGCCACTGCTGGCCGGCGCGGGTCAGTACGCGCAGATGTTCGATCGCCGACTGGCCGCCGGGCACCAGCTCGGGCGGGTATTGATACTTCAGTTCGCCGAGATGGAACCGGCAGCGCTCGGCAATGAGCACGCTCTGCCGCAGCAATTCCACCGGATACAGCTTCTGCAACACGGCCAGAGGGCGCAGATGCCGCTCGCCATTGGCAAACAGTCGCGCGCCGGCTTCGGCCACCGTGCACTGATGACGGATGGCCGTCAGCACATCCTGCAGCGGTCGGCGCGAGCGCCGGTGCATGTGCACATCGCCGGCGGCCACCGCGGGCAGATTGCAGTCGCGCGCCAGCTGCAGCAGCGTGGCCAGCTGCTCGCGGTCGCCCGCCTCGCGATGCAACGCCACTGCCAGCCACAGCCGCTCGCCGAAAATCCCGCGCAGCCAGTGGCCCTCTTCCGCCGGGGAAGCGGGCGATGGCATCCACAGTGCCAGGCATTGATCGAGGCCGCTGGCCAGATCGGCGTTGTCGAGCCGGTAGCAGCCTTTCTTCGAGCGCCGGCGCGCCAGTGTGATCAGCCGGCAGATCTGCGAATAGGCCGCCTGGTCCGGCGCCAGCAGCACCAGCTGCAATTGTCCGGTGGTGCGGAATTCGGCGCCGACGATCAGCCGGAAAGATTCACTCTTCAGCTCCCGCCAGGCCTCCCAGGCGCGCACCGCGCCGGCCATCGAACATTCGTCGGTGAGGGC
>Ga0190274_10000570_pt1 | contig 21704 bp, 22 predicted proteins | sample Popmic531T_FD_133002 | JGI IMG/M metagenome (GOLD analysis project Ga0190274, IMG submission 133002) | Populus adjacent soil microbial communities from riparian zone of Yellowstone River, Montana, USA - 531 T | ecosystem: Environmental > Terrestrial > Soil > Riparian zone | place: USA: Montana... | reverse complement strand
GTCGTCTTCTTCGAGAACGTGCCGAAGATCGCCCGCCGCCTGCGCACCCTGCACGACGTCGGCCTCGACTACATCCGCCTCGGCCAGGCGGCCACGACGCTCTCCGGCGGCGAGGCACAGCGGATCAAGCTGGCGACCGAGCTCTCCAAGGTCGCCACCGGCAACACCCTCTACATCCTCGACGAGCCGACCACCGGCCTGCACTTCGCCGACGTGCAGCGCCTGCTCGACGTGCTCGGTCGCCTGGTCGACGCGGGCAACACGGTCGTCGTGATCGAGCACAACCTCGACGTGATCAAGACAGCCGACCACCTGATCGACCTCGGTCCCGAGGGCGGCGAAGAGGGGGGAGAGGTGGTCGCCACCGGAACTCCCGAGGAGGTCGCAGCGGTCGCCGGCTCCTATACCGGTCGTTTTCTCGCCGAGCTGGTCGAGCCGGCGAAGCCCAAGCGCGCCACACGCAAGCGGCGCGAACCGCTCGCTGCATAGGGAAAAACACTTAGGCGCGCGGCAACTTCTGCGCTACGGTTTGGAGTGGTATTTGCGGCATGCGGGTAAGGACAGGGGCGAAAGGAGAGCTCATGTCCATATCAGCGTTGAAGCGGTTCTCGATCGCGGCCGCTGCACTGTTGGCGATCGTCCTGGTCGGTGTCGGTTGCGGAGGCAGCGATGGAGGCGGCGGCTCGAAGATCGCCCTGCTGCTTCCCGAGAACCAGACCCCACGCTACGAGTCTGCCGACCGCCCCTACTTCGAAGAAAAGGTCGAAGACATATGCGAAGACTGCGAAATCCTCTACAGCAACGCCACTGAGGACGCGTCCAAGCAGCAGAGCCAGGTCGAAGCGGCCCTGACCCAAGGCGCTGACGTGCTGGTGCTCGATCCGGTCGACGCGGCCTCGGCAGCCGCAAGCGTCCAGAAGGCCGATGCGCAGGGCGTCCCCGTCCTCAGCTACGACCGGCTGGTCCTCGGCGCGGAAGTCGCCGTCTACGTCTCCTTCGACAACGTCAGGGTGGGTGAACTCCAGGCTGAAACGCTCTCCAAAAAGCTGAAAGAAGACGGCAGCCCCAAAGGGCCGATCGTGAAGATCAACGGCGATCCCGCCGACAGCAACGCGGCTCTCTTCAAGGAGGGCTCGAACAAGGGGTTCGAAGCCAGCGGCGTTCAGATCGCCAAGGAATACGACACGCCGGAATGGTCGGCGACGAACGCGCAGAACGAGATGCAGCAGGCGATCACCGCGCTCGGCAAAGACGGTTTCGCCGGCGTCTACGCGGCCAACGACGACACGGGTGGCGGCGCGATCGCGGCGATGAAATCAGCCGGCATCGACCCCGAAGAACGGCCCACCACCGGCCAGGACGCCACGGTCGCGGGTGTACAGCGAATCCTCGTCGGCCAGCAGTACATGACCATCTACAAGGCGATCAAACCGCAGGCATCGACCAGCGCCGAAATCGCGGTCGACCTGGCCGAAGGCAAAGAGGTCCCGCAGAGCAAAATCACCGACGAACTCGACAACGAAGCCGGGAAGGTGCCGTCGATCCTGTTCGAACCGGTCGCGGTGACCAAAGACAACATCAAACAGACAGTGATCGCCGACGAATTCATCACCGCGGATGAACTCTGCACCAGCGCCTACGCCAAGGCGTGTGAAGAAGCGGGCATTTCCTAGTCAGGCGATGGGATGACCTCGACCGCTCTGCTCGAGATAGACAGTGTGAGCAAGAAGTTCGGCCCGGTCCAAGCTCTGGACCGGGTCGACTTCGCGGTCGAGGCGGGCGAGGTGGTCGGCCTGGTGGGTGACAACGGCGCCGGCAAGTCGACCCTGGTGAAGACGATCGCGGGGATTCACCCGCCGGACACCGGCTCGATCCGCTTCGGCGGGGAAACGGTCTCTATCACCCGCCCCCAGGACGCGACCGCGCTCGGGATCGCCACCGTCTACCAAGACCTCGCCCTCTGCGACAACCTCGACGTGGTCGCCAACATCTTCCTCGGCCAGGAGGTGGTCACGGGAGGGACCGCGCGCGCCACGCGCCAGCTCGACGAGGCGAAAATGGAGCACCGGGCCGGCGAGCTGCTCTCCAACCTCGCGGTGACGATCCCCAGCACGCGCACGGAGGTCGGCACGCTCTCCGGCGGCCAGCGCCAGCAGGTCGCCGTGGCCCGCTCGCTCCTCGGCGAGCCCAGGGTGGTGCTGCTGGACGAGCCGACGGCGGCTCTCGGCGTGCCCCAGACCAAGCAGGTGCTGGAGCTGATCGGGCGGCTGCGCGAGCGGGGCATGGGCGTGGTCGTGATCAGCCACAACCTGGCGAACGTCTTCGCGATCGCCGACCGGATCGTCGTCCTGCGCCTCGGCCGCACGGCCGGCGACTTCCAGGCCGAAGCGACCACCGAGGAGCACGTGGTCGCGGCGATCACCGGCGTCGGCGACAACGGCGAGAAGAGGGCCGAAGAGGAGGGAGCCGCGTGAGCGCGGCGGAAAGCGCCACCCCGGCGGCGGCTGGGGAGCCGGAGGCGAGCACCACTTCCCAAACCGTGCGTCGCTTCGTCCAAGGCGACCTCGCCTCGCTGCGGGTGGTGCTGGGGCTGGCGCTGATCTGGGCGATCTTCCAATTCGAGAACGACCGCTTCCTCTCAGCCGAGAACCTGACCAACCTGATGCTGCAGATCACCGCGGTCGGCCTGATCTCGATCGGCATCGTCTTCGTGCTCCTGCTCGGTGAGATCGACCTCTCGGTCGGGGCCGTCAGCGGGCTCGCCGCGGCGATCATGGCCGTGCTCAACGTCCAGCATGGCTGGAGCCCCTACCTGGCGATCGCGGCGGCGGTGCTGGCCGGCACCGCGATCGGGCTCTTCCAGGGGTCGGTGTTCAGCCGCTTCGGCGTGCCCTCGTTCGTGGTCACCCTGGCCGGCCTGCTGGCCTGGCAGGGAGCCCTGCTGCAGGTCCTCGGCTCCACCGGCTCGATCAACATCACCAACCCCAAGATCACCGGCCTGGCCAACACCTTCTACTCCGATGCCGTCGGCTGGGTCCTCGCCGTGGTGGTTATCGCCGCCTACGCCGGCATAGTGCTTTCCGGCTATCGCAGCCGCGTTTCTCATGGGTTGACGGGGGAGAGGCTCACGCCGCTGGCGGTGCGAATCGGGCTCGTCGCCCTGATCACGATCGTCGCGGTCGTGATTCTCAATTCCGACCGCGGCGTGCCGCTGGCGCTGCTGATCCTGCTCGCCTTCGTCGTCGGCTTCGAATACGTCGCCAAACGCACCCGCTTTGGGCGCCACGTCTACGCGGTCGGCGGCAACGCGGAGGCGGCCCGCCGGGCCGGCATCGACGTCAACAAGATCCGCGTCGCCGTCTTCGCCCTCGCAAGCACGATGGCCGCGATCGGCGGCATCCTCGCCGCCTCGCGCCTGCTCGCGGTCAACCAGAGCTCCGGCGGCAGCGAACTGCTGCTGCTCGCAATCGCCGGCCCGGTCATCGCCGGTACGAGCCTCTTCGGCGGCCGTGGCGCGGTCTGGACGGCCCTCCTCGGCGCCCTCGTGATCGGCTCGATAGCCAACGGCATGGACCTTCTCGCCCTCTCCTCAGCGGTCAAGTTCATGGTCACCGGCGGCGTCCTCCTGCTCGCCGTGATCGTCGACGCGATTGCCAAGCAGCAGCGCCAAGCCGCCGGCAGGATCTAGCCAGAAAAAAGCAGCGAGGCGCCGATTGCGCCGCCTAGGTCGCCGAGGGAGGCGACGTGGACTGCGGGTGGGCGTTCGTCGACGAAGAGGTGCTTGCTCATCTCCTTGGTCAGCGGCTCCATGTAGCGGTCGCCGAAGCGGACTCCGAGGCCGCCGCCGATGATTACGGCTTCGGGGTCGAGCAGGTTGACCGCGGAGGCGACGCCGGTGCCGAGCGCCTCGATCGCGCGGTCGATCAGCTTTTCGGCGAGCTCGTCGCCGTGTTGGATCGCTCGATCCCAGATCCCGCTCGTCAGCCGGTCTTTTCCGTGCTTCTCCATCAGCTTGAAGAGGTCGGTCTTGGCGCCCTCCTCGTGCTGGCGCCGGGCCTCGAGCTCCATCGCCGAACGCCCCGCGTAGGCCTCCATGCAGCCCTTGCGTCCGCAGGGGCACTTGGCGCCGCCGCGCTTGACGACCATGTGGCCGATCTCGCCGGCGGCCCCGCGGCCGAGCCAGGGCTTGCCGTCGAGGACGATGCCGCCGCCGACGCCGGTGCCCCAGAAGACCCCGATCAGGCTGGAGAACTCGCGGCCGGCGCCAAGGTGGAACTCGGCTTCGGTGGCGACCTGGACGTCGTTGCCGATTCGCACCTCGGCGCCGAGGGCGTTTGAGAGCGTCTCCCCGAGCGGGAAGCTGCCCTCCCAGTCGGGAAGGTTGCGCGCTCCCGAGACGACGCCGGTCTTGCCGTCGGCATCGCCAGGAGAGCCGACGCCGACGCCCTGCAGCGCGTCCGGCTCCACGCCGGCGGCCGACGCCGCCTCACGCAGCGCGTCCTCCATCGCTCGGGCCACGTCGGCCGGGCCGCCCGAGGTCGGGGTGGGGTGGCGCGCTTCGCCAAGGATCTGCCCGCCGGGATCGACGATCGCCGTCTGGATCTTCGTCCCGCCGAGGTCGATGCCGCCGCGCAGATCAGCCATGCACGCAGTCTACGTCCGCCGACGGGCCTCAAAGCGAAGATATAGATCGCTTTTGGGCCCATCGACCCGGGTTTCGTAGGGTGCGGGCTATGGGCGCGTCCGGGGGACAGAGGGGTTGGCGGGTGTGGCTCGCCAAGCGGCGCTGGTACGAGCGCAACAGGCGCCCGGTGCGGCGCTGGCGGCTGGCCCGCCACGCCGCCCGCGGCGGCTTCTTCATCCGCCAGCCGGTCGAGGGCGAGCTGCTGGAGGCGCTCGACGAGGGGCGGCTGCGGATCGGCGAAGGGACGCTGCTCGAGCCCGGCTGCTGGCTGACCCTGGCGCCCGAGGCGCGGATCGAGATCGGCGCCGACTGCTTCCTCAACCGCAACACGATGCTGGCTGCGCTGGGGATGATCGAGATCGGCGACCACACGATGTTCGCCAACGGCTGCTTCATCGGCGACTCGTCCCACCGCTTCGACGATCCCGAGACGCCGATCACCCAGCAGGGCTTCACCTCCAAGGGCCCGGTCAGGATCGGCTCCAACTGCTGGTTCGGCGCCAACTGCGTCGTCACCAGCGGCGTCACGATCGGCGAGCGCTGCGTGGTCGGCGCCAACTCGGTGGTCACGCGCGACCTGCCAGCGGGCACTATCGCGGCTGGGGCTCCGGCAAAGGCGCTGGATCGCAAATAGCGGCCAGATCTTTGGATCACCCGTCCAATGTGATCAAAGCGTCCGAACTCCGCCGAGGACCCCCTATAATTTGCGCCGCGGCCGTGACCCGAAGGGCATGGACCAAATGAACCTCGTCGAACTCGTCGATTCCTCACACGCAACAGGCGACGTGAAGCTCTTCCGCGCGAAGGACGAGCTTCGAGCCGCGCTTGCCCCCGTCCGGCGCGAGGGCAGCTCGATCGGCCTGGTGCCGACGATGGGCTGTCTCCACGAGGGGCACCTCTCGCTGCTGCGCGCCGCTCGCGCCGAGTGCGACCTCGTCGTCATGAGCCTCTTCGTCAACCCGGCCCAGTTCGGCCCGGGCGAGGACCTCGACCGCTATCCGCGCGACGAGGACCATGACCTGCGCCTCGCCGCCGAGGCGGGCGTCGACCTCGTCTACGCGCCTCCAGTCGAGGTCGTCTACCCCGATGGCTTCGCCACCCATGTCGAGGTGGAGGGCGATCTAACCGGGGTCCTCGATGGCGATCCCTCCAGGCGCGGCCCCGCCCACTTCCGCGGCGTCACCACCGTCGTCGCCAAGCTCTTCAACGCCGTCGGGCCCGACGTCGCCTACTTCGGCCAGAAGGACGCCCAGCAGGTGGCCGTTATCCGTCGGATGGTCCGTGACCTCGACATCGCCGTGCGGATAGAGGTGCTGCCGACCGTGCGCGAGCCCGATGGCCTGGCGATGAGCTCCCGCAACGCCTACCTCGACCCCGCCGAGCGCGAGCGGGCGACGGCGCTCTCGCGGGCCCTGGGCGTCGCTGAGGGCATCGCTCACAGTGACGCTCTCACCGCCGCCCTCGAGGCCGGCCGGGCGGAGCTGCGCGCCGCCGGTGTCGAGCCCGAGTACTTCGAGGCTCGCGACGCCGAGAGCTTGACTCCCGCCACTGGGTTGGATCGTCGCCCGGTGCTAATCGCGGTCGCCGCCCAGGTCGGTGGCGCCCGCCTGATCGACAACGTCCTGATCCACCCTTGAACGCTCCAACCCGAAAGAGCTGACACGGAGGCCAAATGCAAAGGCAGATGCTCAAGTCCAAGATTCACCGGGCAACGGTGACCGACTGTGACGTCGACTACATCGGCAGCATCACGGTCGACACCGAGTTGATGGCCAGCGCCGACCTGATAACCAACGAGCAGGTCCACGTCTGGGACATCGACAACGGCGCCCGCTTCGTCACCTACGTGATCGACGGCGAGCCCGGCTCGGGCACTATGCAGGTCAACGGCGCCGCCGCCCACCTGACTCGCCCCGGCCACAAGATCATCGTCGCCTCCTTCGGCGCCTACGACGAGAGCGATCTCGAGTCCTACTCGCCGGTCGTCGTCCACGTCGACGACGAGAACGCGATCAACGCCGTCGACAGCCACCCCGAGGTGCTGCTCTCATGAGCTCGGGCGCCCGCTCGCACACTGCGCCGCCGCCCACGGAGCGCGCTCCGATGAACCTGCCGCGACTGGCCGAGATGAAGGCCAACGGTGAACCGATCGCGATGGTCACCGCCTACGACTACCCCTCGGCCAAGGTCGCCGAGGAGGCTGGCGTCGACATCGTCCTGGTCGGCGACTCGGCGGCGATGGTCGTGCTCGGCCACAGCGGCACCGAGGCGGTGACGATGGAGGAGATGCTCGTCCTCGGCAAGGCGGTGCGGCGGGGGCTGAAGACACCGCTGATGGTCGGCGACATGCCGATGGGCAGCTATGAGGCCAGCAGCGAGCTGGCGGTCCAGAACGCCCAGCGCCTGATCAAGGAGACCGGCTGCCAGGTGGTCAAGCTCGAGGCGGGGGGGATCTCGGTCGAGCGCGCCCGCGCGATCGTCCGCTCCGGCATCCCGGTGATGGGTCACGTCGGCCTCACGCCCCAGACCGCGACAGCGCTCGGCGGCTACAAGGCGCAGGGCAAGACCGCCCAGAGCGCGATCCAACTCTGCGAGGACGCCCTCGCCCTGCAGGCGGTCGGCTGCTTCGCGATCGTCTTCGAGGCCGTTCCGGCCGCCGTCACCGAGGCAATCGTCGAGAAGCTGGAGATACCGGTGATCGGCATCGGCGCTGGGCCGGCACCGGCCGGCCAGGTCCTCGTCTTCCATGACCTGCTCGGCATCACCACCGGCCGCATGGCCAAATTCGTCAAGCAGTACGCCGACATCCACAGCCAGATGGTCAGCGGGATGCGGCAGTACGTCGCGGAGGTTCGCACGGCGCACTTCCCCGAACCCGACCATGTCTATGGCATCGAGCCGGCCGAGTTGTCCGAGTTCCGCCGTTACCTCGACCAGGAGAGCCTCACCTCGGCCAAGGCGTGGGACTGGGAGCCTCTGCCCTAGAGCGGAACGTTGGCGCTGACTCTTAGCGCAGACAAAACATTACTTTTAGCCCTCAAACATAAGTTTTTGGGGCTGCGGGGAATACCTCGACTGACTTGTGGCCATTCAGTGTGGTCAGCAGTGAAAAACCTTTTAGTCAAATATTCCTCACTATTAAACCCCGAAATTACCTTGACAAGGTTGCATAAGTACCGGAGAATCAATCTCGCCGGTGCGCAATGCCGGCCAGCGAACGATTTGGTTACTGGCGCCAAATCGAATCCAAGGAGCAAGGGAGGAGACGCCGGGGTCACACGCGTATCTCAGAGGGTCCCAGTCGAATTAATGTGTGTGGCGCGGCATCGAGCCCCAGTCCTACCTCGAATCGATACCCAGTCCATCGAGCAATGCACGGGAGCAATCAGTCATGCAAAAGAGTGAACCAAGTTCAGAGATCGCAAATAGTCGCAATGACAACAGGGACACCAACCGATGTGAACTCGATCAGCTAACAGGTTGCCTCGCGTAACGCATAGCAGGCAGCACCCAGGGCATCTCGCCGATGCCATGAAATAACGGGTCCCGCTCTCCTGCGGTCGCCTTTCGCGAGGCGATTGTCGGGCGCAAATCGCGCCAGGAGAGGCCGTGGCCGACCCCAAACTACCCAGAGGTCCAAAGCAGTCCATACCCGTCCAGCTGGCGACAGGCCGATCGGCGGCTGAGCCAGAGGCTACGGAGGAGATCGAGTCGCGCGAAGAGCGACTCGATAGCGACGCGGTCGAACAAGAGGCGGATCTCTCCACGCTCGATGGCGAAGGGCTGGCCGTCGAGGCTCAGCGCGAGGCGCTGCGAAAGCTTCGCGGCGCGCGCCGGGACGAAAGGCTCTCAAAGCGGGAGAAGAGGGCGAGGCGCAGGGAGGAGCGACGTGCACAGGCGGTGTACCGGGGACTGCTTGTGTACGCCGCGGCGATCGCGACGGTGGTGATCGTGGTCGGGCTCTGCGAGAGGGAGGTCGATTTCGTTCGGGACGGAATTGTCTGCCTCTGCGCGGTCTGCGGTTTGAACCTTTTCCGGCTGCGATTGTTCGGCAAAGGGCTGAAAGGGTTGTGATCGGTGAGCGGGGCGACCGATCCCAGAGCACTGGCGTGTGGTCCCGTCACTACGATTGGCGGACCGATGCCCGTCTATGAGTTCGAGTGCGAAGAGTGCGGGGGCCGAACCGAGGAGCTGGTGCCGGCCGAGACGCATGATCTCGCCTGTCCCAAGTGCGGATCCACTCGGACGCGGCGCCTGCTCTCGCTCGTCTCGCCCGCCGGCCGGCAGCCCAGGGGTGCCGGGGTTCGCTCGGACGAATCGCGGCGGGGAGAGCGCGAAGCGGCCAGGGGGGAGCGGCTGGCCGAGGCCAAGCGCAAGCGAGCGGCTGGGAAAAACCCGCGGGGCGAGGGGGGCAAGCGTGAGCGCCACGGCCGAGGAGCGGCGCGAGCGGCTCGTTGCCCTCTACAAGGAGGTGCAGGCCTGCGAGAAGTGCCCCCTGCACGAGACGCGGACCAAGTCGGTCTTCGGAGCGGGCGACGCCGACGCCGACTTGATGTTCGTCGGCGAGGCTCCCGGGGCCGAAGAGGATCGGCAGGGGCTGCCGTTCGTCGGCCGTGCCGGGCAGCTGCTGAATCAGATGCTCGAAGAGATCGGGCTCTCGCGCGACGCCGTCTTCATCGCCAACGTCCTGAAGAGCCGTCCGCCCGGCAACCGCGATCCGCAGCCGCTGGAGATCGAGGCCTGCCGGCCCTACCTCTTCGAGCAGGTGCGGCTGATCGAGCCGACGGTCATCTGCACTCTCGGCAACTTCGCCACCAAGCTGCTCAGTGGCAACCCTGCTGGGATCACCAAGGTGCGCGGGGCGCCGCAGGTGCACGAGATAGGCGGCCGCACCGTCTTCCTGCTGCCGCTCTTCCACCCGGCGGCGGCGCTGCGCACGCCGGCGGTGAAGGAGACGCTGCGTGGGGACCTCGCCACGTTGCCCGATCTGCTCGCCATGGGGCCACCGGTCGCCGCCGAAGAGCCCGAGGACGTCCCTGACGAGGACACGCCCGCGCCGCCGCCCGCGCCCGCCGCCGACCAGCTCGATTTCTTCGGGTGAGCGTGGAGACGCACTCCGCGGCGGAGACCGAAGCGCTTGGCGCGCGACTCGCACAGCGGCTCGAGCCCGGCGTCGTCGTCGTCATCAGCGGCGAGGTCGGCGCCGGCAAGACGACGCTGATCCGCGGCGCCTGCCGGGCGCTGGGCGTCACAGAGCCCGTCACCTCGCCCACCTTCACGATCGGCCAGCGCTATGAGGGCGGGCGCCTGCCCGTTGCCCACCTCGACCTCTACCGCCTGGAGGGCCTCGAAAGCGAGGAACCGGCGCTGCTCGACGACTACGTCACCCCTGAGGCCGTCGCCTTCGTCGAGTGGCCGGCCGTGGCCGAGCCGCAGCTGGTCGGACGAAGGATCGTGCCCGTGCGCCTTGCCCATGCCGGCGGCGACACCCGCAGGGTCGAGATCCCCGCCGCATCCAGCTGCAAATAGGCGTGTTCCCATGGTGGCGGTGCATGTAGCATCGATCCGAACTTGTTCTGCGAATGGAGGGACGCCCGAATGAAGGGACTGAAGACGCTGAGCGCGGTGCTGCTGGGAACCGCGCTGCTGGCTAGCGCTGCACCGGCCTCGGCGGGCGCCGCCGCCTACAAGCACTACGTCGCCTGCGGTGTTTCCCAGAACGCGAAAGCGGCGCACAAATGCCCGAAGCCGAGCAAAAAGGGCGCCTTCTTCAAGAGCCTCAAAGGCGACGTCAGCTACAGCGTCTGCGTCAAGTTCCCGACCGGCAAAAACATCTGCGCCAAAGCCCAGCCGGCGACGCAGGGCACGCTCTACGTCAACAAGATCACCTCCAACATTCCCGGCAAGCACCGGGTGAGCTGGTTCGTGGAAGGCAAGCGCGTCGGCAGCTTCGTCTTCAAGATCTCTGGCTGAGCGGGGGCGGCAGGAGATGGTGGTCGTCGGCTTCGACACGGCGACCGCCGACACCGCCGTCTGCGCGACGCGCGGCGGCGAGGTGCTGCACGAGGCGCAACTCGGGCTCGGGCCCGACGGCAGCCCGCGCCACTCGACGGCTCTGCTGGTCGAGGTGGAGCGCGCGGTGGCCGCGGCAGGTGGTTGGGATGCGGTGGACAGGATCGCCGTGGGGCTCGGCCCAGGGTCCTTCGTCGGCATCCGCATCGGCATCGCGACGGCAAAGGGGCTGGCGGTCAGCACCGGACTGCCCGCGACGGGAATCTGCACCCTCGATGCGCTCGGGCGCGGCCTGGCTGGCGCCTCGAGGCCTGCGCGCCCGCGACTCGCAGTGATCGACGCCCGCCGAGGCGAGGTCTTCGCCGCCCTCTACTCGTCCGCTGCAGAGCGCCTCTGGGAGCCACTGGTCACTGCCCCAGAGGCACTTGCGGAGCAGGTGGGCGGGTTGCCGGAGCCGCCGCTGGCGGCCGGATCGGGCGCGGTACGATTTCGCGATGAGCTTGAAAACCTGGGGATCGAGGTTCCCGGCGATGACGACCCGTTGCACCGGATCGCGGCGCGACACCTCTGTGCCCTCGCCGAGGCCCCCGCGGACGGGACCGAGGATCGCCTAGAGCCGATTTACCTGCGATCCCCCGATGCACAACGATGGCGTGAGCGAGACAATCCCCAGAGAGCAAAATGACGTGACCGGCGCCGCCACGACCAGGCGCCTTGCCTACAGCGACCTGCCCGCAGTGATCTCAATCGAGCGTCGCTCCTTCCCCACCCCGTGGTCCTTGGCGATGTTCGTGCTGGAGCTCTCAAAGCCGTCGGGCATATGCCTGGCAGCCACGAAAGGCGACCAATTGCTCGGCTACCTGGTCTGCTCGCGCTATGACCAGGTATGGCACCTGATGAACGTCGCCGTGGCGCCCGAGCGCCGCCGCGCCGGCATCGCCCGCCAGCTGATCTCCAGGCTCATCGAAGAGGGGGGAGGCAGGCTGCCGTTCACCCTCGAGGTGAGAGTGTCCAATCGGCCCGCAATCGCAATGTATGAGCGCCTGGGCTTCCGCTCGGCCGGAGTGCGTCCCCGCTACTACCAGGACAATGACGAGGACGCGCTGATCATGTGGCTTGACTGAAGTCGAGGCAAATCGCCGCCCTGTGATAGCCTGCGTTTATGAAAAGAACAGTAGAGTACCTGGAGACGTTCGAGAGCACACTGGCACAGGCAGATCACCAGCGAAGCGTGGTGGAGCATCGGGAGACCGGTTTCGGCCGAAAGGACGCAACCGCTGTCACCCTGCGCTCCACCATGGCGCTGAGCTGTGAGCTGAGGCGATTTGCCTCGACCTCGGCAAGCCACCACAATCAAGCGTCGATATCTGAGGGATAAACCTCTAAAGGGACGCAACACCCCGGACAGCGATAGCTGTCCGGGGTGTTAGGGCTAGCTAGCTCAGTGCCCTCAGGGGCACTGAGGTGTAACGCCCACTTCGGTCGAGCAGCCTTCCACAGCCCAAGCGCCTTGGCCGGAGGCGATTTCGGCTGGTTCACCCGTGAGGGTGACGTGGAGCAGCGCTCCGATGGTGTTGGTGTCACCTAGGCCGCTGGTCAGATCAGTAACCAGCGTGGGTGCTGAGTTTATTTGGGACCCAGCTTTGTACACACACAGTTCCCCAGGTTTGGGTTTGGGGTCTTCAAACGTGCCACAAAATGTGTTGAATTCGGCGAACGGTATCACGCCTTGGATATGAATATGCGTTTCGGTAATGGCCTGCTTGAGCGGAATACTGAAAGAGATGGGAACTTTCACTTCTCCCGTCGCTACCGCCGTATTGAAGGACCACGTTCCTGTCTCCTTGGCTCCCGCTGGCAGGACGCTACCCACCGTCCAAGGAGACCCTTCGGGACCTTCTTCGCCGTTGCAGATTGGGGTGCCGGTCGCGTTTTCCATGCCGACCAGGGCGCCGCCACGGCCTTCGCACTCGGTGTCTCCAAGGGCGACTGGGGTGACTTTGGCGCTTTTACCGGGTTTGCCTTCGGAGCCAGGCTGGCCGGCGTCCCCCTTGGGCCCGACAGGCCCGACGGGTCCGACTGGCCCGACATCGCCCTTGGCGCCTGGCGCCCCCGGGGCGCCGGCTTTGCCGGTCTTGCCCCGCGGGCCGCGAGGCCCGGGCTTGCCCTTGGCCGAAGCGGTCGCCTGGCCGCCGCCCGAGCTATTTGCGGCGTAGGCGCCGCCCGTTGCCGCAAGCACCAGGGCGATGATCGAGAGGATCAGCGCGGAGGTGCTGAACTGCTCGCGTATGCGTGAGTACATCGTCTCTCTCCTTGTGTGAAACCTGCCGGGACCCACCCGACCGGCCTTATTGACGTGACCTGCTCGATCTCGGCCTCGCCCTCCCTGCCTTGGCTCGGTCCCCGACATCGATTCGACTCCCTGTCACTACGTTCCGTCTGCCTGGTGTTTCCCCCTCTCGCTCACCATGAAATAAATCGATCTGTCACGCTCCAAGAGGAGCGCAAAGAAGTCGTCAGCACCGCTCCTCGGCGCCGCGGATTGCCTCGGCCGCCCTGGTCGCGCCAATCGCCGGCGCCAGCGCCAGGTAGGACAGGGTCGGCGCGATCCGTGCCAGTTCGTGCGTCCTTCCAGCCGTGACATAGCCGTGGAGAACCGCCCAGACGGCGCCGACGGAGGCTTCAGCCGCGAGCGCTCCAGGCGCCTCGCCGGCGGGGCCCGAAGCGAACGACTCGGCGATCTGAGTGATGATTCGTTCCCGACAGCGGAGCCCGGCGGAGCCGGCGGCTACGAGGTCGACGAAGGCGAGCCTGGAGAGCAGCGGATCGCTGGCGATGTGCGCGCATAGCCGGGCGATCGTGAGGTGGACATTGTCCGCCCAGTTCCCCCCTTCGCGGGCGTGTGCGGAAGCGAGGCCGACCGCGCCGATCGTGCGCTGTTCGAGGGCCGCGAGGAAGCAATCCTGAACACCCTCGAAGTGATTGTCGAAGTTGCGTCGTGACACCCCCGCCGCGCTGCGGATGCGGGGGGCCGTCAGCGCGACATAGCCCTTCGAGGCCGCCAGCTTGGCCACCGCGGTCAGGATCAGGGCGCGATCGTCTTCGCGAACGCTCCCGTTCGCGGCTGACGCTGCTGGCTCGTGACGAGGTGCGAGCGCCGGTCGCGCCTCCAGCACGTGCGTGGCGAGGTCTCGGACTTCGCCGGCGGCGACATCGTGGAGGGAAAGGACCCATTGCTGAAGGTCGCTGGAAAGTCCGAGCAGCTCGCCCTCGCGGCCGGAGAGCAGGCGGGTTGTCGCGACGCGGGAGATGCCCGCCACCATGCCTTTGACGACGAGTGGCGGAAGCTCGACCGGCTCCGGTGTCCGGGCGAGGCTGTTGGCGAGCATGGCCTCGAAGAGGTTCTCGGTGCGGCGCACGCGGTCCAACGCCATCGAGCCCATCGCATAGGGCTCGACCAGGGCCACCCGTGCCGCCAGAGGCCTTTGCTCGACCTCGCGCGCAAAGGCCTCGAACGCCCGTCGCATCCGCTTCCACCAGTCCCGCTCGCCGCTCTGCGCGGCGACGATTCCGGCTGTCGCTCGCTGGACGACCAGTTCGTAGGTGCGCAGGACACAGTCGTCTTTGTCCTGGAAATGAGCATAAAACGCGCGGGTTGAGACGCCAGCCCGGCTTGCCACTTCGCGCACTGTGACCGCCTGGTATCCGCGCGTGCCGACGATTTCGATCATGGCGGCATATAGGCGAGCGGACTGGTTGGATGCCACTGCGCTGGCGGTCATCCCGGGACCGGGCCTCAGTTTGTCGTAGAGCGCCTCCGGCGGCGCGGTGCGACGAGACGTACGCGTCGCCTCATCCGTTGCGGCCACTGGCGCTCCCCACTGCTTCCCCCCAAACCCGCAAATCCCCGGTCCTTCCATTGGAAAACTAGATCCATACCTAGGAACGACTTCCATAGTCTACAGATGACTCCCAGGGATGCAATCGATCGGGCCGGGCTCCCGTATCGTGCGGGCGGATGGGCTCGATCCTGGCCATAGAGACATCCTGCGACGACACCTGCGTGGCAGTCCTGGATGGGCCTCGGGTTCTCGTCAACTTGATCTCGTCGCAGGCGAGCGCGCACGCGGCATTCGGCGGGGTGGTGCCGGAGGTCGCCTCTCGCCATCACCTGGAGCTTGTGGCGCCGGCGGTGACTGCGGCGCTGAGCGAGGCCGAGGTATCGCTGGAGGACGTTGAGGCTGTTGCCGTCACCAATAGGCCGGGGCTGATCGGGGCGCTGCTGGTGGGGGTCAGCGTGGCGAAGGCGATTGCCGCCGCGAGGAGGCTGCCGTTGATTCCCGTCGACCATCTGCAGGGCCACGTGGCGGCCAATTTCCTCGAGCCGGATCCGCTCGAGCCTCCGTTTCTCTGCCTTGTCGCAAGCGGAGGCCACACGATGCTCGCTAGTGTGCGCGATCACAGGAGCTATGAGCTGCTCGGCCGGACGCTCGACGACGCAGCCGGCGAGGCCTTCGACAAGGTGGCGCGCATGCTTGGCCTTGGCTATCCGGGTGGGCCGGCGCTGGAAAAGCTGGCTCGAGAAGGCGATCCTGAGGCATTCCAGATGCCAGTGGCGATGAGCCGCGACCCCGGTCTCGACTTCAGCTTCAGCGGCCTGAAGACAGCGCTCGCCTATCTCGGCCGCGATCTCGGCGCCGAGGGGGTGAGACAGCGGCGGGCCGACCTGGCGGCTGGCTTCCAAGCTGCGGCGGTCGGGCAGCTCGTCTCGAAGCTGGATCGGGCACTGTCGCGTGGCGACTGGGACGCGGTTGCCCTCGGCGGCGGTGTCGCCGCGAACGGTCCGCTGCGAGAGGCCGTGGCGGCGCTCTGTGAGCGACGCGGCGTTCACCTCAAGCTCATTCCGCTCGCGCTTTGCACGGACAATGCGGCGATGATCGGCTCGGCTGCCCGTTTCGCCGAGCCGATCTCCTACCCGCACTACCTCGCCTACGACGCCTTCGCCACCGGCGCGCGCTCGGTGGCATGACCACGGTCACCGTCTACTCCCGCCCGGAATGCCATCTCTGCCGCGAGGCGGTCGACGCTCTGGTCGCTCTATATAAGGAGGGCTATCGGTTCGAGCTGCACGAGGTCGACATCGAGAGCGAGGAGCTGCTGCTGCGGCGCATGCTCGAGAGGATCCCGGTGGTGGAGATCGACGGCGAGGTCGTCTCCGATCTGGTCCTCGACGGGGCCGCGGTGCGGGCGAGGCTCGATACTGTGGGGGCGTGGGCACGGTGATCGAAGAGCAGGACGCGGCGAACGGGCTGATCGTCGACGGGGAGCGGCTCTCGCTCGGCGTCGCCGCGCGGCTCTCGCGCTACCTGCAGGTGCTGACCCAGGCGCGCAAGATGGGCCGCGAGACGATCTCCTCGCAGGAACTCTCCGAGTACACCCACATCAACCCGACCCAGATCCGCCGCGACCTCTCCGGCTTCGGCAAGTTCGGCAAGCGCGGCGTCGGCTACAACGTCGAGTCGCTGGTGGCGGAGATCCGCAAGATCCTCCGCACCTCGGGCCAGCACAACATCGCCCTCTTTGGCGCCGGCAACCTCGGCCAGGCGATCGCCAGCTCCGACATCTTCGCCGACCACGGCTTCCGGATCGTCGCCATGTTCGAGGTCGACAGCAGTGTCGTCGGCACCGAGGTCGGCGGCCTGCGGGTGCGCGACTTCGGGGAGCTCGAGTCGGTCGTCGCCGAGCAGGAGATCGTCGTCGGCGTCCTCGCCGTTCCCGCCGCCGCCGCCCAGGCCGTCGCCGACCGCCTGGTCAAGGCGGGGGTGAAGATCATCTTCAACTACTCCGAGCAGCTGCTCCAGGTGCCGCCGGAGGTGACGGTCCACACCTCCAGCCCCGCGGTCGACCTGCTCTACGCGCTCTACTTCTACCTGACCTGAGGGCTGACCTTTGTCCCTGGACCTCGACCGCGCTCGGGAGACGTTCGAGTCCTCGACCGACTTCACGATCGGCCTCGAGGAGGAGTTCGCGATCCTCGATCCGGCGACGCTGGAGCTCGAGCATCGCTTCGAGGACGTCTACGAGGCCTGCCAGCGCGACGATGTGCTGGCCGACTCGGCCGCGGGCGAGCTGATCGCGTCTGAGATCGAGATTCGCTCGGGACGGGCCGAGAGCTTCGCGGAGGCGGTCGGCCTGCAGCGCGAGCGCCGCCGCCGCCTCTTCGAGTTGGTCGACGGCATGGGCCTGGCGCTCGGCGCGATGGGCACGCACCCTTGGGCGAACTATCTCGATCAGCGGATCATCGACACACCTCACTACAACCGACTGCGCCACGAGCTCGGCTACGTCGCTCAGCGCAACAACACTTGGAGCATGCACGTGCACATGGGCGTGCGCGGGGCAGACCGGGCGATCGCCGTCTGCGACTGGATGCGCGAGATGCTCCCGCTGCTGCTCGCGGCCTCGGCCAACTCACCCTTTCTCGACCGCCGCGATAGCGGCCTGCACACGGTTCGCACCGAGATCTTCACCCGCACCTTTCCCCGCTGCGGCGTGCCCAGCCCCTTCGTCGACTGGGCCAGCTACGCCGAGTTCATCGGCATGCTGGAGCGGACCGGCTCGGTGGTCGAGTCGACTCAGCTGTGGTGGAGCGTGCGCCCGCATCACTCCTTCGGCACGGTCGAGGTGCGGATCTGCGACGCGCAGACGCGCGGCGAGGAGTCCTTCGCGCTCGCCGGCCTGATCGCCGCCTGCATCGCCCAGACCGCGCTCGACTACGACGAGCGCGGCTATGAAGGTGCCGGTGCGCCGCTGCGCGACCGCGAGATCGAGGAGAACCTCTGGCGAGCGATTCGCTATGGGATGAGCGGCCGCATGATCGACTTCCGCCGCGGCGAGGAGGTCGAGGCGGCGGCTGCGCTCGAGGGCCTGCTCGCCTGGACCGCGCCCGCGCGAGCCCAACTCGGCATCGAGGTCGACCTTCCATCCCGCAATGGAGCCCAGCGCGCCCGTGAGGCGATCGACGCCGGAATCGCGGTCGAGGACGTCTATCGCGATGCCGTGGCCGAGACGAAACGCACCTACACGGCCGCGCCCCAAGCGGCGGAGCAGGCGTAGAGCGGCTCCGGGAGCGCTTTCGCCGCCCGCGCATATAGACTCCCGCGCCGCTTGGAAACCAGCCGGAGGACCTAACTTGACCAGCTTTTTGACCGACTACGGAGTCGTCGTCGCGCTCGTGTGTGCCGGGGCGGCGGTTGTCTACGGATTGATCATCACTCAGCGCCTGCTTAAGAAGTCACCGGGCAACGCGCGCATGCAGGAGATCTCGGGCGCCGTGCAGGAAGGCGCCCAGGCATACCTCAACCGCCAGTACACGATCATCGCTGCGGTCGCCGTGCCGATCGCGATCGTGCTCTGGCTCCTGCAGGACTACAAGACCGCGATCGGATTCGTCTTCGGTGGCATCCTCTCGGGCTCTGCCGGCTTCATCGGCATGAACCTCTCGGTGCGCGCCAACTCGCGCGTCGCCGAGGCTGCTCGCGGCGGCGTGCCGCCGGCGCTCGACGTCGCCTTCAAGGGCGGCTCGGTCACGGGAATGCTCGTTGTCGGCCTGGCGCTGCTCGGTGTTGCCGGCTATTACGGCATCCTGGTCGTCACCGGCAGCACCGACAAGGAGGCCGTCGACGCGCTCGTCGGCCTCGGCTTCGGCGGCTCGCTGATCTCGGTCTTCGCCCGGCTGGGCGGCGGCATCTTCACCAAGGCTGCCGACGTCGGCGCCGACTTGGTCGGCAAGGTCGAGGCTGGGATCCCCGAGGACGACCCGCGCAACCCTGCCGTGATCGCGGACAATGTCGGCGACAATGTCGGCGACTGCGCCGGCATGGCCGCGGATCTCTTCGAGACTTACGCGGTCACCACGGTCGCCGTGATGCTGCTCGGCGTCCTCACCTTCACCGGCTCCGGGGGCGAATTCTCCCGTGAGGTGGCGATCTACCCGCTGATCATCGGCGCCGTCGCGATCATCGCCTCGATCGTCGGAGCGCTGCTGGTTCGGACCAAAACGGACCGCGTCGAGGGAGCGCTGTACACGGGCGTGGTTGCCGCTGGAATCCTCTCGATCGCAGCCTTCTACCCGATCACCGACTGGCTGATGAGTGACGCGGTGCGACTCGGCCTCAGCGCCGGCGCCAATGTGGTCAGCACCACCGACCTCTGGCTCTGCTCGGTGATCGGCGTGGCGGTCACCGCGCTGCTCTTCGTAATCACCGAATTTTATACCTCGACCCGTTTCCGTCCGGTCAAGTCGATCGCCCAGGCATCGGAGACCGGTCACGCGACCAACATCATCCAGGGGCTGGCCCAGGGCTTCCAGTCGACTGCCGCTCCAGCGCTGGTCATCGCCCTGGCGATCCTCGCCGCCAACGAGCTTGCGGGCATCTACGGCATCGGCATTGCCGTCATGGGCCAGCTCTCACTTTGCGGCCTGATCGTCGCTCTCGATGCATTCGGGCCGATCACCGACAATGCCGGCGGCATTGCCGAGATGGCCGACCTGCCCGAGGAGGTACGGGCGGTTACCGATCCGCTCGACGCGGTCGGCAACACCACCAAGGCGGTCACCAAGGGTTACGCAATTGGCTCGGCGGCGCTTGCTGCCCTGGTGCTGTTCGCGGCCTTCAAGAGTGAATTGGCGGGAGAGGCCCCGGCCGGCTTCGACCTCAATGGCCTCTTCAACCTAAGCAGCCCTGACGTGCTGATCGGGTTGATCATCGGCGGCATGATGGTCTACCTGTTCGCCGCCTTCGCGATTGAGGCAGTCGGCCGCGCCGGCGGCCAGGTGGTCGAACAGGTTCGGGAGCAATTTCGCGAACACCCAGGAATCATGGAGGGCACCGAAAAGCCCGACTATGCCAAGACGGTCAGCATTGTCACCCTGGCAGCTCAGAAGGAGATGATCCTTCCCTCGCTGATCCCGATCGTCGTCCCCGTCATCGTCGGCCTCCTCAGCGTCGATGCCCTCGGCGGTCTCCTAATCGGCGTCATCGTCGTCGGCCTCTTCGCCGCGATCTCAATGACCGCCGGCGGCGGCGCCTGGGACAATGCCAAGAAGCTGATCGAGGATGGTGCCCATGGTGGAAAGGGTTCTGAGGCCCATGCCGCTTCGGTCACTGGTGACACTGTAGGTGACCCTTACAAGGACACCGCCGGCCCGGCGATTAACCCGATGATCAAGGTCGCCAACATCGTCGCGATCCTGATCATCCCGATCGTCCACTTCTAGACTCAACGCAGAGGACGGGGAGGGGCGAGTCGAGCACCCCTCCCTTTTGCCTTGGATCATTCTCGGAGACGACTTCCTCGCGTTTACGTTTACACAGAGCAACGAAGAAAATCCGTGAAGCAACGGGTGCCGTCGACCTCGGCTCTAGCGGCGCTGGTGCCAACAACTTCGGCACGCAGACTCGTCGTCAAGATAGGACTGTTAGTCTGCTACACGAGGTCTTGGCAGGAGTGTCTGACACCTACCTCTTAGCGGCAGCGCCTTACTGTGGCCCGCCTCGGACGACAAATGGGCTTATCTGAGTGATGGCACCTCGGTAGGTCCGCCATGGGTATACGGCGGACCGGTCGCATTCTTCGGAGTGCGGCGCGGCACTGGGACAGGTAGATGCGAAGGCGCCGAGTGGGTAAAGGGCCCCGTGGCAGGGCTGGCCCGTTCGATGGGCGACCTTGCCTTGCTGGGCTGCGTGTCGCAGCTACAGCGGAGATTCTCCATCGTCGCTCCGCGCTGGATGCCCTCGACAAACCCGCCCTGCGAGCCTTAGCCCGCGTGGGACGTCTCAGCCATCAATAGTTAAAAGACATCGCGCTGAAAAACTTGACCGCAGGCCCAATGAGCGGGATGGTAGCCGGTGCGGGCCGGTCTGGTCTCGCTAACCGTAACTCTATGTGAGAGGAATAAATGCACAAGCATATGCTCAGAGCCCTTGGCCTGTCGCTTCTGGCGACACTCGGCCTGATGGCATTCACGGCGGCTGGCGCCCAAGCAGAAGCGTTAAAAGGAGTCGCAGGCCGAATCCTAATTGGTGGGGTGGACGCGACGACTGGAACAATCATCGAAGGAAGTCAAGAGAATGCGGGCACGCTCTTAATCCCAGCCCTAAACACCGAGATTGTCTGCCAGAAGATCAAAGTCGTGACAGGGAAAGTAATTGGCAAAGGCGAAGGTTTAGGCGAAATTTTATATGAAGAATGCGCGTACTGGGGCACGAAAACCAAAATAGAAGGTGGGAAAGAAATATTAGAATTAACGACGAAACTGGCCTGTGAAATATTAGAGGATTCTGAAACGAAAGCGCCAGAAGCCATCGTCGCCAAAGCAAAACTATTAGTGGTCTTACACGAAGTCTCAGCAGGTGTGTCTGACACTTACATCTTAGCTGAGGCGGATAATGCAACAGGGGCAGAAGGAACTCTGGCGAGCGTCTTGGTTAAAACGCCAGGCGAATGCCCGCTGCCGAAATTAGTCGAAGTGACGGGCTCGGTGGTATTCAAAGTGACCTTAGGCGACCTCAACTTAGGCCAAGCTGAAGAGTTATACGTGTTAGTCACGGCGAGTAAAGAACTGTCGAAAGCAGGGTTATTCACCGACAAACTGAAATTCGGAATCAACCCAGCATTCATCGACGGCAGCGCCTTACTGTGGCTTGCCTCAAAAGCGAATTGGGGCCTCATTTGAGAACAACGATAAGCAAGCAGTAATCAAGACATAGTCCAACCGGCAACGGGGCCGCGCCCTTCGAGGCGCGGCCCCGGCCGCCGGGCCGGGGAGAAAAGGAAGAAGCAGACGCTAATGAAGGGGGACAGGTGAGCGGGAGACGGGGAGCAGGGGCAGCAGGGGAGAGGTGGGAGCGTCGATCCGAGAGGCGCCGGCGCCTCGCCGCGATCGGCTGCTTGATCGCGGCACTTTGCCTAGCGGGCCTCCTCGCCACAGCCGCGTCGGCAGTCG